>Ga0105239_10001158_pt1 | contig 36241 bp, 30 predicted proteins | sample KBSC44metaG_FD_92761 | JGI IMG/M metagenome (GOLD analysis project Ga0105239, IMG submission 92761) | Corn rhizosphere microbial communities from Kellogg Biological Station, Michigan, USA - KBS C4-4 metaG | ecosystem: Host-associated > Plants > Roots > Rhizosphere > Soil | place: Michigan, USA... | reverse complement strand
CTTCCCAATGCCAAGGGCGAAGCTGGCGATCTCTATGTTCGTCCCAAAGCCCTTATCCCCAAACAAGTGAGTACAGAAGAAAAAGAACTTTACATAAAACTTCGCACCTTATCCCAAAAATAAGGCATTTTTTCATGCCCTTTATAGAACATTCTGAGCTTTCAAACGATGGAGCCAATACGGTTGACTCTCTTAAATCTGTCGAGTTGTTACCACCGCATTTGGTGAATCGAATTGCAGCCGGTGAGGTTGTGGAACGACCCGCATCGGTTGTAAAAGAGCTTGTTGAAAATGCATTGGATGCCGGTGCAACCCAAATCAGCATTATAGTGGGTGGTGGAGGCCGAAACCTCCGCATAGCAGATAATGGCCATGGAATGAGACCTGAAGATGCAAAAAAGGCCTTCTATAACCATGCAACCAGCAAAATCCGAACCATTGAAGAGCTTGAAAAAATTCAAACACTGGGTTTTCGTGGAGAAGCACTGGCTAGTATTGCCTCTATTTCTAGAATGGCTTGCTCAACCCGCACAAAGTTTGCCGATCAAGGTGTAAAGGTTAGCGTTAATGAACTTGGAGAGCCCACTCTGACAGATGTTGGATGCGCTCCAGGCACGGTGATGCAAGTTGATGACTTGTTTTATAACACACCGGCTCGACTCAAATTTTTAAAACGGCCGCAAACCGAATTGGGCCATATTGAAGAAATCGTTCAATACTTAGCATTGTCTCACCCCGAAGTAACATTCAAACTACAACTTGCCGAGCGGGAAGTCTTAAAAACAAGCGGTAGCGGTTCTTTAAAGAAAACCCTGGAAGAACTTTTTTCATTGTCCCGACAATCTGTGAAACTCATTCCCATTTCACAGAATGAAAGCGAAACAGAGTCCGAAGGATCTTTATCTCTCGCAGGATTCGTCTCTGAGCCTGGCTTTATGAAAAGCAATAAGCGGCTGATAATGACCTTTGTGAATGGACGCCATGTCCGTTGCAATATCCTTCAAAAATCGGTTGAAGCAGCGTATGAAAGTCTTTTACCCAGCGGGAAATATCCGCTTGCGGCCCTCTTTTTAAATATGCCTTTCCATCATGTGGATGTAAATGTCCACCCTGCCAAGCGAGAAGTTCGTTATATAGATTCCAACCGCATTTTTGGATTCGTGAAAAGTGCTCTCAAAAATGCAATGACTGCCCAAGGAATTCAACTCGCCCCCACAACACCTTTCCCGGCCCACCCCTGGCAATTTCTTCCTCAGAGTGAACCCAGCCCTTTAGTCTCCCTTCCTGATCGTGACAATCACAACCGGAATCGGAATTCTCTTTCTAACTCGATCACTCCTAACAATCACTTTGATTCTGCCCTGCTGTTTAGAGGCTCCAATTCTCATGAGGATCAAAGAACAGTCCACAATCGAAACGCAAACTCAGATCTTGCCTACAAAGCAGTTTTCCAAGCTTCCTCTTCATTATCTGGACCAGAAAATACGAGCCAGCCAGCCGCGACGGGCATTGGAACAACACAAACAAATTTAAATGAAGAGGTTCTTTATTCAGAAACGCAACTTGAAACCACCTCGCATCATGAGGACAGCTCAACACGCTTCAAGGTGATTGGCCAGCTCTTTAATACCTACATTTTGCTTGAAACCGTTCAAGGCTTACTCGTTGTAGATCAACACATTGCCAGTGAACGCAGCTTTTTCGAAGCACTTACTATCAACCTCACCAGTGGAGAGCCTCTGGTTCAAAAATACCTGGGTACAAAAGCGCTCCTAGTAAGCCCTGTTCAATATGATTTATTGGAAAAGCAAAAAATAGACTTTGAAAAACTCGGATTTACCTACGTATTGGAAGCAGACTCACGAGCCATTCTATTGACAGGTTTCCCAGTTGTTTATACCGGACGGGATGGACTCAGTGAACCTCTCAAAATGTTTGAGCAGTTATTAAATCAGCTTGAAGAAACAGGACAGATGAATCTGGACTTAGACCATTTGCTAGCTACACTAGCTTGCCACAGCGCCGTTCGAGCTGGAGATACCCTCAATCAATTTGAAATGGAAGAAGTGATTAAACGGTGGTTAGCTTGCGAACTCCCTTGGACATGCCCACATGGGCGCCCGATTGCGCACACGATTTCTAAAAATGACCTCAATAAGTTCTTTCATCGTGGTAGTCTACCGGTCGGCACTTAACTTGAATTTCTAGCCCATCAGTATGCCATGATTTGTAGACTCTAGTGGAATTCTCAGAGAACATAAATCTCCCTATAATGATTAATAGGATTTATCAAATTATTGGGAGAAACACGCTCATGAAAATCAATCCTTTTTCTATTTTATCTAGAAAAAATATTGGGCTATCCTTGCTCGGCATAATGGTAATGAGTAGTGTAAGCTTCTCCAATCTGGCGCAAGCTGAAAAAGGCTATTATCATGGACGCCCATACTACCGAGATAATAACGGTCGCTTCATTGATCGTAAAACAGGATCTATTTTAAAAGGGGGACTTGTCGGTGCCGGCATTGGCGCAGGTGCAGGACTTGTGACCGGTCGCTCTGTTGGAAGAACAGCCCTTGTGGGTGCCGGTGTTGGTGCTGGGGTGCAAGCAACACGCCAGAGCCGTTACATGAGTCAGCACCCGATTGTTAAAACAGCAACCTATGGTGCTTTAACAGGGGCAGGTGCCTCTACATTAATGGGTGATGGCCGTAAACTCGGTAAAGGTGCTTTAGTAGGCGGTGGTATTGGTGCCGGTTTAGGCTGGTTAAAAAACAAATAAAGAGTTGCAAATAATAGATTTTAAAGAGAAATTTTACCGGTAGAGGTGTCAATTGTGCTGCTTTGCGCAATGGGGACTTTATAATCAGGATCAATCAGGAAGCGTAATACAGTTTCTTTTTCCTGATCCATCTCAATAAATTGAACACCTAAACGATGTCGGTAATACTTCCAATCATAGTGAAGATGCTTTAAAACACCTGTGAACTCATAATCCACTTGTTTGTAAGTGCCAGTAAACTCATAAGAGCGCCCAACAACTAAATTTGTTAGGGTGTTTTTTGAGTCATTGCACTGAAACGTAACACCTTCATTAGCACCTTCAACGGCATCCAACTGGTGCCCTTTCAGGAGCATTTTAAAATTAGTGGGTATGCGGACTTCTTTTCGTCGCTCTTCTTGAATCGGTTGGGTAATAAACGGCGTACATAGATGAATATGTTCCGCATCCACGTTTTGCACGAGAGCCGTTTGGTATTCCATATTTTTATCAGCGGCAGGAATAATAAGCTGAGTACCAACAGGCAACTCTCGGTCACCTTTTAGAAGAACTCCAACCAGAACTTTCGCATTTTCTTCATCGGAATGCAGAATATCCAAGCGACAACACGCATACGTATTGCGAGCAATACGATATTTTGCGGTTACTGTTTTTGAAGACGCTGCCACTATAGACCAAAACTCCAAGCTAGGGCTCTTTTAAAGCCCGTAAACAGCCTTTTAGAATCATAACATAGCTTTTATGAAAGAAATTGGCGGCTTTATGACATATGGCTTCATTAAACCCTAAACTTTTTGGAGGATATGTCGAAAGAATAAAAATGTGTGAATCGGCATCCTAAATGCCAGAGGAATACGCTACAGATGTGATAATACATGAGGCATTCATGGCAGATTTATTGATTCCAATACCCTACGACACGCTCACAACTGAGCAGCCACTTGCTCATGACTTGTATAACCAAATGGGCGAATCACTGTTTCCGGCTGGACACAAGCTTTCTCATGCTGACCTAGGGCCACTTCGGTCACTTTGCGCATATCGCAAAGCCTTGGAAATGCCAAAAAGCCAAGATATGTTTGATCATGAAGGCTATCACATCCTTTTTCCTAGCGGGGTATCCCATACCGACAGACAAAGCCAGATTGCGGAAGATAGTAATCAGGGCAATCTAATCGAAACAGCCACAATCGAAAACATTCAAGGGCCTTTGATTGAGTTCTGGGATCGCTTACGCCGTGGTGCAAGCCCTGATGTGGCATTGTGTGAAGTGGTTCGGGACCAATTAATTGCCTCTGTTACCAATAAAGTTGATCAAATTCAATTCTTAAGTCAAATCCGTGTGAGAGATGAATTTACCTACTCTCATATTCTCGACGTTACGACTCTCAGTATTGCTTTAGCCACCAAAGCCGGATTCAGCAAAAAAGAAGTGAAAGAAATTGCACTCGCTGCAATTTTACACGACCTGGGCAAGCTTCTTATTCCTCGGAATATTATGTTTAAACCCAGCCGTCTCAGTGAAAAAGAGTTCCAGGTCATGCAACTGCATCCTGAACTCGGATACAAAATGATTGTGGAACAGCTACGCCTCCCTCAACATATTGCATTGCCTGCGCTAGAGCATCAAGAAATGTACGGAGGCGGTGGCTATCCACAAGGTTTATCCAAAGAGGAAATCCATCCCTATTCCCATGTGGTTAAAATTGCGGATGTTTACGATGCCCTGACTTCGAAACGGCCTTATAAAGAGTCGATTCCGAGTCATAAGGCCATCAAAATCATGCTCTCTGAAGGTTCAAAAAGCTTCCATCCTGAATTGTTGGCTATTTTCACCAAGTTAGCTAATCACTACGATCCGTCCCAAGTCAGTGTGGCCTGATGATACGCCTAAAACTTGTGGTAACAGTTAATTTACAAAGCCTCAGGTTTTACCCAAAAGAATCGATTGTTTATATATAAGATTTACCGTTTAATCTCACTTCTCCAACCTCCTCCCCAAGTCAAAGCTACCGGCCCTATACGGTAGCTTTTCTTTTTGGAAAAAGACCGCCCCTGGAATCCAAGAACGGTCTTTTTTTATTAAAGGGGGTTAATTTTAAACCGAGTGCATTTCCTGCACTGGCGCTTTCTTCTTCAGAACGCGGTCACGGAGTGCATTCATCAGGATGTAGATTACGGGGATAATGAACAAGTTCAGAATCGTTGATACAATCATCCCGCCGAATACGGCCGTACCCATAGAGTGACGAGCTGCAGAGCCCGCCCCACCGGCAACTACCAAGGGAAAGATTCCTAAAATAAAAGCCAGTGACGTCATTAGAATGGGTCGGAAACGAATTCGAGTCGCTTCCACAGCAGCTTCTACAATCGAAGCGCCTTCAGCTCGCAACTGGTTGGCAAATTCCACAATTAAAATCGCGTTCTTGGTTGCCAAACCAATCAACATAACCAAGCCGATTTGTGCGAACACATCATTCTGCAAGCCCGAGATCCATTGCGCGAACATCGCTCCCATCAAAGCTGCGGGAATCGCCATCATAATCACGAAGGGATCGAGCCAGCTTTCATACTGAGCTGCCAATACCAGGAATACAAATAAGAAGCTTAGGACGAAAATGAAGCCTGCTTGTTGACCTGATTCCTGCTCTTCAAGTGCAACTCCAGACCATTCCGAGTGCATCCCCCGTGGCAGATTCTTTTTCGCGAGCGCTTCCATTGCTGTAATCGCTTGTCCACTACTGAAACCAGGTTTCGCTGCACCGTTAATCTCGGCAGAACGGAACATGTTGTAATGAGAAATCGCCTGAGGGGAGAAGGTTCGCTCAACCTTAATCAGGTTAGGCAAGGGAATCATTTTGTTGTTGTTCGAACGCACATAGAGTCTGTCAATGTCGTTCGGCTGAGCCCGATACTGTTGATCTGCCTGAACGTAGACCCTGTATACACGATTCAGGAAGTCAAAGTCGTTGACGTAGCGTGAGCCCAGATAGACCTGCATCGTATCGAAGAGCTCGGTCATATTCACATTGAGGGACTTCGTTTTAAATCGGTCAACCGTTACCCGCAACTGGGGATCGTTAACCGTAAAGCTGGAAAACATCCCTGTCAGCTCTTTACTTTGGGTATTTCCTGCCATATTAAGCGTTTGGACCGTACTGAACAAAGTATTCAAGTCACGTTCGGTTTCTTCCAGAACTTCAAACTGGAACCCACCAAAACTACCCACACCTCGAATTGCGGGTGGCTCAAAAGGCATAACGATGGCACCGGGAATACCCATTAACATCGGTCGAACTCGCTGAACCACCATAGCGGCGGAGTGCTCCTTGCCAGAGCGTTCATCGACAGGTTTCAAGGTTACAAAGAGCATCCCTTTGTTAGGACCATTACCTGCAAAGCTGAAACCGCTAATCGAAAACGCACCAATGACCTCAGGTACTTTACCCAGCGTTCCAATAACCTGACCCAATACTTTATTAGTGTAATTCAAGGAAGTTCCTTCCGGACCTTGAACCGTGACTAGAAAGTATCCCTGGTCTTCGTTCGGAATAAAACCAGTGGGGACAGTCTTAAAGAGCCAGAACGATACACCACAAATGATCAAAAAAGAAGCTACAATTAGCGCCTGAGCCTTGACGGCACGACTTAAACCTTTATGAAAGGTACTTCGAATCCATTCAATGATGCGGTTCACGAAACTGAAGAAATAATTTTCTTTTGGATGTTCCTTCTTTAAAAGCAACGCAGATAAAGCTGGTGTGAGCGTGAAGGCGTTGAAAGCAGAGATCGCGATAGAGAATGCGATTGTAAGTGCAAATTGCTTGTATAGCAAACCTGTTGTTCCCGGGAAGAAAGCAACCGGAACAAATACCGCAATCAATACCAAGGAGGCTGCCAATACCGCACCAAATACCTCGTTCATCGCAGCGGCCGCGGCAGCCATTGGCTCCATATGCTTTTCCTGGATGAAACGCTCGATATTCTCGATGACGATAATCGCGTCGTCTACAACCAAACCCGTTGCCAACGTCAGACCAAAAAGCGTCAGCGTATTAATCGAGAAACCGAAAACCTGCATGAACATAAAGGTTCCGATTAACGATACCGGGATGGTGATAACCGGAATAATGGTACTGCGCCAGTTTTGCAGGAAGAGGAAAATAACCGCAACAACCAGCACAATGGACATACCCAGCGTAAAGAGCACCTCACTCAAGGAATCGCGGATAACCGTTGTGGTATCCAAGGCAAGGTAGTGTTTCAAGCCGGGTGGGAAACGACCCACTAGAGTCTGCATTTCAACTTTAATTTTTTTAGCCAGTTCCATGGCGTTGGCGCTAGGCAATTGGAAAATACCGATACCGACCGCATCCCGACCATTCAAGCGGAGCAAGTTGCTATAGGTTTCAGCACCTAACTCTGCCCGACCAATATCTTTTAAGCGAATCAGGGAGCCATCTGTATTGGTTTTGATGACCATTTCTTCAAACTGCTTGGCATCCGTAAGACGTCCTAAAGCCCGAATACTCATTTGGTAGGACTGAGCTTCCGCGTTAGGAGGTTGACCGATCTGTCCCGCTGCAACCTGAACGTTTTGTTCTTGCAGCGCCTTAACAACATCGGATGCGGTTAAGTTACGCCGAGCCAGCTTATCGGGAGCCAGCCAGAGACGCATCGCGTACTTCCGTTCTCCGAAAATGGTAACCGTACCAACTCCATTAATCCGCTTGAGCGCGTCAACAATGTAGCGATCTGCATAGTTACTCATAAAGTAATTGTCGTACTCGTTATTTTTGCAATACAAGCCGTATACAAGTACAAGGGCAGGGGAGTTTTTACGAATCGTAACCCCGGTCGATTTAACCGCGTCCGGGAGACGCGCTTGAGCCGTTTGAACACGGTTTTGAACATCTACAACAGCGTCGTCGATATTCCGCCCAACGTCGAAGGTAATAGTGATATTGCTGCTTCCATCGTTTCCGCTGGAGGAGGTCATGTACTTCATGCCTTCAACACCGTTAATCTCCTGCTCCAAAGGAACGGTAACGGCCGACTCTACAACTTCAGCACTGGCTCCGATATACACACTGCTAACCTGAACCTGAGGAGGCGCAATATCGGGATATTGGGCGACCGGCAATGCAGGAATACTCACGGCACCCGCAAGCACGATAATCAGTGCGCAAACACTCGCAAAAATGGGGCGTTTGATAAAAAATTCAACAAACATAATTTAAGAAGCTCTTCTTACATCAATGCTACCAGGCAAGAATTGAGAAAATGAGTGGTTCAATCCACTGCTAACTTTTACATCAATCCAAAATTCCGTTATAGACCGGCTTGCCAAAAGTCTATGGAGAGGCTTAATACGTTTTAGAGTGGGTATACACCGTTGGACTCGCAGATTGAGGCTCCTCCGGTTGAACAGGCGCTCCATCAGCCAGTTTTTGAATACCGGAAAGAATCAGGGTTTCCGAAGGATGCAAGCCACCTTCTACAACGTAGTCTGAACCATCAATCCGTCCTACAGTGACAGGAACCTGCTTTGCATAGTAATGTTTTTTGCCATCAGGCTTAGGTGGTGGCGGAGCCTCCGCAGCTTTTTTATCAACATCGGGATCGCCCGTTGGGGTTTTGTCTGGTGGTGGTGGAAAACCATCTTTCACAATATAGACAAAATCTCGGCCACCCATGTGTACAACCGAGGTTACAGGAATCCGCAAGCCCGGTTTACTGGAACGAATCAAGCGAACATTCACGACCTGATCCGCTTTCAAAGCGCCATCTTTATTTTCAAAGAGCGCTTTTAAGAGAATCGTTTGGGATTGTGCATCCATACGAGGCGAAATAAACGATGTAGAGGCTTGCGCGATCGTTTTTCCATCCGCATCCACAATCTGGATCAGCATACCGGAATGTAGCTCAGCAGCCTTTTCAGAAGGCACATTGAGATTGATTTCCAAGCGCGTATTATTCGTAACGCTTAAAAGCGGATCCGTAGATTCAACATAGGTTCCTTGTTTAACAGGAATATCGCCCACAACACCATCAAAGGGCGCAGTGATACGATAAAACTGCAACTGGGCCCGTTGTTGCTGATTTGCACTTGCGGCTTGGCGTGCCTGACTTTGTACCGCAGCAATAGTGGCTCGCTGAGCCATAATTTGTGCACTATTGGATTCAAGATTAGCTTGAGCCTGCTGCGCCTCATTGGCATATTTTTCAACATCCATGCGGCTGGCAGACTTTTGATCCAGCAAGGTTTGATAACGCTTTAACTGGCTATTAGCTGTTTCAACAATGGACTGCAAGCCCTTGCGCTGCTCTTGAAGAGACTTTAATGAATCACGAGCCTGAGCAATCTGAGATTTAGACGCAGACGCTGCGGCAGCGGTGCTGGAAACGGCAGCCAGTTGTTCTAACGGATCGATCTGCATCAGCAACTGACCCTTGCGAACATGCTGACCCGCTTTTACATGGATGGCAGAAACCTGACCCGTAACGCGTGATTGCACGTTAACCGAATTCCTCGAAATGAGCGTCGCAACGAAATCGGAATACTCTGCCACATTAATAGTTTTAAGAGGAAGCGCTTCAACGGGTGCCGGAGGCATCGACATTGGCGCTTGAGGCTGTGAGGAACAAGCTGTTAACGTCAGCGAGAAAACCAGCACGGAACTCACAAGGATTGCTGATGAGTTGGGTTGAGCCAAACGTTTTGATAAGAAAGACATAGGTTAGTAGCCACCTCCCAGGGCCTTGTAAAGCGATAAGGTATCCGTTAAAGCGGATAATTTGGTTCTGGTAAGCCCTTGTTGGGCCTGGATCATTTCAATCATAACGGGGTTCAGATCAGCTTCTGCGATTGCGCCTGCTGCCAAACGGTTTTTCTGAATCTGCTGACGTTGATCGAGGAAACCTAAAGATTCTGCATAGTTTTGATAGGCATTTCGATGAGACTTCAGAGACGAGATAGAATCATCGACTTCTTTAAACGATTGTAAGACTGTATTGCGATATGTGAGTAATTGTTGTTGATAGCGAGCCTTATGAACGCGTAGATTTCCCATCTTTTGCCCACCGGTAAACAGGGGTTGCAGCAGAGTAGAAGCCGCAGAGGTTGTATAACTTTGCCAGTTGTAAAGCTTAGCAAATTGAGCGGTTGAAAAACCAAATGTGCCACTGGCAATAATTTTTGGAAACAGCTCTTTACGAGCTGCACGCATGTTAAATCCTTCTGCCGCAAGATTGTCTTCCGCTGCCCGAACATCGGGACGTCGCGTCAACAGCTCCGCAGGAAGCCCACCCGATATTTCATCCGGAATCGTGTAGTGCTCCCAATCCATTCGTTGCAGTTCACCTACAGCATATGGAGTTTGCCCCATTAATACGGCGAGTTGATGGAGAGCTAGGGCTTGTGCCGCATAGGCATCCTGAAGTTGTGCTTTAAAGTCCGTTAAACGCCCTTGGCGCAGAACCACATTTTCCTGATCGGACGCACCAGCATCGTAAAGACGTTGCGCATGGGCTAAATCCGCTTCCGCTGTCGAAATTAATTCCTGATGCTGTGCAATTAATTTATCGTTAGCAATCAGGTTAAAGTAAGCGGTCGCTACATCTGTCGCTAATACAGATTTAGCAGCTTGCAAATTATGAACTGCAGCTTCTGCCTGCTTATTGGTAGCCCGCGTATAATCGCGGTTTTTATGGAGAATATCCAATTCCCAACTCGCTACCAAAGGTGTTGAATAAGTATTAATATAGTGGCCTAAAAAGAAGCTCGTTGTGCTGGAATTCGCCGCCGATGTATTACCGGCCTGTCCTCCAGAGTTTCCCGATCCCCCAGAGGTTCCGGCAGTGGTAGCACTCCCTCCGCCTGTTGAAGGGAATGCAGTTGCAGAACCGCGCGAGCGACTAAACGATGGCTGGAAATACAGTTGTGGCATTTCAACGCCGCGCGTTTGCTGAGCATAAGCGCGTGCTTCCAGGACACGCTGTTGAGCAACCTGAAGATTCAAATTGGCCCGCAATGCCTGCTCGATGTAACGGGTTAAATTCTCGTCATGGAAGTGTTCCCACCAGTTCCGATCGGGAAAAGCCTCTTTAACAGAAAGCGTTGAAGGGATGGCATCGTGAACCGTATTGTCGGTACCGCGCCAGATTGTCGCGCGAGCGTTAAGCGTTTGTTTCTCAAGCTTTTTCTCGGTCTTTTTGTCTTCCCGAATCGGCTTCAGTTCTAATTTTTCAGGATCAATTTGATCTTTCTTAGGCTCGGGAGCAAGAGGTGTAGCCACCTTTCCTTGATCAGGTCCTTTTAAAGCCGGTACAACCTCATCAGCTGCCATGGCCGAAAAAGAAAGTGAAAATGACGCCAAAACAGTCAGTGTTGTGGCAAATTTAATGACATATCGAGCTTTTTTTTCAGGCATCATAGACAGACACTTCTAATTAAGACGGGAACCGGGTTGTATACCATACGAGTAATTGGCAATCACGCCACATGAGTTTGCTGATCCGACTTAGGGCAAATCCAAGGAGAAAGAAGCCAACGGATCAAGGCTTTGAGCTCATCTTCCTTAGGCAAGTTAGGAAATTTAATGTGAGGCACCAGATAAAACTGACCCACGGCAAGGTTAATTTGCCGTGCGCTAAAGGGAAGATCCGTGAAACGGAATTCGCCCTTTGCCTGACCTGCTTCAAGTACTTTTAAAATGTTGTCTTCAAAACCTTTTTGATAAGCAATAATAGTCTCTGGTGCTTCAGCCGCCCAATAGGTTAACAGCTCGATCCCTTTGGGAGTATTTTCCAAAAAATCGATAGTGCCGCGATAGCGGCTAACCAGGAGAAACTCAAGCATATCGGCCGCATGTCCATCCTGAAGCAGAACTTCCTGGACTTCCATTTCCATTTCCTGACTACAGGTTTCCGCAATCGCCAGGGCTATTTCTCGCTTATTTGAGAAATAGAGATACAAGTTACTCACTGCAATACCCAGATCATCGGCAATATCACGCATTGTCGTTTTTCGAATGCCATATTGCAGGAAACGCGCCTCGGCAGCAGCCAAAATTTGGGCTTTTTTATCGCCAGGCAAGCTTTCTTTGGATTGGGTTATCGAGTGTTTAGACATTGAGAGGCTCGGACTGATTGAGACAAAAGAACAAAATAACGTTTTGTTCTTTATTGATTATTAGCATATTTAAAAATGATAAACAAGGGTTTTAAGCTATCAGTTGTACACTGTCCGTACTAGCCTTGAAATTCCGATTTTAATTGCCGCAAAAGCTCTGCAGCAGGTAATACCCTTATTAATGGTGCCCCTTGACCCGCCCACTGAACCTCGAAGTCGGTAGAACCTGTAGCTCTCGCCACTCTTTGGATAGCCTTTGCCGCATCGTATGCAAAGGGATAAGGCGGTATTTGAGAATCTCCCAAACCCTTAATCCACTTTGTTAGGGTGTTTGGAAACCCTCGTGCAGGCCTTCCTGAAATTGTGGTTATAAGTTCAGTGCAATAAGCTTTTTCACTCATTAAGGCTGCCCGATAATTAGCATCAGCTGCAGACTCCGAACAAGCAACAAAAGCGGTCCCCAATTGGACCGCTTTTGCACCGGATAGTAGGGCGGCCTTCATACCGGAGCCATCCATAATTCCACCCGCAGCAATAATCGGTAATCGAAGTTCTGTTGCAAGGATACGCGTTAAAACCAAAGTAGAGAGCTTTGGATCAGCATCTTGCACGTTAAAAATCCCTCGATGGCCACCCGCCTCAATACCTTGTGCTACAACCCCATGTACACCAGCCTGCTCAATCTGTTTGGCTTCAGCCACGTTAGTTGCTGTCGCAATAAGGCCGATACCAGCCTGTTTTAAAGCCAATATAAAAGATTGAGGCGGTAATCCAAAGTGAAAACTAACGATAGCCGGTCGTTTGTCTAACAAAAGCTCCAGCATGGCCTCATTTTGATTAAAACTTCCATAGATTTCGTGCAGTACTTCCGGTGCTTTGGCTCCGAATTCCTCGAACAAAGGAGATAAGGCTTTCAGCCAGGAAGCGCTCGTGGCCGGATCGAGCAAAAGCGGATCATGACAAAAAACATTGACATTGAAAGGGCGTGGAGTCAGGCTTCGTGTTTTTTCAATGGCTTGACTGGCTTCTTCAACCGTCATTGCGCCAACAGAAATAGAACCCAGCCCGCCTGCATTGGATACAGTAGCGGCTAAGTCCGGCGTACTTATTCCTGCCATAGGCGCTTGAATTAAGGGGATTTCCAATTGCTCAATGAAATGAGCAAACTTAAATGACTGCATCTCAATACGCTCGATTGAATGACTCAACTCTTATTCTAACTATAGCTTTTTAATCGATTTCTTCCACTTCAACAGGAACTTCTTTGCCGTCTACTTTGCCTGTGGCCATGTATCGAGATTTTTTAACAGGACGATAACCATCTTCTTTCGCCTTTTTGAATATGTACTTTCCACCGGCAATAACCCCTTCGCGGTAATCGGCATGACGCTGGTCGTCAGAAGCTTTTTTTGCCTCATTTTTACCTTTTTGATAACCGGAACGCTCACCAATATCAACGCCCTCTCGATAACCGTCGAGTTTTCCACTCGCTTTTCCTAATCTTTCACCGTCAGCCTTGCCCTTCCTGTAGCTTTCGTATTCTGCTTGCGCTTGCGCTAACTTTTCTTCCACTGTTGGGCCACGCCTTTCCCCTGAAGCTTTACCTCTTGAAAAGCCGGCACGTTCACCTCTTTCAAAACTCGCCCTTTCTTTAGCGGGATCCGAATGTGAGCTCGCTTTCTTACCCAATTGCCGCCCCAGTTCAAAGATAAACGGAGAACTTGCAATGGCCGCTGCCAAAGGTTTTTTGTTTGTTACGGTTACTTCTACAGGCTCAGGAATCACAGGCTCTACAGGCTGCTTACCGGATAAAAGATTGCGAAAACCTGACACAATAGCCTGACGTTTATAAATAGCAAGCGCACCTCCCAGCACAACACTGGCAATGACGAAAAATTTGATGAACCGCTTCTTTTTTGCCGTTTTTTTTAATTCCGCTTCTTCAGCAGCATGGGTCCCAGGTGCTCCGGGAGGAAGTGTCCCCTTCAATTTCGCGGTATTGGTTGCTGAAGCATGATGAAGAGTTTGAGCGGCAGCTTTTACAGGAGCAGGGGAGCCGCTAACACGAGATGGCAAAGAGGACATTCTGGAAACTCATAGGGTTACTACATAATCAGTATTCCCTATGCCTTAAGGATTAACAGGATAGGGGCTTGATAGAACTTTTTAAAAACATTGTTGAAAGACAGGCACTACGTTTAAAACCCAAACACTCCAGAATCATGCTATTACCGGTAAAATTTATTTCATAAATAACATCAAACTTATTTGAACAGGTTTTATATGAGTAAGACAGGGTTTCCGGGACACAAAATGGTTCAGGAGAGCATATGGTAAATCAAATCGCCTTCAGTAGTGCCGCGCCTTCAACATCAGTAGTCCCTCCAAAGGAAGATCAGGACGTGCATGCTCGATCCCTATCAACGACGACTGTTCCTTCTGGCCTGGACGATGAAGGTTGGGAAGTACTGACCGAGAATGATACTTTTAATAACAAACCCTCCTCAAAACCTGTCACCCAGACAGCCGTGCCTTACGATAAATGGCGTGACCCCGTATACCTAGAAAACTTTATGTATGAGCGACTCAGGCAACAGGGAGAAACCCGGCCGGTTCAGGACGTGTTTGTTCACAAAACACCCAGACAAGAGCTCTGGCAGGATGAAACCATGTGGACCGAAAAACCGGTCCGCATCCACAATGACCTCCGCAGTAATCAGAATGAGGCGACAAAAGCCTATCCTCAAGCAGGAACCTCGTTTAAAAACTTACAAGACCTCTCAAAAATACTGCAGAAAATGAGAGAGGATAAATTCGGTAAACCTGCTGATCCTTCTGACTTTGAAGGCATCCAAGACATAATAGCCGTTGAACGAAACCCTGAACTCAAAAAAGGGCCGAGTGAACTTGAAAAGGCTAAAATTGCAGTGGGTCATTTTATTGATAAAAGCCCGCCACTCTTTATCGAATGGCTCAATAAACCTTTTAAATAGAGCTTTAAGGGTTTTTTGCCTTCATTCAGATTTTTTATTCTCTAATAATGGAAATAAGCTTGCTTTAACATGCCCTATGCTATCCCAGCTTAAAGTGAGGAAATGATTTTCGGGCTATAAAAGCCATTTCATACTCTTGCTTGCAGGAATGCTTCTTTCTGAACTTACGATGTAAAGCTTTTCACCATGGCCTAGATCCTTTTCACCTAAAAACAAATTCAGAACCCGGCGAAACGCATAAATATGCTGACCATCCGAAATGACCACGTTACATGAGGGCAGCGTTTGTAATGTACCTTCAAGGCCAAATAGTGGATCGTTAAAGGTCTTGCTTTTGATTGGGGAAGCTTCAATGAGATCCAGCATCGTTTGATGGAAGGCATTTTGAACTTTCTCAGTCGACAATTTGGATGAGTCCGTGGTGCCATATTTTTCCAGTAAAACAGACAGGAAGTAATGAAGAACGCGTTCACTATCCGTCTGCCCTTTTGGTCCGCCAGCCAGTTCCTCTTGATGGGAAACTATTTTATCGAGGGTACTTTGGGCAAAAGCACCCATCATTGTACCGTTGTGCATTAAGCTCCAATTTTGGAATAGAAACGGATGCACATTTTGTATCGCCACCGACTTCGGGTTATCCGTCTGCCTCACATGGGCCATGATTAAATTGGGTTTATTTTTTGTCAGCGCATTAATCGCACGCGCATAGTTTGGATCTTTTTCTGCAGGAAGCGCGCTTTTTAGAATTTGAGGTTCAGGCGTTATCTGGCTGTAGCTGGTAATACCCCAGCCATCCGGGCTTCCAACAGAACGCACCAGGCCGGACAAGTCCTCCAGATCGTATATCGGATTTTTCTCTTCGGGTCGATGGAGCTTAGGACGTTTTTTACTTTCGTTCAACAATGAATTTGGAGCTATCAACAGGGTTTGCCTCAAAAAAGTATTCACCTGCTTCTGTGTTTGAGTCGTCCCTATACTATGTTCTTCCAACGAACTTTTAGGAGACATAATGGCTTGCAAGCGGCACGCATAGGTCAATGGCGAACCCAGTAGAGAGACTAACGAAACCCCTAAAGCAATATGAACAAGTTTCAAACTGGACTTGAATGCCAACATCCCAAAGCTCCTAATCTAAAAACCTCTATTGTATCGGATTTACATTAAGGGAATCAGGGTAAAACGGTGACTTTAGTAAACCACCCCGTCAGGCTTCGCCTGCCACCCCTCCCAAGAGGGGAATTTAATATTGATAAATCAATCAACTTTTCTTCTTGGAATATTTGAAGAGTATCGTGTGTCGCTCAATCTCTTGCTTTTAAAGGATTTTGATGTGTCGATAAATTCGGGAAGGAAAATAACGTTTTAATTCCCCTCTTGGGAGGGGTGGCAGGCGAAGCCTGACGGGGTGGTTCTTCGGCAATTGCAGAGACATAAGGTGAAGAATAAAAAAATTGAAATATGCTAACTTGTATGTTTCGCAAAAGGATTATGGGAAGCAAGCCCAAAGAGGGGATTTCCCTCATCATCCGCACCGTTTCGCGTATAGCGGCGGTTTGTAATATAGATGTTCAGCAAGTTTAAACCAATACCCAGCGTTAAGGCCGAATAGAGGATGCCGGAAAGGACAGCAGCATTTTTCACCCAGCTCAAACGCTTTAATATGGCATCACTAAGATGTTGTTCTCTCTCTAAAGGATTCTGAATAGTGTTCAAACGAGACAAAAGCATTTCAGGCTTTGGAATCAGGGTTTTCAGTTCTTTTTCAAGCGCTTCACCCTTCATGGCGCTCAGTTTCTGAGCATACTGTTTCGCATACAGATTAATATCTTCGTACGAACGAATATGAGCCTGGTTAACTGATTTAAAGTAATACTTGGTTTTTTCCCATAAGCCACTTTCGCTTGTCAGAGGCTTTAAATCCGGTTTTCGACTAAAAATATGATGTTTCCCTGCGGCATAGGCCACCACGTTCTCAACCAGGTTAGGAATAAAGAGCAGGTTAAAGTAAGCGAATCCGGCTTTAATGGCAGTCTCCCGGAGTTCATCGATCGAGCGCGAGGCCAACATTTTACCAATGATTCCGGCAGGATAGATAATATACTTCAGTTGATCCACGTTGGGTAAAAATTGATTGGATGCAAAACCGCCAAAAGTGGGTTGCTGCTGGTTTTTCTTATCGTTTTGATTCTTTGTTTGGTCAGCAGTGGTTTTTGACACTGGGTGAAATGAATGAGTTTTCCCAAGTGCTTGCTGCTGCATCGTTTCTGGATTATTCGCCTGGGCTTCATTTTGCTTTGTTGCATGACCGGGCACATGGACCTGACCAACCAGTTTGGCTCCAATGGTTTTATCATCGGCTTGGCTGGGAGCGGGACGAACAGTCATAGCCGGTAGTTGATTTGATGCTTCCGGCTCATCATCTTCCATTGCAATTAGGTTTTCGGTCCCAACAAAGCCTGTTTTTCCGGTTCTTTCCTTTGTAATCCACTTATTAATAAATTGAGCAAAGAAGCCCAAACCTGCAACAATCGATAAGCTAAATGCCGCCTTTGCATTATTTGAGAAATGGACCTTACTCACCAGGTGATGAATTTGATCAGCCGTATGGACCTTCTGGAATTCATGCCCCATTTTCGACAGTTGAGTTAGGAAGTCTTTGGGTTGAATCGCCATAGCCTTCCCGTTAGGTGCCGCAAGAAGGCTGATTTGATCGGCACTTTCCAATCGGGCTGTCAGTTTATGGATAAGGGATTGAGACGCTTTCTCTTTAAGAGGCAATGCTGTTACGTCATGGGCCAGTTCTTGAATATGCTGCGGCCCCAAATGGGTCAGCTTCCCATCCAAAGAGCGCTTGGCTTCCAAATGAGATAATACCTGGTGGAAAAAAGCTTCTTTCCTGGCCTTAGGATCTACAAGGCGATTATCCAATTTCCCTAAAGCCGCTTTGTAATGATGCGAGAATGCATCAACCGCTTCATTGCTAATCCATTGCGTTGTATTGATATGCAACGGGTTATTGAATTTTTTGAGTAAAGAAGCCGTACCCAAGGCCAGCAATCCGGGAGCAATGTAGTTACTGAAAAGACTGAAACCTTCGTAAAACAGGGATTCGTTTCCCGCATCTTTATTTCGGTGATAGTCGATATAGACCCGAGGCGCTGCGACAGTTGCCACATTAACCAAAAAGATTTTAGCCGCCGGGTTTGATTGCAAAACCTGGAGGGTACGGCTTAATCGTGGGTGGCTGAGAACTTGCATGAGGTGGGGCTTGGTAATCCAAAAACGTTAACGATTTTGTACAAAAAAGAACCGGCAGCTGTTAGGCTCTACCGGTTCTTTTTGCTAAGTCTGTCTATGGTTTTACACAGTCATATCAGTCAAAAGTCTCTATCCGGAGGCCATGGCAAAGCACAACAACAGCAACAGCAAGAGCTGGTGACGACAGAATTGGTGGATGAGAAGGTGTTCGACATTGAAAAAAGACTTGTCTTCCTGGAAATTGATTGCTTCTTTTATGTTGGGAATGCCCTAAAGAAGCTCTGATTTAATAAGGCATGAGGGAAAAAAATTGTGCTATCTGAGCCTAGCATAGCTTATTAAAATTTGTAAATGCTTATCATCATAACTGAAGTTTATAGAAGATCTAGCAGGGCTCTAATTGCCCAAGACTTTTCTTGTTCGGTGACTGTCACCAAAGCAGGATCAGGCTTAGCAGCAGGATCAGTAATGCCGAGTACAAAGCCAGTTCTAAAACTCAGCTCTTCAGCATCAGGATTGTGAAGACCCTTTACATAGCCATGCTTATAACCCAATTTAGACCAAAACGGCTCTAATAGTCGGCTCAGTGGGATTGAAACAGCTGCAATTCCCAGTGTTGCAATACCATGTAAAAAAACCTTTTCTTCTTTTTTCTGCATAGCCTGAAGCCTATACTGAAGCACTTTTATTTGTTTTTTAAGTCCATTCAGTTGATTTTTTTTAAGAAACCCATAACCCAATAAGGCAGCAGCACTCCAACTGCCCCACTCCAACCAGCGAGTAGCCGTGCTCAATTTTTTTAAACGCTCCAAAAACGATGCTTTTGGCAATTCAGGACCTGTGCTACCAAAGTGAGGAGGCCTCGGTTGCAAGAGACTAGCACGAGCCTTATCCGCCAGCAAATGTCTCTCTACTGACAGGTTGAGCCTATCTCGACTGTCTTGATACTTTTCAAGACCCGCCAGCGAATGGCTAAACCCATGTTTCCAGCCTCGGATAAAAGTACGATTATCTTTATCCCAAGCGGTTATACCGGTCAATTTACCAACTTTTTTCCCCTCTAAAAAAGAGCTTACTCCTGACGCAACAAAAAAACCTCCCGAGCATACACTTAAAAACCAATTGACTCCCGAGTCTATGGCAACATCTTTGCTTTTACTTTTAAGCTTGATTTTAGATTGCAGGACCTGAAGGTGCTTTTCCAGTTGTTTCGTAGAATGTTCTGCTTTTAAAACAGCATGGCTAATAGCAGTGCCTACAATGCTAAAACCCACACCCCACCAAAAGTTTTTTTGACGAAAAAGCATAGGCGCAGTAGGGAGCTGTTGCGTCAATCCTGGATTTTCAACAGGGACATGGTTACCCTGTTGAGAAAGCACATGACCAGGATAGGTGGCTAAAGCTCGGGATGTGGCCGTTTTAGAGATCGAGGGAGTAATAGACATTCAAGTTTCACATGTATTATTAAATTTCCTACACCGACACTAAAACAAAAAATGTAAGAAATTCCGTTATTTAAGACTCCTATTTTTTCAAAAAAAAAACCTAGCGAAAGTAGAGGTTTGTACTTCAATAAAGCAATAATAATTTTATACAAAAAAACCGGTCGCTTTTAGGGCATTACCGGTTCTTTTTGCTCAGTCTGTCTATAGTTTTACACAGTCATATCAGTCAAAAGTCTCTATCTGGACCATGGCAAAGCACAACAACAGCAACAGCTGGTGACGACACAATTGGTGGATGAGAAGGCGTTCGACATTGAAAAAAGACTTGTCTTCCTCGAAATTGATTGCTTCTTTATATGTTGGGAATGCCCTAAAGAAGCTCTGATTAATAAGATATGCGGGAAAAGTTTTGTGCTACCTGAGCCTAGCCCATTACATCAGGATTGGTATTTTCAGATACATAAATCTGTTTAAAAACCTTGCAGGAATTGAGTTTTAAAGAGGCTTATCTAGCACTAATTATCAACCTACATCTACTAGCTGGAGTGGCTGTTGTAGAACTTTTTCAGCAGATTTTTTAGTTAATCGTTTTTCTACCGCGCTAGTTGCCGCGGATGCCAATCCCATTAATCCAGCAACAACAAAAGCAGCCCCTGTAATAATAGGATTTTGGCCAGGTATACCCTCTGTTTTTGGAATAGGACCGGGTATTGTTACATTTAAAAACTCGCCTATGGTCTGGTTCTTATCTGGCGCTATATGAAAAGCAAATTCACCTTCTCCTACCGTGTTATTGGTAAATTGGCTAGCTGTTTTTAACAAGGGATTAACAGAATTTTGTATAAAATCACTTGCAGATGAAAGCCCCCTATGCAACTGGTCTCCTCCAATCCCTAAACTTATCCCGCCTCCAACTGTAGAGGCAGCACCGAAACCTAAAACATAAGGTCTAAAGTTCAAGCCAAATCTTGGTGAGCGTTGACTAGTATTAGATGTAAAACCAGAAATAGAAGAAACCATAATAATTCTCCGTTTAAAAAAATAGGAAAAACTTGGAATAAAAAAATTGTAATTGTAATTTTTACACTAAACCTTGGATCGAAGCAACTTAGAAAGTCATAAAATAAATAAATTTAAAAAACAACCAAATTGAACTGCTCTACTTTTCTTCAAGTTCCATAAGGGACACAAGGGAGTCATTTGATACTGATGCTAACACTTCATTCTTGACTTGAGTGTGTGTTTCCTCTTCTGAAGAATCCCTCAGTTTACTTTGGCGTTCCAGTAGTTCCAAATGAACTCCACTCAAATGATCTTTATGCTGTTGAGCCCATTTTGCAAGCCTGCTAGGATTAAAATGCATTGCAACCTGCCCGTTAGGATATCCATAAGGCCAACGAACCTCCTCGTCTTTTTTCGTGGCCCTAGTCGTAAACGCCTGAAGCATATCAATAGGTAATTCATCCAATGTGCCAGGGCTGGCTTCCAATCTGGCATTAAAGTCTCTGGGGTTTCCGGACTCTCCGATGGCACTTCCATATCTATTATAAATTAATGTTGTATTCGCTCTTGTAAAAGGAGATGTTCCACAAATAACAAAATGTTCTCCAGCATCACATCCATATTCCCTATTAGGTGAGTCGCCATCAGGGGGTATGGCATTACCTCCACAAAAATCAATAAATTCATTCTTAGCAAGATCTCGATTATAAAATGCCCCGTATTTTATATTCCCCTCATACTTTCCTTTTTCGCTATCTTTCAAACGACGAACATAAATATTTTGATTAATAACCCATCTTCGTTCCCAATCCGGCATTTCCAAAAGGCGTTGAAGCCCTCCCTCCGGATAAATTTTACCGGGAACCTCGGAAAAAACTGAAATCCGAGGTTTTGAACCATCTGGGTTTAAAATAGGATACGCTCCATTATACCCATTCCATTTGCGCTTTTGAGTGCTCCAAATTTGACCTAAGTCCCTTATGAGTCCGAAACTTATATTTGCTTTGCTCCTGTAGGAAAGATACGCAGCCATCACAGCTTTTTGAAATTCATTTAAAGGCCGATTTTTCTCCTTCTGGCGAGATACTCGTCTTACCAGCTTTTCAAGCCTCGTAACATCTATATCCGAATCGCAATCATAAACATTAGATTGTTTTAATAATTTCTTGTGTTCCGGGCTAGCTATGGAATCAAGTATCGTGCATGCCTTATCCAAGAATGGTTTGACAACAGCAAAATGTTGGCCTTTATTTAAAATGACTTCAGCTTGAATAATCTGCTGAGCAGCCTCTTTACACTTGTCCTGAGAGCCCTTGCTAAAATCACTCCATAAAAAATTGGGGTCAGTGCCTTTAGGACAAGGCCTCGGGGGTAGAGGAAAAGATTGAGATCTGGGAGCAAGCTTAAAAGCTTTAGGCGAGGAAGCCGGTTCAAAAGTTTTGGCTCTGGTAACAGAATTAAAAGGGTCATCATTCTTAGCTAATCTCTCAGAAATAGGGCTTTTAGATACGTTCGGAAGCATCTTGCTAAGGGCTTGGGAAGATGTATGGATTGGATAGGGAAACTTTTTAGCAGCACTAATAATTCTTTTTGCCCTGGCTGTTTTAGCTGTTTTAATATGCGCGTGACGAAGTTGAGCAAGTATTTCTGTTGGAAGCTTTAATAATTGGGTTTGAATGCGCTTTATTTGAGCTTTGCTTGTTACTGGAACTTTATTAAAGGTTGTTAATGGCTTCTTTTTTAAAGCCTCGATATTTCGTCTTTTTCGAACTTGAAAGACTGTTTTTTTCCCATGCCTACTTGGGGGGATTACACGGCCCCCAAACTGAAGTGAAGAAGAAAAACTTGTCATAATATCCAATTAGTTAAAAAATGACAGGCAGAATCAGTAAATCTGATTGTTCTGATTTTTTTCGACCAAACGTGTTGAATTCAAATGCCACACGCGGTTTCGATGGCTTACAGCCCAACGTCCCGGGTTTAGCGAATCGTTTGAGTTTCCTATGAGCTACTCCCCATATCCACAGAGAGATTATTCAGGTATTAAACTCTCCATATTGCGTCTCAAGTAATTTTGACAAACGGATTCTTGATGAAGGTTTTTTTGTTTGACTCACATTACTTTTAGTTGCTATTACTCGACTATCAGTGCCCATACTTATTTCCTAAAAAATTTTATATAAAACAATAATGTATAAGCCCATTGAATTACAAAAGGCTTGAATCAATCATTGTAATTCTGATATACCTCGTCATGGTATGCGAAAACAAAATAAAATATGTTGAGTATTCGCAAGCTTCAAGCAACAATAGGCAAGCCTATTGAAGCGTTAAATTGAATACTTACTTTGCCCAAACGAGAAGAATATGAACTACATTTGACCTAATTTCTCAAAGGCGCTTTAGAAATTATAAAGAGATTGCTCACAATATATTAATTACCCCACCCGCAGAAACGAGCTTTTTCTCTCCACGAAAATTAAAGCAATGCACTTCTCACAAAGCCCTATTTCTTCCCTTTTGATTTTAATTTTGAAGGGATCCTTTGAGATTCTGTAGATGGTACAAATGAATCAGTTGGATACGATGTAAATACACCATAAGCTGCAGCTTGAGGATTACGGTCATGGGGAGTGTACTGGATAGGTGTGGCAGTGGAGCTTTATGACGTTGTTTTACGCTCAGAAGAGTGAGGAGTAATGAATTTTTCCCCTTGAAACATGTCTCCTATGAGACATCACCAGATTTTGTCATTAAGCAACTTTGAAAACACTTATGCAATTTTAAATTCCACATTATCTTTTCAAAAGACACACCATAAATTTTTAAGAAATGCTTAAGATTCCACGTAGCCATGGGTACTGAAATTTCGCCTTTGCTATAATTCGAAGACAATAGTTTGTTCAAGTAGCGTTTTACTTGTTCATATAGTGGATACTCATCCGCTTTTAATGCAAAAACAAGGATCTCAACTTCTATGTCCAGCCAAGCTAAAACCAGCCCCGATCTTGATTCGGCCAGCACAACAGACCTTTCCTCCGGTGAAATGAATGCTGAAGTTTTAGAGGACTTAGAGTCCAGCACAGAGCAAAATACTGCTTCCGGCAGCGAATGGGAAGTCAAATACTCCCAAATGCATGATCAATACACCCGTTTAGCGGCTGACTTCGAAAACTTCCGCAAACGCACCCGTGATGAACAGGCTGCTTCTCTGAAATACGGTGCTCAAAGCACTATTCAAGCACTTTTACCCGTGTTGGATAATATCGAACGCGCCACAGCTTCCCTGACTGACAAATCTGATCCACAGGTACTTTTCAAAAGCTTTCAACTGATCCAAAAGAACCTGATGGATGGGCTTTCAGGTATCGGCTTAGAAAAAATCGATGCCGTTGGTCAGCCCTTCGATCCCCAATTGCATGAAGCGGTAAGCCGCATGGCCAGTGCTGAGATTGCTGAAAATTCTGTTCTTTATGAATCTCAAGGGGGCTACAAGCTCCATGATAAAGTGATTCGCCCGTCTCAGGTGGTTGTCTCAACCGGAAGTGCCGATGGGGAAAACCCTTTTAAATAGGATTCTTTAAGAAAATTTGACACACGTCATCCATCCTGGAAAGAAGCGAATAAACCCTAACCGGATTTAAACCCAGCTATTGCTAGCCAAGAGTAACGAAATGCACAAACTTACCTCTGTCCACTATTAATCAATCCCCGCCTGCGCGGGGATAACGTGTTTTCGCTCTGGATTTCCATTACAGCCTTACAGAAATTGGATTCATTTGCTCTATGAGTACGCGCCGCGATTATTACGAAATTCTGGGTATCAGCAAAACTGCTTCCGCCGATGACATTAAGAAAGCCTTTCGGCGCAAAGCAAAAGAATGCCACCCCGATACCAATAAACATACTGAAGCCGAAGCTCAATTTAAAGAGCTGGGTGAGGCTTATGAAGTACTGGCGGATTCTAATAAACGCCAAATCTACGACACTTATGGACACGATGGCCTTAAAGGTGGCGGCGGTGGGTATCAAACCCAGTGGGATTTCGCGGATAATTTCCCCGACCTCGGTGATGTTTTTGCCTCCTTCTTTGGCGGCGGTGGCGGGGGTGGACGTCGTCGTAACGGCCCTCAACAAGGCAACGATCTCCGTCTCGATCTCTCTCTGGACTTTATGGAAGCCGTCTTCGGCGTAAAAAAAGAAATCGAGTTTGCGCATCAGGAAGATTGTGAGCCATGCCAGGGGAGTGGTGCGGCGGCAGGCTCAGGTCCTACAGTGTGTACCACCTGTGGCGGGCAAGGTCAGGTTCGGCAAACCGCTCAAACCATTATCGGGCACTTTACCCAAGTTGTTACCTGTCCTCAGTGTAAGGGCAACGGCTCCATGATTAGTAATCCTTGTACCTCTTGCCAGGGTCAGGGACGAAAGCCTGTTGAAACTCAGCGTACCATAACCATTCCTGCCGGAGTGGATCATGGGACGCGTTTAAGAGTTAGTGGCGAAGGGGATGCAGGCTTGAAAGGCGGCCCTCCCGGAGACTTATACGTTGTTCTTCAGATTAAACCCCACCCTGTTTTCAAGCGCGAAGGACAACACATCTTCTCCCAACAAAAAATTTCCTATACCACCATGGCATTGGGCGGTGAAATTGAAGTACCCGGCCTTGAAGGAACTCATAAAATCAAGGTGCACGCGGGTACCGAGAACGGTCACGTCTTTACCATCAAGAATGCCGGCGTTCCCATCTTAAACCATGCCAATAAACGGGGCGATTACTACGTTGAAGTCCAGGTAGAAATCCCTAAACACGTCGGTGGTGAAGAGAAAAAGCTGCTTCAAAAGCTGGAAGAGCTTCAAAGTAGCAAACATGCGGGTAAGCATGCCTCCGAAAAAGAGAGTGGCGCTTCGTTCATCAACAAAATGAAGAGACCGTTTGCCAGCACCTCCAGTTAGGACTGATTGGTACTAAAATAAAAATATTTTATTAGAACCAAAAGTCCTAATTTTCCAATTATTGCAAGTTTAAACTCGTTCAAACCTCTAAAATGGATTATACTATTATTAGTAAAGTCCATTTTAGAGGTTTTTTATGGAAATTCAGTTTTCAATACTCTTAACCCTAAGCATGAATTATTAAGTTTTCTAAAACATTACACCTCATGTCCACCTCTAACCTGATCATTTCTGCACGATAAAAGATCGCTATCTAACACTTAACTTGCACTTAAAATGCACCATCTTGCAGCTATTTTGAAAGGCTCGTTTAAACTACTCGATTGTATCGGGAGCCGCTGTGGGCTTATCGATATTGTCTTGCAAGGCCTCTAAAAGAAAGGTTGGCAAGCGTCTCTGGATTTTCCAATCCCCATCCAGCACCAGCACTGTGGTTTTGGATTGCAGCGTTACCTGTTCCATATGCTCTGGATGGCGGCTTCGGAATACTTGCTCGAATTCCATCTTGAATCCACGGACCGTCAGCACTGTCGTCAAGCGCAAAGGCTCTGCATACGGAGCTTTGTGCTTGAATTGCAAGTTTTGCTCCGCAACAGGATACACATGGCCATTTGCCTGCCCGGGAACATCAATCGTGACGCCCATATTGTTCAAAAGCTTGCAGCGACCGAGCTCCATCCACTTGAGATAAGCCCCATGCCACATCACGCCAAAGCAGTCGGTATCGAAAATCTGCACATCGAAGTCGAAGTGGTGAGTCCAGGTGGCTTCCGGAGGGAGGGAACGAACGCGCTCAGTAGTCGTCATAGTAAAGAATGCCCTGCCAATAATTCTTATTTTTTTGTGAACGAAATTTCAATGTTCCCATAAGAACCGGTATAATCAAAGCGGCGATAAAATACGAGGTACGCTTTATGGATGCGTTCCAATTAATCCAAACCTTTTTTACCCGGATGCGGTGTAACTTCTGCTCTCACCCTTTTATCCCGGATGATATCCAGCTTCTCCGTCAGGACGATGGGGTGTTTGTCGTGAATGTGTATTGCAGTCACTGTCGCACCCAGAATGGGGTTGCTGTGGTTGGTGTGGAAGCAGGTATGCTGAATCCGAACATGGGTGAGCGCTTTAAACCGCACCCGGACTTCACGGAGAATGATCTGCTTCGTTTTTCGGAAATGAAGCCTGTCTCTACCGATGATGTGATTGACGCACACAGCTTTTTCAGCACGCTGGACAACGACTGGATGAAGTTTATTCCTGAAGAAATGCGGAAACAGGAAATAGAGCTTCAAACGGAATCCCCTGACGAGTAAAAGCTTCTCGTCCACCCCCATCGCGGTCTACAATCGCGATTACTTTTACGATTTCAATCGATGGGTATTCCCGCTTCACTGCTTCAATCGCCTTAAGTGTCGATCCACCGCTCGTAACAACGTCTTCTAGCAGCGCGACGCGCATCCAGGGTTCAATTGGCCCTTCTACCTGCCGTCCTGCACCATGACCTTTTGCTTGTTTGCGCACAATGAAACCCTTCAAAGGATTTCCACAGGCTGCAAAGTGATAGAGGACGCTTGCAATCATAGGATCGGCGCCTAAGGTCATTCCACCGACGGCATCGAGATCAAAGTCTTTCAGCAAATCCGTTAGCAGGTACCCGAGTAAGTAGGCACCTCTGCCATTGAGAGTGGTTAGGCGACAATCCAGGTAATAGTCAGATAGTGCACCTGAGGCCAGCTGGAATTGTCCTTTTTTGAAGGACTCTGTTTTCAGGAGCTCAAACAGTTCTTGCTTCATGAGTGCAGTATTTGAAGTCATGGGAATTCTAGCCTCGGTTGGTCGGGATGACGAATGCGTTTCCCTGCATTGTCCAACCTCAGCTAAAGAAGTCAAGTACGATCCATGCTTCTAAAACTTACTACCTTTCGTTTCAAGGTTTTTAGCTTCATAGAGAGCCTGGAAATATTCAATAGGACGATTTTGAAGCTGTAAACCATCCGCAATCATGCGATAAGCCGCTGCAGACGGGCCTGAGTTTTGAATGGATAAACTCCCCTCAGCCTGTTTTTTCTTACCTTCCAGGGTGCTCCATAAGTCTGTCTCGGAGTTTTTAGGCAGGTTGGCCTGGGCTATTGTATACACTTCAATCGCAAGAGAAAAATTCTCTCCTAAAGCCGCACCATCTCCCCAAGCCTCCAGCTCTGCAAAAGAGCCGGGAGAGAGGCTTGATGCCCGTTTTAAATTCTTTAGTCCTTTTGTGATACCCGAGCCGTTCTCTCTAAGAGGAATTTTATCTTCCTCTAATTCCAAAGATGAAAATAGAGGGGGAAGAGTTTTATTCGGCGATTTGAGTGTCTCTTGTATTTGAAGCAAACCTAAATGCCGCCATACCGGAGAAAAATCAGGCGCCGCTTTGCTTACCTGCCCTAATAATAGATAGCGCTCCGCAGCACTTTTATGTTCGTCGTGGAGAGCCGTCGTAAATAAAATTTCTTTATCAGCAGTCAAGAGCTTGCTTGGGAAGTAAAGTCGCTGCCATTCCCTGCTTTGCTCTTTCAACGATTCATCCTGCAACTCAGCCTGTAAAAAGGCGCTTTGAGCCAACCCATAAAGTTCCAGACTCGTGAGCTCCTTTCCCAAGGCCAGCGATTCTGCTGCGGTTTTACAGACCCTTAGAGAGTCCTGAAATTTTAACCGTGCCGTTGCATAGTCGCCGTCCCGCAATAGGGTTATAGCATCCATAAATAGCGGCTCAGACGATTTTGGGGCTGCGGGTAAAGCCGGAGGAGAATCTAATTTCCGCAGGAAGGTTGCTCCTGAATTCTTTTGGGGGCTCCAACCAAAAACGGGATGCGGAACGGATTTAATTTGAAACGTTTTATTTTGGGGACTTAAGAGTCGAATACCGGCACTGATACCCGCAGAGTTGAGATTTTCAGAATAGGGGCTGGAGAGCTTTAAAACCGTGGTGGTCGACTCCAATGAAGATGAGGGTTTTAATCGGGTAACTGCAGTCCTGCTTTTGGTATGGTAACGCCCTGCAGCCATAACAGAGGAAGGTAATTCGAACGAAAAAAGACTAAACAGCACCAGGACAACAAGAGTCGACCGAGCCTGTGATAAAAATGTGGCTGGAGAAATGGAGGAGATCAAGGGTTGGCACCTAAAGCATCTGGATCTAATGCCACGCTACCATACTAGGGTAATTCGCTTATCCCCTCTATGCTTGAATTTTACAAGACCTGTCGATATGGTATCTACATATAAAGAGCAGCCCCTTCCCTTGTGTCCGTGTGAATCCCAAAGTCGCTCCTGCCTAACGCTAAGCCACAATAGAACATGGTTGAGAGAGAGTTCTAAAATGTAAGGCGGATGAAGAGCTACCTCATCCGCCTTATAAAATTCCCCTCGTGGGAATGTAGCCACGGGTGCAGCTACAATTTTCCGAGCCTATTGATTCACTAGGAGTTTTTACTAGTTTTATTGGGACTTTTTCCAATTCCATCATAGATGTACGCCACTCAATCCACATCACGCTAGCGGCAACCACCCTGGACAATTATTAAAAACGGCAAGAGCAACCCCGATCAGGTCTTCCTGTTATTCCACAATTATGATATAAGCTCATGTCCTGTCTGATTAAACACATCAGAAAACAACAACATTTGAAGGGTCTATTGGTTATGCGAGTCAATCCTTTTGCAAGTCAACAACAGGAACAGGCACTTAACAAGATTCGATCCGAACGTTACTCTGAAATTATGGCCCATGAAAGAGCGCATCAATCCGCAGCTGGAGGATTTGCAGGGGGCATTACTATCAATTACGACAAGAATGGTGTTGCATTCTCAGGCTCTGTACCCATTTCAGTTCCAGCGCTTAACCCCGGCAATCCGAATCAAAGCATTTTAGCCGGTAACACCATCCGCAATGCGGCATTGGCACCGTCCAGGCCTTCTTCTGCCGATAATCGTGTCGCGGGAATAGCCAATGTCTTGATTTCCAAGGCTCGGCAACTTATCGGCCTTTTAACGAAAAACAGCTCTGCCCAAAAAGAAACTCATGGCGTGAAACCCCACAATCCATTTATATACTAAGAAGATAAAAGGGGAGTCTATAATAGACTCCCCTTTTAAAATTTAAGGTTGTGTCATCGCCTGGGGGGAAAGCAGCTCTTTCAAACGCTCCCGAGTAAGCTCTTGGCCTGAAGCCGGATCTTTTACTTTCAAGGCGATCACGGCATCAGGAACGCTAATCCCTTCCTTATTTACCTTTTTGGCAACTTCTGCCGCTTTCTCGTAGCCAATAATGGGATTCAGTGCGGTAACCATCTGAGCACTATTTTCCAGGCGGTAGTTAGAGATTTCCGCATTCGCTTTGATCCCGTCAATCAGCTTTTCAGCAAATACGGGCAATGCACTGGTCAGGATTCGCAGGGATTCCGTCATTTTCATCAGAATGGTGGGCATCATAACGTTTAACTGTAGCTGACCGTTTTGCACACAGAGGGCAATAGTATGATCGTTGCCTTGCACAATGTAAGACAACTGATCCATCAATTCGGGATAAATGGGGTTTACTTTACCCGGCATAATGGAAGATCCCGGCTGCCAGTCCGGAATGCTCAGTTCAGCCAGGCCTGTCCGTGGTCCCATCGAATAGAGTTTAATATCGTGAGCAATTTTTTCCATTTCCAAGGCAACACTGCGCAAAGAGGCAGAATAATCTCCAAAAAGCCCGAAAGAGCTGGTCGCCTGGAAATAGTCTTTTGCCATTTCAAGGGGAAAGCCCGAAATTTCAGCAAGATTTTTGGTTACCTTTTCACGGTACTGAGGATGAGTATTTAAGCCGGTCCCCAGCGCGGAAGCTCCCAAACCAATGCGATGGAGGCGTCTACTGGCGAATTCAACGTTTTCAATCGTATCTGCAATGGCGTTGGCATAAGCACCAAACTGCTGTCCCAGGGTCAGAGGCACGGCATCTTGCATGTGGGTACGGCCCGGTATCAGGAAAGACTTGTACTCGTCCGCCTTATTACGCAAGGCTTTCTCAAAACGCTTCAAGGACTCGATCAACGGACCATGCATGGATAGAAAGGTTAAACGCATCACGGTGGGAGTCACATCGTTGGTAGACTGCCCGTAGTTTGCATGATCGTTCGGGTGGACTATGTACTCTCCCAACTTACCGCCCATGAGTTCGGTAGCGCGGTTGGCTAATACCTCGTTCGCATTCATGTGGTTGGACGTACCGGTTCCGCCCTGGTAGGCATCCACAACAAACTGATCGTTAAACTTGCCCGCAATCAGCTCGTCCGCCGCTTTCATTAACGCTTCGCCAATGGCCTTATTGTTTTTTGGATCTTTTTTATCCAACAAGCCCAATTCCATATTGGTTTTTGCGGTGGCTTTTTTGATCCAACCAAAGGAACGAATTTGCTCCGGCATTAAACGAGAGACAGTAAGCCCTGATATCGGAAAGTTTTCCATTCCACGCAAGGTTTGAATCCCGTAATACACATCGGCCGGAACATCTTTATAGCCTAAAGAATCCTTTTCCTGACGTGTTGCGGTGCTCGCTTGCTCTGAAGGCTTAAGCATTTCCGAAGTTCCCATGAAGCGCACTCCTTATTAAGGGTTACTTGATCAGATAACTTGCCCTATTGTATCTAAAAAATTTCTTTCCCCCTTCGCAAAGAGCCCATCTAAAAGAGGGCTTTTCACTTGACCACTAGAAACCTATACCGGGATAGGCTATTCTGAAACTATGAAAGTAAATAGGATTCATCCTGAATTATGAGACTAACCGAATGAGTGTTATACACCCTTCTGCACGCTAGAACGTATTATTTTGCATTTAACCAAAATGCAATAGGTACGATCTACACCTGAAAAAGTTTAAATCATCTGAAAAATCTTAATCGAAGCAGCTTCATGTTGCCTAGTTTTTAGCCTATTGAAAGATGATACCTTACTATTAAGTTTGACTGCGTGCCAGGTCTCTTAAATTTCTGAATCTTGTCCGCTTTCCTCGCCGATTTCAAGCGCCTTACCGCGCTTCAACCAGCAGGATTTATGCGCATGATCGACCTTCATATGCACACAATATACTCCGATGGTTCCGTTCGCCCGGAGGAGCTCGTTCAGCTTGCGATTGATAATAAGCTTCAAGCCATTTCAATTACGGATCATGACACCACAGAATCCCTTCCCTTTGCGAAGAAAGCTGCTGAAGGGCATGACTTAGAACTGATTCCAGGGATTGAAATCAATACCGTCTGGAAAGATAAAGAAGTCCATATTTTGGGCTATTACATTGATCCAGAGAACAAATCTTTAAAAGAAGTCATCCGAACGCACCGTGAATCACGCGTCGTTCAGATTCAGGAGATGGCACAGCGTCTGAAAACGAAGGCAAAACTGAATATCTGCTTTGAAGATATCAGCAAGCTTGCCAGTACAGAGGGCAGCTTAGGACGCCCGCATGTTGCGAAAGCCATTGTTGCCAAAGGGGGTGCACATACCATCTCCCAAGCCTTTAATCGCTTCTTAAATCCCAGTTGCGAAACATACGTTCGCCGCAAAACAATGACCCCTCATGAAGCGGTTGAAGCCATTCACGATAGTGGCGGTATTGCCGTAATTGCACACCCCGGTGAAGCTGAGAATACGGAAGTTTTAGCTCAAGACCTCATGAATTATGGACTTCGTGGACTTGAAGCCTACCATAGAAGCCATTCCCCGGCATTGATCGAGTTCCATTGTACGCTGGCGGAACGGCTCGGCTTGATTGTAACCGGTGGAACGGACTTTCATGGTACCACAGACGCGTATTCAAAGGCCTTGAACCGCCTTCATATTCCCTCAACTCTTTATAAAGAACTCCACGCCGAACGGGAACGTCTTAAAATGTCCAGCTTCAAAGCATCCTAGGCAATCAACTTGATACCAGAGGATACGGAATAAGTCGCGCTTTTAAAAATTTCTCTTCAAAGAATCATTGGAGGGCGAAACGGGGCTTTTTATTCGTTGCGGTTATTTTGAATTTTCAACGCATGGACTTATTCCGCCTCACTAAACAATTTTCCGGCTTCAGAGACTTTATCCTTTTTAGAGTGAATGTCCCCCATTATTTAAATTTGCATCGTGCTTTTTTGAAGGTACGTATCAAAGGAAACGTCTCTATGCCAGTTTCCCCTCTTTCACCCCGGGTTTCAATTCATGCACCTGTAAGCAGCAAAACAGGCTCAAACTCTGCTGCTTCAAAGGTAATAACGCCTTCATCCCAGGAGACGAAGGCAATTACACCATCAACAACTGAAGACAGCAACAAATCTTCTTCAGCAGCAAAAGTAAAACGCAGCAAAAAGGGCTTAATATGGGCATCGGTAACAGGTTTAGGCTTACTGGGAACCGCTTTTGGTTTCTACATCAAAAAAGGGCAACCCAAACCGGGTTTAGCGGGTATTAAAGCTCTATTCACTAAACATATACCTGTTCCTGTCTATATCCACCCTCCAGCCTCAAACAGTGGCTTCTGGAACTTCCTTTTTGGAGGTATTAGCGGCGGTATCGGTGGCGGTTGCATCGGCTATCTCATCCACAATGCCGGAGAAGAGGAACGCCTGCTAAAAGCATCTATGGAGGGCTTAGAGGAAGGATTCTTAATCGGCAGAGATCAAGGGAGAATGGTCGGCCTTTTTGAAGGAGGCGCAGCCATGGCAGGATTGGCTTCCGACGAAATCCAAAACTTAAGAAATCAGGCTGCCCAACATCAAAGAACTGCTCGAAATGCTTTTAGTAATGGCGTTAAATACGGTAGGGAAGAAGCAACGCGTGCAATTTTTCGCTTTTTTGAGTCATAGCTAATTTTTGTTCCCCTAAATAATGTATTCAGCTGTGTAAGCCCCGACCGATAAGTCTTATATCAATCCACATCTCTCTCTTTCCCCTGATGAATTACACGGTGCCCCGACTGCATAGTCAAAGGCACCTTTTTTTTACCCATTGCCAATTAAACAGCCCGGCCCTTAATATTTGTTAATTTTTTAAAACAAAATATTGAATATCTGACTTTATATAGTCAAGGGAAATTGTGTGTATAGAGACAAAGTGGGGCATGTATGGCAAACTTTACGTCTGCTCTTAAGAGCTGTGTAAAACCTATATGGAAATCGAAATCTGAAGTCAAAAGCGACGCAATACGTTTTACTGAAAACGTAAAAGGCCTTAAAGAAGATCAGTTTGATCGTAAGGCAATTACACGAAATACAATGCATAACAAAACCAATGTTGGATTACACGCTACCGGGTGTACAGTGCCTTATGCCGGATTTGTGACTGTGCCCACAATAGCATTTAAGGCGGCAAATCTGGGTATCAAGCGCTATAAAATCGCTAATAAGCTTAGAAGACCCGAGTCTAAAGCAGCAAGGGAAATGAGATCCCATATTAGTGAAAGCAGGGCTCTCAAAAGTGTGGGACGCATCAATCTGGAAGCACATCAAAACATCAATACCTGGATTGTAAAACCGAGATATATCCGTGAAAACGCAAGAATGGCTGGGAAATCGCCAATTTTCAAAATCGCGTTTCTTCATCCGGACGGTGGTCGTAAAATTATGATTGCCCGTACTGCAGACGTCCATGAGGCCAACTATTTCTTAAGTTGCGCCAATAGCAACCATTTCGACAAAATTCCCCATAAGGCTTGGGAAGACAACACTTTTCACAGTGTTCCGCAGAGTGAAAAAACAGAGCTTAAAAAAGCTAAAACGGATTTCCTCGATCAGCCACCCGCTGAAGATCTACCACTCTACGTGGCAAATCCAAAGGACGATTCTTGGTCTAATGCTTATGCTGGTGACAAGCCTCATTTAGTGCCTAACGGTACCGGAAATAGACCTTTTGAGAGCAATCCCTTTGGTCACCAATACGCCTACGCCGGACAAAGCGAAATAACGCAATATCAAAAAAGCTAAATACCAACCTCTACACACTATTCCGGAAAAGCAAAACCTCCCGCTATAACGGGAGGTTTTTATCTGAAATCAGTTTTTTTCGTCTCAATCACTCACTATATTCAGCCTCGCATGCCACGAGCAATAACTCTTAGTATCAACCCCTCTCTCTTCCCCTGATGAGTTATAGAATTTCTTGACTGCATAGTTTTGGCAATTTTTCTTATGTTGTAGTAAATGCATTTTTTTGATAAAAGCGCCTTATTATATCATCGGGATTTGGCACCATTATTATGCAATCAATATTTCTTCAATTACCTTTTTATTCACGCTGGTCAGTATCCCCAAGCTCCGGGAATGAAAAACCTTTATACAATCCATCTCCCGCTTTGACGCATCACGATATTTTCTTTGCTGCTGGAGGGAATTTACCAACCGATCAGATCTCATCAGCTTCTTCCCAACTCTCCAGGACTACACGATTGAAAAATCGGCTTAGAAAAGCTTTGAGACTTGATGGGAATACAACAGCGAATGCTATTATACGAGAATGGGAAAGGGAAAAAGGCCGGATAGAAACTAATAGAGTAGAAATTTTCAAAACTCTAAATAAAGAAAGACAAACTTTCCGAAAGCAAACCGGCTGTAAAAGGAAAAAGCCTGCTTTAGGAAGTCCACCGCAACCATATTCAGCGCCCGCAGTTAACAATAGAAGTATATCGATACAAGGCGCCTCATCTATTACACAGAGAAAAAGGAAACAACACCAAGCTAAACCATTAACAACAGAGAAAATAGAACGTTTACAAAGAGAGTTATCTGAAATTTTTCAATATGGTAAAGATGAATCAGAGGATTCCTTTCAACGACACAGCCTTTGGCAGGCTCTTCAGATTCGAGGGACTTTAGAAGGTAAGCGACCTCCATATCCTCAAATATGGGTCGATGAGGTCTGGAAAAGAAAGCGACAAGGACATTAGGTAGAAGCCTGGAACAATCATTCAATTCTTGCCTAATAAGAGTTCCATCAGCTGGTGTATTCAGACATACCTACCACAGACGATAACTCTTATATCAATCCACATCTCTCTCTTTCCCCTGATGAATTACACGGTGCCCTGACTCTATAGTCTCGGCGCCTTTTTCTTTTTAAAGGTTAGTATCTCTTATTGCTACTGCCTTATTTTGCTTAGTGACGTACCGGTAAACGCCTATCCTAAGCTCTAACGCGCGAAAACCAAGGCTTTACAATGCATGCGTGCGGCCTGGTAACAAGGCAAAGCTGATATGCCTTTACGATGACGTGTCTAGTCCTTATAAATAGTCCCTAACCTTCAACACCTTGCCTTGTAAACGAATTGAATACTCGAAATTCCCTATCCAGCATAGCTTTAATAGGTTTACTTTACAGTCTTCCAAAATTCCGCAATTCGGTAATTTTACTTGTTTTTAAATAAATAGGTATCTAAAAACCGTAGAGTGTAGAGGGTCCCACGAGAGATGACTGAAATTGAAATGTCTTTAACCTTAGGGTTGATTCTTGAGTCCGAGCAAAATCGAGTTCATCACGATCCACAGGCAAAATCAGAAATTTTGTACCTTCAGCATATTTTTGCCATTCAAAAATTGCAACGCTCGGAAATGGGTGAACTCAATGTTGATAATTGGCTCGGCCTGATTCCCTGGCACAGCAGTAATTAAAAGGATGCATTATTAATG
>Ga0105239_10001156_pt1 | contig 36262 bp, 37 predicted proteins | sample KBSC44metaG_FD_92761 | JGI IMG/M metagenome (GOLD analysis project Ga0105239, IMG submission 92761) | Corn rhizosphere microbial communities from Kellogg Biological Station, Michigan, USA - KBS C4-4 metaG | ecosystem: Host-associated > Plants > Roots > Rhizosphere > Soil | place: Michigan, USA... | reverse complement strand
TGCATCGCAGCGGCGGGAGGTATGCGCTGGTGACGATGTGCATTGGGGGTGGGCAGGGGATCGCGGCGGTGTTCGAGAGGCTGTAGAGAGCCGCTAGCGACTGCCATGCTGGCCGGCTCGTTCTCATGGCCCGCCGGCCACCGGACAGCATGCTGAATGGAAAGTCCTCAGGCAACGTCTCGGCGGCCTCGTCAGCGATGGTGGGCGCATTAAACACCCCCGCTCGGGCCGGCTACTCCGGGACGCCTCTGGCCAAAAAGCTCGGGATCAAGGCGGCGAGCCGCGTGTGGCTATCAGGTGTTCCAGAAGACTACATGAACCTCCTCGAACCGCTCCCCGGAGGTGTCGTGTTCGAGAAGGGTGAGAGCGCGAATCCGCGTGTCGACATCGCCCATGTCTTCGTCACGCGCAAGGAAGACCTCGCCAGGCAACTGGCCTCCCTTCGAAAGCAGCTCAGGGCCGATGCCGCGCTATGGATCTCCTGGCCGAAGAAGTCGGCCAAGCTGCCGAGCACCGTGAGCGAAGATACGATTCGGGAGCTGGCGCTTCCGCTGGGTTTCGTGGACGTCAAGGTCTGCGCCGTCAGCGACGTTTGGTCCGGGCTCAAGCTCGTCGTGCGCAAAGCGCTGCGTCCGGAGGATGCCCGTCGGAAGGATGGAACATGAAGTCCGCACTCCTCATCATCGACATGCAACGCGCCCTGTGCACCGGCAAATACGCCATGTTCGATATCGAGCGCATCATCGAGACGATCAATGCGCTCGGGACAAAAGCAAGATCTGCCGGCGTGCCGGTGTTCCTCATCCAGCACGAGGAAGGCGATGGGCCGCTTCGCTTCGATACCGATGGCTGGCAACTCGATGATCGGCTCGAGACACTGTCGCAAGACCTTCGAATTCGCAAGACGACGCCAGACTCGTTCCACCAGACCGAGTTGCAGCGGCTATTGCGGGAGCGGAGCGTCTCCGGTCTCGTGATCTGCGGGTTGCAGAGCGACTTCTGCGTGGACACCACGGTTCGCCGGGCGCTGGCACTCGGCTACGACGTGACCCTCGTAGCAGACGGGCACTCCACCATGGACAACGGCGTGCTGTCGGCAGCGCAGATCACCGCCCATCACAACACCACCCTCGCGAACATGACGAGCTTCGGGCCGCGAGTCACGGTCATTCCGGCCGGCGAGGTGAGAATCGAGAGCTGAAGGTCATCGGCTTCGCAGGAGCCTTAGCCCGCATTGAGCGCAATCGCACAGGCCGGGAACGCACGCAGGAGTTTCTTGTCCATCGTCACCAGCTTGGTACCGAGTTTGTCGGCCAGCGCGACAAACTCGCAGTCGTATGCCGAGCAATCACTGTCACGCACCAATTCGAGCACGGCACGCGAGTCGACCTCGAACTCCGAACCGTTCAGCAGGCTCTCAGCTTCGGCCTGCAGATCGTGGGCCTGGTCGAAGGTGATCGTTCGCCGCCTCATGTAGCCCGCCAGGATGTTGCGGAACTCGCTGCGCCAGAGGAGTGGCGCCGACCAGTCCGGATCCCGCTCGAGCAATGCTTCGGCGCTCGCCGTGTGCTCGCCCGGGAGGTACAGGTAGGCCACCACGTTCGAGTCCACCACGATCATGCGCGGCCCTCCCGTTTCAGCGCGTCGATGTCACGGGCTCGAAAACTCCCTTTCGGCAATGCCGCTCGCAGCTCTCGGGCGCGCGCCAGCCGCTCGGCAGGCGTCACCTTGGTCGGCAGCAGCACTGCCTCCAAACAAACTATCGCTTCACTGTTCATGCTGCGGCGGTGAGCTTCGGCAGACAGCTTGAGCCGGTCATACACCTCGTCAGGAATGTTCTTCAAGGTCAGCGTCGCAGGCATGTCTATCTCCACCAAATAGGAACCATTTTGGTTCCACCGAGCACCGGTGTCAAATGGCTCGGTCGCGGCCTACCACGGACACATGGACATGCACCCACCTCTCCACCTTCGACGGCCGCGGGAAGGGCGAGCGCTACGCGCCGATGACGATGAGCATCGAGCGCGCGCAGAGGATCGCGGCGCCATTCGAGCAGACCGGACAGCGCAGGCCGGCCGGCGATGCAGCCTTTGATCGTCGAAGCGATCGAGCGCAAACGCCGGCTGCGCTTCATCTACAACGGCCGGCCGCGGCTCGTCGAGCCGCAGTGTTACGGCATCGGCACCAGAGGCACCGAACTGCTGCGCGCGCACCAGCTGCGCGGCGGCGAGCAACGCGAGCCCCTGTTCGACGTGGCGAAGATCAGCGAGCTCGAACTGCTCGACGAGGGCTTCACCCGGCCGGGCCCGAACTACAAGAAGAACGACTCGGCCATGGCGAGCATCTTTTGCCAGCTGTGAAGCAGCCCCGGCAGGGTCAGCGCTTCGTCGAGCGCCAGTAGTCGGGCCTTCGGCGATGATGAGCAACAGCCAAGATCGTCACGGTGCTCGTCCGTACCTCGTAGATCACCGAATAAGGGAAGCGCCGCAACACGCGCCTGCGATTGCCTTCGGCATCCGCTGACTTGCCAAGCGGCGTCTCGGCGATCCGGTCGATGGCATCGAACACTTCGGTCCGAAACGTCTCGGCCACCAGCGCATTCCGTTCCCGGTACCAAAGAAACGCATCGGCAATGTCGCTCTCAGCGGCGGGAGCGATTTCAAGGCGATAACCACCCCTTCACAGGGCCTTCAACCGCGCGCGCGCCTCAGCCCAGGGCGCGGCACGCTGGGCGCCGGACCGCAGTTCGCTCTTGCGCCGGCGAATTTCCTCAGCCCAGGCTTGCGACACCGTCTTGTCGTCTTCGCCATCCAGGCTGTCCAGAAGCGCCAGCACCACTGCCGATCGTTCCTCCGGCGCCAGCGCAAGCGCTTCGTCGATCAGGTGGTCTACGCGAGCGTTCATGCGTTGGAGCATAGCAGCGCCGGTCGTGCGTGCGGCGTCCTACCGCCCCAACCCCTTCAACCGCCCCGCCTCCACGATCTCGATCCAATACCCGTCCGGGTCCTTGATGAACGCCACGTCCCGCATCTTCCCCTGCTCCGGCCGCTTCACGTAGACCACCTTCTGCTCGTCGAACCAGGCGATCGCGGCGTCCAGGTCCGGCACCGAGAAGCAGATGTGGCCGAAGCCCTGCGGCTGGGCATTGCCGTCGTGGTACCTGAAGTCCGGGTCGGCTTCGGTGCCCCAGTTGTGCGTGAACTCGAGGATGCCGCGCTGCGAGAAGGTCCAGGCGGTGCGCTCGCCGATGTCGTCGGGCACGCCGTCCATCGCCGACGGATGGGCGAGGAAATAGAGCGAGAACTTCATCTCGGGGAAGTCGAGCTTGCGCAGCACGCGCAGGCCGATGACCCGGGTGTAGAAGTCCAGCGCGATGGCCGGGTCCTTGACGCGCAGCATCGAATGGTTGAAGACGAAGCCCCGCGTGGCCGCGGGCGGTTCGGCGGCAACGCCGGGGTATTGCTCGGTGGTGAAGCTCATGAGGTGTTGGTCGGCAACGAAGAAGAATGGAAAGACCGGGGGGCCGCCTAGCGCCGCGCGCCGGCCGGCACCGCGACGAGCCTGGCCTGCGGCGGCGCGGGCGCCGCGGCCGGCGAGGCCCTGCGCAGATAGCGCATGCAGGTCACGCGCAGGAAGGACGCAAAGTTCGGCACCTCGCCGCGGTGCGCGAGGATCTCGTCGTGGAACAGCGCGATCAGCGCGTTGGTGGTGCAACCCTCCTGCTCGGCCATCTCGGCGAGCACGTCCCACACCATGTTCTCCAGCCGCAGGCTGGTCAGCACGCCGTGGATGCGCACGGTGCGCGAACGCTGTTCGTACTTGATCGGATCGGCCTTGACGAAGTATTCGCACATCGTTCGCTCCTGGTTGGCTCGACTCGGGCTCAGATCGTGCGCGCGCTCATCTGCCGCGCGATGTATTCCGACTGGCGGATCGCCAGCGTCACGATCGTCAAGGTCGGATTCTCGCCGCCGCCGGTGGTGAACTGGCTGCCGTCGGAGATGAAGAGATTGCTCACGTCATGGGTCTGGCCATAGGCGTTGCAGACGCTGTCGGCCGCCTTCGCGCCCATGCGGCAGGTGCCGAGGTTGTGCGTCGACGGGTACGGCGGCGTGCGGAAGCTCTTCACCGCACCCGCCGCCGCATAGACGCGCTGGCCCTGGCGGAACGCGTGCTCGCGCATCGCGATGTCATTCGGGTGATCGTCGAAGTGCACGTTCGGCACGGGGTTGCCCCACTTGTCCTTGACCTTGGCATTCAGCGTCACGCGGTTTGTCTCGCGCGGCATGTCTTCGCCGACCAGCCACATGCCGGCGAGCCGGGTGTAGTTGTCGATGTACTCGGTGAAGCCGCTGCCCCAGCCGCCCGGATCGAGGAAGGCGGCCATGAACGGCACGCCGAGCGAGAGCGTCTCCATCTCGTAGCCGCCGGCGAAGCCGCGCTTCGGGTCGTGCGCCGCTTCGTCGCGGATGATGCCGGCCATCGTCGTGCCGCGGTACATGTTGACCGGCTTGTCGAACATCGCGTAGACCGAGCCGGTCATGTGGCGCATGTAGTTGCGGCCGACCTGGCCGGAGGAGTTGGCCAGGCCGTCCTTGAACATCGACGAGGCGCTGAGCAGCAGCAGCCGCGGCGTCTCGATCGAGTTGCCGGCGACGCAGACGATGCGCGCCTTCTGCCGCTGTTCCTTCCCTTCCTTGTCGAAGTAGACGACGCCGGTCACCTTGCCCTTTGCGTCGTGTTCGATGCGCGTGACGTGGCTCTCCGGCCGCAGGTCGAGGTTGCCGGTGGCCTCGGCCTTCGGCAGTTCGGTATAGAGCGTCGACCACTTCGCGCCGCTCTTGCAGCCCTGGAAGCAGAAGCCGAGCTGCATGCAGCGCCCGCGGTCGTGGCGCGGCTGGCTGTTGATCGCCATGTGGCCGGTGTGCACCTCCTGATAGCCGAGCTTCTTCGCGCCGGCGTACATCACCTTGAAGTTGTTGTTGCCGGGCAGGCCGGGAATGCCGTGGGTGCGCGTCACGCCCATCTTGTCCTCGGCGCGGTCGTAGTAGGGCTCGAGCTCGCTCAAGGTCAGCGGCCAGTCCATCAGGTTCGCGCCCTGGATGTCGCCGTAGACCGTGCGCGTCAGGAATTCATGCGGCTGGAAGCGCAGCGAGGCGCCGGCCCAGTGCGTGGTCGTGCCGCCGACGGTCTTGCAGACCCAGGCCGGCAGGTTCGGGAAGTCCTTGGCCACGCGCCAGGTGCCCGAGGTGGTGCGCTTGTCCAGCCAGGCGAGCTGGCCGAAGGACTTCCATTCGTCGTTGATGAAGCTGGCGCTGCTCTGCACCGCGCCGGCTTCGAGCACGATCACCTTGATGCCCTTCTGGCACAGCTCGTTGGCGAGCGTGCCGCCGCCCGCGCCTGAGCCGATGATGAGCACGGCCGAGTCGTCGTTGAAATCGATTTTTGCCATGGTGTCTCCGGAAAGTTTTGCGCCTGTCTCAATCACTGCGCCGGCCAGCGCCCGACCGCTCTCAAGGAATCGAAGGGCCGCTCCCGAGGTTCCTTGACCCCCGCGGGGGGCGGACTCGGCTTGCCGAGTCCTGGGGGCGCTCCGTAGCGGCCGGCGACCCGCTCGGCGGGTGGCGTCGGTATTCCGGCGCCGGGTGCCCCATTTCAGCCGAGGTATGGCGGCGGGCTGGCCTCCGCCGGCGGCGCCGGCAGCCAGCTCAGGTCCTGGAAACCGCGGGTGATGTAGCCGCCCTTCTCCCAGGCCGAGCCGGGGTAGCCGAAGACCGCGAAGGCCATGTCGTTGTCATAAAGCGATGTCACGCATTGGCCGCGCACCGTGTTGAAAAACGGCTGGCCTTCGATCGCCTTGACGAGCTTCAGCCGGCGCGCCGGCGCGGCCTTCGCGAAGCTGCCGCCGGCGGCCTTGTCGAGCCCGGCGATGCCGTCGTGCAGCAGCTGGGCCGTGGCCGGATCGGCGGCCTTGGCATCCAGATCCTTCACCAGAAGCGCATAGACCGCATCGGGCAGCTGCTTGTGCGGATAAAGCGTGCGGCCGAGCGCGATCAGCGTCTGGCCATCGGCGCTGCTCAAGGTCTTCAGTTCCAGCGCCCAGGCGGTCGAGGGCGCGAGCGAGGCCAGCAGCGAGCCCGCGGCCAGCGTGCCCATCAGCACGCCCGAGCCCTTCAGGAATTCGCGCCGGGCGAGCGGCAGATCGAGTTTCGGGACTTCGCCGCTGTCTTCGCCGCAGGCGTGGGCGGCGGGCCCCTGGGCGAAGCCGATGGGGATGATGCGCATGTCTCTGTCTCCTGGCTACTGGATGTCCGTACCGTCTTGGCGGGGTTGAATCAGTGTTGCATCGCGGGGGCGCGGCCGGGTGATAGTCAGCTACCTACGCGGGAAATTACCGAGCAGCGCTTCGCTACCATCGCTGCGATGAATCCCGTTCTCGTCGAAGTCCTGCGCGGCACGTTTGTCGAGTCCCGCCATGCCGGCGCGCTCGCGGTGATCGATGCCGATGGCGCGGTCGTGGCCGCGATCGGCGACATCGAGCGGCCGGTCTTTCCACGCTCCGCGGTCAAGCTGCTGCAGGCCTTGCCGCTGGTCGAAAGCGGCGCCGCCGATCGCTGGCAGCTGAGCGACGAGCAGCTCGCGCTGGCCTGCGCCTCGCACAACGGCGAGGCCGCGCACGTGCAGGCAGCCGAGGCGATGCTACGCCAGGCCGGCGCCGACACGAGTCAGCTCGAATGCGGCGCGCACTGGCCCTACCTCGACGCGGCGCAGCGTGCGCTGGCGGCCGAAGGCGGCCGGCCGAGCGCGCTGCACAACAACTGCTCGGGCAAACACGCCGGCTTCGTCTGCCTCGCCTGCGCGCAGGCCGCGGCCGGCGGGCTCGACCCGCGCCGCTACGCCACAGGCTATGTGCACCCCGATCACCCGCTGATGCGCGAAGTCAGCGCTGCGCTGGCGCAGACCACCGGCTGCGATCTCGATCAGGCTCCGCGCGGCACCGATGGCTGCTCGATCCCGACCTACGCGATCCCGCTGCGCTCGCTCGCGCTCGCCTATGCCCGCGTCGCCACCGGCATCGGTCTGCGGCCTGTGCGTGCGCAAGCCGCAAGGCGGCTGCGCCGCGCGATTGCGGCGGCGCCGTTCATGGTCGCCGGCAGCGGCCGTTTCGATACCCGGGTGATGCAGCGCCTCGGCGAGCGCGCCTGCATCAAGGTCGGCGCCGAAGGTGTCTATTGCGCCGCCCTGCCGGAGCGCGGCCTGGGCATCGCGATCAAGATGGACGACGGCAACAACGCGCGCGCCGCCGAGGTCGTGATGGCAAGCCTGCTCGAATCCCTGCTGACGCTCGACGATCGCGATGCAGGCTTCCTCGCCGGCCTCCGCGCGCCGACACTGCACAACTGGAACGGCACCGAGGTCGGCCGCCTGCGCGCCACCGAGCTTCTGCGGCAGGGCCTCGGCGGCCGCTGACCCGCCGCGCCACACCAGGAGACAGCCATGCCCGAGACATCGCTCCGCATCCTCCCCCCGCTGCACACCCGCGCCTGCATCGTCGGCGGCGGCCCGGCCGGCATGATGCTCGGCTACCTGCTCGCGCGCACCGGCGTCGACGTCATCGTGCTGGAAAGGCACGCCGACTTCTTCCGCGACTTCCGCGGCGACACGATCCACCCGTCGACCCTCGAGCTGATGCATGAGCTCGGCCTGATCGACGAGTTCCTCGCGCTGCCGCACGAGAAGGCCGAGCACCTCGTCGGCCGCATCTACGGCGAGACGGTGACGATCGCCGACTTCACGCACCTGCCGGTGCACTGCAAATACCTGGTGCTGATGCCGCAGTGGGACTTCCTCGATTTCCTTGCCCGGCAGGCGCTGCGCTACCCGCACTTCCGGCTGCTGCGCCAGGCCGTGATGACCGAGCTGATCGAGGACGGCGAGCGCGTCGTCGGCGTGCGCGCCGACACGCCCGAGGGCCGGCTCGAAGTGCGCGCCGACCTGGTCGTCGGCTGCGACGGCCGCCACACGACGGTGCGCGAACGGGCCGGACTCGAAACGCACAAGATCGGCGCGCCCATCGACGTGCTCTGGTTCCGCGTGCCGCGCGATCCCGGCACCGAGCAGCCGACCGGCGGCTTCATCGCGCCCGGCAGCTTCTTCGTCACCCTCAATCGCGGCAGCTACTGGCAATGCGGCCACGTGATCCCGAAAGGTACCCTGGAGAACCTGCGCGCCGGCGGGCTCGAGGCCTGGCGCGACGGCCTGGCCCGGCTCGCGCCCGACCTGGCCGAGGGGCTGAAGAGCGTCGCCTCGTGGGACGACGTCAAGCTGCTGACGGTCGAGATCGACCGCATGCCGCGCTGGTACCGCGAGGGCCTGCTCTGCATCGGGGACGCGGCGCACGCGATGTCGCCGGTCGGCGGTGTCGGCATCAACCTCGCGATCCAGGACGCGGTCGCGGCGAGCAACCTGCTGGCCGAGGCGCTGCGCGGCTCGCGCCTCTCGGTCGACGATCTCGAACGGGTGCAGCGGCGCCGCGAATGGCCGGTGCGGGTGACGCAGCGCATGCAGGTCGCGGTGCAGGACGAAGTCATCAGCGCGGTGCTCTCGGGCCAGCGCACGCTGGCTGACGGCCTGCCGCTGCCGGTGCGCATGTTCCAGCGCTTCGCGCTGCTGCAGCGGCTGCCGGCACGGCTCGTCGGCCTCGGCGTGCGGCCCGAGCATGTGCAGACCAAGGAAGCCGCATGAGCGGTGATGAACATCCCGGCCCGTCATCGTCTTTGAGATTGCCTTCGATCGACGGCCTGCGCGCCTTCGAGGCCGCGGCGCGGCTTGGCAGCTTCGAGCGCGCAGCGGACGAGCTGCACGTCACCGCGAGCGCGGTCAGCAAACGTGTCGCGACCCTCGAAGATCTGCTCGCGACCGCGCTGCTGAACCGCGCCGGCAAGGGCCTGCTGTTGACGGCGGCCGGCAAGGAGTACCTCGAGCAGGTGCGCGCCGCGCTCGCGCTGCTCGCGGCCGTGCCGCTGCACCAGCGCTCGGTGCAGCGCAGCCAGCGCCTGCGCGTCTGCGTGCCGCCGACCTTCGCGCGGCAGATCCTGGTGCCGCACCTGCAGTCGTTCACCGAGGCGCATGCGCACATCGAGCTCGAGATCGTGCTGTCGATTCCCTACCTCGACGCGGCGCCCAGCGATGCCGACATCGAGGTGCGCCACGTCGAATCGACCCCGCCCGGAGGCCGGCAGCTGATGCACGACGTCGTCTACCCGGTGGCCGCTCCCGCGCTGCTGGCCAAGCTGCCGCCGCTGCGCCAGCCGGCCGATCTGCGCCATGTGCCGCTGCTGCGCTCGCCGCTCGAACCCTGGGCGCCGTGGTTCCGCATCGCCGCGCTGGATTGGGCCGAGCCGGCCCAGGGCCCGAAGCTGCTCGATCTCGGCCTGCTGATGGAAGCCGCGGTCAGCGGCCAGGGCGTCGCGCTGGCGCGGCCCAGCCTGGCGCGGGACTGGCTCGCGAGCGGCACCCTGGTCAAGCTCTTCGACCTCAGCGCCGTGCCGCCGAACCAGTACCAGCTGCTGCCGCACGCGGGCAGCGATGCCGCGGCGCTGTTCGCGGCCTGGCTGGGCCGGACCTGCGACGAAGTTTCCGGGCCGGCCTGACGAAGTTTCCGGGCGGGCCGGGCGCGCCCGCCCTAGCATGCCGCCCACATCAGCGACCGATCGGAGACACCGCATGCCCGTCATCACCTGCGTGGAAGACCTGCGCCTCCTGGCCCAGCGCCGCGTACCGCGCATGTTCTACGACTACGCCGACAGCGGCTCGTGGACGGAGAGCACCTACCGCGCCAACGAGGCCGATTTCCAGCGCATCAAGCTGCGCCAGCGCGTCGCGGTCGACATGAACAACCGCAGCACGCGCACGACGATGGCGGGCACGCCGGTCGCGATGCCGGTGGCGATCGCACCGACCGGCCTGACCGGCATGCAGCACGCCGACGGCGAGATCCTCGCGGCGAAGGCGGCGGAAAAGTTCGGCATCCCGTTCACCTTGAGCACGATGAGCATCTGCTCGATCGAGGACATCGCGGCCAACACCAAGGCGCCGTTCTGGTTCCAGCTCTACTGGATGAAGGACCGCGACTTCATGGAGCGCCTGATCGACCGCGCGAAGGCCGCCGGATGCAGCGCGCTGCAGCTGACGCTCGACCTGCAGGTGCTCGGCCAGCGCCACAAGGACCTGAAGAACGGCATGACCGCGCCGCCGAAGCCGACGATCGCCAACATCATCAACCTGATGACCAAGCCGCGCTGGTGCCTGGGCATGCTGGGCACGAAGCGCCACAGCTTCGGCAACCTCGTCGGCCACGCCAAGGGCGTCAGCGACATGTCCTCGCTCGGCGCCTGGACACGCGAGCAGTTCGACCCGGCGCTCGACTGGAACGATGTCGAGTGGATCAAGAAGCTCTGGGGCGGCAGGCTGATCCTGAAGGGCGTGATGGACGTGGAGGATGCGAAGCTCGCGGCCGACAGCGGCGCCGATGCCGTGGTCGTCTCGAACCACGGCGGGCGCCAGCTGGATGGCGCGCCCTCGTCGATCACCGCGCTGCCGGCGATCGCCGAGGCGGTCGGCTCGCGCATCGAGGTCTGGATGGACGGCGGCATCCGCAGCGGGCAGGACGTGCTGAAGGCCTGGGCGCTGGGCGCCCGCGGCACCTTGATCGGCCGCAGCTTCCTCTACGGCCTGGGCGCGATGGGCGAGGCCGGCGTCACCAAGTGCCTGGAGATGATCCACAAGGAACTCGACGTGACGATGGCCTTCTGCGGCCACACCGACATCCGCAAGGTCGATCGCAACATCCTGCTGCCCGGCACCTACTGAACCTTGGCCGCGGCCGGCAGCGCGGCGCCGCGCAGGGCCTCGCTCGCGGCGAGGTCGGCCGCCAGCAGCAACGGCCCGAGCGGCGAGTTCACCCGTCCGAGGGCCGTGTGCCGCGCTTCCGCGCCCAGCGCGGTCAGCGCCGGCGTGATCTGCCAGGCCGAGACCAGCGCGCCGAACAGCCGGTCGCGGCGCCACACCATCTCGCGCGCGAAGCCCAGCGTGCAGGGCAGCGCGAGCTGCAGGCCGTCGCGGTCGAGGATGCGCCAGGCGGCGCTCCAGCCGCTGTTGTGCGCCAGCCCCGCGAGGTAGCCCTCGAAGGGCTCGATGCCCTGCGACGCGGCGAGCGCCGCGCACGAGCCGGCCTTGCGTTCCGCGTGCTCCCAGAGCCGCGTCGCCGCGAGGCGGGTCAGCGGGCCGGCGTTGACGTCGAACATCGGCCGCAGCAGCACGCGCGCGACGGCCTGCTGCACCCCGGTGCGGCCGAGCGCGGTGACGGCCTGCGACAGATCCGTGATCGCCGGCCGGTCGCGCGGCCGGTAGTGCACGCTCGCGGCGAGGCGCAGCACTTCGGCGGTGAGCAGCAGATCCTTGCCGATCTGCTCGCTCAGCGCCTGCACCGGCAGGTCTTCCTGGCGCAGCGCGCTCAGCAGCTGCGGGATGCCGGCCGGCACGCGCGTCAGCAGCTCGGCGGCGGCCGGCGCGCCGTCGGCCAGGCGTTCGTCGAGGCGCTGCAAGGCCTGGCGCTCGCTGGCATCGAGCGCGGCATCGCGCGTCGGGCCGGTGTCCAGCAGCCATTCGATGAAGCCGGCATGCGGGTCCGGCGCCTCCGGGCTGACGCTGAGCGCCGACGGCAACACGCTGCGCGTCGACAGTGCCGGCTCGATGCGCGGCCTCGATCGACGTTCACCCAACAGACCACCCAACCAGTTCAGCATGTTTTCCGCTCCTGCGGAGGCTTTCGACCGCGCAGGGGCTGGACTTGAGCGCTGCCCGCCGCCGGCGGCGGGTGCGGAAGTGGTTTAGAGCTGGCGCGCGTCGAAGGTATTGCACTGGTCGACGGCGCCCGACTTGAAGCCGCGCGTGAACCAGCTGACCCGCTGCGCGCTGGTGCCGTGGGTGAAGCTCTCCGGCACGACTTGGCCCTGCGACTTGCGCTGCAAGGTGTCGTCGCCGATCTGCGAGGCCGCGTTCAGCGCGGTCTCGATGTCGCCCTGCTCCAGCCGCCAGCCGTTTTCCTGCTGCGAGCGATTGGCCCAGACGCCGGCAAAACAATCGGCCTGCAGTTCGAGCCGCACGCTCATCGCATTGGCCTGCGCCTCCGAGCCGTTGCGGCGCGCCGCCTCGACCTTGTCGCTGATGCCGAGCAGGTTCTGCACGTGATGGCCGACCTCGTGCGCGACGACATAGGCCTGCGCAAACTGCCCCGGCGCGCCGAGCCGCTTGCTCATCACGTCGAAGAAGCTCAGGTCGAGATAGACCTTGCGGTCGCCCGGGCAGTAAAAAGGCCCCATCGCCGCCTGGCCCTGGCCGCAGGCCGTCGGGTAGCTGTTGCGAAAGAGCACCAGCTTCGGGTCGGCGTAGGTCTTGCCGGCCTGGCGGAAGGTGTCGCCCCAGACGACTTCGGTGCTGCGCAGCACCTGCGAGACGAAACGCGCCTCGGTGTCGTTGGCCGGCGGCGCCGGCGCCGGGCCCTGGTGCGGCGCGGTCTGCACCGTGCCGCCGCCCCCGCCGCTGAGCAGGTTCAGCACCGTCAGCGGGTTGATGCCGAAGACCCAGCCGGCGACCAGCGCCACCGCGACGGTGCCGAGGCCGATGCTGCGCCCGCCGAAACCGAATCCTCCGCCGCCGCCTCCGCTGCTGCCGCGCACGTCCTCGACGTTGCTGCTCTCGTCCTGGCCGTCCATCTTCATGTTGTCGTCTCCTTACTGCCGCGCGGTGCTCAAGTCTTAGGCAAGGTCACGCCGCGCTGCCCCTGATATTTACCGCCACGGTCCTTGTAGCTGGTTTCGCAGACCTCGTCACTCTCGAAAAACAGCACCTGGGCACACCCCTCGCCGGCGTAGATCTTGGCCGGCAGCGGCGTGGTGTTGCTGAATTCGAGCGTCACGTAGCCCTCCCATTCAGGCTCGAACGGGGTCACGTTGACGATGATCCCGCAGCGCGCATAGGTGCTCTTGCCGAGGCAGATGGTCAGCACGTTGCGCGGGATGCGGAAGTATTCGAGCGTCCTCGCCAGCGCGAAGCTGTTCGGCGGGATGATGCAGACGTCGGCCTGGATGTCGACGAAGCTCTTCTCGTCGAACGCCTTCGGGTCGACCACGGTGCTGTAGATGTTCGTGAAGACCTTGAATTCCGGCGCGCAGCGGATGTCGTAGCCATAGCTGCTGGTGCCGTAGCTGACGATGCGGTGGCCGTCGGCCGCGTGGCGCACCTGGCCGGGCTCGAAGGGCTCGATCATGCCGGTCGTCTCGGCCATGCGGCGGATCCATTTGTCGGATTTGATGCTCATCGGGTCAGCCTGGTGTCGAGGTCGGCGGATTGTAGGAGCGGGCACTGTTTGCCCCCGAGGGGGTGCGGGCCGGCTTGGCGAACTGAGGCCGGACACAGACAGTCCCTGCGGACTGTCTGTGCCTGCCGAAGGCCATCGGCTTCTGGCCGATGGCGGCCCGGCGCTCGGCCCGCCGCCGGCGCCCCGATGGCGCCCGGATGGCGCCGCTTCTCCCCAGAAATCACCTAGATCCCGCAAAGGCCCCGCATTTCTCGGCCACACGGAGTGCCATGCAGCGCTAGCATAGGTATATGTCTTTCCGTTGGGGGCCTGTCATGCACAACGCCAGAGATCTGCTGACCCAATACGCCGCGTACCACCGCGACCAGCGCAACATCGTCACGCACTTCGTCGGCGTGCCGATGATCGTGTTCTCGCTTGGCGTGCTGCTCGCGCGCGCGATGGTGCAAATCAACGGCTACCCGGTGACCCTGGCGGCGGTGCTGTTCGCGCTGACGGCGGCCTGGTACGTGACGCGCGGGCCGGTGCTGGGGCTCGCGACCAGCGCGCTGGTCGGCGCGTTGCTGCTGCTCGGCCACCAGGTGGCGGGCGGCAGCGTCGGCAGCTGGCTCGCCTGGGGCATCAGCTTCTTCGTGGTCGGCTGGATCGTCCAGTTCCTGGGCCACTACTACGAGGGCCGCAAGCCCGCTTTCATCGACGACCTGGCCGGGCTGCTGGTCGGGCCGATGTTCATCGTCGCGGAATGGCTGTTCATGCTCGGCTGGAACAAGCCCTTGCACGAAGCGATCGAGGCGAAAGTCGGCCCGACGCACCTGCGCGACCTGGCGCACCCCGACCCGGCTTGAATGGAGCACCCGGCGCCGGAATACCGGCGCCGGGTGCCCCATCCATTCAAGTCGTCTTCGAGATCGAGATCGTCGGGAACTTCGACGAAAAATCCTTCGCCCGCTGCGCGATCTTCACCGCCACCTGGCGCGCCACGGCCTTGTAGATCGTCGCGACCTCCCCGTCCGGATCGCTGACCACGGTCGGCCGGCCGGAATCGGTCTGCACCCGGATGCCCATCGTCAGCGGCAGCGCTCCGAGGTAATCGACCTCGTACTGCGCCGCCATGCGCTGGCCGCCATCGGCGCCGAAGATGTGCTCGGCGTGGCCGCAGTTCGAGCAGACGTGCACCGCCATGTTCTCGACGATGCCGAGGATCGGCACGCCGACCTTCTCGAACATCTTCAGCGCGCGCTGCGCGTCGATCAGCGCGATGTCCTGCGGCGTCGTGACGATTACCGCCCCGGTCAGCGGCACGCGCTGGCTGAGCGAGAGCACGATGTCGCCGGTGCCGGGCGGCATGTCGACGATCAGATAGTCGAGATCGCCCCAGTTGGTCTGGCGCAGCAGCTGGTCGAGCGCCTGCGTCGCCATCGGGCCGCGCCAGATCATCGGGTTGTCGGCCTCGACCAGGAAGCCGATCGACATCACCTCGACGCCATAGTTCTCCATCGGCTGCATGGTCTTGCCGTCTTCGCTCGCCGGACGGCCTTCGATGCCCATCATCGTCGGCTGGCTCGGGCCGTAGATGTCGGCATCCAGCAGGCCGACCTTGGCGCCCTCGGTGGCCAGCGCGAGCGCCAGGTTGACCGCGGTCGTGCTCTTGCCGACGCCGCCCTTGCCCGAGGCCACCGCGATGATGTTCTTGACCTTCGGCAGCAGCTGCACGCCGCGCTGCACCGCGTGCGCGACGACCACGCTCTTGAGGCCGACGCTGACCTCGTTGACGCCGGCCACGCCGCGCGCCGCCGCGACCAGCCGCGAGCGCAGCGCCTCGACCTGGCTGCGCGCCGGATAGCCAAGCTCGACATCGAAGGCAAGCTTGCCGCCCTCCAGCCGCAGCTGCTTGATCTGCCGGGTCGAGACGAAGTCCTTGCCGGTGTTGGGGTCGACGACGGCGCCGAGCGCGGCCAGCACGGCGGCCTCGGTGGCGGGTTCTTTGGCGGGATCGGTCATGGGATGGGACGGCGGGCAGACGGGTGGCGAAGGGGCAGCCGACCAGTCTAACGGTCCTGCGGCGGCACGTCCTTCAGGCCGCGGGCGAAGGCCACGTGGGCTTCGATGTCTACCGGCCGGTGGCGGACCTCGGTGACGGCCGGATAGCGCTCCAGGAAGTTGCCCTGCTTCAGGTTGTGGCGCGGGCGGACCGGGCGCGGCACGAAGCCGCCGCCGCAGTTCGGGCAGACGTTCTCCAGCAGCGAGACGCAGGACCGGCAGAAGGTGCACTCGAAGCTGCAGATCATCGCTTCGGTGGAGGCGGGCGGCAGCGAAGTCGCGCAGTGTTCGCAGACGGGGCGCAGTTGCAGCATGTCGGGGTCTCGATCGAAGAGGAGCGCAAGGACGGACGGGGCGGCAGAATCGCGAACCGCGATGACCCGAGGCTCGAGTGTGCACCTGATGTCGACTCCGCTGCTGCGCCTGCTCGCCGCCTGGCTGCTGCTGTGCCTCGCCGGCTGCGCCAGCCTGCCGGAGATGGCGCATGACCGCCCGCTGACGCAGGCGATCGAGGGCACGCAGGACACCCCGCTCGGCCGCGCCGTCGCCGCGCTGCCCGGCGCCGACCCGCAGCGCAGCGCGGTGCTGCCGATCGACGACGGCCGCGAGGCCTACGTCGTGCGCGCGGTGCTCGCCGACGCGGCGACACGCAGCCTCGACCTGCAGTACTACATCTGGAACGACGACCTGACCGGCCGCTTGATGCTGCAGCACTTGTGGCGCGCCGCCGAGCGCGGGGTGCGCGTGCGCCTGCTGCTCGACGACAACAACACCTCCGGGCTGGACGAACTGCTGGCCGCGGTGAACCGGCATCCGAACATCGAGCTGCGCCTCTTCAACCCGTTTGCGCACCGCAGCTTCCGCGCGCTCGACTTCCTCACCGATTTCGAGCTCGCGAACCGGCGCATGCACAACAAGGCCTTCATTGCCGACGGCCAGCTCGCGGTGCTCGGCGGGCGCAACATCGGCGACGAATACTTCGGCGTCGGCAACACGATGTCCTTCGCCGATCTCGACGTGCTGCTTGCCGGCAAGATCGTGCCCGAGGTCGAAGCCTCGTTCGACGCCTACTGGAACCACGGCCTGGCCTACGACGCCGAGGCCCTGCTGCGGCCCGCCGGGCCAGATGCGGAAGTGCTGCTGCAGCGCCACTTCGAGGCGCTGGACAAGAATCCGCGCACGCAGAACTATCTCTCCGCGGTGCGCGAATCGGCGCTGATGCGCCAGATGAAGGCCGGCGAGCTGCCATTCGAATGGACGACCGCGCGCCTCATCGTCGACAAGCCCGACAAGGTGCTCGGCCGCGAGCCGCGCGAAACCATCGCCGAGCACGTGCGGCGCGCGCTCGGCACGCCGACACGGTCGCTCGATCTCGTCTCGCCCTATTTCGTGCCGACGCGTGGCGGCACCGATGCGCTGATCGGCCTGCGCGAGAGCGGCGTGCGCGCCCGCGTGCTGACCAACTCGCTGGCCGCGACCGACGTCATCGTGGTGCATGCCGGCTACGAACGCTGGCGCGGCGAGTTGCTGCGCGCCGGGGTACAGCTCTTCGAGCTGAAGCCGCAGGATGCGCTGCCCTCATCGACGACGGAGCATCTCGCCGAAGGCATCGTCGAGTTCGGCGGCGGAGGCGGCAGCGACGGTCCGGGCGGCAGCACCGGGCGCGGCAGCTCCAGCGCCAGCCTCCATGCCAAGACCTTCGGCGTGGACGGCCAGCGGATCTATGTCGGCTCCTTCAATCTGGACCCGCGCTCGGCGCATCTGAACACCGAGCTCGGCGTCGTGATCGAGAGCAGCGATCTCGCCGGCAAGCTCGCGACCGCATTCGACACCGTGATCCCGCAGCGCGCCTACGAGCTGCAGCTGCGCGACAGCCAGCTGCGCATCCGCTGGATCGACCGCGGGCCGGAGGGCGAGACCGTCTATACCACCGAGCCGCAGACGACGTTCTGGCGGCGCCTGGGCGTGCGGCTGCTGTCGCTGCTGCCGATCGACGGGCTGCTGTAACGCCGCCGAGCGGCAGGTCACTAGAATCGTGGGCTCCCTTCGAGGCGCCCCAATGACCCGCAAGCTCTTCGTCACCACTGCTCTTCCGTACGCCAACGCGCCCTTCCACATCGGCCACATGATGGAGTACATCCAGGCCGACACCTGGGTACGCTTCCAGCGCATGCAGGGCCACCAGGTGCACTTCGTCGGTGCGGACGATGCCCACGGCGCGCCGATCATGATCGCGGCCGAGAAGGCCGGCAAGACGCCGCAGGCCTTCGTCGCCGAGATCGCGGCCGGCCGCAAGCAGTATCTCGACGGCTTCCACATCGAGTTCGACAACTGGCACTCGACCGACGGCCCGGAGAACCACGCGCTCGCGCAGCAGATCTACCTCGCGCTGCGCAAGGAGGGGCTGATCGCCGAACGCACGATCGAGCAGTTCTTCGACCCGGTGAAATCGATGTTCCTGCCGGACCGCTACATCAAGGGCGAATGCCCGAAGTGCGGCACGCCCGACCAGTACGGCGACTCCTGCGAGAACTGCGGCGCAGTCTATGCGCCCACCGACCTGAAGAACCCGTACTCGGCGCTGAGCGGCGCGGTGCCGGTGATGAAGAAGAGCGTGCATTACTTCTTCCAGCTCTCGTCGCAGCGCTGCAGCGACTTCCTGCAGCGCTGGATCGAGCACACGCCGCTGCAGACCGAGATGGTCAACAAGATCAAGGAATGGTTCGCCGCCGACGAGTTCGGCCACGGCGGGCTCTCGGACTGGGACATCAGCCGCGACGCGCCCTACTTCGGCATCCGCATCCCGGATACGGAGGACAAGTACTTCTACGTCTGGCTGGATGCCCCGATCGGCTACCTCGCGTCGCTGAAGAACTACTTCGACAAGGGCGGGGCGAAGGCCAGGTACGGCGAGACGCGCAGCTACGACGAGTTCATGGCCGACCCGGCGACCGAGCAATATCACTTCATCGGCAAGGACATCGTCTACTTCCATACGCTGTTCTGGCCCGCGATGCTGCACTTCAGCGAGCGCAAGACGCCGACCAACGTCTTCGTGCACGGCTTCGTCACCGTCAGCGAGCAGAAGATGAGCAAGAGCCGCGGCACCGGCATCTCGCCGCTGCGCTACCTCGAGATCGGCATGAACGCCGAATGGCTGCGCTACTACATCGCGGCCAAGCTGAACGCCAAGGTCGAGGACATCGACTTCAACCCGGACGACTTCCTCGCGCGGGTCAACAGCGACCTGGTCGGCAAGCTGGTGAACATCGCGAGCCGCGCCAGCACCTTCCTGCAGAAGCACTTCGACGGGCGGCTGGCCGAGGTCGCGACCGGCTGGTTCGAGTACCGCGGCGAGCGCATCGAGGCGCCGGTGTGCCCGGCCCTGCACGAAACGCAGGTCGCCGCGGCGGACATCGCGAAGCTCTATGACGACCGCGAATTCGGCAAGGTGGTGCGCGAGGTGATGGGCCTGGCCGACAAGGTCAATGCCTATTTCGACGAACGCAAGCCCTGGGTGCTGGCGAAGTCGATCGCCGAGAACGGCGCCGAGCTTCACGCGGTGTGCAGCGAGGTGCTGAACGCCTTCCGGCTGCTGACGCTCTACCTGAGCCCGATCCTGCCGGAGCTCTCGCGCAAGGTGCAGCGCTTCATGAACTGCGAACTCGCCGACTGGAGCGAAGCCGGCCGCCTGCTGCCGGGCGGGCATCAGCTGAATGCCTACGAACATCTGATGCAGCGGGTCGATGCGAAGCAGCTGGATGCCTTGTTCGAAGCGCCTGGGGCGGCCGGCGCCACGGCCGCCGCCGAAGCGCCCGCTGCGACCCTGGTGCTGCCAGGCGGCGAAGCCATCGCACCGACGATCACGATCGACGACTTCGCCAAGCTCGACCTGCGCATCGCGAAGATCCTGAATGCCGAACAGGTCGAAGGCTCGAACAAGCTGCTGCGCTTGACCCTGGACGTCGGCGAGGCCGAGCCGCGCAACGTCTTCAGCGGCATCGCGTCGGCGGTGAAGCCGGAGGACCTGGTCGGCAAGCTGACGGTGATGGTGGCGAACCTGGCGCCGCGCAAGATGAAGTTCGGCATCAGCGAAGGCATGGTGCTGGCCGCGTCGCACGCCGACGAAAAGGCCAACCCGGGGATCTACGTGCTCGAACCCTGGCCGGGCGCCACGCCGGGGCTGCGCGTGCGCTGAGGCCAGGTCGCCGGCCGCCTCGGAGCGGCCGGGCGCTGGCCGGCGCAGCGATTCGCCCTGACGCTCCAGGGTCCTCTACACTCGCGGGCGTGGCGCTCCTTCGCCTTCTCATCCCCGCCCGCGTCCGGCAGCTCTCGCGCCGCCGTCGCTTCATGGCGCGCCTGCATCATTGCGGCCCGCCGGCGATTCCTCTCGATACCCTGATGACAGCAACGAGGAATCGCCATGCCCCTGCCCTTCACGCCTCAGCGTTTCCGCCCGCGCCTGCTCGACAGCCTGCGCGGCTACACCCGTAGCGACTTCGGCCGTGACGCCAGCGCCGGGCTGACGGTCGGCATCGTCGCGCTGCCGCTGGCGATGGCCTTCGCGATCGCCTCGGGCGTGAAGCCGGAGCAAGGCATCTTCACCGCGATCGTCGCCGGCTTCCTGATCTCGACGCTGGGCGGCTCGAGCATCCAGATCGGCGGGCCGGCCGGAGCCTTCATCGTCATTGTCTACGGCATCGTCGAACGCTACGGCCTGACCAACCTGCTGATCGCGACCGGGCTGGCCGGCGTGCTGCTGTTCCTGATGGGCTTTCTCAAGCTCGGCGCGCTGGTGCGCTACATCCCGGTGCCGATCGTCATCGGCTTCACCAACGGCATCGCGGTGCTGATCGCGCTGTCGCAAGTCAAGGACTTGTTCGGGCTGCAAGTGGGCAAGCTGCCGGCCGATTTCTTCGGCCAGATCCGCACGCTCAGCCAGCACGTCGACAGCCTCAATCCTTATGCGCTCGCGATCGGCGGGCTGACCTTCGTCGGCCTCTTCGCCTGGCCGCGCTTGTTCATCGTCGATTCGCCCATCCCACGGCACCTGCTCGAAGGGCGCAGCTTCCGTGTCGCGGCACGCGTGCCCGGGCCGATCGTCGCGCTGATCACGACGACGATTGCGACGGTGCTGCTCGGCCTGCCGGTGGACACCATCGGCTCGCGCTTCGGCGGCATCCCGCAGAGCCTGCCGCACCTGGAGCTGCCGCCGTTCAGCTGGGCCAGCGCACAGCAGCTCTTCATCCCGACCTTGACGATCGCGCTGCTCGGTGCGATCGAATCGCTGCTCTGCGCACGCATCGCCGACAACCTGACCGACCTGCCGCGCCACGACCCGAACCAGGAGCTGATGGCGCAAGGCATCGCGAACATGGTGGTGCCGCTCTTCGGCGGCATCCCGGCGACCGGCACGATCGCGCGCACCGTGACCAACGTGCGCTCCGGCGGGCGCAGCCCGGTCGCCGGCATCGTGCATGCGCTGACCCTGCTCGTGATCGTGCTGGCGGCCGCGCCGCTGGCGCTGCACGTGCCGCTCGCGGCGCTCGCCGGCATCCTGCTCTTCGTCGCCTGGAACATGGGCGAATGGCACGAGTTCGCACGGCTGCGCCAGTTCAGCCTGCAGTACCGCACGGTGCTGGTCGGCACGTTCCTGCTGACGGTGATCGTCGACCTGACCGTCGCGGTGCAGGTCGGCCTGGTGCTGGCCTGCGTGTTCTTCATCCATCGCATGAGCACGCTGTTCCGCGTCGAGGCGGCCCGCGACGTCGCCGCGCCGGCGCAGGTGGCGGTGATGCGGCTCTACGGCGCGCTGTTCTTCGGCGCGGTGGCCAGGGTCGAGGAGGTGGCGACCCAGTTGCCGACCGGCACGCGGGTGCTGATCCTAGAAATGCACCGGCTGATCCAGATCGATGTCAGCGGCATCGATGCGCTGCTGCAGCTGCAGCGCGTGCTGGCGCGCGGCGGCGTGCGGCTGATGCTGTGCGACCTGAACGAGCAGCCGCTGTCGCTGGTGCGCCGCGCCGGACTGGAAGCGTTGCTCGGGCCGGGCGGCGTCAGCGCGGATTTGCCGGCCGCGCTGGCAGCGGCGGCGGCAATCGTGGCGGTACCGCCGTCGTCGTGAAAGCGCTGCGTGACGCAGCCATTCGTTCCTGGAGCAACGACCCGGCCCTCGCTCAGCCCTTCCAGAACCGCCGCGCCTTGGCGAAGTCCTTCAGCGAAGCAGCGCAACGCGCGAGGATCGCCTCGCGCTGCGCGGTCAGCCAACCAACCGCGAACCAGGCGCGGCCGTCGTCGCCCACCAGCCGGCCGTAAGCGACCTGTGCGACGTGCAGGTCGTTGAACTCGCCAAGCGCGTCCTGCAGCGGCCGCAGGCGTTCCAGGTAGCGCTCGACACGCTTGCGCGGATACAGCGGCGCGACGAACTCGGCGGCATAGCGCAGGCGCTTGACGCGCTTGCGCACCGTGTGGCGCTCTTCGTCGGAGAGCAGCATGAAGTCCCGCGCCTGCCCGGTCACGCGCCGGTGCCAGCGGTTCAGGCGCCGCGACGAGAAGTCAGTCAGCGACACCGCCGGCTCGGCGGCGGCCGACACTTCGCCCGGCAGCGGCGGGGCCGCGTCGAGCTCGGTGATTGCCGGCTCCGGCGGCTCGACCGAGGCCGCCAGCAGATTCAGCCACAGCAGCGTCGCCTCGGGCGCATACAGGCGCTCGGTGGCGCTCTCGTTCTGCGCCGGCTCGGGCAGATCGACCAGCGGCGCGCCGGCAAGCTGCAGCGCGGGCATCAAGGTCGCGACGAGTACGTCGCGATCGCGCGTGTCGCCGAGCGCACCGAAAAACGCCGAGATCGATGCGTTGAGCTCGTCGTCGAGCGCCAGCGACTCGGAAGCGAAAAACCGCAGCAGCGAGCGCAGCCTGCGCAGCCCGACCCTCAGCTGATGCACGTGCTCGTCGCGATGGCTGGCGCCGGCGATGTCGCTCGCGTTGGGCAGGATCTGCGCCAGGCAGTGGCGGATCGCTTCGCGCCAGGCCTGCTCCAGCGTGAGGCCGCGCCGCAACGGCGACGCGCCGGCCTTGCACTCCTGCCCGAGGCTGATGCCGCGGGCCAGCCGGTCGCCCTGCTCCGCCTTGCTGCGCACGTCCAGCCACAGCGCGAAGCGCTGCGCCCAGCGCCGGGCTACTTCCAGCAGCACACGCGGGTCGCCGCGCAGCAGCTCGATCTCGAGTTCGCAGACCGGCAGCGAGCGTTCGCCGGCGACGATGCGTCCGCTGTCGAAGGCCAGTTCCAGCATCGCGCCCTTGACGCGCAAGGGCCGATGCACGCGGCGAATATCGGTGCGGAAACGCTCGACCGGCAGCACGCCGTCGCCGGCGCGTGCCAGCGCTTCCTCGAGCCGCTGCTGCGCCGGCGTGCCGGCGTGGCGCTGCAGATCGAGCTGCGGCTCGGCGCCATACGGCAGCGTCACGTTGTGCTCGAAACGGCGCATCGCATCGGCGCTGCCGGCCTTCAAGGTCTGCACCCAGCGCCGCCCTTCCTTGCGCAGTCGCAGCGCGATGCCGGCCTTCGCCAGGCGCCGGTCGGGGGTATCGAAGTAGATCGCCTGCAAACGCGTCGTGACCGCGCTGGCGGTTGACATGGCCTTCGCGAGCGCCGCGCGCTGCGCGGGGACCACCTGGAATTTGAGCTCGATTTCCTGCATGCCGCGATCTTGGCACCAATGCTGTGCATCGGCATGCTGCGCTATGCTGCCGGGCAACATCGGGACGGGATGGGCATGGGTTTTCTGGACGATCTGAAGCGACAAGCCGCGGCGTTGAAAGCCGAACGAGAGCTGCAAAGCGGCCACAGCGAACGCCATGCGATGCTGGCCGACGCCGCCTGCAAGACCATCTTCCAGTACTGGCTGCAACTCGCCGAACAGCTCAATACCTTGCAGCCGTCCTCCCCGGCCCGCTACGCGCTCGATACCCGCCTGGTGCTGCGGGATCTGAAGGCACGCGACTTCCGCGTCGACTCACGCCGGCGCGGCAGCGTGCGCGAGCAGGACCATTACGACCACGTCGTGATGCACTGGACCTTGAAAGGCCCGCGCGGGCTGGTCGCGAAGAAGGACTTCCTCAACGACATCCAGCGCCTCGAATCCCGCTTGCGGCAGGCCGGCATCACGCCGCTGACCGAAGCCGTGCGCGATGAGCACAACGGCAAGCTGCAATCGATGGAATACGCCTACGACGCAGACATCGCCAGCAGCCTGCGCGCCGAACCCGACCATGCCAACGGCTGCGTGCGCTTCCAGTGTGTCAACGTCGACGGGCTGGAGACGCTGACGGCCACGCTGCCGGCCTTCGAGGTCGGCTCCGCCCGCCTGGACGAGTTGGCGAAATGGCTGCTCGGCGAGCCGCACCGCTTCCTGCAGGGCACGAAGAACTTGCGGCGTTCGGTGCCGGACTGAGGCCGGGGCACCACCCATTCAATCCAGCTTGACCTCTTCCAGCGGCACGCTGCAGAGCGGCGCGAGCACCTCGACCAGCATCGCATGATCGTCCCGCTGCGGCAGGCCGGAGACGGTCACGGTGCCGACGCAGCCCAGCCCCAGCACCATCAGCGGGAACGAGCCGCCGTGCACCGCGTGATCGCGCAGCGGCAGGCCCATCTTCTCTTCGAGCGTGCCGCCGTCGCGCTCCAATTCGCGGCCGACGCGGTACGAGCTCTTGTGCATCAGCTCGACGGTATTGCGCTTGCGGCGCGCCCAGTCCGCATTCGTCGGCGCGGTGCCGGGCATCGCATAGAAGAACACCAGCTCGCGGTTGACGCGGATCTCGATCGTCACCGCGGCATGGCGCGATTCGGCCAGCGCCTTCAACTGGGTGCCGATCTGCCAGGCGATGTCGGCGGTGAAATGCTCGAAGCGCAGGCGGCGCTCCTGCTCGATCAGGCGGGCGATGTCTTGGCTCAGGTCCATGGTGTCGGCTCAATGCAGCGATGAAGAGGCGGCCTGGTAGTCGATCACCAGCACCTGCTCGAGCAGCGGCTGGAGCAGGGTGATGAACTTCTGGTGGGCCGGATGGGGCAGATAGCGGTCTCGATCTGCCGCATTGTCGAAGGTCAGCAGGAAAGCATGCGTGAAGCCCTGCGACAAGCCTTCGGGGCTCACGTCGGTGCCCCACTCGACGTCGCGGATGACATCGATCTGATGCTTCAGCGCGGTGAAGGCAAATTCGATGCCGGCGATGTCGCTTGCGCTGGCTTCGGGCTTGAAACGCAACAGGACGAGGTGTCGGAGGCTCATGGTCCTGATCTCATGCGCCGAGGCCGCGCAGCACGTCGTAGCAGGCGCCCATCGTGTGGTAATCCGTCTTGCCGGCGGGACTCTTCTCGTCGCTGTAGGCGCGGTTGTCGGGCGTGCGGATGCGGTACCAGGCGCCGTGTTCATGGTCGACCATGTGCGCCCAGCTGTTGGCCCAGATGCGCTCGTACCACTGCCAGTATTTCGCATCGCCGGTGCGCAGCGCGAGCAGCGCCGCGGCAGCGAAGCTCTCGGCCTGCACCCAGAAGTACTTGTCCGCATCGCAGACCTCGCCGCCCGGCGCGAAGCCGTAGACCAGGCCGCCATGGGTCTCGTCCCAGCCGTGCCGCATCGCGGTGTCGAAGAAGCGCGTCGCGCGCTCGACCAGCCAGGTCGGGCGCTCGCCTTCCGGCAAATGCGCCTCGAGTTGCATCAGCAGCTTGGCCCATTCGGTCAGATGGCCGGTCTGGTAACCCCAGGGACGGAAGATGTTGGTCCTGTCGTCCTTGTTGTAGTCCCAGTCGACCGACCAGTCCGGCTTGTAGTGCTCCCAGATCAGGCCGTCGGCGAGGGCCGCCTGCCGGCCGGTGATCGATTCGGCAAGGGTCAGCGCGCGCTGCAGGTACTTGCGATCCCGGGTCGCGTCGTAGGCGGCGATCATCGCCTCGCAGGAATGCATGTTGGCGTTCTGGCCGCGATAGGGGCCGACTTGCCAATCCGGCGTCGCCTCGTCGGCGTAGAGGCCGTGCGCCGGCTCCCAGAAACGCTGCTCCATCAGCTGGAAGGTCGCCTCCAGTCCGCGCGAGGCCTCGGGCACGTCGGCCATCAAGGCATGTGCATGAGCGAGCAGCACGAAGGCCAGGCCGTAGCAGTGGTTGGTGCCGTCCTGGACCACCGACATGCCGTTGTGCCAATCGACCTGCCAGGCGTAGCCGCCCTGCTTCTGCGCATGCGCGGTCTGCAGGAAATGCAGGCCATGGCGCACGCCTTGCCGGTATTCGAGCTTCTTGAAGCGGCGCGCCGCCATCGCATGGTTGAAGACGAAGCGCGTGCTGCTGACGAGGTGCCGCGTGCGCTTGTCGTAGACCGTGCCGTCGTCCTTGAAGAAATGGAAGAAGCCGCCGCTGGGGTCGAGGCAGCGGCCATCGTAGAACGACAGCGTGTGCTGGATATGACCGAGCAGAAATTCGGGGCTGCGGAAGTCAGGCTTGGCAACAGTCATGTCCAGTCCCGCAGTCCCATCTGCTGTTGCCCGAGCACGCTCAGATCGTCCTTCGTCGCGCGGCCCTTGAAGTCGACCTCGTAGTCTTCCGCCGCGAAATCGGGGCTGGACCGGCCTTCGAGGAAGGCCGGTGCCTGGCGCTTCAGGAATTCGGCGTTCTTGTCGCACCAGGGCGCGGCGCCGATGTAGATCACGTTGCTGTAGCCCGAGCCTTTGTGCTCGTCCTCGACCGCATGGATGATGTCCGAATGCCACCAGATGGTGTCGCCCGGCTCCATCTGCGGGATCGAGACCAGGGCCTCAAGCAGGTCCGGATGCCATTGCTTCGACGCGCTCAGCGCCCGGCCCGGCTGCGCGCCGCAGAGATCGCCCTCGGGCACGTCGGGCTGCAAGGCGCGCAGGAACATGTAGGGCATGGTCTTCGCGATCGGCACCAGGCGCAGGGTGCCGTCGCCCGGGCCCTGGCGGGTCAGCGCGGTCCAGCCCTGGAAGGTGCGGAAGGCCGAGCAGACCGCGGGCGACGGGATCTCCTTGGTGCGCGTGCGGCCGTCGGCATCGAAGGGATCGAACTTCAGCGGATCGCCCTGGATGATCTCGCGGTACAGGTGGTGGAAGCTCGGCTCGCACCAGCGCTCGACCGAGCCGCCGTCGGAGTGCGGCGAGAGGCCCAAGGTCGCGTCGCCCGGCTCGCGGCGGCGCACCCGGTCGGCGTAGTTCGCCTGGCGGTCGGGGTCGAAGAAGCGTTCGCCGTTCTTCTCGTAGGTCCAGAGCCTGTTCAGGAAAGCGCGTGTCGCCGCGAGCGATTCGCCCTGGCGCGCCATCATCTGCGGGCGCGACCAGTAGACGGCATAGATCTGCGGCCGGCCGGAAGCCAAGGCGCTGAAGTACTTGTCCAGCCCGGCTTTTTCCTTCGCATGCTCGAGGTAGTGGTTATCGTCGAGGTAGCGGCCGATCTCGTCGTTCCAGGCCGCGACCTGCTCCGGGCTGTAGACGCCGCGCACGACGACGCAGCCGCGGCGCTTGACCCGCGCCACCTGTTCGGGCGAGACCCGGCCGGCGGCGATGTCGGCAAAAGCGATCTCGGGCACCGCGCTGCCGGCCGCCTGCTCGGCGCGCACCGCGGCGACTTCCTCGCGCAGCGCGGCCAGCACCTTGGCATAGCGTGCGGCCAGATCGGGGATCCTCGCGCGCAGGCTGCGCTGCGCCTCGACGACCGCCTTGGGTACGTCGTGCATCCAGTCTTCCATTCGAATCTCCTTGGGTCGGGTCAGAGCTCAAAGGCTCAGGTCGATGGTTTCGGCCCGGCCGCTCTTCGCGGATTGCAATGCGGCGAGGGCCACGGCCATCGCCTTCGCGCCATCGGCGCCGCTTGCCAGCGGCTGGCCGCGGCCGGCGCAGGCCTCGACGAAGGCTTGGAAGCCGACTTCGTACAAGTCGACCGTCGGCACCGGGATTTGGCGCTCGCCACGCTCGTCGCGCTGCAGCAGCATCGCACTGCCGGCCTGGCTCAGCGAGCCGCTGGCGAACAGGCTGCCGCTGGTGCCGAGCACGTGCAGATGCGTCAGCGCGTTCTGCGCGACGAAGGACTGGTGCGTCTGCGCCAGCACGCCGCCTTCGAACTCGATCGTGCTCATCGCACCGTCTTCGACCGTGCCCTGGCCCAGGCCGTTGTGCTGCGCGAAGGTGGAAATGCGCCGCGGCTCGGTGCCGAGCAGGTAGCGCAGCAGGTCGGCGTTGTGCACCATGATGTCGAGGATCACGCCGCCGCCGGCCTCGGGCTTGGCGATGCGCCAGCCCTGCAGATGCGGCGGCAGGTAGACCGCATGCGAGACCTGCACGCCATGGATCGTGCCGAGCTCGCCCGAGGCCATGATGCCGCGCATCAGGCCGTGCGCCGCAGCGGCGCGCAGGTGGTGGTTGGTGGCGAGCACGCGGCCGCGCTCGGCGGCGCGCCGCACCATGCCGACCGCCTCGGCCTGCGACATCGCGAGCGGCTTCTCGCACATCACGTGGCAGCCGCGGTCGAGCGCGGCCAGCGCCTGCGCGGCATGCTGCTCGTTGGTCGAGCTGATGTAGACCACGTCGTAGCCGCCTTCGTCGAGGAAGGCTTGCACGTCGGTATGCGCCTGCGCGAGGCCCTGCGCCGCGGCGAACTCCTTCGCGCGCTTCTCGCTGCCGGAACAGACGCCGACGAACTCCTGCCCCCCGAGCTTGCGGATCGACGGAATGACCCGCTCGGCGATGTTGCTCGCCCCGATGAATCCCCAACGCATACCCGTTCTCCTCAAAGCCTGAGAGGCGTTCGCGACGTGCCGGCCAGCGCCCGGCCGCTCCGTAGCGGCCGGCACACCCGCTCGGCGGGTGGCGCCGGTATTCCGGTGCCGGGTGCTCCATTCATTGGCGCTTGCCGCTCGCGGCGTCGAACACATGCACCGACGACGGCGGAACGTGCACGCGCACCGCCTGCCCCGGCTGCATGCTCGGCAGGCCGGCCATGCGCACCGTGATCTCGGCATAACCCAGGTCGACCAGGGCATAGGTTTCCGGGCCGGTCGGCTCGACCAGCGAGACCTTGCCCTTCAGCTGGCCGTCGTCGCGCAGCTCCATGTCTTCCGGGCGCACGCCGACGATCACCGCGCCGGCCGGGCCCGGGCTGGTGTGGCCGAGGATCTGGCCATCGGGCAGGCTCAACACGCCGCCTGCATCGCGCGTGGCCTTGAACTGGTTGATCGACGGCGAGCCGATGAACTCGGCGACGAACAGGTTGGCCGGCTTCGAATACAGCTCCAGCGGCGTCGCGAGCTGCTGGATCAGGCCGTCCTTCAGCACCGCGATGCGCGTGCCCAATGTCATCGCCTCGACCTGGTCGTGCGTCACGTAGATCGTGGTCACGCCGGTGCGCATATGCAGGCGCTTGATCTCGGCGCGCATATCGACGCGCAGCTTGGCATCGAGATTGGACAGCGGCTCGTCGAACAGGAAGAGCTGCGGCTGGCGCGCCAGCGCGCGGCCGATCGCGACGCGCTGCCGCTGCCCGCCCGAGAGCTGGCGCGGCCGGCGCTCCAGCAGGTGGTCGATCTGCAGCATCGACGACACTTCCTTGACCTTCTGGTCGCGCTCGCTCTTGCTGACGCCGCGCATCTCGAGCGGAAACGCGATGTTGGCCGCGACCGTCATGTTCGGATAGAGCGCATAGGATTGGAACACCATCGAGATGTTGCGGTCCGCCGGGCCGGCCTCGGTGATGTCCTTGCCGCCGAGCACGATGCGCCCGCCGCTCGGCTCCTCGAGCCCGGCGACAAGGTTCATCAGGGTGCTCTTGCCGCAGCCCGACGGGCCGACCAGCACCAGGAACTCGCCGTCCGGGAGCTTGATGTCGATCTCGTGCAGCACGCGGGTGCTGCCGAAGGTCTTGTGGATGCCTTGGAGGGCGAGGTCTGCCATTTTGATCAGGTCTCCTGCCGGGCCGCCCCAAAGGGGACCTGCTCCCCCTCGGGGGGGCGCGAACGTAGTGAGCTTGGGGGCGCCATGTTTATCCCTTGACCGAACCGGCCATCAGGCCGCGAACGAAATACTTGCCGGAGAGGATGTAGACCACCAAGGTCGGGATCGCCGCGATGAACGCGCCGGCGAAATGCACGTTGTATTCCTTCACCCCGGTGCTGCTGCTGACGAGGTTGTTCAGGGCCACCGTCAGCGGGAACGACTTGTAGTCGCTGAACGAGGCGCCGAACAGGAAGTCGTTCCAGATGTTGGTGAACTGCCAGATGATCGCGACGACCAGGATCGGCCCGCTGTTGGGCAGCAGCAGCCGCCAGAAGATCTGGAAGAAGCTCGCGCCGTCCATGCGCGCCGAGCGCACCAGCTCCGGCGGGAAGGCGGCGTAGTAGTTGCGGAAGAAGAGCGTCGTGAAGCCGATGCCGTAGACCACGTGCACCAGGATCAGCCCGGGGATCGTGCCGGCCATGCCGAGCACGCCGAGCGTGCGCGCCATCGGGATCAGCACGATCTGGAACGGGATGAAGACCGAGAACAGCAGCCCCGCGAAGATCAGGCCCGAGAACTTCAGCTTGAACTGCGTCAGCACGTAGCCGTTGAAGGCGCCGAACACCGCCGAGATCGCCACCGCCGGCACGACCATCAGGAAGGAGTTGATGAAATACGGCTTCAGTCCGGTGGCCTGCACTCCTATCTGCGCCAGGCTCCAGGCCTGCGACCAGGGCTCGAGCGAGGGCGACTGCGGCAGCGCCATCAGGTCGCCGCCGCGGATCTCGTCCAGCGGCTTGATCGAGTTGACGACCATCACGTAGATCGGCAGCAGGAACAGGATCGCCAGATAGACGAGGATCGCGTAGAGGATGACGCGGGCGACCGTCTGGCCGGAGGACGGCTTAGCCATGGGCGCTCTCCTGGCGAATCTCGCGAAGAATGTAGGGAATCACGACGATCGCGATCGCCGTCAGCATCAGCACCGCGCTCGCCGCGCCGACCGCCATCTCGTTGCGCGTGAAGCTGTACTGGTACATGAAGACCGAAGGCAGCCAGGTCGAGCGGCCCGGGCCGCCGTTGGTCAAGGCGATCACCAGGTCATAGGACTTGATCGCCATGTGCGCGAGGATCACGAAGGCGGAGATGAAGCTGGGCCCGAGCTGCGGGAAGATCACGCGCTGGTAGATGCGCCAGGTGGAGGCGCCGTCGAGCCGCGCCGCGTTGATGACCTCGTTGTCGACCCCGCGCAGCCCGGCGAGGAAGAGCGCCATCACGAAGCCCGAGGTCTGCCACACCGCGGCGATGACGACGCAGTAGATCGCCATGTCGCCATCCTTGACCCAGCCGAAGGCGAAGCTCTCCCAGCCCCAGGAGCGGATCGTGCGCTCGAGGCCGATGCTCGGGTCCATCACCCATTTCCACGCGGTGCCGGTGACGATGAAGGACAGCGCCATCGGGTACAGGAAGATCGAGCGGAAGAAGGATTCGGCGCGGATCTTCTGGTCGATCAGCACCGCGAGGCCGAGGCCCAGCACCGCGCAGATCAGGATGTAGAGCGTCGCGAAGATGCCGAGATTCTTGATCGACAAATGCCAGTTGCCGAGGCCGTTCAGCCGCGCGTAGGCCTCGGGGCCGACGTACTGCAGCGACGGCATGATCGTCGACGCGGTGAACGACAGGTAGACCGTGAACAGGATGTAGCCGTAGACGCAGGCGCCGATCAGCAGCACGCTGGGCGACAGCACCGCCTTGGCGATCAATGGGGCTTTCATCGGCAATCCTGGTGAGAGCGGGAAGGCACCGTCCACCGGGCACGGCATGGCGCCGCATCCGGTGGAGAACGATCAGGATTTCTTCGCAGCGCGCTCAGTTGCTCGCGGCTTCGACCATTTCCTTGACCGCCGCCTTGCTGTCGATCTGGCCGTTGAAGTGGCGCGTGATCACGTCGTAGTAGGCGTTCTTGATCGAGGCCGGCACCGCGTGGCCGTGCGCCATCGAGCCGACCAGCGTGTTCTTCTGGTTGGCCTCGGCCAGGTCCTTGATCGCCTTCTTGCCGCAGTCGTCGAAGGCGGTGTCGGGCACGTCGGTGCGCGCCGGGGCCGAACCCTTGACGACGTTGAAGGCCGACTGGAAGCCCTTGTCCTCGATCGCGCTCGCGAGCTTCTTCTGCGCCGCGATCTTGTCGGCGCCGGCCACCTTGAACATCGCGAACTGGTCGGAGTTGAACGAGACGTTGCCCTGCGTGCCGGGGAAGCGGATGCAGGTGAAGTCGACGCCTGGCTTCTTCTTCGCGTTGATGAACTCGCCCTTGGCCCAGTCGCCCATGATCTGGAAGCCGGCCTTGCCGCTGATCACCATCGCCGAGGCCAGGTTCCAGTCGCGGTTGGAGAAGTCCTTGTCGACCAGCTTCCTGATCTGCGCGAAGCGGTCGAAGGACTTCAGCATCGTGTCGGAGCCGAGGGCCTTCTTGTCCTTCTCGATGAAGACCTTCTTGTAGAAGTCGAGGCCGCCGGTGGACATCACGACGTTCTCGAAGATCGTCGCGTCCTGCCAGGGCTGGCCGCCATGGGCGATCGCGACGAAGCCGGCCTTCTGGATCTTCTCGCCGTCGGCGATGAACTCGTCGAAGTCCTTCGGCGGCGCGGTGATGCCGGCCTTCTTCAGCACCTCGGTGTTGGCCCAGACCCAGTTGGTCGAGTGCACGTTGACCGGGGCCGCGACCCACTTGCCGTCGTACTTCGAGAAGGCTTGCAGCGCCTTCGGAATGACCTTGTCCCAGCCTTCCTTCGCGGCCACGTCGCTCAGGTCGGCGAGTGCGCCCTGCTTGGCCCAGTCGGTGATGTCGAAGCCGAGGAACTGCACCGCTGTCGGCGGGTTGCCGGCGGTGACTCGGGCGCGCACCGCGGTCTGCGCGGCTTCGCCGCCGCCGCCGGCAACCGGCATGTCGTTCCACTTCACGCCGTCTTTTTCGAGATTGCCTTTCAGTACGTTGAGCGCCGCGGCTTCGCCGCCGGAAGTCCACCAGTGCAGCACTTCGACGCTTTGCTGCTGCGCCATGGCGGCGCCGCTGAGCAGCAGGGTCACGCCCAGGGCGATGGCGTTCTTGTTCATCAGGAGTCTCCTACGAATGTTGAGGTGCGGCAGCCTGCTCAGGCCCGTTCCCGGGGCGACGCTGTCACGGGCGCAAGGATAGGAGTGCGCGCAGCGGCAGACGTACGGGATATTCCCGAGAGGGAGCTAACGCTGACACCGAAACAAGCGCGGGCGCTTCAGGACTCGCCCGCAGCCTGCGACGCACGCGAGCGCCGCCAGGTCCGCAAGGCCATGCGCGCGATCGCGAACCAGGCGAGCGGCGGCGGATGCAGCGCACCGGTCAGCGCCCGGGCGTAGTCGAGCACCAGGCCGGGCGTCCAGGCCATCGTTTCGGCGCGTTTGCGCAGATGGCTGGCGACGAACAGCTCGGGGCTGAACAGCAGCCGCAGCAGGTAGCGCCAGCTCGGCTTCGGGCCGACCACGCCTTCGAGCGCGGTCTCGAGCACCTGGACCACGGTGCTGGAGCAGTTGCGGTTCGTCAGGTTGTAGGTGTTGTCCCGGCTGTACTGCGCCCAGAAGGCGCGCAGCCGCGCCGCATTGAAGCGCCGGAACGGCACTTTGACGGTGGACTCGCACCACTTCTTCGACTCGAAGGCATAACTCGGCTGGAACACGCCGGGGATGTCGTTCTCGGCGGTCGCGCGCAGGATGCGGCCGAACTCGCCGGGCGAGCGGTCGATCTCCTCGCCCGGGTAGTGGCTGACGTAGACGTCGTCGCCCAGCTCCAGCGCGGCATGGCCGGTCGAGACCACGCCACGCGCATCGACTGCGGCGATATAGCGCTCGACGATCGGCCGGTGCAGTGGATCGATCGCGGTGCCGACGGCCGTCCACACGTGTACCGTGAGCTTCTCGGCGGGCGAGAAGACGGCCTCGAAATCCGGCGGCGACACATCGCGAAACTGATTCCAGCCGCGTGAGAAGAGCTGCGGCAGGAAGGCATTCGGCGGCAGGTTGCGCAGCTTCAGCCCGAGCTGCAGCAGCGCGAAGCCGCTGAGCACGATGCCGAGGCCGATGCAGTAGGGCACCGTGCCCTTGTAGTGCGTCGGGTAGGGCTCGAACAGGAACGCTGCGAACAGCAGCTCGGCCACGCCGATCGCGACCGAGGTGCGCCAGCCGACGAAGCGCACCACCCAGCTCGCCGCGATGCGCAGCGCGCCGTCGATCGTGACCATCAGGCCGAACAGCATCGCGAGGATGAAGTCGTCCGCATGGCGGCCGTCGACGATCAACAGGCCCAGCAGCACGATCAGCCCGCCGCGCACCCACAGCAGGCGCTTCTGCATGCCCGAGACGCTGCTCGCGCCGATCACCATCACGAGGCCTTCCAGCACCATCAGGTAGCCGACCACGTGCAGCGGAAAGAAGATCACGCCGTCGAGCGCATCGATCAGCATCGCGATGCCGAGCAGGAACAGCGCGCTGCCGCAGACGACCAAGGCCCGCCAGCTGCGCCGTATCGATTGAATGCCCAGCAGCAGCAGGAAAAGTCGAATCACGGGCGGCGCTCCGAGGCGGTTGACGGCGGCGGCGAGTCTACGGGATGACCCTCATCCTGCGCGGCGGGACGGTCAGGCTTCGCGGGTGCTCTGGCGCACCACCAGCTCGACCGGCAGGATGATCTCCTGCGGCATTTCTTCGCCGCGCATGATCAGCTCGACGCCGGTGCGGCCGAGCAATTCCTGGTCCACGCGCAAGGTGCTCAGCGGCGTGGTGGCGAAGCCGGCGGCAGGGATGTCGTCGAAGCCGACGATCGCGATGTCCTGCGGCACGCGCAGCCCGGCTTCCTGGCAGACGCGCAGCACCGCGAGCGCGGCGCTGTCGTTGTAGGCGAAGACCGCATCGGGCCGCTGGCGCAGCCGCAGCAGCTGGCGGATCGCGACCTCGGCGCCCTGGTCGTGGCCGAGGCCGGGTGGCGCGATGACTTCGAGGTCCGGGTCGGCCAGCATGCCGGCCTCGAACAGCGCACGCCGGTAGCCCTGCTCGCGCTCGCGGATGCTGAAGTGCGCGAGCGAGCCGGCCAGGTAGGCGATGCGGCGGCGGCCGATGTCGAGCAGATGGCGGGTCGCGATATAGCCGCCCTGCACGTTGTCCGGGTTGACCGAACGCATGCCGGGCACCCAGTAGTCGACCAGCGCCATCGGCAGCTCCAGGCTCGCGAGCAGGCCGAGCACCTCGGGCTCGAAGAAGCCCGCCGGCAGCAGGGCATCGGGCTCGTGCAGGCGCAGCTGGTCGCGCACCGGATCGGCCGGGCCGGTGGCGAGCAGGGTCGGCACGGTGCCGTAGTCGCGGCAGGCGGCTTCCACGCCTTGCAGCACGAGCGAGAAGAACGGGTTGGTCGCGAACGTGCTGTGCTGGCGATGCACCAGAAAGACCAGGCGCTGCACCTTGTTGCCGCGCAGCCGGTCGCTGTCGTAGCCGAGCTTGCGCGCGATGCTGCGCACGCGGCGTCGCGTTTCGTCGGACAGGCCGCGCTGGTTCTTCAGCGCCCGCGAGACGGTGCCGATCGAGACACCGGCGGCCTCGGCCACGTCGCGGATGGTGACGGGCATGGCGATCAGCGGGAGGGCTCGGCGGCGAGCGGCAGAGCGCGGAATTCGGAGCGCAGCCGCCATGGCGTTCCCGGCGTGAGCATGACGCCGGTGCGCGAGGCCAGCGGGTGATGCGAAGGCGGGCGGGCGACGCGGCCGAGATCGAAAGGCCCGTTGACCGGCTCCAGGCCGAGCGCCCAGTGGCGGCCGTTCCACGGCGCGTAGCGGCGGCCGCGATGGCTGACCCACAGCATCATGTCCGGCAAGGCCGCACGATCCCAGTCGAGCTGCAGCGCCCAGCCCTGGTCGAGGAAGCGTGCGGTCACCGGGCCGGTGACGGACTGCAGCTGCAGCAGCTCTTCGGTGTCGAAGGGCAAGGGGTAGCGGCTGAGATCGACGACGCTGCCATCGCTGAGCGGCGCGGCGTGCAGATGTTCGAACGACTGGTCGGGCACCAGCCGCGAAATGCCCGGCTCGGCCGGAATCGGGTAGCTGTGGGCCCGGCCGGCGTGCGGCAGCTGGAGATGCACGCGCCCGCCATTCAGCCTGATCGTCGGATGCAGCGCGATCGGCAGCATGCAGGGCCGGCGCACCTCGACTTCGAGCGTCGATTGCAGCGCCGGCTCATCGGCCAGCGCGGTGACGGTGCGCACCAGGCGGCGCACCGGGCTCGTGGACGGATAGTCGATCGCGAGGCTGAGGCTGAGCGCATCGGGCGGGGCCAGCCACTGCCACTCGTGATGCGCGCCGAAGCCGTGGCCGAAGTCGTCGTCGGGCGCCTCGCTCGACCAGCCCGCGGGCAGGCCATCGGGGCGATCGGTGCGGCCGAAGGGCACGCAGGGCCAGTCGCCGCGCAAGCGGCGCAGGCCGCCGGGCAAGGCCTCGCTGCCGGGCTCGTCGGCCCAGGGCGCGATCTGCATCGGTGAAAACGCGGGCATACCTGGGGCGTGGAACTCGATCGGGGCGAGCATCGCGCTCAGGCGTTGCAGTTCGAAGCGGCCGTGCGGCCAGCTCAGGCTACGCGCAGCATCGGCGTCGGATTCGTACATGCAAACAGTTTAGTCAAAAACACGCTGTTCAGTAAACATTCGCCTCGGCTCACGTGGCATTGGCGTCGGGCGATACGCCTATTGTCTTTCCAAGCGCAGCGAGGGCATGCTTTGTTCACCGGTCGCTATCGGCAATCCGCTTCGCGAGCGTTATCAGCTCGGGTGCGCGGGTC
>Ga0105239_10001155_pt1 | contig 36264 bp, 25 predicted proteins | sample KBSC44metaG_FD_92761 | JGI IMG/M metagenome (GOLD analysis project Ga0105239, IMG submission 92761) | Corn rhizosphere microbial communities from Kellogg Biological Station, Michigan, USA - KBS C4-4 metaG | ecosystem: Host-associated > Plants > Roots > Rhizosphere > Soil | place: Michigan, USA... | reverse complement strand
TGGTAAATATACCCTTGTCGACAATTTCCTGGATAATTTTGATGGAGACGTTGTCGTTGGAAGTGTTGCCTATGCACCTGGCTTTGGTCATGAATTCAACAGCGAGTCCATTTTTGAAGTCGTCTTCGTCGACAAGGGCGACGACAATTTCAACTGGGGTTATAATGGCGAGGGCGCTTCGGCCGATGGAAGCATCATGCGCAGCCAGGAATATGGCTTAGTCTGGGGTAATGTTGTTCCTTCCGATGGGATACTCAATGAATTCGAGGCTGGCGATCCCCGGTATAAAATGACCTTTTATGAGTCCGGCGATAGTATATTGACCCGTAGTCTCAAAGAAACTCCTGCGGTGCTGACAGAAAATGGCATGAACGTAGCCCAAAGCAATCATAACGGCCTGGTCAAGAAAAGGATCTATCGCAAATATTCTATCCTCGACTGGTCAAAGGATGGGTTCCATCCCGATGGTATCAATCAGCGTGTATTCCGCTATGCGGACGTGTTGCTCATGCTCGCCGAGTGCGAGGCCGAAGTGGGGACACCTGCTCAGGCAGCCAGCTATATCAACGAAGTACGCGCCCGTAAAAGCGTGAATATGCCGCCCGTGATCCTGACCAGCCATGACCAGGCGATAGCCGCGGTGATGCATGAAAGGGCTGTGGAATTTGCCGGGGAAGAAATGAGTAACATCGACATCCTGAGATGGAGGGCCAAGAGCTATTATCCGTCCATCCGGCCCGATCCGAAACCAGGGCAGGTAGCTTTGTTCCCCATTCCCACCAGCGAAACGTCGGCTAACCCATTAATAAAATAGAGAATCGTTTAGCTTTATTTGAGAAAGAGGCTGCTAGCGGGCCTCTTTTTCTTATTGAGCCGCAGGAGGCGGCTCGTCCATAACCGAGCCATCGGCGAAGGCCTCAGATATTTATGGTTTGCGGGAATTGGGCTATCTTTCGACGAAGACCAATTACCGCACATTTTATATTAAAGTATGAAAGGAAGAGCTTCTGTTATCGCCTTTTTTGTCCTTGGTTTGTCGGCCTGTAAGCATCCACAAAAGAATACTTTATTTACACAGCTGACGCCTGACGAGTCGGGCATCCATTTCCGCAACCAGGTAAATGATGTGGACAGCGCAACTTCTTTTATTAACGAATTTGGCTATATGGGCGGGGGCGTGGGCATTGGCGACTTCAACAACGACGGGTTAAAAGACATTTTCTTTTCCGCCAACCAGGTGAGCTGCCGGCTGTACATCAATAAAGGGAACAACCAGTTCGAAGACATATCGGAACGTGCGGGCATCACGACGAATGTATGGGCCACAGGAGTCAGTATTGTCGACATCAACAATGATGGTTATGACGACATCTATGTGTGTGTGCTGGGGAAGGACCTGTTACACCCGGCAAAGAACCTGCTTTTTATCAACCAGCACAACCTCACCTTTAAGGAAGAGGCGTCGGAATATGGCCTGGCCTTTTCGGGCTATTCGACCCAAGCGGTCTTTCTTGACTATGACAGGGATGGGGACCTTGATATGTATCTTGTCAACTATTTATTAGGGAATAACAGCAATTCTATCGTTCCCCGGGACAGGACGGGCGGATCGCCGGCCAATGACAGATTGTACAGGAATGACGGCTATTCAGCGGCGAAGGGTCATCCGGTGTTTATGGATGTGTCTATGCAGGCTGGGATCAAGGATGATGGTTTTGGTCTGGGGGTTGCGGTGAGCGACTTCAACGGCGACGGCTGGCCTGATATCTATGTAGCGGATGATTTTATTTCCAATGACCTGTTGTGGCTGAACAACCACGACGGCACTTTTACCAATTGTATCAGCAGGGCGCTGCAGCATCAGAGTTATTCGAGCATGGGAGTGGACGCGGCGGATATCAATAACGACGGATTGCCGGATATCGTGACCCTGGACATGCTGCCTGAATACAACCGGAGAAGGAAGGAGTCCTTTTCTTTTATGAACTATGACCGGTATCAGGCGGAGCGGGGAATGGGCTATGAGCCGGAGTTCATGCGCAATATGCTGCAGCTAAACAATGGCTGCATTCGTGCGGGCGATACGAGCATTCCCTATTTTAGCGAGATAGGGCAACTGGCGGGTATCGAAGCGACGGACTGGAGTTGGAGCGTGCTGCTTGCGGACTTTGACAACGACGGGTGGAAAGATATTCATGTCACCAATGGCATCGGGCGGGATTTTATCAACGCGGATTTTTTGGAATTCAGCAGTAAAATATTCAATAGCGACAAAAACAGGGCCGAACAGGAAGCGCTCATCCGGAAGAGGCTGGCGGAGCTGGATCATGTCAACCTGCCCAATTATTTATTCCTTAACCAGCATGATCATAGTTTTAAGGATGCCTCGGCTTTCGCGGGCATTGATGAGCCGTCCATGTCCAATGGCGCTGTATATGCAGACCTGGATAATGACGGGGACATGGACCTTGTGGTAAACAATATCAATAAGGAAGCTTTTGTATTTATAAATAATACGGTACAAAAGGGTAAGCCTGTCGAAAATCATTTTGTAAGTCTGGATCTGGTGGGGGACAGCCTCAACAGGCATGGCTTTGGCGCCAGGGTTTGTGTGTACAGCGATGGAAATATGCAAATGCAGGAGGAGAATCCCGTGCGTGGCTATTTTTCTTCGGTGGACAGGCAATTACTTTTCGGGTTGGGGAAAAGTCGTCATATAGACTCCATCAAGGTGCTTTGGCCTGATAGCAGCATGCAGGCGATCATGAATATCCATGCGGATACTTTTTTGTCATTGTCGTGGCGGGATGCTGCAAAGGGATGGGCGCCTTTTCAGCCTGATGGGTTGCCGTTGTTCTCGGATATAAGCGCTGTCCCGGGTATTGCCTACCGGCACCAGGAAAACATTTTTAATGATTTTGCCATGCAGCGGTTGTTGCCACACAAATATTCTCAATTGGGCCCCGCTCTTGCCACGGGTGATATCAATAGGGATGGGGCCACGGACTTCTTTATTGGTGGGGCAACCGGATCTTCGGGAAAGCTGTTTTTACAGGGAAAGGGCCAGGAGCATCAGCCGGGCGGGAAGATACCGGGTAGCCTATTTACGTCCAGGAACCTTGTCGATGGTGATAAGAAGGAAGAGGATATGGGGAGTATCATTTTTGATGCGGATGGAGATGGCAATCCAGACCTGCTGGTTACGAGCGGCGACGTTCAATATGAGGACAGCTCTGTTTATTATAAGCCCCGATTGTACAAAGGTGACGGGAAGGGGAATTTTAGTTTGCGGCCGGATGCCATACCGGATGGGGTCCGGACGAGTGCGGGCTGTGTGGCGGTAGGGGATCTGGATGGCGATGGTGATTTGGACGTATTTATCGGCGGCAGGGTTTCGGGGCAGTATCCTTTATCTCCCCGCAGCTATATTTTGCAAAATAATAGAGGCGTCTTTACAGATGTGACGGCGAAAGTTTGCCCTGCGCTGCAAAAGGGCGGCATGATAACGTCGGCGGTATGGGGGGATATCGATAATGACAAGCAGGCGGACCTGATCGTCACGGGCGAGTGGATGCCTGTAAGAGTGTTTAAGAATGATCATGGTATCCTGCGTGAGGTGACGAGCTCGACGGGTCTGACCAATATGAACGGCATGTGGAGAAGTCTTGTAGCAACGGACATCGATAATGATGGCGATATCGACCTTGTCGCGGGCAATCTGGGTCTGAACTGCGACTATCATGTCAGCGCGGCGATGCCTATGGAGCTGTTTGCGGCGGACATCGATGGTAATGGCCGGATAGACCCGGTGATGTTCTATTATATAAAGGATGAGGATGGGGTCAGACGTTCTTATCCGTCATTCAGCAGGGCACAGCTTGCCATGCAGGTGCCCGCGGTGAAGAAAAAATTCCTCCTCAATGACGACTATGCCCGGGCGGGTTTTGAGGACATCTTTTTGGGGAAGACAAAGGCTGATGTGCTACATTTCTTTTGCGATGAGACGAGGAGCTGCTGGTTCGAGAATATGGGGAATGGGCGATTCGTGAAGCATCCGCTGCCTGTGGAGGCGCAGTTTGCGCCTGTCAATGCGATTATTTGCGAGGATATCGATAATGACGGATATAAGGATCTGCTGCTGGCGGGAAATGATTATCAAACGGATGTTATCACGGGGAGATATGATGCATCCTTTGGTTGTTTCCTGCGGGGTAGCAATAAGGGGGAGTTTATAGCGGTGCCGCCGGACAGGAGTGGATTTGTGTTGAAGGGTGATGTAAAGGATATGGCCCTTATCCGGCTGGCGAAAGGGAAGCGAATAATCGTCGCTGCCGTCAATAACGATAGTGTTCGGACGTTCAGGATCAATAATTGATGTTTTAAAATAGTTGTATGTATCACCGTGTGATGGTCTTTTTGCTCGTGCTGTTCTTTGCATTCTGCAAGGGCAAGCCGCTGCCGAACCAGGAAATGATCGATCTTTTGAAAGACGCTCAAATAACTGATGATAACCCGGGAAATGTTTTTGCTCCGCAAGCACTTGTAAGATCATGCGACTCCATTTTGAATACCTCCCCCCGGGAGGATGTGCGGGCAGACGTGCTGGAGAAAAAGGCCAATGCATTATTGCAATTAGGGGAAGAGAAAAAGGCGATAGATATTTACCAGGATCTGCTGAATACCATCTCTCCCCTGGGCGAAATGGAGCGACGGCAGCAAATTTTGAAGTGCATGGCCAATGCCTATTTAAGACTGGGAGACAGGGTAAATTGTATCCATAATCATACTGCTGAGTCGTGCATCTTCCCCATTGCGGGTGGGGGCGTACACCGGGATAAGACGGGTTCCCAGAAGGCTATAGAAATATATAAGACCTTATTGACAAGCGACCCCAATGACCTGGAGTCAAGATGGCTGTTGAACGTTGCCTATATGACCACCGGCGGATATCCTTCGGAAGTGCCGCCGCAATTCCTCGTAAAAGTAATAGATGACGATTCCATGCACCTGGTAAAACCTTTTCGGGATGTAGCGGCTAATGTGGGGCTAAATTATAAATGTATTGCTGGCGGCAGTATCGTGGATGACTTCAATAATGATGGCAATCTTGATATCGTGCTTAGCAGCTGGTCGTTGACGGAGCCTATGCGGTATTACCGGAACAATGCGGATGGCACCTTTACTGATGTATCGGACTCTTCGGGTCTGGGCTATCTCACCGGCGGTCTGCACATCGAGCAGACAGATTATAACAATGATGGTTTCAAGGATATATTCGTATTGAGGGGTGGATGGAAGGGAAAGTTCGGGAAGAACCCCAATTCGTTGTTGCGGAACAATGGGAATGGCACTTTTACGGATGTGACAAAAGCCAGCGGGCTGTTGTCCTTTCATCCTTCCCAAACGGCCACCTGGGCTGACTTCAATAATGACGGCTGGCTGGATGTGTTCATAGGGAATGAGACGACGCCGGGCGATGAGAATCACCCCTGTCAATTGTTCATCAATAATAAGAACGGCACATTTACGGAGATGGCGGCGCGTGCGGGCTGTGACGTGGTAAAGTTCGTCAAGGGGGCTACTTCGGGAGATTATGACAATGACGGCCGAACAGATATTTTTCTTTCTACGCTGAACGGGGATAAGATATTATTAAAGAATATCACGGGTAAGGATGGTGTGGTGAAATTCCAGAATGTGAGCGAGCAGGCGGGGCTAACTCATAACCTGACCCGTACCTTCCCTACCTGGTTTTGGGATTATGACAATGACGGATGGCTTGACATTCTTGTATGTGGATACGAATTTAATAAATCGCTGGCCTATTATGCAGCGGCGGAAGCAACAGACGTGCCATTGGGTAATACGGGGAAGGTGTTCCTGTTCCGGAACAAGCATGACGGGACCTTTGAGGAGGTGACTGCAAAGGTAGGATTGAACAGGGTAGCTTTTGCAATGGGTTCAAATTTTGGAGATATCGACAATGACGGCTACCTGGATTTCTTCCTGGGCACGGGCAATCCGCAGCTAAGGTCAGCTGTTCCCAACAAGTTATTCAAAAACATCGGCGGCGTTCGTTTTCTGGATGTCACTACTTCCGCGCGGGTGGGTAATTTGCAGAAGGGGCATGGGGTGGCTTTTGCCGACCTGGACAATGACGGCAATGAAGATATCTATATCAAGATGGGAGGCGCGTATACAGCGGATGCTTTTGAAAGCTCATTTTATCTGAACCCCGGTGAAGCTAACAATCACTGGGTTAACCTGGTGCTGCAGGGGACTGTGTCGAACCGGGCGGCCATTGGCGCGAGACTGGAAGTGACATTTAAGGAGAATGGTGTGGAGCGGTCTGTTTTCAGGGATGTGAATTCGGGCGGGAGTTTTGGTTCTAATCCTTTGCGTCAGCATATAGGTATTGGGCAGGCGACGGGTATCGACCGGGTGGAGGTGACCTGGCCAGTAACGGGGCGGGTGCAGGTGTTTCGGGGGGTGCCTATAGAAACGAATGTTAGGATCGTCGAGGGAGATAGTGTGTTCACTACCTACAAGCTGGCCCGGCTGGATTTTCGTACGCCGGGGAGGGGGTTGATCAACTGTGCGCCGGCGAAATAGGGAGTGGGGCCGGCCTGGGCTGTCAGGTTCAGGCGAGATATTTCTCCTTAAGGATATTTACATGATGCAGCTCATGTCCTGCCAGATGATAGAGCAGCCCGCGCACGCTGGAGACATAATTGTTTGCTGTCCCCTTTCTTAGGAGGTCTTCTTCTGTAAATGACCTGAACAGGGTCAGGGTCGCCCTTCGCACGGACTCGTATTCTTTCATAATGGACTTGACGGTGCGGGTATTGGCTTTTGAGTAAGGCACATAACCATCCTGTTCAAATCCGGGGAGGGGGGTAGTGTCACCCCTGCCAAAGCGCAGCGCGCGGTAGGCATAGATCCGCTCGTCATCGGTGATGTGGACAAGCACTTCTTTTATTGTCCACTTGCCGGGTGCATAGACATAATCCCATTTTTCGGCGGGGATGTCGTCTACAAATTGCCGGGTCTTTTTTATCTGCTCTTTCAGATGTTCCAGTATTCTGCCGTCATCGGGCAGCCATTTTATATACATGTCTGCGTAGGCGGGGTATTCGTCGGGCTGTGGTTTTGGAATGATACGATCTTGTTTGGCCATAATATGGTATTAATCGGCGTGTGAAATAAAGGTATTGACTTTTGTGGTAAAGTCGCTGACCAGGGTGGCGGGCTGGCTGCCAATGATGGTAAGCTGGTATCCTCTGGCCAGTGGGGAGGGCTTGTTCGGCAGCGGGCCGAGTGCACGGTGATGGACTATCGCGAATAATTTATCATGATCGAATGCAAGGATGAGCCGCAGAGCGCCTGCGGGGCCTGGCTCACAGAACTCGTCCAGCTGGAAAGTTTTGTATCCCTCCATTTGGGTCGGGATGAATTGAAAGCCTTCCAGAAAATCGTGTAGCCGGACCAGGGTCAGGGGAGTGCCCTGCTGAATGAGGCGGTAAAGGGCGTTCTCCGGCATTGTCTGGGACTTGATATTTTGTACGGAGGTATATCCCCGCAGGATGGCATAGGCCTTGTCGCCCTCCCCGATGATGTCGATAGGGTCGATGGATACTTTGGTCAGGGTCTTGCCTATCTCCCTGTCTTTCCAATACAAATACCTGTCTTGCTGGATCATGAATTTGTGCGACTCTTCCTTTGATAGGTCGACGAATACTCCCATGGCACACCATTTGTCGGAGCTGTCCATCGTATAGACGGGTATGTTGTCATACAGCGTGAACAACAGCCGACCTTTGGCGGTAGCCCTGATGTTGGCGGGTCCGTCCACCCTTTCGCTGAGAATGGCGGGATGCATCAGGGGAACACTATCCACGTGTTTTTTGCCGGGCTTGAGGATCACCTTGCAGCAATTGTGGTCGGTGTCCAAGGGGTGAGGAAGGTAAACGCCATTGATCCATATGTCTCTTTCTTTTGTAAGGCTCGAATCATAACGTATCGTGCCATTCCTGATCTCATAATATTCGGTAGGAATATAATACATGCTGTCTTCGGAAGGGTACCCCTCCGTCAAATCTCTTCCTCCAAATTCCAGGTATCCATCCCCATCCATGTCTACAATGTCCGAGCTGACGACGTCGACCATCGAATCCGCCTTGCCTGAGGATATCCTGAACCCAACCAATCTATTTAAATTGGGTCTTCCATCTATTTCGAGGAATAAAAAGCTGGTTCCGCCATTCTCGATCAGCCTGTTCCGGCGGCTGTGGAAAATAAGGTCTTCGGTGTCGAACCTGTGCACCTTTTTGTTGTTGATATAGACACCGAGCGAATCGACCTTGATAGCCAATCCCCTACTGGTATGAAAGTTCAGCGTGCGGGGTTTGTTCTGGGCGAAACCTGCCAGCAGTGAGAGGGCGGTCAGGATAGAAAGTGTCAAACGTTGAAGGATAATGCTCATACGCAAATATCCCGTATTTTTTGGTAATTTGTAATCGATGAAATACAGCAAGTTCCTTCCTTCTGCGGTGCTGCAGCCTTATATCCGGGAGTTCCTTATCCTGGAGAGCGATATGTATTTCGACAGCAGGACGATACCGGATACGGCGCTGGTAATGACCTTTCGGTATAAAGGGAAAGTATGGAAGAGAGAAGGAGAAAAAGAAGAGTCCCTTCCGGCGACGGGTATCTCGGGACTGAGGAAGTCGGTACGTCTCTTCCAATATGAAAGGCAGACGGCTAATCTGCTGGTGGTCTTTAAGGAGGGCGGGATGAATGCTTTTACCCGAGTACCTGCCCATGAGCTATTCGAGCTGAACATTTCCTCTGACAATTTATTTCCTCCCTCACAGCTGGATGGGCTGCTGGAACAGCTGGCGGGAGCTGCCACCGACGAAGACAGGATCGGTGTCGCAGAGACTTTTTTGTTGACAAAGCTGCGTGCCCGCAACGGGCCCGACCCCCTTATCTCCAACGCCCTCACGTCGATAAGGCGGCACAGTGGCATCGTCCGGATAAAGGACCTGGCAGCTTCGCTTTATGTCAGCCAGGATGCTTTTGAAAAGAGATTCCGGTCTACGGTCGGCGCCACGCCCAAACAATATGCTTCTATCATCCGCATGAAAGACCTGATAAGAAAATTCCCTTCCCATACATCTCTTACGGATGCGGCCTATGAAGCGGGCTATTTTGATCAATCTCATTTTATAAAAGATTTCCGGCTTTTTACGGGGCAGACGCCCAAAGACTTCTTTTCCGGCCCCCAATATTGGTAGTACGGCCTGACCGGCCCACAGTAAGACGCCCGTCGTCCACAGGGTGGGGCCAAATCGCTGATTTTTTACAATTTTCTCGCCTCCCTCCCAGGGTACATTTGTATAAACATAAACAAATGAAACTCCCAAAACGAACCACGGGTTCGTCGGCCGAAGGCCCATCATCAAATTTTTCCGGAAAACGGGGTACATTTTTACGAACCCCCGTTTTCCGGATGCTATATATCCTACTGCCTGCCCTATTGGCGACAGCCGGCATATCCAACGCACAAACAATCCATAACAATCAAAAAAAAGAAACTATGTCTACTATTCAACGCAACGAAGCCATTGTACGCCGTGTATACGAACAATCCCTTAATCAGCGGAATTTCGAATTGTTGAACGAGCTGGTGTCCGATGAATACCCCGGATTTCAGGGTGTCAAGGGCCCCAAGGGGTTTGAAAAGCCAATTGAAGGACTGGTCAAGGCTTTTCCCGACATCCAGTGGGAGATAGAAGACCTTTTCGGTGAAGGCGATGAGGTCGCCATCCGATGGAAATGGCATGGTACGCACTCCGGCCCGTTTAACGGTTATGCACAGACGGGTAAGACTGTCACCAATGATGGGATGGCCATCTTTGTTTTGAAGAACGGGAAGATCGTCAAGGGAGTGTTACAGACGGACCGTCTCGGATTCTGGCAGCAGATAGATGTGCTGCCTCCGGATATCAGCAAGCTCGCGAACAAGGATAAGATCAGCCTGATCGACAAGTTCTTTGTTCCGGCTGCGTCCAAAGCTGAGTTCTATGAGCGGATGCATATCAATCGCAGCTTCTTAAATAACCTGCCGGGGCTGATCAAACAGGACGCCTATGAATATACAGATCACGATGGCAACCTAATCTGTGTCACGGCTGCAGAATGGGAGAGCAAGGAAGCCATCGACAAGGCCAGAGAAGCGGTACAGGCGGAGTATAAAAGGGAAGGTTTCGATATGCCGGGAATGCTTAAAAGATTGAATATTACTATAGATAGGGGTATTTATATGTGCGTGAATTAGCCTTCAGTAAAAAATAGCCTAATTCCCGCAAAATGCTAATGATTGTCCTGGCGGACGAACCGCTTCCAGCGGTTAAACGGAGGTTCGCGAGTAGTGAGCAACTGCCTGTCGTAAAACAGACCTTTGTTTGTCGTTTTACCATAGCTTCGAAGATGAATGCCGGGCGTATGTTTGCATTATCAAATCAAACAACAAAAACTAATAAAACCTAAAAGTTATGGAAACGGCAACTAAGACCAAGATCACGATCCAGGCAAGCATCAAGGCGCCTGTAGAAAAAGTATGGAACCTTTGGACATCTCCGGCAGACATCGTCAAGTGGAGCACTCCTTCTCCTGACTGGCATACTGTCCGCGCTACGCACGATCTGAAAGAGGGCGGTACCTTCAACTATCGTATGGAGGCAAAAGACGGCAGTTTTGGCTTCGACTTTGGCGGCGTATTTGATGTCCTGCAAAAGAACGAGGTTATCGAATACACCATCGGGGATGGCAGAAAGGTGGTGATCCTCTTTACTACCAAAGGAGATACTACTGAAGTGGTACAGACCTTTGAAGCCGAAAGCCAGAACCCTATCGAGATGCAGCGGGCGGGATGGCAGGCGATCCTGGACAGCTTTAAGAATTACGCGGAGAACAACTAAGAATATGGGAGCTTACTCCCGGAGACCTCCCCTACCAGAACGGGCCGGAGGCACGTTGTCCAGAACCGAGCCATGCGAAGGTTCCCACCGAGGTACCCGAGGTACCCGAGGAAGACCGTGTCGAAGCAGGTCCGACGAAGGGTATGGGCGAAGCCCGAGGCGGGTCCAACAGTGTTGGAACCAACGATGGTAATGAGCATGCCCGAGCCCAGCGAAGGGCACGAACGAGAAAGACCGTGTCAAAGCAGGTCTGACGAAGTCCTTCCGTGACGAAGCAGGTCCGACGAAGGCCTCAGACATTAGACTTTTCCGGAAGACGGGGTACATTATAACAGAAACCCCGTCTTCCGTACATATCATGGGAGGTCTTTTTTATATTCTTCTATTTCTTCCAGGTACTTCATCGCCCGTATGACGGATGTCCAATCCTTCCCGCTAAATAGCATCTTGAACCAGCGCTTGTCGGCATTTCGGATGTCGATGTTCTTATACAGCCAGATAGAGGCAGCGGTCAGCAGCAGTGTTACGGGAAATGCTATATACCAGAATTTAGGGTCCTGCTTCATCCATTGCCAGCTCCAAAAGAAAGTGCTGTAAAAGGGTGTCTGGAGAAACAGTATGCGGGTACTATTCAGTGTCGAGGCCTTCAGCGTGGCGGTTTTTTTCTGGACTTCGACCAGGCTTTCGCTGTTATCGATCTCACCGATGAGCACTATATGCCAGAGATACGCCAGGACGGAGTAAATGCTAAAACCTAAAATAGCTGCGACAGACAAGGCAAAAAATATTTTCGACATAGCTATCGAATTGGCCAAGAGAAATATCAGGAATGCTACCCAAAGGATGCCTATAACGATCATTCCCTTCTTGCAGTTGCCCAGGCTTCTTAGCCTGGATTTGGCTTTCTCTGTCTTTAAGAGCTCGATGGTCTGCAGGTGCAGCACCCAGGACTGCAGGTTCAGTATATTGGCTCTTTCCAATGTCTGGTCGTATTGTTTCCAAAGTTTGGTTAATTCAATGTCGTCCATACGTTCATTTTTTATTTAACATGCCAGAACGGACCGGAGGTTCGTTGGCCGAAGGCCCGTCATTAGTGATATTGTGCAATTGATTTAAATACATTTCATATTTATCTGCATGCACCTTTTTAGTTTTTCTTTTATCCGGCTGAGCCTGGTCGCTACATTGGTCTCGGAGAGACCCATGATCTCTGCCATCTCCTGGTATGTTTTTTCTTCGAAATAGAGCAGGATCAATGCCCTGTCTAATTCTTTCAGCCCTTGTATACAGCGCTGCAGTACGGCAAGCCTTTCTGCCCCGGCGGGATCGGCAGCTTCCTCAATGGTCAGATGCAAAGAGGACAAGGGCAGGGTAGTCCGACGTCTGTCGGCCCTGTAAAAAGAGATGGCTGTGTTCAGCGCCACCCGGTACATCCAGGTGGAAAAGCGATACTCCTTATTATAGCGGTCGGCCGAACGCCATAGCTGATAAATAATGTCCTGCGTAAGATCTTCCCTGTCAACCTTGTCGGGACAGTAAAGCTGACATATCTTTAAAATGATCCCTTTATTGGCCAGTATCAGCTGCAGAAAATCTTGCTCTTTGTCAGTCGGATGCATTCATTAATATGATTCGCAGGCAGGTTGAAAAAATCACAGGGGAAAGGGATTTTTTTATTCCTTTTATCGGAGGGAAAATACCAGCGTCCCAAATGCGGACGGTGTATGAAAATCGGGCTGCCCGGTCCCGGGTCTTATCCAGCTGATCCAGTGGAGGTCGGCCCTGCCATTGATAAATCCTTTACATTCCGCACGGAACAGTCCGGCCTGGAGGCGCCCGTCCGAAAGCAGCCCGAGGTCTTTCAGCGACTGGATGCTGATGGCAAATTCGAGGATGTAGCCGTCCTTTACGCGAGATGTCTTTATGATCAGCTGTCCATCGGGCCAGTGCCAGGGGTAGTTCATTTTCCGGTAATAAAAAGCATTGTAATCGAGGACCCTGCCGTCTGCATCCATTTCCAGGCAGTAGTATGGGTTCATCGTATCGTCCTTTTTAAGAAAGATCTCCACCCTGTCGGAGGCACCCACTTCCATCTTATTGTTGTTCTTTACAAGAGTGATCACGGAGTCGTCCTTTGCCCGGAAGAGGCCGTAGAACCAGTCCCCATCCCAGACAGCGGCGAATGAAGTTGCCGGAGCGGCGGCACTGTCCCAGGGATAAACAAAATCAGTGAGGGGGTCGGCTTTATGCCAGACAGGTGAAGTCCCTTTGCCATCTATCTGTACGGAGCCCTTCGGTACTTTTTTGACCTGATAGGTCTGTGCGGAGGCGTGCAGTACGCAGCAGGCGGACAAGATAAGGAGGAGACTTCTCATGATCTTTTTGGATAAAGATACGTCCCGGAATCGGTATCTTACGGCCCTAATACGACCTTACTATGCTGCACACTTTTATCATATACATTACCCTTATACTGGTCATCCTTCTGTTGGTGATGCTGGCCGAAAAGCTCAGGATCGCCTACCCCATTGTGCTGGTGCTGGGCGGGCTGGTGCTCAGCTTTTTTGACGGATCGCATGTCATCTCCATCAATCCGGACCTGATATTTATCATATTCCTGCCTCCCCTTCTATATGAGGCGGCGTGGAACACTTCCTGGAAAAAACTATGGTATTGGAGACGGGTCATAGCAAGTTTTGCGTTCCTGATCGTGCTGGTCACCTCGCTGGTAGTGGCTGTTATATCCAGTGCGGTACTACCGGGATTCACCCTGGCGCTTGGTTTTTTGCTGGGAGGGATCGTCTCGCCGCCGGATGCGGTGTCGGCCACATCTGTCCTCAAGTATGTGCCAGTGTCCAAAGCGCTCTCTGCCATCGTAGAAGGTGAAAGTCTTCTGAATGATGCATCGAGCCTTATCGTCTTCAGATTTGCCCTGATCGCTGTGGATACGGGGAGGTTTGTCTTTCATGAAGCGGCTCTCAGCTTTGTGCTTGTCATCGTAATGGGTACGCTTATCGGCCTGGGTGTGGCGCTGATCTACTATGCCATCTATAAATGGCTGCCTACGAGCACGAATATGGATATTGTGCTGAGCCTGACGGCGCCCTATGTCATGTATATTGCCGCAGAGTCGTTCCATTTTTCGGGCGTACTGGCGGTGGTCTCGGGCGGGCTGTTCCTTTCGCTGAAAAGTCATCTGTTCCTTAGCCAGCGAAGTCGTCTGCGGGGCGGCAATTTCTGGTCCACGCTGGGGTTTGTGCTGAATGGGCTGGTCTTTATGCTCATCGGGCTGCAACTGCCCGTGATCGTGGATCAATTGGGTTCGGTGAAATTATCACAGGCGATAGGCTATGGTCTGCTGATCTCTGCGGTGCTGATCGTGGCGCGTATCCTTTGCACGCTCAGTGCATCGGCCTTTACCAAATGGATCAGCCAATATATCACTACGGCGGACAACAATCCGGGATGGAGGGGACCGCTGATCTTCGGCTGGGCGGGTATGAGAGGTGTGGTCTCTCTGGCAGCCGCGCTGTCTATTCCATTACATCTATCCAGCGGCGCTCCTTTTCCGCAGCGTGATCTCATCCTGTTCATCACCTTTATGGTCATACTGGTGACCCTGGTTGTACAGGGTCTGACATTGCCGCTGGTCATCCGATGGCTGCATCCGGAGAACAGGAACCCTTTCCTGCCGGAGCAGGAGCAGGAACGTATACTTAGAAAAAAGCTGGCCTATTATGGTCTCCAGTTCCTGAATGATGGCAATGGGGAGGTTATCGAGGGAAACCGTGCCTTGCAGCAGCTTCGGGCGAGGTTCGAGAATGATCAGCTGCCGGTGGAAGAGAATATCGACCAGGTGCATGAAGATTATCGCCGGGTGTATCTGCAGCTATTGGAGCGGCAGCGCAAGGTATTGCATGAGCTGAATAAAAAGAATGAGATAGAGGATGAGATCGTACGAAAATATCTTACGATGCTGGACCTGGAGGAGGAAAAGCTGCGTATGAAGTTTGAAGGAGTATAGCATTTGTCATAAATACCCCCTTTTATTGTCACTTTTAACCATCTTCTCTCAGCAGTGAAGTGACTAGCTTTGGGGATATGGAAAAAGAATTGATCAACGAGATGAAACCCACTTCCGGTGAGCTTTTGCGGGTCATCGATGGGTTTGCACAGTCAGCGTTTAACACGGCGCCGTTCGAGGGCAGCTGGACACCGGGACAGGTCGTAGAGCATATATACCTCTCTGCCTCGGGTATATTGAAAACGGTGCAGGGGAGCACGACACCCACGGAGCGTGACCCCGGACAAATGGTGGCGCCTCTACGGGATGCATTTTTAAATTTCAATGTCAAATTTCAATCCCCGGATTTTATCCTTCCTTCCGATGCCCCCAAGGATAAATCTTCTATGATGCAGTCGCTGAATGAAACGTTCGCGGGTCTGGCCCGGGTGGCGCAGACGCAGGACCTACTTGTTACCTGTCTGGATTTCGATATGCCCACGGTGGGACCCATGACGCGGCTGGAATGGCTCTCTTTTGTGGTGGTGCATACCCAGCGGCATATCTGGCAGCTGAAAAAGATGGCGGTGATCGCGGGAGCGATGGAATAGCCACGCGGGCGGAGAGCTGGAGATTAAAATTCGCTAAGGACGGCCTCCATGCGCCTATAATCAGCTATTTTTAGAGGTCCAAATCGGCGGGTCTATGAAAATCGCTTACTATATATTTATCAGCTTCCTTTTTATTCTCCTGCTATTTGCTACCACGACCTTTATCAACTTCCGGCTGTCGGGCACCATCAACTCCAATACGGAATACCTGTCCACCTCTACAGAGATCATCCGAAACAGCGGACGTTTTCAACGGAATATATTGAATATGATCAGCGGTCTCCGGGGGTATTTGCTGACGGGGGAGCGTTCCTTTATCGACTCGTATGATGCGTCACAGGCGGAGAATGATACGATACTCACGGACCTGTCCTCTCTGATCACGGACACGAACCAGATCCAGCTGCTAAAGGAGATCAAGGCACTCAACGATAAATGGATGGATGAGTATACGGAGCCGCTGCGAAAGGCAAAGATGCTGGTGGGCGTCAGCGACAGCAATCTGCAGGTATTTAATAAATTCTATAAGGACAAGTTCCTTACAGGGGACGAGCAGGCGATACAGGCCGACCTGAAGCAGAAGTTCAAGCAATTCTCGAGTTTGGAATACAGGATCCGTGAGGAAAGAAAGGCGGTCCTCAACAAGACAGTCAACGACACCCGTGAGCTCTCTTTTGGTCTGACCATGGTGTCCCTGGTGATAGCCCTGGTCGTAGTCAGCTTCCTTGTGAGAAAGATCTCCCGGCGCATTGCGGCCATGACGCAAATGGCCAATGCTATTGCGGCAGGCAATTACAACGCGAATATCAGGGACACGGGTAATGACGAGCTGAGCTCGCTGGGATATTCCCTCAACCATATGGCCGATGAGCTTTCAAAGAATATTTCTCTTTTAAAAAGATCCAATGAAGAGCTGGATCAGTTTGCACATATCGTCTCACACGATATGAAAAGTCCGTTGCGGGGTATCAGCAATGTGGTCACATGGATAGAGGAAGATCATAAGCAGGAGCTGTCCCCCAAAGTGGATCAATACCTTCATATCATCCGGGAAAGGATCGTCCGGGGGGAAAACCTCATAGAAGGTATTTTATCCTATGCACGGGTCGGAAAGGAAGAGCTGGAGAGGGAAACCCTGGACCTCAATCTGCTGGTGAGTGAAATAGTGGAGAATCTTCCCATGGACAGGCATATCCAGGTGGAGGTGGCGCCTCTTCCCGTTGTATATTCAGAGAAATTCCTGCTCTTCCAGGTCTTTTCCAATCTCATCGGCAATGCTATAAAATACAATGACAAGGAGGTGGGACTGGTCAAGGTTTACTGTGAGGAGCATCTTACGGAGTATGAATTCTTTGTGGAGGATAATGGCATAGGTATTGCGGCGCCGTACCACAAAAAGATCTTTACCATTTTTCAGACCCTCTCGGATAAGGATGCGTCGGCCAGCACAGGGGTGGGGCTTGCCATCGTCAAAAAGATACTGGATGGTAAGAAAAAGGCTATCCTGTTGCGATCTGAGCCGGGGAAGGGGTCTGTTTTTTCGTTCACATGGCCTAAATATTAAGTGGCCTGCATATCAGGCGGCCCACATATCAATATGAGACCTATCAATATACTACTTGTGGAAGACGATCCGCTGGATATCATCGACATTTCCCGGCAGCTGGATAGACAGCATATCATTTACCAGCTGCAGACAGGACACAACGGGGAGGACGCGCTCCGGATCCTGGAGGGCAGTGCGGAGTTGCCGGACATCGTGCTCATAGATATCAATATGCCAAAAATGAATGGGCTGGAATTATTACAAGCTATCCGGCAGCGGGAGGAGTGGAAGAACCTGAAATGTTTTATCATTACTTCTTCCGATGAAAAAATTGACCGTCGTGCCGCCCGCCTGCTTGGCGTCTCGGGGTATATTACCAAACCGCTGAAGCTAAACAGTCCTGCCTCGATGGATGCATTCAATCTTATGATCGACCTTATCAATTTGAAGCCATAGGAAAATCCATTTTGAACGGAATATTATCCATGTGTCACTGGAAAAATAAAAATTCTATCTTTGTCGTCTCAAGCTGCCGGATTAGTAGCCATGCACGCCAACGACTGCCATAATGAAAAACAAAAATTATTAGCCCATCGCCTGGCGACAGGGGATATAGCCGCATTTGACGAAATATATCGTCTGTACTTTCACCCCATCTATAACAATGCTTTAAAGATCACGCGGGATACGGCTACTGCCGAAGATGTTCTGCAGGAAGTCTTTATTACGCTGTGGGAAAAGAGGGCCGCGATCGACCCGGGGAAGTCGCTGGCGGGATGGCTTTTTGTGCTTTGCTATAACCGGAGCATCAATATCCTGCGCCGCCGTTTGAGAGAGTCGTTGTTGTACCGGCAGCTGCCACAGCCGGAGGAGGGTTTGGCGGAGGAAGAGATAAAATTTGGGGTTCAGTGGAATATACTGGAGAGCGCGTTGTCGCGGCTGTCGCCGCAGCGGCGGAGGGTTTTTGAGCTTTGTAAACTGCAGGGGAAGACGTATGAGGAGGCGGCCATGGAGCTGCACATTTCCAAGTATACGGTAAAGGAGTATCTTTCTGCTGCGCTGGTTACTATTAGGGAATATAGCCGGAGGCATCCGGAATCGACGGCGTTGGTGGTGATGTTTTTTATTTTATAAAACCTATTCGTTCCCACTCCTTTCCAGAAGGCCTTAAAAAACTTTCCGGATCGTCCCCCCTTTTGGTCTCCCTGGTTTGTATTTATTTAAAACGCAGTTTTGGAAAACAATCATACTGAGTGGCTGAAACAGCTGTTCGAAAAAGAGGAATGGTCAGAGGAGGACCGCCGCCGGCTGCTGGAATACCTGGACAATACGGATGACGATGCACTGCGTCGCCTGATGGAGGATAGGTTTAATGAAGATGTGGTTCAGCGTGCCGCTGCGTCCGATGTTATCAGGACCTCGGAGAACAGTGCCGGACCAGGCGTCCCGGCTGGGGCGGAGGACAGGCTGCTGGCCCTTATCCATGAGAAGATCACCCCGACCCCAATACCCAAAAAGACAAGTGTCCTCACGCTGGCGGGCTGGAGGAAATGGGCGGCGGCAGCGGCTATCCTGCTGGTGATAGCGGGGAAATTTATCCTGGATCGTCGAACTGGATCTCCTCTGCCGCCGACATCGGCGACTCAGCAACCTGCTGCTATTGCAGCGGGAGACCGTCCTCCGGGTAGGCAGAATGCCATGCTCACACTTTCAAACGGCACCACCATCACACTGGACAGCGCGGCCAATGGCAACCTGGCACAACAAGGAAATACGCGGGTAATAAAACTCAATGGGCAGATTGCCTATATGGATAACGGAGGCGCCACTGATAAGGGAGGGGCTGCCGGGGGCGCTGCAGGCAGGACCTCAAACAACGACGCTCCTCTTCTGAACACTATCTCCACGGCCCGCGGCAATCAATACATGCTGGTGCTGTCCGATGGATCGAAGGTATGGCTGAATGCTGCCTCTTCCATGAGATTCCCCACCTCTTTTTCAGGGAAGGAAAGAAGAGTAGAGATCACGGGCGAAGCCTACTTTGAAATAGCGGACAATCCCTCCAAGCCATTCATGGTCGTTGCAGGCGGAGGAGAGATACAGGTACTGGGAACCCATTTCAATGTCAATGCATACAGTGATGAATCTTCCGTAAAGACCACGCTGCTGGAAGGGGCCATTGCGGTACGAAAAGAACAGTCGAGGCTGGTGCTGTCGCCGGGACAGCAGGCACGGTTCGCTCCGGGGGCCGCGTCGGGACAGGGGGTCGGTAATGGGCGGTCAGCTGCAGGTGACCAGGCTGCCAAGGGAAAGATCACGGTGCTGAAGGGTATCGACACGGGTTTGGAGACAGCCTGGAAGGATGGGTTCTTTTGGTTTGACAACACGGACATCCATACGCTGATGCGGCAGGTGTCGAGATGGTATGATGTGGAAGTAATATTCAACGGCGACATTACGAACGATGGATTCACGGGTAAGGTGTCCCGTAACGTGCCCTTATCGCAATTCTTAAAAGTACTGGAGCTAAATGAGATCCATTTCAAGGTAGAAGGAAAAAAAATTACGGTATTCCCCTGACCCAATATTTACGGGCCCTTTAACGAGGGACAACCGACAAACAAAAGGTCGTCACAGACGACCTGGATAACCGAGCAAGCGAAGGTTACGAACGAGGAGGAGCTTTCGAAGCATCCGAGTGAAACGATGGATACGAATGTAACTGAGGTACGAAAGTTACGACTTTTTAAGGGGGACCACTTTTAACAACAGGCCACCCGAAAAAATAAAAAGCCAGTAGTGCGGCAACACTGCTGGCTGTGATCTAGGCTACTTTTTGTGTCATTATTAACCTAAACAAAACAAAGTTATGTATTTGCGACTGCTTTCCAAAGCCCCTTTCTCCGGGAGGGGGGGCTTCCCCGGGCGCGCCATGGGCATGCCTGTCAAATTGAAAATTCTGCTGATCATGAAGCTCACGACCATCTTTCTGCTTGCTACCTGTCTGCAGCTTGCCGCGAAGGAAGGGTATACCCAGAAGATCACCCTTTCACAAAGCAATGTTTCCCTGAAGGCTGTCTTTAGGGCAATAGAAAAACAAAGCGATTATCAATTCTTTTATAAGGACAAACTGCTGAAAGACACAAAAAACATCAGTGTCAAGGTCTCCAATGCTACGATCGAGGAAGTGCTGGCAATATGCCTGCATGATCAGCAGCTGTCCTGGTCAAGGGTGGATAAGATCATCGTTATAAAAAAGCAAGCTCCTGCGGCTGTGGGGCCGATAGCAGTAACACCACCTCCGGCCTATCTGCCTGTCATGGGAACCATCCTGTCGGACAGCACGGGTCAGCCGTTGTCGGGCGTGTCTATAAAGCTGAAAGGGACTTCCATGGGCACCTATACGGATGTTGACGGAAAATTCAATTTACAAATACCCGATGGCGGGGGTATACTCATCATATCTTCCATCGGCTATGAGTCGCAGGAAATACGTGTGACGAGCTCGACGAGCGCTGTCCATCTCCGTCTGAAGGTGAGCGCGACGAAGCTCAATGAGATCGTTATCGTAGGCTATACCACCCAGGAAAAGCGCAAGCTCACCAGCGCGGTGGCTTCGGTCACGGGCGAAGAAATGACCAAAAGAGTGGCCACGGATCCTACGGCCCTTCTGCAAGGTCAGCTGCCGGGTCTGTCGGTGGTACAGAATTCGGCGGAGCCGGGTAATGAAACGCTGAAGCTGCGTGTCCGAGGTATCACTACTTTCAGCGGCGCGGGTACGGACCCCCTTATCATCGTGGATGGGCTCCCGGGCAACCTGGCTGCCATCAATCCGAATGACATCGAGTCGGTGACGGTGTTGAAGGATGCTGCCTCGGCGGCCATTTACGGGTCGAGAGGCGCAAACGGGGTTATTGTCGTCAAAACAAAGAAGGGCAGGAGCGGAGGATTCACGCTGACGTACAACTACAATGTCGGTATTGCCAGCGCAACCCGATTGCCAAAGCTGATCACCAATTCAGCGGAGTATATGCAGCTGCTGAATGAGGCTTATAAAAATTCCACGGGGGATACGATCTACACACAGGGGCAGATCGACCTGTACAAAAACGCTACGGACAGGGTGAAATATCCTAATCACGATTGGTTGGACGATATGTTCCGCACTGTGGCGGTCCAGAACCACTATCTGAACCTCAGCGGTGGAAGAGAAGGCACAACCTATAGCCTGGGACTTGGCTACACGGACCAGCCGGGCACGATGCTGGGCTTTAGCTATAAGAAATACACATTAGACCTGGGTCTTTCCTCGAGAGTCAATAAAAGAGTTACCCTGGGTACGAATATACAGATACGTTATGGCGACAGGACCCTTCCGGGCAACAACAGCAGCACGGACCTTTATATTTCCGCCTTGTCCCAGTCACCTTTGTTCCCGGCTCATACACCGGATGGGAAATGGTATGCCAAGGCCTATCAAAAAGAGCTGGGCAACAAGAACCCTATCCTGACTGCACAGATACCTATTAAAAACCCGGATTATTACGGCCAGGGAAATATGAGCCTGGACATCGACCTTATCAAAGGGCTCAAGTGGGAAAACCGCGCGGGTATCATCTTCGACGTCAATAAATCGAAGCTTTTCGAACCCACTATCCCGTTGTACTATTATAATGATATGTCATCCGCGGGCAACTACAACGCGAACTTAGGATTAACCACGGGCGAGAATGATGACATTCATACCACCTATTACAGTCAGCTGAACTATAAACGCAGCTTTGGCAGTCATAACCTCTCATTGCTGGGTGGCGCGCAACAGGAGGTGGACAACTACAGCCAGCTAAATGCCTTCCGCACGGGCTATCCTACCAATTCACTCGCGGAGCTGGATGCGGGTTCGCCTAACGGGCAGACGAACAACGGGACCTCGGCGCAATGGATCATCCGAAGCTACTATGGCAGCCTGAACTATGACTACGATGACAAATATTTGTTTGGCGGCAGCATCCGATATGACGGTACTTCCCGTCTGCCAAAGGATTCCCGCTGGGGTCTGTACTACGCCTTCTCGGGAGCATGGCGGATCTCCAAAGAGACATTCCTGAAGGATGTCATGTGGCTGAATGACCTGAAGCTGCGTGCTTCCTGGGGTAAGATCGGCAACCAAAACATTGGCACCTATCCGTATCAACGGGTATTGCAACCGAATAGCTACGCCTACGCAGGTAATGTGCTGCCTGGTGTTACGGCCAGCACTACGGTAGACCCCAATCTTACATGGGAGACGACACGGGTATTCGACCTGGGGGCGGACATCACGGTATTTAATAATAAGCTTAGTATCTCGGCGGACTGGTTTTCTAAATACACCTATGATATCCTGAGAAGCTCGCAGGTACCGCTGTGGCTTGGTCTGCAGCCGCCGACTATCAACAATGGCGCGGTGAGGAATAAAGGCATCGAGCTCAGCGCCCGATACCAGGACAAGCTGGGGAGGGCCTTTAATTATTATGTGGCGGCCAATTTCCAGACCTATCGCAACAAGCTGGTCTCTTTTGGAAAGGATGAGATCACAGGACCTGACGGGCAGACGATCATGCGCAACGGCGAGCCGATCAATTCCTTCTATCTCTATGTAGCGGACGGGATCTTCCAGAACCAGGATGATATCAATAAGGCTCCGGACCAATCCAGCCTGGGTGGTACTCCAACACCGGGTGATATAAAATATAAGGACATCACGGGTGACAATAAGGTGAATGCCGATGACCGCCAGGTATTCGGCGGGCAATACCCGAAGTTCGAATATTCCGTGACGCTGGGTGGCAGCTGGAAAGGATTTGACGCCAGCGTTATGTTGTATGGATCGCAAGGTAATAAGCTGTATTTATATAAATGGGGTGTCGATCCTTTTGCCCAGGGGGCGCCGCCTACAGTGGACTGGCGTAATCGCTGGACGCCGGAGCATCCATCCACTACCATGCCGAAGCTGTATATGGGTTTTTACGGCTATCCCAGGATCACCAATTTCCAGTCGACCTTCCACCTGTATGATGCCAGCTTTATGCGGATCAAGAATGTACAGATAGGGTATACTTTTTCGGGCAAGTTCATACATGACCTGAAGAATTTCCGCATCTACTGCGCTGTGGACAACCTGGCGCTCTTTACGCCGCTGAAGCAGGGCACTGATCCGGAAAGGCTGGACATCAGCAATAAGCCAGACGCATGGTACGGCTTCGCCAACTATCCACAGAACAGGACCTTCACTTTTGGAGCTTCCGTTCAATTCTAACTTTTAAAAGTACATCCCAATGAACACGACAACAAAATATATAGTACTGCTGATCCTGGCAGGCACGACACTCTTTACGGCATGTAAGAAACTGGATGTCACTCCGCCGGATAAGATCTCGACGAATATCTTCTGGACTTCGCCTGGCGACGCGGACCTGGCGCTTACAGGAATTTATAACAGGTTCTATTGTCCTTCCACGGAGGGATATATCCCACAGTACATGCCTTTCTGGTGGGACAATTACTCCGATAATTCCTATACCCGTCACAATATAGCAGGGGCGCAGCAGGCATTGACGGCGGGTCTCACACCCACCAGCAGCGGTTTTGCCGCCAGCTACTATAGCAATGGCTATATTTCCATTGCGGCGGCCAATTATTTCCTGGCTAATGTAGACAAGGTATTGACGGGCGATAAGCTGAAGCAATACAAGGGCGAAGGGTTCTTCCTGCGCGGGTTCTTCTATTTCGAACTGGCGGAACTGTATGGGAATGTTCCCCTGGTGACGGAGGATCCTTTTACCATTGACTATAAAAGTACACGTGCTAAATCTCCCAGGGCAGACATCTTAAAACTGGTGGAAAGCGATTTTGACAGTGCCATTGCCTATCTGCCCGATGTGAAGTATACAACAGGGCATGCGGTCAAGGCGGCGGCGCAGGGCTACAAGGTGAGGATGCTGCTGTTCGAGCAACGCTGGGCCGAAGCTGCCACATTGGCACAGGAGGTCATCGATGACGGTCTCTTTTCCCTCAACACGCACTACCCTTCCAACTTTTATAAACCTGATCAGAAGTCGAGTCCTGAGATCATGTTCTCGGTGCAATTCCAGGCGCCTACTATTACGCATGGTCAAAAATCGCTGGCGGCATTGCTGAGCGGTCCGGGGTGGTGGGATGTACAAGGTACCCAGGACATGATCGACGAATATGAGCCGGGTGATCCACGCAAGACGATGACCTTCTTTATGCCGGGAGATGGCCCTGCTCAGGGATGGCCTTATCCAGGCCAGGTAGGGAACCCAGGTACGGGTGAATGGGAGAATGGATTTTATCCTGCCAAGAAGTGGCTGGACCCCACGGTGACCAATCCCACGGATGCCCTGCTGGATGATCAGGACTATGTGCTGTTGCGCTATGCGGATATCAAGCTTATGTATGCGGAGGCGCAAAATGAGGCGGCGGGTCCGGATGCCTCGGTGTATCAGCAGGTGAATGAGGTGCGTGCCCGTCCGGGTGTAAATATGCCGGCTTTGCCGGCGGGTCTTACGCAGGATGATATGCGTCAGCGGATACGTCATGAGAGGCGGGTGGAGTTTGCGTTGGAAGGGTTGCGCTATTTTGATCTTCGCAGATGGGGTATTGCCACACAGAAATTGAATGGGTTTGTTCAGAACCCCCTTAACCCGGGTGTCACGACTCTTTACAAGGACAACTATGCTTTCTGGCCTATCCAGCAGACGGAGATAGACAGGAATAAGCCGGTGCTTATACAGAATGATGGGTATTAATTCGTTGGAATTTGCCAGCCAGGCCGGTCGTAGACCGGCCTGGCCAGGGGTCGGCCTGGTAAGGCCGGCCCGTTTTTTTTGTTAATGAGTATAATTAACGCACCCGTTAATCTCTTTATTAGCCCTTCTATTAACCCCGCCGGGCTTATTTGCAGGAAAATATTCACCACCAAAACAATTGCTTGCGTTATGAAAAAATGTCTAGTACTGCTTCTCGTGACATTGGCCCTTCTCCGGGGGTACTCCCAGGATCAGGTCATCAAAGGCAAGGTAACGGATGAGGAAGGCAAGCCTCTGGCCGGAGCCACTGTTACCGTCAAGAACACGAACACTTCCACTACCACCGATGCGGGTGGTGTATTCCAGATCTCAGCAGCAGGACAGCTTAAGCCCGTATTGGTCATCTCCTATGTCGGCTATGCCAACAGTGAAATGGCGGCCAGACCGGGGGGCTCTGTTATGGTAAGCTTAAGACCGGACAGCCGCAGTCTGAATGACGTTGTCGTGGTGGGTTATGGTACCCAGCGCAAGCGGGATGTTACGGGCGCTACGGCCTCGGTCAAGGCGGACGAGATTGCCAAACGCCCCCTGGTCAGGGTAGAACAGGCCCTGCAAGGCACTACCTCCGGGGTTGTCGTTCAGTCCAATAGCGGTCAGCCTGGGCAGGGTCTCAGCGTTCGTATCCGCGGCACCAACTCCATCACGGGCGGCAACGACCCACTTTATGTCATCGACGGGTTCATCGGGGGCAATATCGAATCGCTGTCCATGGACGATATCGAAAGCCTGGAAATACTAAAAGATGCGTCGGCCACGGCGATCTATGGATCCAGAGGCTCCAATGGGGTGGTCATTATCAGTACGAAGACAGGTAAGGAAGGTAAGGCAAGGATCGACTTCAATCCATGGTTCAGCAAGTCGATGATGGCCAGGAAGCTCAATCTGATGAATGCGTATGATTTCGCCACAGCGGCCAATGCACAAAACGTGGCGGTAGGTACGACGCCTCCCTTCTCCCAGGCACAGTTGAATACATTCAAGAGCAATCCGGGCACGGACTGGCAGGACGCCATCACACAAAAACCCTGGATACAGAACTACCAGGTCAGCATATCGGGCGGCTCCCCGAACGTACGATACCTTTTTTCCTTTAACCACCTGGATCAACCGGGACTGCTCATCAACTCCTATTATAAAAGGACAACGCTCCGGAGCAATGTGGATATAAAGGTCAACGACCGCCTGGACCTGAAGTTCAATGTCTATACGGTGATGCCATCCAGCCGGAACAATAGTTTTGCAGGGGACATTACAGACCCTTTTGCGCAGGCGTATCAATGGGACCCTACTTCACCGATACGTGATGCGGCGGGTAATTTTATCCTGAAATCGCCCTATGCATCCAATCAGACCAATCCGGTGGCACAGCTGACGAATGGGTTGAACGATAACAGCAGCACTACCGTGGCGGGTACGGGTGTATTGACCTATCGCATCATGAAGGGGTTGACCTTTACCTCCAACAATACCTATCAGACAGGTTCCAATTTCCAACAGCTGTTATACGGACCGCAGACTTCCCAGGGTGCGGTAAACTCGGACTATGCGGCGATCTATTCGGGGAAGTCCCATAATTGGCAGAACAGTAATTTCCTTACCTATACCAACCGACTGGGTGACCATGCGATCACGCTGACGGCCCTGTATGAGCAGCAGTCTTATGAAGGCGTCAATGTACAGGCCACGGCCACCAATCTCTCCACCTATGCCAACGGTTATTACAATCTTGGTCTGGGCCGGAGCCAGAAGACCACTTCGGGCTATGTGGCGGACGCTCTCCAATCTTATATGGGCAGGGTCAACTATTCTTATAAGGACAAATATCTGCTCACGGCCAGCATCCGTAGTGACGGTTCGTCACATCTGACGAAGAAGTATGCCACCTTCCCGTCGGTAGCGGTAGGCTGGAACATCGGCAGAGAAAAATTTATGGAATCCAATACATGGATCTCGGACCTGAAGCTACGCGCAGGTTACGGCGTAGCGGGTAACCAGGCTGTTGGGGCCTATGCTACCATTGCCCAGCTGATCACAGGTGCGCAGGGTCCTTATGGCAACGTAGGGTATTTCTATGATGGTTCTACTCTTTCCGTCGGCACGCCGCTGGGTACGCCGGTGACGACAACGCTAAAGTGGGAAAATGATGCGACTACGGATGTGGGTGTCGATGCATCGTTCCTGAAAGGGCGTATCACCTTTACAGCGGATGCTTATTATAAGAAGATAACAAATTTATTGTATTCCCAGCCCATTCCGCTGTGGGATGCGGGCGGCTCTTATTCCAATAATATCGGAAGCCTGGAGAACAAAGGTGTCGAGTTCTCGCTGGGCGGCACACCGGTGGTGGAAGGCAAGTTCAAATGGACAACCAACTTTACGCTGTCCTTCAATACGAATAAGGTGCTCACGCTGGGCTCGCTGGACAGCATCGTGGAAGGCAATATCGGCTCGGCGCAGAATGGGGAAGCCATCCTTGTCAAAGGCCGGGCGCTGGGGAATTTCTATGGATATAGATTTTTGGGTACCTGGAAGAGTCATGAAGCATCGGACGCTACGGCTTTTGGTATGAAGCCGGGTGATTCCAAATATGTGGATGTGAATGGCGATCATAAATATACTACGTCCGACCTGATGGTCATCGGCAACGGCACGCCGAAGTATTCCTTTGGCTGGATCAATGATTTCAGCTATGGTAATTGGACGCTCACTGTCATGATCCAGGGTACGCATGGGAATTCCATCTATTCGGGCACTATACCGTATACATTCGGAGGGCTGGGTGATGCAAGGAATCCAACGAATAAGGATATCCTGAATGTCTGGACGGCACAGCGTGAGACGAATATCCCCACCTTCGACCCGAGCAGCCAGAACTTTATCAACAGCAGCCGATATGTCTTTGACGCGAGCTATATCAAGCTGAAGAATTTTTCGCTGGGCTACCGTCTGCCGAAGGACCTGCTGAACAGGGTGAATATCCATAGCCTGGAAGTTTATGTCAGCGGACAGAACATCTTTACCATCACGCATTATCCGGGATATGATCCTGAAGTCACCAATGCCAACTATGGCGCGCATCCTGCGGTGGCCCAAGGTTTGGAGACGGGGGTAGTGCCCAATCCCCGCACCTATACACTGGGACTGAGGGCAAGCTTTTAATTCTAATCGATAGAAATTTTAACATCATTATAAATAATTATAAAAATGAACAAAAAATGGTTTTTCCCATGTGCGATACTCGGCTCGCTGACGCTGGCGGGGTGCCAAAAACTGGATGAAGATCCGAGGGGTAATCTGACGCCCGTCACCTATTTCAAGACTGCGGCGGACCTTGAAGCCTCTCTCGCGGGCACATACGAGCAATATGCCTATGATGGGGTGTTTGGTTTTACCAGCAAGATGACGACCTATTTCGGAGCGGATGACCTGACAACGGACCCGGGTCTTAACAAGGGCGATTTCCGCGAGTTCGACCGTCTCAGCGGCACGAGCCAAAACGGCAACCTGGCTGTGTACAATGCCTGGAAGGGCATCTATCAGGCTAATAATATACTCGCCAATTATCAGAAGGCGTCGGCTACCGATGAGGAAAAAGCACAGGTGGCGGGTCAATGTTATTTTCTACGTGCGATGGGGTATTATTATCTCGTGAGGACATTCGGACCGCTGCCGCTGATCTTGCAACCTACTAATCCCAATGCCAACCCGCCCCGCGACTCGGTTGCCAACATTTATACAGCCATCGTTTCGGACCTCCAGGCGGCCAAGGCGATGCTGCCTGCGAGCTGGCCGGGACAACCCGGCAAGGCAACTTCCTGGGCTGCAAGATCGCTGCTTGCAGATGTATACCTGACGATGACCGGCTGGCCGCTGAACCAGATCTCCAATTATGCACTGGCTGCTACGGAGGCGGACTCTGTGATCAAGAGCGGACCTTTCGATGTGAATACACCGTATGACAAGGTGTTCTCTACAAACAATTCATCTGAGTCCATCTTCTCCTTGGAGTACAATGTCAGCGGTAATCTTCCCCAGCGGGGTTATGGCAACTCCTGTGTGCCGCTGGAAGAGACGAGTCTCAGCGGAAATGGCGGATGGGATGACTACTATCCTGAGATCAATTTCTATAAGAATGCTCCCAAGTGTACCCGTACGGATGCTACCTTCTATACGAAGATCAAGCTGATGAATGCGGATAAGAAGACATACACGATCGTCAACTGGGATGATGCGGCTACCCATGCCCGTCACCCTTATTATAAGAAGTTCCGGTCAGGCCTGAATGGGGACGGTGTTACAGAGACGGATACCTCCATTATTTCCATGAACCCAAGTACGAACAAGGCGCTGGACATCATCCGCTACCCCATGGTGCTGCTGGATTATGCGGAGGCTTCCACGATGGCTGCGGGCAGTCCATCTTCGGATGCCTATAATGCCGTCAACATGGTACGTCATCGTGCGGGACTGCCTGATCTGACGGCGGGTCTTAGCGGTACGGCCTTCCGCGACTCTGTCGTCTTTGAAAGGGCGTATGAGTTTGCGGGTGAGTTTGGCGTGCGTTGGTTCGACATTGTCCGGCTGCAGCTGCTGCCGCAGGTGATAGCGGGGAGAGATCCTTCGGAGAACCCTATTCCTGCTACGGTGTCGGGCAACCCTGCCGCACTGCTGCAAAAGTATTTAGCTCCCATCCCTTTCCAGGAGATGATCCTGAATCCCAAGTGGGCCCAGAACGCTGGGTATTAAGAAGGTATAAATATTAAGAAATGAGAAAAAGCTTACTGCACATATGTACCCTCGCCCTGCTTCTCGGCCCTATGCAACCATTGATGGCCGGTGATTCCATCCCCGTTGTAAGATCCAATGCTTCCTATGTAGACCCTACTATCGGCAATGTGGGTCAGCTGCTGGAACCTACCCGTCCTACGGTACAGCTGCCGAATCAGCTCATACGATTCACACCCACGCGGAAGGATTATATGGATGATCAGATATCGGACTTCCCGTTGACGATAGTCTCACACCGGCTGGGGCAGGTGTTTGCGTTAAAGGCTTCTATCCGTGGCACGGGCGATCAGGCCTGGGACGGAAGGCCCACCTATGATCACAACCTGGAGATCAACCGGCCCTGGTATTATTCCACCTGGCTGATCGATGACAATGTGGGTGTCGAGTTCACGCCGGGACGGCGCACGGGATTGTTCCGTATACGGTTTCCTGCGGAGGCGGATGCTGCGTTGCTTTTTTCGCCTTACAATGAGGGGGACCCAGGGTGGCAGTTTCCTTCTGCTCATGAGATCGCGGGTGTTGAGACATACCATGGAGATATAAAGGTCTATCTGTACGGGGTCTTTAGCACGCCGGGAACTACTGTTGTGCAAGGGCGGAGAGCGACTGTGTCTTTCCCTTCTTCTGTGCGGAGTGTGGAGTTCAGATATGCTATCAGCTATGTGAGCGCTGAACAGGCGAGGAAGACCTTCGACGAAGAAATAAAGGGCCGGAGCTTTGATCAGCTGTCTGCGGAGGGACAAAAACAATGGACGGATGTTCTATCGAAGATAAAGGTGACGGGCGGCACGGAAGCGCAAAAGCGAGCTTTTTATACGGCCCTGTATCGATGTTATGAAAGGATGGTGGACATCACCGAGGATGGGAGCTACTACAGCGGCTATGACAATAAGGTGCACCGGGAGACGCGGCCCTTTTATGTGGATGACTGGTCCTGGGACACTTACCTGGCGCTGCATCCGCTGCGTATGATACTGGAGCCGGCCCGTGAGGAAGATATGCTGCAGTCGTATGTACGCATGTACGAACAGAGCGGGTGGATGCCTACCTTTCCGGTGCTCTTTGGAGACCATGCCTGTATGAATGGATTTCATTCTTCGGTGGTGTTCTTGGATGCGTACCGTAAAGGGCTGCGTCATTTCGATATAGAAAAGGCTTATGAAGGTATGCGAAAGAATGCTACTGCCGCAACGTTGCTGCCCTGGCGCAATGGGCCGAAGACCGCGCTGGATGATTTCTATCACGAGAAAGGGTACTTTCCTGCGCTCCATCCGGATGAGAAAGAGACGGTGGCTGAGGTGCATCCGTTCGAAAAACGACAGGCTGTTGCGGTGACGCTGGGTGCGTGCTATGATGACTGGGCATTGTCTGAAATGGCGGGCGAGCTGGGTAAGAAGGACGACCAGCATTTGTTCGCCCTCCGGGCGCTGAACTTCCGGAACCTTTGGGACAGCAGCAAACGATTCTTTCTGCCACGGGATGCGGATGGCCGCTGGATCGACATCGACCCTAAATTTGACGGGGGGCCGGGTGGAAGGGATTATTATGATGAGAACAATGGGTGGACTTATTTATGGCAGGTGCAGGAGAATATTCCGGGACTCATCGGGCTGATGGGAGGTAAAAAAGCTTTTGAAGACAGGCTGGATCAACTGTTCAGGGAAGGTCTCGACCGGAGCCGGTATGATTTCTGGTACAAATTCCCGGATGCCACGGCACTTACGGGAGAGTATTCGATGGGTAATGAGCCGAGCTTCCATATTCCGTATCTGTATAATTTCACGGGGTCGCCCTGGAAGACGCAAAGCAGGGTGCGTTTCCTGCTGGACGCATGGTTCCGGGATGATATATTCGGTATTCCGGGGGATGAGGATGGAGGGGGTATGTCGGCCTTTGTGGTCTTTTCTTCCATGGGTTTTTACCCGATGACGCCTGGTCTGGCGAGCTATACTATCGGAAGTCCTGTGTTTAGTAAGGTGACCATCGACCTGCCATCGGGGAAACAGTTTACTATACTGGCTCATGGCAGCTCGGCTGTAAATAAATTTATCCAGTCGGCTAAGTTCAACGGGAAGACTTTGGCGACGCCCTGGTTTACGCATCAGCAGCTGGTGGATGGCGGGACGCTGGAGCTGTTCATGGGGCCGAAGCCTAATAAGACATGGGGGGTCGCCGGATTTTAAATGTGAATACCTATGCGATCAGTAGCATTTGCCATAGCAGTTTTGCTCCACTTTTCTTCCGGGGGGAGCCTTTCTTTAGCGCTGCCCGACTATCACTTTGATAAAACCATATCGCGGGCTGTGCTGGAAAATTATCTTTCCCGCGCCATCACGATGGAAGGTCTTCTCAATGGCAGGGGCGATCTGCACGATAATCTCCGTATGTTGAACAATGTGGGCGCCAAATTTATCGGGCGCAGTATCTGTCTCTGGGGTGGAGAGGACAGGCTGCCGAGCAATTTTGAAAGGGCGCGTCAGCAGGTGCCGGAAGTATTAAAGGACGATCCGGACCGGATGCTGGAAGCATGCATCTTCGAGATCGTTACGAACAAGGTGGAGCAGGTGCCTGTGCCGGACTGGGCTTTCAGGGCGCTGGATATGCCGGTGGAAAAAAGAAATTTCAGCTATGAGGGCATGCTTTATACGAATGGGCGGCGTCGTGACCAATGGGGTAAAGGCGCATCGGTGCCGGACGTCAGCCGGGTGGAGACACGACTGTGGTTCTACTTTCTCGCAGCCAGCTATATAGATCTGGGTTTTGAGGCGATCCACTATGGACAGGTGGAGCTGATGAACAGCAATGACGAAGACCTTTCATGGTGGACATCGGTGTTTGCCCTGGCGCGCGCCTATGGATCAAAGCATGCCCGTCGTCATATATTACTCTGTGATGCCCATGTGCCTGGCGGAGGATTGAAAAGGGGCGATAGTCTCCTGTTGGATTTTCATGCTTTCCCTCTCCGGATCAAAGAGATACCTGACAAGCCGGAGGAAGCCAGGCTGGAGCTGGGTTTTTCCGATGGTCTTTATCTTCGCAGCAAGGGCGGCATCACTCCCAGCGGATGGGAATGCGAGCACCTGCCATATCTCGTAGAGTTTGACAACTATGGTGTCAGCGATCATCCCAGCCAGCCCAATGCAAGCAAAGGAGGTTTCGTGTGGATATGGGGTTATGATGAGATATCCTGGTTTGCGCATCAGCCGGCAGCGTATCGCAGTCAGTGGCTTCACTATGCGAATAACTGGATCCGCAAGACAGATTCAAATGGACACCTGGAAATGCCTGGAAGCCGTACGAGACGATCGCCATTGGAGAAGAAGATCTGGTATTATGCCAATGATCCGAGCGTGGCTACACCTGATGGTTTGGGTGATGAAGAAACGATCCGGGCCATCTGGCATTCAAGTGACGACAGTACAGGAAAATGAGCTATTTTTACGCTCAGCTTATGAGGTATATCTATTGCATCATAATTTCTCTATTTTCAACGATTAGCACTTTTGCCCAATCTTATGGTTTGATGTTCAACAGCCATGAAGTTGTCCAGGAAAAAAGGACCAGCCTCGACCTTTCCCCGGACGATTCGCTATGCTTTAAAAAAGGATTTGACCTCAGCTTCGATATCCGGCTGATCCCGGGCCGGTCTATTTATTTTGGCTATATCGTTCGCATGATCTCCACGAGCGGGCAGAACATCGACCTCATCTACAATCAACCTTTGCGTCTGTTCAAGGTCATCATCGGGGAGAATTTTTCGGGTATCAGCTTCTCGGTGGATAGCATTCAGCTGCATAAAGAATGGAACCAGTTTGTCTTTAAATGCAATTTGGAAGATCATAATCTCCAATTCACGGTCAACGGGAAAAATATTGGCAGCAGCCCGATACCAGCGGCTATCGACAATTGTTTTAAGATCCTCTGGGGGGCCAATGACTTTCAGAAATTCAAGACGAGGGATATACCGCCCATGCGTATCCGGGATATAAAGATATTCGAGAAGAACAGCTTAAAATATTTTTGGCCATTGGATGAAACTTCGGGCGATGTCACCTATGACAAGATAGACCAACGGGTGGCCAGGATCAAGAATGCGGTATGGATCAAGCCCAAGTATCAGAAATGGGAACTGATCAGCTCGTTCACGCTGAATGGATATGGCGCGGTGACCTATGATGCAAAGCATGACAATATCTATGTGGCGGGCTCGGACTCGCTGGCTATCTGTTCGATGAAGATGGACGAGCACAATACGGACTATATACCGAGCCGTCACCAGGAATTTATATTGGGCCATCAGACCTTGTACGACACTTTTCGCGACAAGCTGTATGATATATTCGTGGATAAGAAGCTTCTCATGACGTTTGATTTTGGGCGTCATGGGTGGGATATTACCATGCCTTATGCGTTCATTACGGAATACTGGCACGCAAACAAGTTCATTACGCCTGTCGACTCCTCTTTATATATGATCGGCGGCTATGGACAGCTGAGATATAAGAACAGGGTGATACGCTATGACTTTACAACCCATAAGTGGGACAGCATACATACTACGGGAGATTATTATCCTCCACGCTATCTGTCGGCCCTGGGATTATCACCGGATGGGAAATACGCCTATGTCGTTGGCGGCTATGGCAGTCAGACGGGCGATCAGATGCTGGACCCGCGTAATTATTATGACCTGTACAGGTACGATATAAAGGGCAGCTCTTTCAGGAAGCTGTATACGCTGAAGACCCAGAGCACGCCGTTCACTTTCTCCAACAGTCTGGTGATAGGGCCGAAGCCGGACGCCTGGTATGGGCTCATCTATGCCAATGACAGCTATAATTCCAGTCTTCAGCTGGTAGAGGGCTCGTTTACGGACTCGGCTTATGTTCCGGAAGGGGACGCGATCCCATACAGCTTCCATGATGTACAGTCCTATGCGGACCTTTATTATTCGCCCGTCAGCAATAAGCTTATAGCTGTCACGCTGCTGTATTCAAAGGAGGAGACAAAGGAGAGGGTTACGCAGGTAAAAATATATACGCTGAACTTTCCGCCGGAGAGGGCGGAGGTTGTACAGGGGCTGCCTGAAGCGGGAGGGCATATAAATTATTTGTATGTTGTCCTGCCGCTGCTTATAGCAGCAGGGGGTGTTTATTGGCTGATGCGCAAACGTAAAAAGGCTGCCGCTGCTGCGGGGAGCACATCTGTTGCTGTCCATGAAGCGGCGCCGGTGGAACCTGTCGCGGGACCTTCTGCTGTCAACGAGCCTTTGGAGAAGAATATTTATCCGGGGGTATACCTGTTTGGCTCCTTCCAGGTATTTGATAAGGAGGGCGGCGATATCACGCGGCTGTTCACACCCCTGCTCAAGGAGCTGTTCCTCATCATCCTTACCTATACCATTCGTAATGGCAGGGGCATTTCCTCGGAGGGGCTCAATGAGATACTCTGGCATGATAAGTCGGAAAAGGACGCCAAGAACAATCGATCTGTCAATCTGGCAAAGCTAAAAGCCATTTTGGAGAAGGTAGGCAATACGGTGATCAATAAGGAATCGGGGTACTGGCAGTTCCAAACCCCCGAAGAGGATGTATATGTAGACTATAAAAAATATGTTTCCCTGTTACAACCTGCACCGAATGCGGCCAGGACGGATATACGCCCCCTGATAAACATTATAAAAAGGGGGGGCTTTTTGGCACAGACGGAATATAACTGGCTGGATGATATAAAATCGGAGGTTTCCAATGCCGTCATTGACCGGTGTTTGGAATATATCAGGAATCATCCGGCGGCCGATCCGGAATTTATCATCGAGATTGCCAATTGCATTTTCTGCTTCGACACTCTGAATGAGGATGCCCTTACCTATAAGTGCAAAAGCCTTATCCAGCTGCGGCGCCATACCCTGGCGAATAATGCCTATCAGAAATTCCTAAAGGAGTATAGGGATATCTATGGGACTGATTTTGGGAAAACGTTCCAGGAGGTGATTGCGTAACCAGGCCGGCTGGCGATGGGGCGGGATTATTTGGCGGACCTGCCCGGCTGGCGCCCACTTGCGATAAAATTATTGCCGGACGACTGAATTAATGGTTTATTAAGTGCCTGGTTAATCTCCGAACCGTTAATTGCAGGATGAACAAGAATAGATTGTTGCTTTTTGGCGCCCTGCTGATCCTTTCTTTTACTCCCTCCACACCTCCTGTCAATCCTTATAAAGATCCTCATCTTCCCGTTGATAAAAGAGCGGCTGATCTCTTGTCCGGAATGACCCTGGAGGTAAACACACGTCACAGCGCAGCGACATTATATCCTACTTATAACGGACTTGTCATGGCGGGCTACCAGGGATGGTTTCGTGCGGCAGGCGACGGCAGCCCGGCGGGGCGCTATGCCTATGGCGATCAGGATCACTCCGGCATCGACCTCTGGCCGGATGTCAGCGAGTATGAGAAGACAT
>Ga0105239_10001154_pt1 | contig 36333 bp, 31 predicted proteins | sample KBSC44metaG_FD_92761 | JGI IMG/M metagenome (GOLD analysis project Ga0105239, IMG submission 92761) | Corn rhizosphere microbial communities from Kellogg Biological Station, Michigan, USA - KBS C4-4 metaG | ecosystem: Host-associated > Plants > Roots > Rhizosphere > Soil | place: Michigan, USA... | reverse complement strand
CTGCCAAGCACGACACCGGCCATCGTCGTATTGTCGTATACGGAAGAGAAATCATAGCTGATGCCTGCTGCATCCGGCCAGTGACGTTCCTTCACTCCCACCCATTCGTCATTGTCAAATGGTTCATCGAGTATACGGGGTTCGCTGCCGGTGACGGCGAGCCGCCCCTTTGTTTTTGGTAAAATAGCCATTGGGCTGATATTACGGGTCTCAATCTGCGCTTGCCCTGTCAAACTACCCGCCACCAGGTCGGTCAATACATAGGGACCATCGGCATAGAGGGTGACCCGCTGCAACAGGTACAGGGCATGCTTGTCATCCATATGTTTGATATTGATACGGATGCCTTTGCCCAGGCTATCCTCTACAACATCGGTGCTGTAGGGATGTTGTTCCAGGTCGGCAGTGGATAACATACCTGTGTTGACATCTTCTATATAGGCTACGGTGCTGTGTATGTCTGCACCGCCTGTGAAGCGATAGTCAATTTTCCCCGTGCCTGTATGCAGGACAACGCTGACCTGGTCAGTCGACAATACTACGCTGTCATTGTATTCATGCAAAGCCTGAGCCTGTGAGGAGATCCCCCACAGGCTTAGCAATATGACATTTATAAGGTGGCGGGGCATCAGTATCCAGGGTTTTGGTCCGTCAGCGACAAGGCTGAATTGGTCTGCAGCTCGTTCAAAGGTATGGGGTACAGGTTGTTCTTGTCCGTAATATTTTGTACGGGATGCGCGTCACCGGAGTTGTAAATAACATAATATGCATGGGGGTTATTATGCGTCATTACTCTCGACACCAGCGTGCCGGTCCTCTTGAGGTCAAACCATCTCCATCCTTCTCCGCCCAGCTCACGCATACGTTCATCCAGCAGCTCTGTACGCAGCTCAGCCTGTGTGGGCGTCCTGCCCCACGCATCTTCAAGGTTCTGCAGCCCGGCCCTGTTACGCACTTTATTCAGCGGGGCAAGGGCGGCGCCTGTCTGCGCTAATTCATTCAACGCTTCCGCATACATGAGATATACATCGGATGCACGGAGGTAGTACAGGTTCTTGCCGGAATTGTAAATGTCAATATCGGAGCTGCTGATATCATATTTTTTGATGGTAGGCAGACCCGGATCGACCCACCAGTCCATGGTATTGCCATTCCCGTCGTAACGATGCGGCCAGATGGAGGCCAGGTATCTTTTATCGTTGTTCTTGTCAAAGACCGTATCGGAATAATAGGCGGTGGCCATTACCACCGTGCCGCCGGCGCCAGGTGTGTGGCTGTTCCAGGCCTCGCCGGGTACCGGAACCCCCGCATAGGAGCCAAAGAGGTTTTGAAGTCCCTGTGTATTGTTAGCATCGGTGGAATACTGGATCTCGAACAAAGATTCGGCATTGTTCTCATGCTGTCCGTCAAAAAGCTGGGAATAGTCGGTCAGCAGGGTAAGTCCATTAGTATTTATCAGGTCCTCAAAAGTGGTCTTGGCATCGGCGTAGTCCTTCTGTGTTAGATACACTTTGCCCAGCAGCGCCTTGGCGGCTTCTACGCTGGCCCTGCCGATGCCTGGATTCTTGCTTTTTACCCAAAGATTGGCGACAGCAAATTTCAGGTCATCGATGATCTGCTTATACACATCGGCCGCCGGTGCACGTTTCACACCCGCCGAGAAAGGAGTGGTTTCGGTACGGAGGGGAATGTCCCCATACAGCTGTACCAGATAGAAATAGAACAGCGCCCGCATGAACCTGGATTCTCCCAGCAGCCGGCTGCTCACCGTTGGATCAGCGATGGAGGCATTGGGTATTCCCTGGATGGCGGCATTGGCATTGGCGATACCGATATAACAATCCTGCCAAAAGCCGGAGAGCTGATAGTTCTGGCTGCTGAATTTTATGTCATAGACATCCAGCCCCGTGACATTGGCCCAATAATCCCCATAGCCCTGTGACTGATAAGTACAGCGTGCTTCATCCGTACCAACGATGCCGATAAGGGCATAGTCCGACCGCTTTAGTGTCTGTAATTGTGTATAGATACCGGTGACGGCAGCCGTGGCGCCGGCCTGGTCCTTGAATACCTGCGGCTGCGCGACAAAGACCTCCGGCGTATAGTTCAGCGACTTCTTACATCCGGCAAGGGCTATCATACCCGCCAGACCTACGCTCATATATCGATGGAATAATTTCATAAAAATGTTTTTAATAATTACAGCCCTAATTTTACGCCCACGAGGAAAGTCCTGTATCGGGGATAGTTCTCCAGCTGAGTGGGGTTTCCGTTGTCCGGATCCAACCCTTTGTATCCTGTAAAGAGGAAAGGCTCCAGCGCCTGGACATATACGTTCATATTCCTCAGCTTCATCTTTTGCGTCACAGCACCCGGAATATCATATGCCAGGGTGATGCTCTTTATCCGGATGTAATCTCCTTTCTGGATCGAATAGCTGGATCCCTGATCGGGGCCGCCGGGCAATGGTTTCAGAGAAGTGGCAAATGCGTTCGGACGGGGGATGTTTGTATGGGTATTCGTAGGTGTCCAGCAATTGCCGCCTTCTTTGGTAACATTGCCGATATTGCCAAACCAGGAGTTGTAATAGGTCAGGTTGGTATACGGCAGATTGTTCAGCTGCTGGCCATATTCATAAGAAGCAAGGACCGTCAGCGTTACGCTTTTGTAGCGGAACCAGTTCCAGAGCCCTCCCCATCCACCGGGGATATTATATCCAACGATGGTCTGGTCCTGGGGTGTGATCTTGCCGTCATGGTTGAGGTCCTTTATCTTGATATCTCCCGGCTTGCCGTTGGGGTTTAGCGTAAAGTCATCCCCTTGCTGATACAGACCGTCGAAGACATAGTTCACGAGTACCCCGCTGGGCGGCTGGCCTACCCGCAAGGACAGGCTGACGGAATCACGTCCGGGCAGCAGATGGGTGATCTTGCTCTTATACCTCGACCAGTTGAAGGTCATCTGCCATTCGAAGTTCCGGGTCTTTACCGGCGTGGCCTGGAAATTGATATCGATGCCCTTCGTGTTCATCGATGCTACGTTGATCTGCTCGTTGTAGAATCCGGAGGATGGGGCCAGGTTAAAGGGCAGCAACAAACTAGTAATATTTTTATTGTACACGTCCACGCTCAGCGATACGCGATTATTCAGGGCCGCGATATCCATACCTAAATTGGATTGATGCTGCCGTTCCCATTCCAGGGTCGGATTGCCCGCCGTACCGCCCACCTGGTATCCGCTGGTAGCATTGCTGCCGTTGAAAGGATACTGGGCGTTGTTGTATCTTGTATAGATGGCATCATATGGCAGGTTCTGATTGCCTATCAGACCATAGCTTGCCCTGATCTTCCAGTCGGACAAAAAGGACTTGAGCTTGAAACCCATAAAAGGCTCGTCGATCAGACGCCAGGCAACACTGGCGGAGGGGAAGAACCCATATCGATTGTCCTGGCCAAATCTCGATGAACCATCTCTTCTGCCTGTGAGGTTCAGGATATAACGCTTTTTGAACTTATAGATGGCCCTGGCGAGGTAGGACTGAACGATCCAGCCATCATAGTTGGTATTGTCCTGGGTCTTGATACCGGCGCTGCCCATGTTCTTAAAGGTCAGCAGGTCGGTGGGGAACTGTTGTCCCTTCATGTCCATGGCGGTGTTCTCACGCCGCTCGTACGTGGCGCCGGCCACCACGTTCAGGTCGTGATCGCCTTTTCTCCAGGTGTACGTGGCGGTATTCTCCCAAAGCACATCGGTGGACTTTGTATTGTACACTTCGGCCGAACCGTTGGTGGAAAAACCTTCGCCCGTGTTCCTTGGATAGTAGACATCGCTCTCGGCGTTGAGCAGGTCGGCGCCAATGCTGCTCCTCAACACGAGGTTGCGGATGGGAGTAACTTCGATATAAAAATTGGCCATCGTCCTGTTGGCCGTATAATTATTGACAGAATACAGGGCCGAGGTCATGGGGTTCCGGATGGTCAGGGTGCCCGTGCTTTGATCCGTGATCACCAGGGGGGCGCCTGTGGAATCGAAGATGGGCATCAGGGGGCTTTGTGTCAATGCGTTCTGATACACGCTGGAGGTGACGCCCTTGGTAACGTTATGATCGACATTGACCGTACCGCCGAGCTTGAAGATGCTGTTGATGTCGGATTCGATGCTGAAGTGCCCTGCATAGCGGGTGTACCCGGTGTTGATCATGATACCTTTCTGATCCTGGTAGTTACCGCTGAAGTACACTTTGTTCTTCCCAACCCCATTGGATATGCCGATGGAATAGTTCTGCATGGGCGCCGCCGAACGGGTGACGGCTTTAAGCCAGTCATAGGTCTTAAAGCCATTGGCAATGCTCTTCAGCTCATACTGGTTGAAGAATTTTGTATCGGGACTGTCCGGAGCATATGTCACGGGGTCCGCATCGTTGAAAGCAAATTTCTTCAGATTATAATAGTCCTTTGCATCCAGCATATGATAGGGGTTATTGGGTGTCTGCACGCCATAGTACATGCTGAAGTCGATGGTAGCCAGTCCCGCCTTGCCATGCTTGGTTGTTACAAGGACAACGCCTGCCGCTGCACGGGAACCATATATGCCCGCCGCGGCTGCATCTTTTAAAATGTCTATAGACTCAATGTCGGCAGGGTTAAGGTCCCGGATATCTCCTGTGATCGCGACTCCGTCCACCACATACAGCGGTCCTTCGCTCTGGGTGATGGAGTTGAGACCCCGTACATTGACGGAGTTGCCCGAACCGGGAGCGTATCCATTGCTGTGCACTTCCACACCAGGGGTCCTGGAAGCAATGGCGCTGGCCAGGTTGGTCGCAGGCAGCTCATTGATATCCTTCGACGACAGGCTGGAGATGGAGCTGGTAAGGTCGGGCTTCTTTTCCTTTCCGTAACCGATGAACACAAAATCTTCCAGCTTGCCATACACGGCATCCATCAGAATGGTGACGGTAGCGCTATCGTCATTGACGGTGAGCTGGATGCTCTTATAGCCGGTGTACGTTACCTCCAGGCTGGTCCCGGGAGCGGCATTGAAGCTGAAGTGACCACGGCTGTCCGTGATCTTTGTCACATCGGGAACGCCTTTTGATTTGACATGAATAGTCGCCAGGGCAAGAGGACTATGCGTCTTTGCATCCTGTACGACGCCCTGCACCTGACGCTGCTGGGCAGATACCTCGAGGATAAAGCCAAGGGCGAAGAGAATAAAAAGAATTCTCGGATGGACAATGCTACGGAAAAACCGTCCATGTCCACTAATTCGGGGGATTTGCATTAGTGGCATTACAATCGTTTTAGATAGTAAGTTTGTGTCTTTGTTTTGAAGATGTCTGTCCTTCGGACGAGTCCCTTTCAGGGTCTCCTGGGAAGGGCTATTGTTTTGGTCTGTCAAAAGTCGAATTATCCGGAAGGAAAAAGAATAGTATTTTTTATGAAAATGATGGATTTTTTTCTTCTTTTTGTATTTTGCATAAAACCCATATGAATTGGAAAGATCGAGAACGTTGCGCAAACGGGAAGGATTTGAAGGCCAGAAACTGATCGTTCTGCCAAAGAAGATCATGACGGAATTCCTGACCAAAGACCCGGTGACAAGACAGATCTATATTACTGACATCGGTCATTATCCAAAGGCTAAATTCCACTATGTCGAGCGACCGGGAGGGATCAGTCAGCATATCATCATCTATTGTATGGAAGGCAGGGGCTGGATCGAGATAAATAAGAAAAGGATGGAGATAAGTCCCTCTCAGTGCATTGCCATCCCCGCCGGCGTCGCGCATAAATATGCCGCTAACGAAAAAGACCCATGGACTATTTACTGGATACATTTCAAGGGCGAGATAGCGGCTTATATCGTAGAGCTCATCTTACAAAACTCCAGGAACTACAAGCCCGAGCTGACCTATAATGAGAATAGGATCAAATTATTCGAGGACATCTACTCCAACCTGGAAAAAGGATATGGCCAGGACAATCTCCGTTATGTCAACATGATCTTCTATCATTTCCTTTCATCGCTACTCTACGAGGATAAATTCAATTATGTAGACAATAAGAAAGAATCGGATGTCATTGCGCTGACAATAGAATTTATGCAGAAAAAGATCCATTCTATCGTCAGCCTGCAGGAATTCGCGGACTTCGCCAAACTCTCTGTATCCCATTTCTCCGCCATCTTCCGGGAAAAGACGGGCTACTCTCCCATCGAGTACTTCAATCACCTTAAGATACAAAAAGCCTGTCAATACCTCCTGCTCACTAATATGACCGTAAAAGAAATAGCCGTCCAGCTGGGTATCGACGACCAGTATTATTTTTCCCGGATGTTCTCCAAGCTGATGGGACATTCACCTATCGAATACCGGAAAAGGAACAAGACGGCGGGTTGATCATTCTGTTCGCAGATTCACTACCGGATTGGCTATCGCCACCCGGATGGCCTGTAGTACGATCACCGACAGGGCGATTACAACAACGAATGAACCGGCCACGGCAAATACCCACCAGTGAATAGCCGTACGATATTCAAAATCCTGCACCCATTTGTTCATCAGCCACCAGGCCAGCGGAGAGGCAATGACGATGGCCAGCAGGATCAGCTTTACAAAACCAGTAGATAAAAGCTGTACGATCTGTTTGACATTAGCGCCCAGCACCTTACGGATGCTTATCTCCTTTGACCGCTGCCGAACGGAGATGGCCAACAGGCTGAAAAGACCGATGACGGCTATCAGGATCGCCAGTATGGCAAATGAATTGAACATGCCCGCCAGCTTTTGCTGTGAACTGTATAGCTGCTGGATCTTCTCGTCCACGAACGAGAACTCGAACCCTTTGGCCGGGAAGAACTGTTTCCAGGTCTTCTCAATATAGGCGAGGGTTTGGGCTGTATTTCGTCCACCCACACGGATATAGGCATATCCATAATTTTGAACGGGTTTCGTCTGCAGCACCACCATGGATTGTTTTTTTAGCAACGAAATGCCGTTGAAATCCTTTACCACACCAATAATGGTACCTTGCAGGCCGCCTTTATCCACCACCTGGCCGATAACGGGCTCCTTTAATCCAAGGTTGTCAACTGTCTTTTGTGTGACGATGATCGATCTCGACTTCAGCAGCCGATTGAACTCTTCGCTTCCTATTTTGACACTGGAATGCCATGCCAGCGAGTCGATCCTAGCCATATCTATTGCATAGTCTCTTGAAAAATCCCTTCCCCTGTCAAGCCTGGCCTGAAGCGTATTGAGAAGATCGAGGTCCCCATCCACAAAAGAAAATTCCCATACTTTATTGGAATCGAGGCTTGAGGTCGAAGAGGTAGTGGACCCATAATTCTTTCCTACTTCCCAACTGGCGATGGTCACGTTCCTTATATCCTTATTCCCTTTCAGCTGATCTTTAAAGGCTTCAGCGCTCTTGTAGTGATCATAAGGCAACACGATCAGGTTCTCCTTGTTAAATCCCAGCTCCATATTGTTCAATAAATGCAGCTGGGAATACACCACCAGCGTGGCAATGATCAAAACGACCGAAACCACGAATTGAAAAACGATCAATGGCTTACGGATATCCAAACTTACGTTGAATTTCTTCTGCCAGCCTTTGAGAATATACACCGGATGCAGCCGGGATACAAGGAGGGACGGGTACAGACCCGACATCACCCCTGTGACGATGCTGATGACGGCAGCGGCTATGATAAATTTTATATCCAGCAAATAGAATACGCCTGCTTCTATATTGATCAGGCGGGTAAAGGGGCGCCATAACAATGTCGCCATCAGCAAGGCAGCCGGCAGGCTGATGATAAAGAAAAGGACCGATTCAGTGATGAATTGCAGGATCAGCCTTCTTTTGCTGGCGCCCAGCACTTTTCGGACCCCTACCTCCTTTAGCCGCTGAAAAGAACGGGCCGTGGTAAGGTTGATATAGTTGATGCACCCTATCAGCAGGATCAGGACCGCGATGATACCAAAAATGTATACATTTTTTATGCTGCTATTGACAAATGGCTCATTCTCAACAGTGGAATACAAATGAATGGAAGGTACGGGCTGGAAGTACAAGGTAGTTCCTTCCGGAAAATGATATTTGGCATAAAAGGACGTCATCTTTTTTGAGAACGCCGCCGCATTTACACCGGGCCTCAGCAATATGTACTTGGTCCCAAAGGTGGAGTAGCCTTGCCAATTCGGCGTTTCCATCTTGTGGGAATCAACATACACCGCATCCGCCTGAAAATGGGTGCTTCCGGGTATGTCCTTTATAATACCGACGATCCTGAATCCCGCTTTTTCACCGGTGTATACCATCCTGCCAATGGGGTCCTGCCCGGGGAAGAGCCGCCGGGCCACCGATGCCGTCAATACCATATCCCTGTCATGCTGTAGGCTATAGGCATTCCCTTCGAGGAAGGGAAGATCGAACAGGTGAAAGAAGCTGGTGTCTACTCCGATGGCATCCAGCTTTTGAAAATGCCCGTCTACCTGGAGCTCCTGTTTGTTCCTGCTGAGTCCGGTGACGGATTCTATATCGGGGAATTCATTCTTCAGCGTGTATACCAGGGGATCGGGCATAGAAAACCCTTCGCTGACAGCGCCTTCCTTATTGATCTTTTTGGCCACAACCCGGTAGAGCCTGTCGTGATTCGAATAGCTTTTGTCATAGGAGAATTCATAGCTTATATATGCCATGATCATAAAGACACAGGCCAGCCCGACAGCCAGGGAACAGAGGTTGATGGTGGCATTGAGCCTGTCTTTCCGGAAGCTGCGGATGGACGTTTTGAAGAGATTTTTTAGCATAGGAGTTATTTATTATATGATGGAGGGGAGAGATTTTTTAAATTACATAATTAATATAAGAATCCATTGAAAAAAGAGTCCATACTTATACAAGCAGAAGAATTAATTAAATTTGTATATGCCGGCAAAAAAGAAGAACATTCAAAAACCGAGCAAGGCGAAAGCAAATAGAAGGAAAAAAATTTCTTTGGACCCTTCCAACGCTTTGATCGTTAAGCATACTGTTGAAAAGGAAACTTTATTTCCCAAAAAGCTTATAAAAATCAACAAATTGTTGGAAAATGCCGTGCTATTGGACTAAAGTGATCTTTGTCGGATGGCTCAATTTATAATCAAAACTACTCTGATCGATATCAGCCCGGCGATTAATATACCCCTTCCTGTATTTCCTGACCCGCGCCTCAAACTGAATGATATCTCCCTCCCTTAGGGTTCCTAATTTCTCAAACCCCTTTGTCATATTGAACCAGAGATGATCGGATATTATTTTCCCGTTATCATTACAGATCGACACCAGCAGGATCGTCTCCGTGGAAGCGCCTTTATAGCCGGATTTCAGACCATATTTTTTAAATGTGCCCCGGAACAGGTCCCTCTGTTCGTCCAATATCTTTAGTTCTTTCCTCATACAAACATCCCCGGCGATCCAAAATTGCTATTTTGCATTGGGTAAACGCCGAAACCAAGTTACGTAATTATGATCAACCATTCTTTCTTCGACCGGGACCTAAGCTGGCTTTCCTTTAACTATCGCGTAATGGAAGAAGCCTCCCGGGCAGCAACACCCCTGCTGGAAAAGATAAACTTCCTTTCCATCTACTCCTCCAACCTGGACGAATTCTATCGGGTACGGGTGCCCGCCCTGGCGGCTCTGAAAAGCGCCACCTTGCAAAAGATCACGGAAGAGGTTGACCGTCAGCTGGCTCATTACGGCCAGCTGCTCACCGGCAGCATATTGCCGGACCTGTCCAGTCAGGGCATTGAATTCATTTATCAGCCGGCCGCACAGGCATCCATGCCCTATACCCTGCCCGTTCCAGCCTCCGTAAAGAATGCCGCGACGGACTATTTCTTTACCGAGCTGCTTGCCTTTTTACAGCTCGTACATCTTTCGCAAACAAAGGACAGTTTCTTCCCGGGTAATGACAAGCTCTATTTTGCCGTCGTCACGGGTGGGCCTGACGGGAACGGCGAGGACTGGGACATCTATATCCTGAACATCCCCTCCGACAGCGTATCCCGGTTCTTTACCGTGGAAGAAGAAGGACGTAAGTATATTCTTTTTATAGACGACATCATTCGGGACAACCTTGGCTTTATCTTCCCGGGAAAAACCCTGCAAGGGGCGTGCAGCATAAAAATAACCAGGGATGCCGAACTGGACCTGGAGGATGAATATGAAGGCGACATCGCGGAAAAGATCGAGAAAAAGCTGGCAAAAAGAGATTCGGGGCTGGCTACCCGTTTCCTGCATCAGCCTGGTATGCCGCCGGAGATCCTTCGGGCGCTGATCGATGCCCTTGGGCTTCATCACGCCAGTATCGTACAGGGAGGGCGGTACCATAACTTAAGGGACCTCGCCTCCTTCCCTGTGAAAAACGCCCAGCTCTCCTACCCTGCCTGGCCCTCTCAAAAAGGAGGGAATGCATCCAGTCTCTTTGAGCGCATAGCCCAAAAGGATATCCTCCTCCACACACCCTACGAGCGTTACGATACCGTCCTGCAGTTCTTTAATGAAGCCGCTGTCGACCCCGATGTGGAGGAGATCTATGTCACCATGTACAGGATCGCCCGCGACTCACGCATCGCACACGCCCTGATCAGTGCCTCCCGCAACGGAAAAAAGGTCACCGTGTTTGTCGAGCTGAAGGCAAGGTTCGACGAAGCCAATAACCTGCAATGGGCCCGCCAGATGAAACAGGCCGGCGTAAAGATCGTCTATAGCATCCCGGCCCTGAAAGTGCACGCCAAGATCGCGCTGGTAAAGAAAAATATACGGCAGCGGATGATCTATTACGGGCTTCTTGCAACAGGCAATCTCAACGAAAAGACAGCCCGCTTCTATACCGACCATATCCTGCTGACAGGCAACCACGACCTCATGCGGGAGCTGGAATTGCTGTTCATCTTTCTCAGCAGGCGTAAGAATCCCAGCAATACGGAAAAGATCTCCTTCCAACACCTGCTGGTGGCCCAGTTCAATCTCCAGGACCGATTCCTCGCCCTTATCGATCGTGAGATACAAAATTTCCGGCAGGGAAGACCCGCGGCCATTACCATCAAGCTCAACAATTTGGAGGAGCGGGTTATGATCGAAAAGCTTTATGAGGCGTCCAATGCGGGATTGCCGATCACGCTGATCGTACGCAGTATCTGCTGCTGTATCCCCGGCATTCCGGGTATGAGCGAGAACATTGTCGTCAAAAGGATCGTGGACAGATACCTTGAACACGGCAGGATATTTATCTTTCACAACAACGGACAAGAGCAGATATTCCTTGGCTCCGCCGACTGGATGAACAGGAATATCTACCGCAGGATCGAAGTATGCTTCCCATTGTACGACGAGAAATTACGCTCGGAAATAAAAGAGATGATACGGCTGGAGACCATGGAACCCAAAGTCCGCTCACAAGAGGCAATTTATCATTATCTTACCCAAAAAAGACGAGATGTCATCTGATCCCTTCCTTACTTTTCAGCAATTCAACGACCCCGCACTGGCAGAGGTTATTGTCGAACAATTGCATGCAACAGGTATCGATACCCTGGTGGTAAAAGAGGATGGTTTGCTGGATTCCACTATTATCGGTAATGATCTTGGCTCTACTATCCACCTGAAGATTGCTCCCTCCAATTTTGAAAAGGCCAGCGCCATCCTGGAGAACTACTATCAAAGTCTTATACAGACTATGGACCCGGATTATTATCTTTTTTCCTTCACCGATGACGAGCTGTTGGAGATCATACGAAAGCCAGATGAATGGGGGCATCTGGATCATGCGCTGGCAAAAAAATTGCTGACCGACAGAGGCCGGGAGGTCACATCCAGCCAGTTGGAGCAATTCCATGAACAACGTATCACACAGCTGGCCTGGTCTATGGTTTTCAAGGAATGGCTTTATGGATGACTCATCTGTGAGATCCGAATAGGAGTCTTACTCCGGCGCCGGCCCGTATATAGTCCCGTACCGCCCCGTTGAATTGGGTGGGCACATTCTGTCCATTTTGCATGTACAGCCAGTCCGTTCCATGATCTGTCTCACTATGCAGGATATTGCCCGAGAGAAAAAAGGCCCATTTCCCGGGATCCATTTTGGTTTTCAGGAAATAAGAGAAGCGCAAACTGCCTTCCAGGTTGAACCCGTTGGCCTTATCCTCAAAGCTAAGAGGATGCTGAAAAGTAGCGATAAGGTTCCAGTCGGCCTGACCCCTGTAGCTGACCAGGTCATATAAAAAGCTTGCTTCCAGGGAACAGGAATTCCCTATCAGCAGCTTCCCTCTCAAACCTGCTACCAGCCCTTCATACTTCGTATCATATGTGCTGCGCAGCCCTGCAGCGGAGCCGGTGGTATCCGCCGACAAAAGGAAAAGGGATTGCTTATGCAAGGTATACCCCAGCAGCGCCGTCAGGGTGAACAGGCCGCTGCCCCATATATCATCTTCCAATGTCGTCCGCCACGAAAAGGTATTACCCTTATTGGCATCAAAGGCGCCGTAATAGATACGATTGGTCCGATTGTCTCCCTGGTAGTCCATATCCGTAACGCTGCCCGAGCTAATGAACATACGGGAGTAGCTAGAACGCACATGCAGCTTCTTCCAGAAATTCCAATCCGCCTCGGCCCCCAGCACAGCGCCGGCGAGGTTCTTCCATTTCAGCTCGGAATAAACGTTGGGATCAGAGCCCTGGGTATTGCCCGCAATACTCCAGCGAAAGTCTTCGGATTGATACCCGGATGACAGCGCAAAGCTTAGCTTTTGCGCCCGGGCACAAAAGGATGTGGTTAACAACAAAAGGATAAGCGCTTTTTTCATTCCCTGGTATTGAGCAGTTAAATATAAGCTATCCGATGTATTTTTATGTGCTAATCGCAATAATATTGGCCTTCTCACCTCAACGATATGCCCTATTCACCCGACTGCCGGGATGGCTTTATCACGTGCTGTTCTGGGTGGCCTATTTTGGCGCGGCCACCGTTATCGCGTTGAGCAATCGCCCTATCCATCGCTGGACTTTTTTCCTCCAGCTGCTGACCCTGCTGCCGCCGGACATGCTGCAGGTGTATCTCAACATTTATATACTGATACCCCGCCTCCTGTTCTGCAAAAAATATGCCCTTTATTTTTCTACACTGCTGGCAAGCGTTTTCCTGCATTCGGCCCTCTTTATTGGGCTGCATCGTTATTATACCTATCATGGCGAGACGGGCTTCAACTATGTAAAGGATTTTACTATCGGGAATTTTTTGATACAGGTGCTGAATATCTTCTCCCTTATAGGACTGACGACGGGTATTAAGCTCCTGAAGGATTGGATGCGGCAGGAACGGCAGTGGCAGGAGAAGGAAAAGCAGCATATCCAGACCGAGCTCAGCTTTCTCAGATCACAGATACACCCGCATTTCTTTTTCAATACATTGAACAATCTGTATTCGCTCACCGTCCGCAAATCCGACCAGGCTCCAGAAGTGGTGCTGATGCTCTCCGACCTGATGAGCTATATGTTATACGGGTCGGATACGCCTACGGTACCCCTGGATAAGGAGATCGCCAACCTGGAGAATTATATAGCCCTGGAGAAGCTGCGGTTTGGCGGGCGGCTGACACTTTGTTTTGAAAAAAAGGGAGATACCAGTTTTTTGCAGATACCGCCCCTGTTGCTGATCACTTTTGTGGAGAACAGCTTTAAGCATGGACTAAAGGATAGGATGGGACCGGTGCGTATAGATATATGTCTGCGGGTGGAAAAAGAAGCGCTGCTGTTCGAGGTCTGCAATCCCGCAGGCCCGGAAGAAAGCGAGCCGGGTGGCATCGGGCTAAAGAATGTCCGTCGGAGGCTCGATATACTTTACGAAGGAAGGTATGAACTTCAGCTGAAGAGAGCCGATAAGCTGTTTGAAATAAAACTTAAAATTCCGCTATGAACAGGCTAAAATGTATGGTGGTGGATGACGAGCCGCTGGCCGTCGACGTGGTGGTGGAATACTTACAAAAATGGGATATCCATCCCGTCTGTTGTGAGAATGGGATAGACGCGCTGCGGCAGCTGCAAGAGGAGCAGTTCGACCTGCTGTTCCTGGACATCGAGATGCCCGGGCTCAATGGGATCAGCCTGTTGAAAAGTCTGTCGCACCGCCCCGCCGTCGTCCTCACCACAGCCTACAGGGACTATGCCGTAGAAGGCTTTGACCTGGAAGTGCTGGATTATCTTGTCAAGCCTTTTTCCTTCTCCAGGATGCAGCAAACCATGGAGCGGTTCACCCGCTGGAAAGACAAGGATGTACCGGCGCCGGACTCACTATTTCTCAAAGTCGACAAACAGCTGATACAGGTGCCGGTAAAAGAGATCCTTTACCTGGAGAGTAAAAAAGATTATGTCCGGGTCTACACCACCGGCGATGAATACCTTTGTCATCTCACCCTCACCGACATCACGGCCAAACTCCCGCCGGAAAAATTCCTCCGGCTGCACCGATCGTATACCGTGGCGCTGGATAAGATCAGCCTGATAAAGGACAATTGCGTATACATTCAGGGGAAAGAGCTCCCCGTCTCAAGGGAGCTGCGTATGGAGCTAAAACGTCGATTGCATCGCTAGGTCGTCCGTCGACAAAAAAATACAGTTTATCGAAATTTCGTGTAAGCGTTTATTAAAGCTCTTGCTAACGCGATAAATTTAAGAATGAAACGCGTTTACTCCATCGATATCGCCCGGGGGCTCGTAATGATCATTATGGCCCTCGATCATACCAGGGACCTCCTGCATACAGATGCCCTGACCCAGGATCCTACTAACCTTGCCACGACGACCCCTATTTTGTTCTTTACCCGCTGGATCACGCATCTGTGCGCCCCAAGCTTTGTTTTTTTATCGGGCGCCTCCGCCTATCTGTCCTCTGTTCGGCACAGTGATGTCCGGGCCAGCCGCAGATGGCTCTTCACCAGGGGCATCTTTCTTGTATTGCTGGAGATCACGCTGGTGAACTTCGGGATATGGTATGATATTCATTTCCGGACCATGCTGATACAGGTGATCGCCGCCATCGGGTTTAGCTTTATAGGGTTAGGTCTATTGTATAAGCTGCCGGCAAAAACCATCGGCATCATCGGTCTGCTGATCATATGCCTGCACGATCTTTTAAAGCTATTGCCCATGGTCTCCAACCCTTTCCTTCAGTTTGCCGGCGGGCTGCTGTTTGGAGGCGGTATCATCAAGGCCGGCGGCGTCAGCATCGTCATCGCCTATCCGATATTGCCCTGGATGGGTATCCTATTTGCCGGCTATGCCTGCGGCCGGCTGTTCACTATGCCGGAAGAAGTTCGTAAGAAAAGGCTGCTGCATATAGGATTGATCGCGCTGGGATTGTTTGTCCTGCTCAGGGCCGCTAATGTATATGGAGATGTAGCTAAATGGAGCGAACAGAAAAATGCCGTCTACACCATCCTCTCCTTTATCAATGTCAGCAAATATCCACCATCGCTCCTATACACGCTGGTGATGCTGGGCCTGCTCATGCTCTTCCTTTCCTTTATGGAAGGAAGGGGGAATGGATTCACGCGCATCATAACGGCGTATGGAAAAGTGCCCATGTTCTACTACCTGATCCACTGGAATATCATCCATCTGCTGATGCTGGCAATGGTATTCCTGCAAGGATTCCGGGCCGACCAGTTCGTGTTCGGCACCTTCCAGTTCGGGCGGCCGCCGGGCAGCGGCATCAGCCTGGGAGCGGTATACCTGGTATGGATATGCGTAGTAGCATCCTTATACCCACTCTGTATATGGTATGGAAGATACAAGGCCAGCCATCCTGAAAAACGCTGGTTGAGATATTTGTAGGAATTATTGATCCGGCTGACTAAAGGTCACGGGCTGCCGGATATAACCTTTTACTTTCCGGTGATGATCCATGGCGGGTATCCAGTTGGGGCTGCGCCTGACGGCGTCCAACGCTATTTTATCAAAGGCGGGATAAAAAGGGACCTCTACTTCTACATCCATCACTTTGCCATCTTCGTTGATAGTAGCCTTCACTACCACCGTCGCTTCATCTCCATTTGTAAATTTATACTGATCGGGAAAGTACAATGCCTTGCTTAGGTAATTGGCCCAGGCCTTGGGTCCGCCGGGGAAAGAAGCTTTCCTGTCGTCATTGGCCGTATCCATCTGCGGCTTGCCATCCTCATCAAAAAAAGCCTTTTCCTGCAGCCGCCCCTGCGGATCATAGATCTCCGCGGCGCTGATCCTGCCTGACTTATGGAAGTATTGCCATTTGCCATACTTCTTACGGTCCGGGGCATATCTGCCCGCACAGGACGGCTGTCCATTGTCGAACCAGGCAAAAAATACGCCGCTGCCATCCGGGTTGTAGTTGGCGGAGTCACGTAAATAGCCTGTACGATACCAGCTCGCCCGTATGCCAACAGGATTGCCCGACTCGTATACGGTGGAATCATCCAACAATCCATCGCTGTAATATTGCAGCCATACGCCTTGTCTTTTCCCATTCCTGTAGGCGCCCATAGATTCTACATAGCGGGTGGGGTGGAAATAGCGAAAATAGCCTGTAGGGATCTTACAGGCGCTGTCCTCGTAAACCCCTTCCATCTGCAGCGTGAGGCTGTGTACAAAATAGTCACGACGATGCCAGCCGGAATCCGTCTTCTCGATGAGGCTGTAAAAGCGTGCATGCAGCGCATCCGTCTCATGCCAATTGTAATCGAAGTATTTCTCTGTCTTTTGACAACGGGCTGAGGGGACAGCCAAAGAACAGAGCATTGCAAGCAGCAAGGGTCTAGTCATGGTTTTTATGCTCTACCCTATAAAGATAATGCTAAAATGTTATCCCTGGGTCTGGCTCAGGATGCCAGGTGTTTGTTAAATCCCCACGCCACCAGCCGTTCATAGGCCGCCCAGATAGCATCGGGTATATCCTGGGGTATCTGGAATCCTTTGGCCGGATAGATCCTGATACGCTGCAGATCGCCTACCATGATGTTGATGACCTTTTCCATAGATATTTCTTCCGTGGGATAGTCTTCGAAACTGATCTGTGGCGAGGTGACGATAAGGTCTTTGTCGGGCCAGTGTTTTTTGAATGTCGCATAGCTTCTCCGCTCCATATAGGGCTTTTGCACCAGCAAAAAGGTCTGGGGGTTCAGGCCTTTATCTTCCAGCAGCCGCTGTGTAAAAAGGATGTTTTCTCCCGTGTTGGTAGACTGGTTCTCGATAAAGATGGCTTCTGCCGGGACCCCTTTATCCAGGGCGATACGGGCAAATCGATCCGCCTCGGGGTCTTTCCATATTCCTTTTGTCACGTTACCCAGCCCTCCTGAAAAGATAAGGATGGGAGCCCATCCCTGCAAATACAGCTCGGCGCCCCTGTCTGCCACCCGCAGATCATGACTGCCTAATACCAGGATACAATCGGACGTTTTGGGGGTATGATTCAGATGATGGTAGTCCCAGAGTTTTTTTGCATCTACGAGTACTTCTTTTGCGATCATAGCGGAACAAAGATAGCATATCAGCTCTAATTGCTACCCGCCAGGAAGCGATAGCCTACCCCTGACTCTGTAATGATATGCTCGGGATAATTGGCATCCCGCTCGATCTTCTTACGAAGCTGGGCGATAAAGACGCGCAGGTATTGCAGCTGTTCGACATGATCGGAACCCCATATTTCCCGGAGCAGGTATTGATGGGTAAGCACCTTGCCTGCATTTCTGCCAAAAAGGGCCAGCAGCGCATACTGTGTGACCGTCAGCTTTAGGAGTTCGTTGTCTTTTTTTACTGTGCGGGTTGAAAGGTCGATCTCCAGCCCGTTGAGCCGGATGACAGGTCCTTCGTCCTCGGGTACTGCTCCACGCAGGGCCGAGCGAATACGCGCCAGCAGCTCACCTGTTCGGAATGGCTTTACAAGATAGTCGTTGGCGCCATTATCCAGCGCCGCGATAATATCGTCCTCCCCGTTCAATACCGACAGGATGATAACAGGTTTGCCAAACCATTCCCGCATTTTTTTCAGCGTCGTATGCCCGCTTTCATCCGGAAGACCCAGGTCCAGGATGATAAGGTCCGGCGAATGTGTGGCCGTCAGCTGCAGGCCTTCCCGGGCGGTGGCCGCCTGTAATATGCTATAGCCGTGGGATTGCAGGGTTATCTCCAATATCTTACGGATGGAGGTCTCATCATCGATGACCAGAATTTCTGTCGTTGTTTTAGGGTTCATGATACGTATTCCTCCTCTTCTATTTCTACGGAAAAACAGGCAGGCAGGCTGATGGTAAAGCATGCGCCTCCGGATGCCCTGTTGGTGAGTTCGATGGCGCCATTATGCGCCTCTACAAAGCCTTTGACAATGGATAATCCAAGCCCCGTGCCTCCGATACGGCCCCTGCGGTAGAACTTATCAAAGACCCTGGTTATTTCTTCTTCCGGAATTCCGGGACCGTCGTCTTCCACCACAAGGATCAGCTCCCCGGCGAAACGGTCGGCGTTGATAAAGATGGGGGTTCCCGGGGGCGTATAAAGAGCCGCATTGTGCAGCAGATTGTAGATTACCTGTTCCATAAGCCCGTAATCCAGTCTTGCCAGGGGCAGGCCGTCCCCGATGGAAACCGTGACCTGTCTACCGGCCAGCGGCTCTTCCAGCTGATGCAGGATGGACAGGATCATCTCATGGACATCGTGCCAGTCCTTTTTTGGCTGGATAATTCCGGATTCCAGGCGGGACATATTGAGGAGGTTCTCCACATGCCGATTGAGCCGCAGGCTGGCTATGGAGATCTCCGTAAGCAGTTTTTTGCTGTCATCCCCTGACAAACGCCCCGGGTGTTCCAGCAGGTTGTCCGTCGCCCCAATGATAGTGGCAATGGGCGTCCTGAACTCGTGTGAAAGGGAGTTCAGCAGGGTATTGTATAATTTGAGGGTCTTTGCCTTTTCCTCCTTTTGACGGGCTATCTTTTCGATCTGTCTTATTTTATAGGTCAGGACCGCATTGACGAGTGCAATAACAAAATACATGGAGAGCAATATCCTGTCCTCCGTATTGCCCACCCGGAGGTTATAGCGGGGTAATAAGAAGAAATAATCCCAGATAAGGGCGCTGAGCAGGGCGGTCAGCAGGACGGGGAGGATATCGAAGAACATGGCGATCAGCGAGAGGGTCAGCAGCAGGAGAAAGGCCACCACTTCCACTCCTATATAGGAGGAAAATAAAAAGCAGACAGCCGACACCAGGCAGACGGACAGGATGCTAAGCAGGTACTGGCGGGGCCGGCCAATCCTGGAACCAATAAACGGTGTGACAAATACATCCTGCATTTAATATGATAATATTTTCAATATATGTAAATTATAAAATTAGTTTTTCCAAAATGACAATTTAGCAAATTTCATTCACATAAATATATTACTAATATAAAAAGTTGAATACGATATTTCGTATTTGGAGGAAAAAGTGCGCTTAAAGAGCTATAAAAAGAAAGGAGGCCTTGGGAGGGGCCTCCTTTACTAGGTGCAAAATGGGAGTAAACCAAATATTTAAATAATCTTAATGTTCTATTTCCTGTTCCTTCAGCCCATTAGGAGTTGCTACCAGCAAAGTGCCCTGTACGTATTTCTCGTCGTGCTGGCTGGCGTCCAGACCTTCTTCCTCTTCTTCGTCGCTGACGCGCAGAGGTACGATGGCGTTGACCACCTTGAAGATCACAAAGGAGACGGCAAAGGAATAACCTACAGCAATGAGCATGGCCTTCAGCTGTGTAAGGAAGAAGGAAGCATTACCATAAGCCCAACCGTCATTTCCGAGGGTATTTACGGCCTTGGTAGCAAATATACCCGTCATCAGCATACCAACCATACCGCCGATGCCATGGCAGGGGAACACATCCAGGGTATCGTCCAGAACGGTCTTGGTAGCCTTGAAATGCACAGCCACATTGCTGATAATGGCGGCAAATACACCTATAAAGATACTTTGCGGCACGGCTACAAAACCTGCAGCAGGCGTGATAGCAACCAGTCCTACGACAGCGCCCACACAGAATCCGACCACAGAAGGCTTCTTACCCCGGACCACGTCGAAGAACATCCACGAGCAACCGGCAGCAGCAGCCGCGGTATTGGTAGTGGAGAAAGCAGAGACAGACAAGGCATTGGCGGCTCCTGCAGAACCCGCGTTAAAGCCAAACCAGCCAAACCACAGCAGGCCTGTACCGATCAGCACATAAGGAATATTCGCAGGAGGCATAGAGAGCTTTTGGATATGCGCCTTTCTGCGTTTTAGCACCAGGGCGCCAGCGAGGGCGGCGCAACCGGCAGAGATATGTACTACTGTACCACCGGCAAAGTCCAGAGCGCCCATCTTGGCCAGGAAGCCATCAGGATGCCAGCTCCAGTGTGCCAGCGGAGCATATACCAGCAGGCTGAACAGCACGGTAAAAAGCACATAAGCGGAGAAACGCATGCGCTCTGCAATGGCGCCTACGACCAGGCCGGGTGTGATGATGGCAAACATCAACTGGAACATGGAGAACAATCCCTGCGGGATCGTGTTCGCCGCAACCCAGGGCTTGCCTGACAGCACGTCCTTATAAAAAAGATGTGTAAAAGGATTGCCGATGACCCCATGGATCGAATCCCCAAAACAAAGGCTATAGCCTACTATGATCCACAACACTCCTACCACACCTGCCGCTACGACGCTCTTCATCATAGTGGAAAGTACATTCTTCCTGTTCACCATACCGCCATAGAAAAAGGCAAGACCGGGGGTCATCAAAAAGACCAGGGCGGTCGCTACCAGGATCCAGGCAACATCGGCCCCATTGTATTTTCCCTCGTCAAAAACGGGTAGCGTGGGAACGAATATCGCCGCAATGGCTACCACCAGCAGCGTAATAAATGGCAATGTGCTTTTAAGAGTGAGTTTTGTCATAATCTCGTTGATTTCACGTTATAAAAAACTTTAATTTGTTGTATCTGAATGGAAAGTTATAAAGAATTTATAAAACCAACCAAGATTATTGTATTACATAAAAATTTAATAAATAAAGAAAATTTATACTACTATTTAATAATGAGTAAATTATATATAGGCAGGTAAAAAATGGTATAAAAAAATTTTATTAATTCTTTATAAAAGGGGGGTGTAAATTGCAAAATCTTTATTATCTGGATCATATTTTACCATTGTCAATATGATTGTACCCACCGCTGGAGTATATCCGGAGTCGAACCCGGCATTTTTATCTTATATCGATATATTCCCGAGAAAGCATCCTCCTCTTTTAGGAATTCGTGTTCTTTTTTACTGATCCAATATGTCTCCGAATAAGGTCCCCTGGGGCTACTCCCTTCGGTAAAGAGCTTCCAGCAATCCACTTTCTCTCCATTCATCAATGCCAGCTCTTCGCTGCCCGTCACCTTATATAATACATATTTCGGAGGTTCGAGCCCCGCATCGTAAAAATTGATCCAAAAGCTTTTCCCCTCCCCCAGCGGCAGCATCTCGAAGGTTTCTATATCGAGGTTCCAGTTCAGGTTGGGTTCGTTAAAGGACAGGTAGAAGGTGTCCGCACTTTTGATATCCTTTTCTGTCCAATTATAGGACCTGGTCCTGCCTCTCGCCGTCTCGCTGTGATATACCGGTGCAAAATCAGCCACCCTATTCAAGGAATGCACCTTTCTGTAGGAAGTGCTGTCCCCGCCGTACCAATGCTGGGTGATGGAGAAATATTTTACTCCACCCTTAGTTTCTATAGCAATGTCCCGCAGCCAGAACCAAAAACCCAGCCTGTCATTGCGCTGGGGGTTTTGAAAATATACGAGGTATTGCCGCAGTCCAGGCTTGAGCGTCTCTGTCAGCAAATGTCCCTTCCCGGGACGTATCGTGTCGGACTTTAGACTCGTTTGTCCCCTGGAAATAGCAGCGATCAGCAGATGGATCAGCAGCAGCGTGATATAATAGATGGCGCGCATATGGATGGTTTTGGTGAAGACACAAATCTCTATATCACGCAGGGGGTCTACAACTGCATTCAACCCTGTCACTTAATTTTTCAATACCCATGTCATTGAAGAGGAAGGCCCGATGGTTGAAAATAAGCGCGCGGCTGCCGGATCATTAGTAATTTGCCCGGGTGAATCTCTTTTCCCAATTCTTCAACAGGAGAGCAAGTCCGCGGCAGCTGCAATGGCTCGTCTGGGGAACCATTTTTCTTGTCAATTTTTGTTCGCTTCTGCCCATGGATGGATTGCTGCAGTCCTTTATTTACACCATCCTGAATACTTTTTTCTATGCGGTGATCATCTATGGCAATATCAGCTTTCTTTTTCCACGGCTCTACCGGCAGGGCCGTATCGGGTGGTATATCCTTGTCTCGATCGTGCTGCTGGCGGTCATCGGCTTCCTCAAGACATGGATAAGCCAGATGATCTATAATACCTGGTTTGCTACAAAAGAACATTATCCCCTTAACTGGAAAAACACCCTCTATGTCACCGTGGGATGCGCGGTGGTCTTTATACTTAGCTTCGTCTTCCGGATCGCCCTCGCCTATTTCGCGCTCAAACAGCAGGCGCAGCAGATACAGGAACAAAAAAGCCTGGTGGAGCTCAACCTGCTGAAGTCACAGGTACAGCCCCATTTCCTTTTCAATACCCTCAACAATATCTATTATGAGGCCTTCCGGGAAGCCCCCCGCACGGCCCTGCTCATCGGCCGGCTGTCGGAGATCATGCGCTATTTTGTAGACGAAAGCCCGAAGGAAAAAGTCGCCCTCTCCACGGAAATACAGTTTTTGGAAAACTATATCGCTCTCGAAAAGATCCGCATCCGTCATGGCGTGGAAGTCAACTTTATTGTGCGGGGATTGGTCTCACCGTATAAAATAGCCCAATCCCCGCATATCGCTAATGTCTGTCCTTCGGACGAACCGCTTCCAGCGGTTCCTGGTAAACAAGGCGCGGCCGACCCGCTGATCCCGCCCATGCTGCTGATGACCTTTGTGGAAAATATCTTTAAACACGGCATCGATCGCAGCGGCACTGATAATAAGATCTGTCTCTCGCTGGCTATAAAGGACGACCATCTCACCTTTGAGACGGAAAATGAATTGCCGGAGACGCCGGCGGCGACGACGCCACAAGGCTTTGGATTAAAAAATCTGCAAAAACGTCTTACCTTACTTTATGGGAACAAGGCCGAGCTGAAAACTTACAGGATTGAAAGAGTCTTTCACTCTTACTTAAAAATCCCACTGCTATGACCATACGCTGTCTGATCGTGGATGATGAACCCAACGCGGTGAGCCTCCTGGAAATGCTCATCGAACAAAACACATCTTGGGAATTGCTGGGCAAATGCTACGACGCACGGGAAGCCCTTGCTTTTCTAAAGATACATCCGACGATAGACCTCATTTTCCTCGATATCAACATGCCGCAGCTCACAGGTATAGAATTGGCCTCTCTCCTGCCAAAGGACATCCGCATCGTATTCACCACGGCCTACTCGGAATTTGCAGCCGACAGCTATACCTTCCAGACGATCGACTATTTGTTAAAGCCTATTACCCTCAAAAGATTTTATTCCGCCCTGCAGAAGATAGAAACCCATTTCACCATGCTGGAAGGGCAGTCCCAGCGTACGCCCCCGGCCCCTTCCCTGCCGGCGGAAGAATACTTCTTTATCAAGTCCGGAAGAGCCCTGAATAAAGTGCTGCTGAAGGACATACTGTATTTCGAAGGAGAAAAAGAATATGCCCGGCTGGTCAGTATCAACGATAAAATATTAATCTATAAAAGATTGAAAGACATAGAAGAGCAGTTATCTCCCTCCTTTACCCGGGTACACAACTCTTATATCGTTAACATTGCCCGGGTGGATAGCATCCGGGATAATCATATCTTCATCGGGGGAAAACAGATCCCCATCAGCGAGAAGTTCAGGGAGCCTTTTATGAATATCATACGGGAAAGGACATTTTAGCGTTAATATTCAAAACCTTAAAGTTTGGCTACAAAGAAGAAACTCTCCAAAAAGATAACCCGTTGGGTTAAGATATTCTGGATAAGCTTTTTTAGCGGTGTCCTGGCCTTTATCTTCTTGCTGGTGCTCATCATCATGGGCGCCTTTGGAAAGCTGCCATCGCTGCACGAGCTGGAAAATCCCACGCTTGTCCTGGCTTCAGAAGTGTTTGCCGACGATGGCAGTCCCATGGGAAAATATTATACAGAGAAGGGCAATCGTACCCATGTGGACTATAAGGATATCTCCCCCAATGTCATTCATGCGCTGGTAGCCACAGAAGACGAGCGATTCTACGAGCATTCGGGCATCGACGGCATCGGGGTCTTGCGCGCGATACTGAAGTTTGGCAGGGACGGCGGCGGCAGCACGATCACACAACAGCTGGCCCTGAATATGTTCAATGGAGAAAGGTCGCACAATAAGTTTCGCAGGGGTGTCCAGAAATTAAAGGAATGGATCATCGCCATCCAGTTGGAACGCAATTTCACCAAGGAAGAGATCCTTGCCCTCTATCTCAATGATGTATCCTTTAGCGATAATATATATGGCATACGCGGCGCCGCCCGAACTTTCTTTCAAAAGGAGCCGGCCAATCTCAGCGTAGATGAAGCGGCCCTGCTGGTGGGCATGGTCAATAACCCCCGCTTCTTTAATCCCCGTACGAATCCAAAGGCCGCCATGATCAGAAGGAATACCGTGATCAACCGGATGGCGACCAATCATTATATCACAGAGGCCGACGCAACTACCTTTAAACAAAAGCCCATCGATATAGGGCATTACCGCAAGCTGGATGAGAACAATGGCATCGCACCCTATTTCCGGGATGTGTTGCGGGGCGAGCTAAAGAAATGGTGTAAAGAGCATATGAACCCTGCTACGGGCGAACCATACAATCTCTTCCAGGACGGTCTGAAGATCTATACCACGGTCAACCCCCGCATGCAGCAGTATGCCGATGAAGCTGTGGCCTTGCAGATGCCTGTATGGCAAAAGGTCCTGGACAACCAGCCCAATGTCCGCAACGGCGATATCTGGAAAGGGCATCTCAATGTCCTGGAAGCAGCCATGCGTAACAGCGAAAGATGGCGTTCGGAAGAAGAGGACAGCATGTCGGCGCCGGAGATCCGTAACAGCTTCCGCGTGCCGGTGAAGATGAAAGTATTTGCGTGGAATGCCGCCCGGCAGAAAGATACCATCATGACACCCCTGGATTCCATCAAATACTATCACCAGATGCTCCAGACGGGCTTTATGGTAATGGACCCGATCACGGGCGCTGTAAAAGCCTGGGTTGGCGGCATCGATTTCTCCAACTACAAATTCGATCATGTCAATATCAATACCAAGCGGCAGGTAGGAAGCTCGATCAAACCCTTCCTGTACAGCCTGGCCATAGAGGACTTCAATTTCACGCCCCAGACCGAATGTGAAGCGGTGCAGCAGTATTTCCCGGAATACAAGGCCTATGTGCCGGCAAGAGCCAATTCCAAGGTCAGCGGGACCCGTACCATGGCCACCGGGCTTGCCTGGTCCATCAACGAAGTGGCGGCTTATATCATGAAACAGTTTGGCCCTGACGGTCCCAAGCGTTTTGCGGAGTTCCTCCATCAAATGAATATCCCTACGGCGGTGCAGCCCTACCCTTCGCTGGCGCTGGGCGCCTGTGAGCTGTCCTTGTATGAGATGATGTGGGGATATACTGTATTCCCTTCGGAAGGTATCAGCACACAACCCTACTATATCACCCGCATCGAAGATAAACATGGCAATGTCCTGGAACGCTTCCCGCCCGACCATAAGGAGGTGCTGAACCGTCTCACGGCCTATACCATGACAAGGATGATGCAGGGTCCCGTGGATTTTGGTACGGCAGCGGGTCTGCGCGGGCGTTTAGGCCTGGCCGAAATGGGTGGCAAGACGGGCACGACCAACGATAACTCGGATTGCTGGTTCCTCGGCTATACTCCGCAGTTGCAGGCAGGAGTATGGGTGGGCTGTGACGACCGCTTCATCCGGCTGGATGGCAGACGGGCAGACGGCGGCCACGTGGCGCGACCGGTGTGGGAGGCCTTTTTCTTAAAAGCCCTGGCCGATGACAAGCTGGGACTGGATAAGAAAGCCATCTTCGCCCGGCCGGACAGCGTAGGACCTCAATACGATTATCAGAATCTCATAGAGAAGACACCGCCGCCAGGAGCCGAAGGCGTCGACCAGGGGAATGGGAATGCCAATCAGTACCTGACGGCAGATACTACTTCCAAAACACGATCGAGCCAGTATTGACCGGCTCGTGCCGCGCAACGGCATCTATTCGGGCTGCATGTGCAGGCTGACGCCTATCCTGTTCCAGGCATTGATATTGATGATGGCCATGATGACATGGGCGGTCTTTTCTTCGCCCAACAATGCTATGGCACGCTGGTAAACACCTTCGCTAAGTCCATGCTGATGCAGCAGGGTGATCTCTTCCGTCATCTCCAGCATCAGGCGTTCCTCTTCGTTGAACTGCGGCGACTCCCGCCATACGGACAGCAGATACAGGCGCTGCTCGGTCTCGCCCAGCTTGCGGGCATCCTTTGTATGACTGTTGACACAATAGGCACAGCCATTGATCTGGGAGGCCCTTATCTTGATCAGCTCCTTCTGTATTGGGCTAAGACTGGTGCCCGCAACATAATTGGATAATTCTCCCAGCGCCTTGTACGCAGCAGGCTGCACTTCTCTCATCTTGAATCTTTTTTCCATTTTATTTGTCTTTTTAGTATCGTAAAATTACCCCCGCCCTTCGCAGCACAGGTAGACCAGTTGCTATAAAGCAGGTAGGCCAGGGATACCCCAAATTTCGTACCTTTAGGTCTGCATGCGTATCGTCTTTCTTCTGCTATCCTTATCGATGATAATCACCGCCCGGGCACAGCAAGATCCGGAAAAAGCTTTCCAGGAGGCCCAGCAGTCCGGAAAAAAGGTCCTGGTGATCTTCTCCGGCAGCGATTGGTGTCTCCCCTGTATCCGGCTGGAAAAAAATATATTGGCAGACAGTACTTTCCGGCAATTCGTTCGTGAGCGTCTTATCATGGTAGAGGCCGATTTCCCCCAGCGTAAAAAGATCCCCTCTCCATTAAAGGCTCAATACGAAAGCCTGGCTGACCGGTTTGACCCCGAGGGCGCCTTCCCCAAGATCGTGCTGCTCACGGCTGACAGAGCGCTGGTAGGCGTATTGTCTTATACTGGCCAGTCCCCCACCGCATTTATTGAAGAAGTGCAGAAAAAATTATGATCAGGCAGCAGCTACATACCCGGCTAATGGGCTCGAACTTTGAGCTGCTTGTTGCAGAAGAAGAGGAGAGCATCGGCAACCAGCGGCTGGAGGAAGGCGTGGCAGAGATCAGGCGTATCGAAGCCCTGCTGACGGAGTTTGATCCGGCCTCTCAAACCTCTCAGCTAAATCAGCAGGCAGGCCTGTCGCCGGTGAAGGTTGACCCGGAAGTTTATCAGCTTCTTCAACGATGTCTGCATCTTTCCCATCTCACCCAGGGCGCTTTCGATGTTAGCGCTGTCGCGCTGAGGTCCCTGTATAATTTTAAGGAGCGGCGGGCCTGCCGGCCCGATACGGCTCTTCTCGTGAAGACACTGGCATCCGTAGGCCATCGGCATATCCAGTTGAAGGGAGATACTGCCTTTCTTTCCAAAAAGGGAATGCGCATCGGGTTTGGGGCCATCGGCAAGGGCTATGCTGCCGACAAGGTCCGCGCCTTATGGAAGTCGCAGCAGGTGCGTGCGGGAGTCATCAATGCCAGCGGAGATCTTACGGCCTGGGGTTTGCAGCCGGATGGCAATCCCTGGCGGGTAGGTATTGCAGACCCGCGCGATCCTTCCAATATATTATTGTGGCTGCCCGTACAGGATGCCGCCGTCGCCACCTCGGGCAATTATGAACAGTTCTTTGAAATAGATGGGGTTCGTTATTCCCATAACATCGATCCTCGTACCGGCCATCCGGTCATGGGCGTCAAAAGCGCCACGGTCATCAGTCCCTCGGCTGAGCTCTCGGACGCGCTGGCCACGGCCATCACGGTCATGGGCGTATCGGCAGGACTTTATCTTATCGATCAGCTGCCGGATGTACATGGCATTATCATCGATGACAAAGACCGCATCTTCTCATCCAAAAACATTACCAGACATGCTTACAATTGACATACGGAGGCTATGCGTCCCGGCGATCGTAGCGATCGCCTGCTGCCTTCACAGCTGCACACCGGTGAAACCCTATCAAAGGGCTTATCTGAATGACGCGGCCATGCGTCCCGGCAGCACAGGCATTGAAAAGTTCGATATCAACGTACACACCATTCGTGAAGGCGCCAGCGGCGGCGGAAATGGAAAAGTCAGCGGAGGCTGCGGCTGTAATTGATCTAAAAAATGAAGAACAGATACTTTACGCTGGCGCTGTTGACATCAATACTGCATGCACACGGGCAGGACAGCGCCTATCGGCGCCAACGTATATCCCGCACCGATATAGAGGTCCTTTTTGGATATTATACACAGGACGGGAACCATTCCGCCATTACAGGAGGGACAGGCACGGAAAAGCTGCGGGTGTATTCACCTGAATTTACGATCACCCACTATCGGGATTCTTCTCATACCCTTACATTAAATGGCGGTGTCGATATCATCTCATCCGCCAGCCTGGACAACATCGACTTCCTGGTATCTTCCGCATCACGGTTGTCCGCCAGAACGCATGGCAGCGCCGCCTATAGCTGGAAGCTTCGAAGATCGAATACGCATGTCACTGTCCAATCAGGGTTTTCTGTCGAGTCGGCCTATCTCTCTCTTCCTCTTGGAGTCTCTATCGGGCACAGCAATCCCTCCGGATCGCAGGAATGGAAAGCCTCGCTCGAATGTTTTTTTGACGACCTGCGTTATGGCTGGATCAGCAAGGAATATTTTCGCCCTGTGGGCCTGATCTATCCGGCCGAATTAAGAGATACCAACTGGTTCCCAAATTACCGGCGTAATTCCTATAATTTCTCTTTTTCTTTTTACCAGGCGGTCAATTCCCGGATGCAGATGGCCTTCTTTCCGGAATTTGTCTATCAGAAAGGTCTTCTGTCCACACCTTATCACCGGGTGTTTTTCAACGGCAGCCGGCTTACGGACAGGGTTGAGAAGCTGCCTGCTGAAAGATGGAAGCTCCCATTGGCAGTACAGCTGAATATATTTGCCGGCACCAGGACCATCATCCGATGGTACTACCGATTCTATCACGACGAGCTGGGCATCACGGCCCACACCCTGCAATTGGAAGTGCCGGTAAAGATACACACGGAGTTCAGCGTAGCGCCGCTGGTACGATTCTACACCCAGACAGCCGCCCGTTATTTCGCTCCCTATCATCAGCACGAGCTGAATGAGTCATTCTATACTTCCGACTACGATCTGTCCAGGTTTGACAGCTACAAAGCGGGACTCACCTTACGTTATGCCCCACAACGACCGATGAGCCCCGGCTACACTTTCAACGCCCTCAGCCTGCGATACGCCTGGTACAAGCGATCCGATGGACTGGCCGCCCATATCCTTACATTACTGCTGGAATTGGAGCACACCCGCAACCATCCGTTGCATGAGGGATTTGACCAAAAGGGTATCAATCATTCGGATTAAAGGCTTTGTCCGGATTAAAAATATCGAGGTTATCAAATGTGGCGCCGCTGTTATCACCCGTGGCGCCCAATCCTATATAGCTCTTACCCCCGATGGTAAAGGCCACGGCCCCTTCTCTCAACGCGCGCGGATAAGGCGTCCGCTGACTCCAGTAAGTGGTCGAAAAATCATATACCCAGGTAGAGCTTTGCAGAGATACATTCGTGCCCGTCACCAGATAGGCTTTACCGTTACTTACAAAGGCGGTCGCGTGCTCCCGCTGGATACTCGTATAGCCATCGTCAAATGTCCCGGGGTCGGTATTCGTAATATTGGCCAGGGGCTTCCAGGGCGCCGTCTGAGTAGGGTCGAACTCCCAGAAGTCCTTCGTCATCGTCCCGTTGTTGCTACCCGTGACGATATAGGCCTTGTCATTATATACAAAGGCTACGGCCCCTTTCCGTTTGGAGAAGTTGAGGTCGGTGCTTGGGGTCCTGGCCCAACGGTCGGAGTCCGCATCATACTGGTAAAAATCACTTAATGCGTATACGCTGAATCCGGTGCCTATATAACCTTTCCCCTTTACGGCAAATCCCACGCCATCATAACGCGCGCCACCGGGAAAGCTCGCCTTTTTTTCCCAGGTCTGCTGGACAGGGTCATACCGATAGAAATCATCGAATCTGTTGATACCGTTCCATCCCGTACCGATATAACCATAATTGCCGATGCTGAATGCCGAAGCGCCACTACGTGCAGCGCCGGGGAAATCTGCCAGCTGTGTCCAGCCTGTATCACTGCTAAAAGACCAGAAATCGCTCAGATGACCGTTGCCGCCAATGTTCTCATTATAGCCCAAGCCGACATAAGCTGTATTGCCTATTACAAAGCAGGAGGCTCCTCCTCTCGGATAGCCTTCGATGGCATGGGCCTGTATCCAGTCTCCGTCTTGCAAATAAGAAAGAGAGGCTTTACTACAGGATGAATAACAAAAAACGGATATGACAAAGAAACCAATAACAGGGATAAGAATTACACGACGCATTGAAAGGATTTTTGATGGGTTATCAATTCTCTCCAGCAGCAGCGAACACACTACAATAAGAGCGCTTGCTGTCCTCTGTCGCGGCAAAAATCCTGTTAAGGTTTCCTATAAGAAATGTTAAGGCCCGCTGAGCGGGCCTTAACGGACTTATCTTATGATTTAATAAATGGTCCCACTATCTGTAGTACGGGTGGCATAGACAACGGCTCATCGAATGCCTGCGTCACAGCACCTATGTTTACGGTGGTGACAGTAGTGACATCGATGCCTAACTGGACCACATTTTCTTCTCCATCATATATAAAGCCAGGCAGTCCATCTGCTTCTGCAAAGTTGATCCATCCCTTCGAGCTTCTCAGTCTCCTCACTTCCGATGCATGCCGTGCTTCTACGGAATGGATATTCAGCGCAGCGGCCAATACATCCTTCGCTCCTGCCAGGTTCGGCGCCTGTCCCTTATATGCCCTGACTCCAAGATCTTCAAATGCGGCAGACAGCCCCATAAATCGCTGGTAACTGGTAAATACATCCGGGAACATGCCGCCAGCCGTAAAATCAAAGGTCGGCGCTGGAACAGGCGTTCCACCAAGGGAAGTGATCGTTGTCTGGAGCAATGCCACGTGCGCCGTCTCATGTTTGCTGATCTGCATAAATACATTCACATCTCCGGCAGCGATCAGGCCGGAAGCGGCCAACCCTTGTTTGTAAAATGTATCCTCGAAATATTCAAGTGTCAGCGCATAGTTCAATATCTTTATTATGTCCGGATTGGAAGGTGTTGCCTGCGCCTTATTCTCCAGCACATCCAGCACTCCAAACGGTATAGCAGCAAGAGCGGTCTTCAGGCCAAGACCAAGTCCTTTGGTAAGAGCTTCACGGCGGGAAAAGTTCTTTTTTATGACCTCTTTTTCAAAGGTCTCTTCGAATATAGTAAGAGCTTTCATTTTGTGATAATTTTGTTGTTGTTAAGGTAGTGTGGAGGCGGAGATCTTGGTAAGAAGGAAGGAATTGCAGGTGGCCACGATACTCTGACCGCCTGAAGCAGCATTGGGTGTCCTGGAACGTTCCAGCCCCGTGGCAGGATCGACGGCATCGTCCCCCGCGAAATCCGCAGATCTGGGATTTAGCAGGTCGCGGATGGCCGCTGAATGACGAGCTTCCACCGATACGATCTTCCCGGCTATCTTCAAATAATCGGTGGATTGAATAAAGGGCCCTAAGCCGTTATACGCTTCAACACCGATGTCCTCCAGTATCTTTGCAGTTTTCAGCACACTGTCCCGGCTGGTGAAATCCACGGAAGAGAAATCAAATTGCAGGGTGCCGATGGCATTCGATCCCAACAGCTTTTTAAAAAAGTCGCGATGCGCCATCTCATGATGCATGATGTCGAAAAGCACCTGCTTTTCCGATAAAGGAGCATTGTTGTAATAAGAAGCATTTGCTTTAATATAAAAAGCCGCCTCTATCTGTTCCAAAACATAAGCAAAATTCAAAATACCGATGTCCGCCACACCGACATCCATGGTGCCGGAGCCGGGCTGTCCATCCTTCCTGCACGCAGTCAACCCTACCATTAAAGATCCGCCCGCCAGCGCGATGGATCTCAGAAATCTTTTTCTTTGTATCGGCTTATAAAGCCTCTCCTGCAGATAGTCATGATTTTTTTGCTCTTTCATATGCAAGACTTTATTGCAGCTGCGTTAAATAACCATACCTCGATCCAAATGTGAACAAAATGATAAAATTGTTTGCTAATCGGGATACATTGAGCAATAAAATCCACATTGCAGCTGATATAAAAAATCATGCCACAGTACTTACCCATCATATTCACCCTGCTCTTCTGCCAATCATTAAAATATCCTGCCACCCCGCCGGCCAGGCCCTTTCCTCAGCATGTCACCTATCAGAAAGGCTGTATCCTTCCCAACCATATCAGCCGGCAGCGGATGGATGACAGCGTCCGTGCTTTTTACAAAGTATGGAAACGCACTTATATCAAAAAAGGGTGTAATGAAGGAGAATACTATGTATGGTTTGAAGGACCGGTTTCACGCAATAAACAATGTGTTTCGGAAGGTCAGGGCTATGGCATGATGATCGTTGCATTGATGGCAGGCTATGATACGGCCGCACGAACCATCTACAATGGACTCTATCATTACTACAAGGCCCACCCCAGCAAGTCCGATCCGCACCTGATGGCATGGGCCCAGAAAAAAGGCTGCCGCGACATAGACGGAAGCTCCGCCACAGACGGCGATATGGACATCGCCTATTCACTGCTGCTGGCCGATGCTCAATGGGGCAGCCAGGATGGTATCGACTACCGGAGAGAAGCCGCTCACATGATCTCTTCCATCATGCAGCAGGAAGTAAATCAAAAGACTTTTTCCGTATTGCTAAGCAATTCTGTCGAACACGACAGCAAGGATTATTTCGATATGCGAAGCTCGGACTTTATGCCGGCTCATTTCCGGCTCTTCCGCACGATCAGCGATGATACCCGGTGGGACAAGGTCATCGATAAGAATTACAAGTTGTTCCAATACATGCAGGATACTTACAGTCCTGAGGCAGGGCTCGTTCCGGATTTTATAAACAAGATAGGAACACAGACAAGACCTGCCAAGCCGCGCTATCTTGAGGCCCGCTACGATGGCGCCTATAACTACAACGCCTGCCGCATGCCCTGGCGTGTCGCAACAGATTATATACTCCATGGAGACCCACGCGCAGCCGAAATGGTGGGAAAGATCAATCGATGGATACGCACTACCACCAAAGGCGATCCGGACAATATCTCCGCCGGATACAGCCTGGGTGGAGAAGATCTGAAGAACAGGTATTACGAAGCGCTATGCTTTATCGCCCCCTTTTGCGTAGCAGCCATGATCAATAAGGAAAATCAGGTCTGGCTGAACAGGCTCTGGGATTATATGGTGCACTTCCGCGCGAATGAGTTCGACTACTATGACAACAGCATCCGCATGATCTGCATGGTTATCCTCTCGGGTAATTACTGGGCTCCGGGAAGCTGAGCTTATTTCACAGGCGACCCGTCCCGGTGCTCTTCGCTGGCAATTTTAAGAATGGTGTCGCCCTCATGCAGGTCGCCATATATTTCCATCCGGCCTTTGTCGGAACGCCCTTGCTTTACATCCACCCATTGCGCCTTGCCATTGACTACCCTGATGACAAATACCCGCTCCGTAGAATTGACGACAGCTGAAGTTGGAACGACAAAAGTGCTGTCCCTTGCAGGAAGAGGAACATTCACTTCCGCTGCCATGCCGGGTAACAGCTTCTTATCATTGTTGATAACATCCATTTCTATCCTTTCCGCACGCAGCCGGTTGTCCAGCGCACCTGCCAGGCGTTTGACCTTTGCATGAAAGACTTCATTGGGCAATGCCTTTACGGTAAACTTCACTTCATTCTGATCGTTCAGATATCCGGTATAGGCCTCGGGCACGGAGACCACCAGCCTCAGATGACGCTGTTCCTGTAAGGTGAACAGGGGGAACTCGGAACCCTTGCCGGAAGGCCCGACATAGGCGCCGGTGTTTACATTACGGGCGCTGATCACCCCATTGAAAGGAGCCCTTATCTCCAGGTACTTGAGGGTCTCGGCCACCTGGTTATAGGCGGACCTGGCAGCTTCCAGCTGCGCAAGATCAGATTTCTGACGCGCATCGGCCTGATCGATGTCGTTCTGCGAGATAGTGCCGGGCGTCTTGCTGGTCTCGACCAGACGTTCGTAATTGGCCTTGCTGGCAATATAGATCGCCTCCTGTGATTTTACACGGGACTGGGCGCTGGCTAATTGAGTGGCCAGTTCGGGAGCTTCCAGCGACGCCAGCAGCTGTCCTTCACGTACTTCCGATCCTACATCCACATACAGCCTTTTTACAAAGCTGTTCTCTTTTGCATACAGGTCTACCTGTTGATAAGCAATAAGCTCACCGGGGGTATAGAGCGCCGTTGACAGCCGCCCCTTCGTCAGGGGAAAACTCTCCGCGGGAGCTGCCGGGGCGGGCGCTGTCTTGCTGCTGTCCTTTTTTTCACCACCCTCTCCATCCGAAGACGAACAGGCGCTGAACAAGGTGACGGCCACCAACGCATACAGGGCCAGGCCAACAGCCAATGGGTTATTTCTCATTTTGTTCATACAATGACGGTATATAATGTTTACTTTCTTTATCAGACGGATCGAGGGATACGGATTCGGTAGATGTCTTACCCTGTACCCATGCAAAGATCAGGGGCAGGATAAATAATGCGGCAAAGGTACTGGCAATCAGACCACCAATTACGGCACGCCCCAGCGGAGCGGCCTGGTCACCGCCTTCACCAAGACCCGAAGCCATGGGTATCATACCTACCACCATCGCCACACTGGTCATCAGGATGGGTCGCAGACGAACGGCAGCAGATTCCCGTGCTGCCTCCAGCGCGTTCCCGGAATGCATCCGCAAATGCTCTGCATTGGTCACCAGCAGTACGGAGTTGGAAATGGATACGCCTACGGACATGATCATTCCCATATAGCTCTGCAGGTTCAGCGTAGAGCCGGTGAGCATCAACAGCCCCAATGAACCCAATAGCACGGCGGGCACGGTACACAATGTTACAAGAGATACCTTAAAGGATTGGAAATTGGCAGCCAGCATGAGGAAGATGACCAGGATAGCCGTGATCAACCCCGTCTGCAGACTGTCCAAAGTGTCTGTCAACACTTGCATGAGCCCCCTGGTCTCAACAGTGATACCGCGCGGAGGAGCGCCCAGTTCGGCGATGACCTTCTTTACATCCGTAGCAGCTCTGCCCAGGTCCTTCTTATATAAGTTGGCCGTGACCGATAGTACAGGATTGGGGCCAATGTTGTCGTTCTCTCCATTGGTAGTGTCGGGCGTGATAGTGGCCACATCGCTCAGGACCGGTCGCGGCGCATTAGGTAATATAGGCGTCTCGCCGATGTCATGGATGCTGGTCATCTTATTCTCAGGTACTTCCACCTGGACGTTGTACGCCAGGTTGGTCCTATGGTCGACCCAAACACTCTTCTCGGTGAATCTCGAAGATGAGGTAGCCGCCAGCAGGCTGCGGCTGATCGCAGCGGCATTGGTACCCAGCTGTGCAGCCCTTACCCTGTCGATATCGATATTGATGGACGGATAATGCGTGGACTGTCCCAGCTGCACATCCCGCAGATAAGGGATCTCCTGCAGCTTCGCGATCACCTTGTTCGCGAACTCTTCGTTCAGCTTCTTGTTCTTTCCGATGATCTTCACCTCGATGGGTGTCGGAGAGCCCTGACTGAGTATCTTATCCGTAAGCTCGATAGGTTCGAATGAAACTTTCATCTCGGGCATATTAGCCTTTATGCTCCGGCGAAACTCATCCTTCAGCTCGTCCATCTTCACTTTATAATCCTCTTTCAGGCTCACCTGCAATACGGCCTCCTGCGGCCCTGCCATGAAAAGATAGATAGGATTCGTCGAGAACTGCCCACCGTGCATGCCTACCATCGCGGAAGTGATCTCGAT
>Ga0105239_10001153_pt1 | contig 36422 bp, 31 predicted proteins | sample KBSC44metaG_FD_92761 | JGI IMG/M metagenome (GOLD analysis project Ga0105239, IMG submission 92761) | Corn rhizosphere microbial communities from Kellogg Biological Station, Michigan, USA - KBS C4-4 metaG | ecosystem: Host-associated > Plants > Roots > Rhizosphere > Soil | place: Michigan, USA... | reverse complement strand
GTTATTGAGCGATAAATCGACCTCAGATATCTCTCACATTTCAAGCTGAATGATGAGTCACAATGTGAAGAGGGAGTGAATATCAATTGATTTCGGTGAATACTTGAGCGATTTTGAGGGTTTTAAGGTGTCGATTCGGCATCCTCAATGGAAGTGGAGCTGTAGCGGATCCTCAATGGGGTTTAGATGTTGATGATGAATATCATCGTGGAGAGGAAGGAAAGAGATCGACAGGCGACTGCCCAAGAGAGAGAAGAGATTGAAAGGAGTCCACTCGCCCAAACCAGTTCCATAAAGATAATCATGGCATGGTGCTCCTTGAGGGAATCGGTCCGCCAGAGGCTGGGTGATCTTCTGTGGAAATGTTCCTCTGGCCTGGATGGGGTAGAATGGATTTAATGGGGCTCCCCAACGGTTTTAATTCTGTGAAAATAGAGATGAGATATCCTCACTGAGCCAATTTTTGCTTGTATACTGCAGATCAACTGCGTTAGACATGCATGAACATGGGGAGTGAAATGTGTTTCCCTCCATCGTTTGTTGGTAACCCGTCAGTCTATGGCCGAAGATTTCTGATACTGGGAAGTCCTTGGGGGCGTTCGATTGAAGGCTCGTTCTGGCCTCGTGTGAGGATTTTACTTTGGCGGTGGTTGTCGTTCGCGATGTTCAATCGAGATGTGTGGAATGGATACATGGATCTTGGACGTTGAACGGTAGCAAATAAGATATGGGAGGTGGGGCGTCTGCCTAGATTGAGTTGACGCGCGTGGAAAGCTTGATCTGGAATGCCCGAGTCTCATTTGTCCATTGCGTCACGCGATCTGTCGATCCGATCCGCTCCACATGAATGCCAGGCCTTCCCCCCAACGTCAACATCACTGCTGCATGCTCATTTATTCGAGTCCTGCAAGCAAAAGAGCCTTGGTCAACAGAGGAAAATAATCCTGTTCATTGCTGACGCGGCATACACGTTGTCAAGAAATATCGACAAGTTCTCGGATCTAATTCAGTGGTGGGCGATAAGCTCAGAGGGTTGAGACTCGGGTCAAGCGGGTCCCAGCACTGAGGGGCGAGGCTGCCCCCAACATGGATCGCCCGCGATCTGCAATCCTAGTGGGTTTCTATCATCAGCACGAGAGATGTTCATCATGCCTCCACCACCATCCACTATTCCCATATTAACCACCACTGAACATCAAAACTGGATACCCCGAGGCCCTCTCCTCCGCTCGAATATATCGCTCACCCAGCTGATGATGCTTCTGCCTAGAGTGATCTGCATTGATATTTGAGTATCAGAGATCAGAGAATGAGAATATCAGAGGATCACACTGTCACAGGATCAGTGATTTGAGAATCTGAGTTGATCTGACGGTGTCCTGAACGGCTATAAGAACCCTTCCCTCGCCCAGAGCTTTGCAAAAACATCTTTCCATTTCTTCCATCACTTACTCTTCACTATACAACATCCAACACAGAACAACTTCAGCCTTCTTTTCTCTTTTCAACCTTCCTCACCTTCAACATCCTCACCATACAACACTTCCAACATCTTCAACATACAACACCCTCACCACCCTCAACCTACAACACTTCCAACAACACTCAACACTCAAAACACCCCAGTAAACCCCCTCCATCTCCTATCCCATTCCACCCCCTCCCATTCCTCCCCTCCCCTCCCCTTATCCCATCCATTCCAATCCCCATTCCCTTCCTATTGTTCTCCCATCACTATCATCAACTATCTCCTTTCCTATCCCATTCCTCCCACTCCAATCCCTATCCCTATCCTTTTGTTCTCCCATTACTGTGATCAACTATCCACTCCCCTCCCCCTTCCTATTCTCCTTCCAGTGTTCCATTGTCGTGTTCCCCCATTCCATCCCATCCCATATCCCACCCCTCCCCTTCCTGTCCTGTCCTGTCCTGTCCTGTCCTGTCCTGTTCTATTCTGTTCTGTTTCTTGTTTTTTTCTCACCAAGGTAAGTCCTGTTCTGTTTTCTTTTTTTCTCACACAGGTAAGTTCTGTTTTCTGTTTTGTTTTTTACTCACCAAGGTAAGTCCCCCTATGCATCGTGACCTCGTCTCAAAGGTAAGTTCCTATTATTATCCCTCACAAGGTAAGTGGGCCCCTAATGAGTTGGGCATTCAACAAGGTAAGTCAACTAAGTCTCCCCTAATGTTGGGTTGAAACTTCAGTTCAAACTTCTCAAAGGCAAGAAACAAACCTCCATGTTCATCTTCATGTTTTTTTCTCAGTCTTCCTTTCTAATCCTTCTGTTCTCTTCTTCTGACTTGTGTTGTTCATTCCACTTATCAATCTTCATCTATTCCTGTCAACTCATTCCATATATACCTATATAGTAGTCAAATATTCCCAGTATTGTCCTCTTGGATTCTCACATCCTCTTATCTAACATTTGCGTCTCCCAACCCGTTAGCTTGGTCAAATAGGTATGTATCCATAGGCACCCCTGCACCCCTGCACCCCTGTACCCTTCCCTTAAGGATGGATTAGGACTTGATTCACCTTGAAGTTGATAATTTTCGTCTTCTTTCTTTGAAGTATGTTGTCCCCGAGATCTTTCCCCCCATACTCGTAGTGTGCTATAGTATGGTCATGCAGTACCCACGCCGCCTGAGATCGTTTCCCTCCCACACATCAACACCATCTAACGCCATTCAACAACAACAACAACGCCGGCATCTGTCACAGCTCGTAGGGAGGTACAATACTTTCTATCGCTTCAGGTACTGGGACGTGTCGGGGTCGAACCTCACAATGAGGAAGACTCGATCATGCGCTCAATTCTCAAATAACGACGAGGACAACACATTGGAGCACATAAACAGGCGAAAGAAGAGGAGACTGCTGGCGAGTCACTGAGGACACCGTGGGTTGTGATCTATGGTCGTTAGATTCAACGACCTTGCCAACATGCAGCAGACGGTTCAGCGGCTAGGGTGCATTGGAGAAGGGAATAGATGAAAAAGCATTCTCAACCGATCTTGGATGACTATGCCATGTAATCTCTGCATATATGATGATACTATCTTCCATCACGCAGTTGATTGCTATATATTTGGTGTCAATGCCTCACACTCTCCTTTTCGGCCTACTATCGCATTCGAAAATTTGGCTGGGTGTCTGGGCTCCGCTGCACAACCCTGACTCCCAGGAAACGCTTCCCGTTTGGGCGACACGGTCGGTAATCAGGCTGAATTTCGATTATGTGGTAGCGAGGCTTAGGTACCGAGATCTTGTCTGCGTTCTGGACAAAACTTCAGCCACACTTCAGCCTTAGCGAGCATTTTCAACTGGGTTCTCTCTCACAAACTTCTGGTCTGCCTAGCCATGGCCCAGTTTCAACCGTCTTCAGAATTCTTATTTCAGCTATATCAGATTCGCCGAATTTTGCTTCCCGCCTACGCCTCGGACAGAACCTCTACCCCAAGCTTTCGAACCTCACGGTCCCAAATACCCGGGGTGTGCTGAAATAGAGGAGTGTGGGCGGTATATCATCTAAGTTGGAGACTCATTTGTTCCCGTTATACTCCCTATGTTCGTACCAGACCAATGATGCCGTCCTTCTTTAGATTCGTACCCCACAAGTATCAGAAGAAAGTCGCAGACTAGGAGAGCCTTTTCAAGCTGGCTCTTAGCGAGTCAAGTCCCCGAGAATCTGAGCCCAGACAGGGACCAACTGTGACATGCTGTAAAGAAATATCCAAAAGTTTCCGCGAAGTCGGTCGAAGAGAAGCTGCTGACATCATGCCCTTAACCGCAGAGCGCAGCTCCTCCGAGTATCGCCCCATTGTGGCCCTAGAAAATTCGATAGAGCTTATTAAATCGACGCGAGGGTCGATATTCATTCTCCGAAAGATGATGCAATCAAAGGACCATATGTCAGCTGCTGCGCTCCAACTATTTGCGCTGGAATGTTGAACGGACATCCCAGACATGTATTCCTGCGGAAGCCGAATTTCCTAATACCAATCTGGTAAATGCCAGCCTTATGAGCTACATTTGTTTAGGAAGCTTACTGGCGCTAGGTACTTTAGATAACTTCCAGAACTCTCGGTTATACTTCTAGAAACGAAGTCACCGATCTTGATAACTGGGAATGATGTGTCCCCATCTCCGTTTCCGCTGGGAAGGACTGGAGTTGATATTAAAGAGTCTATTTAGAAACATGTCTGCAAAATCCGGAAAACTTAATAAAGTCGCATGCAGGCCGGGACCGGAACGCCAGCAGATATCCCAGCACCGACACCTTAGTCGGTGATATCGAACGACTGACCGCCTTTCAGATCTTTCGGCTTTTTCGGCTTCTTCTTGCGCCATCCAATGCCTGAAAACTCTTGAGTTGAGAAATCGAAAATCGTGCCAATTCAGGTACTGGCTTCCGTCTGCGGGCCTACACTTCCAACCGGTTGGGGCCCGGGAGCTTTTGCTTCCCAGTCATTATCGAATCCGAATTCTTTATCAATGTCGCTAAATAGGTTAAGAATCTTTGCCGGTATTTTCTTTTCGTTTGAAGTGAAAAAGGCGAAGGATGTGTCTTCGCTCGGGGGTTCAGGTTTAGGCCCCGGGTGTGGTGGTCAATCGTCGGCCATCTTCACCATAGTGTGGGTGATGCTGCTCAAGTTAGTGTCAACATGCGTTTCACGCGTCTGGGGCAATGCTGACCTACTACTCGGCTTGTGCCGGTCCATCAGATGTAGCGTCTTTTGAGTATCCTTGAGTGCCGCCAGCTTCTTTGTCAAAGATTCTCGCTCATTGATCGACTGCTTTGACTCCGCAGCGATACTCCTCAATTCATCATCGCTGAGGCGCAGGACAGTTTCAGGTGAGAAGATATCAGGGAGCTTCTTGAGGAGACTAGCTTCGATGGCGTAGTAGTTGAAAGCAGATATAAGGTTCTTGCTTGCTTCCTGCAGCATGGTCAGTTGCGTCGTCCGAGATATTGAGCGAAGCTGTCTACTCACCTTGTAGTACGCTCGCATCCCGTTTGTGGCTTCGATTGCACCATATCGACCCATGTCCATTTCGACCTGTCCCTTGACGAGTGCGTTCAGCAGTGAATCAAGATGAACTCCTTGTCCGATGTAAGCAGTCGCCTTCAGATCAACACCGAAATGCTTCTCCAACCGCTTGCCAATTTCCTTACGTGCTTGTTCGGTTCTCAATTTCTGGAGGGTGTCGGTGAAGTAGTGATTCTCTGTCATGGGATGGCCCTTTGCGTGTGGCTCAAGGACCTCCTCAGCCTTTGCAGAGAGAGTAGCTTCCAAAGGTTCCATATTTGGATTGATGACATGGCGACGGATCTTGGCGACGGTGGTTTCATCTGCAACCTCTTCCAATATGAGTCCGATGGTTGTGTGCGCGGCAGTCACAAGGCTGTCTCTTGTATCTGTGACAAGACGACGCCAGGGTGCTGCCTGCTCAAAGAAGAGATCGCCAATGATAGCAGCGCTCGGGAATCCAGGCAACTCCAACCCAGTGTTCCGCTCCATACGATATTCCACTTCCTCGTAGAAGTCGTCCTTTGTAATCCATCGTGGCTTTCCTTCAGTGTGAGTGTGGGTATGCGGGATGGAGTCGACAATATGGTAGGTATGACCATCCCTCCTCACGCACGTAGCGAAGTCCTTGATTAGCTTCCGTGTAACTGCGCGGAGGCGCTTGTTGAATCCGGCCTCAGTCCTGGACATCCCGAAGAAGGAGTCTGCGTAATTAGCGTCCAGGGCGCCAGACATCAGTTCGCGGAACCTTTGACTAGCTCGCAGAAGATAAAGACGTTGATCGGACAAAGTACCTCGCGCCGTGCCCAAAGCGTTGAGCCGCTGCTGGCAGTCTGCTAAACCACTCTCGACGTCGCTGAGCAAGCTTGGAAGCTCGGTCAGGATGTGTTGATAGAGAATTGCACCGAGTCGCAGGCGCAGAGTATCGATGCCCTTATTTCGCGAATCGAGGTTCTTCCAGATGCCTCCATTGAAGAATAGAGTTTCGGTTTCGTCTCGCTGTCTATTGGTGTATAGGCGTTCCTCATACTTGCGATTTCGCACTACGTGCCAACCAAGCACAAACTTGATGTCTGTGTTCTGCACAAGCTGAAAGAAAGAAGTCTCTGAGGGAGAGCCTTCAGACAAAGTGTCAGGCTTCGTGATGATCCCGAGGGTACGGTTTCCATTGGGATCGTGTTCTCGAGCAAAGTCTAGCACCGCTTGATTGTTCACATCATTCTTGGCTGAGACGACTGCCAGGATGATGCTGCGTGAGTTCTTGATGTATGAGCCAACCAAGTCGTAGACTGCTTTCTTGTCGTCATCTGAATGAGACTTACTCTTCGAATGGAATAGGCCGGGTAAGTCAACCAAGGTCAGGTGAGGCTGGGTTGGACCGGTGAGTTCGATTCTGAGAACATCGTGTGCAAAAGTCTTCTTGCCGTGCCCAATGCCCATGGCTGTAGAAGCTTCTTCAATGATCTTTGAAAAGTTGTCTAAGTTGCTTGTGAGGGGCTTGAAGTTCTGGAGCTCGATTTTCTCAGCCTCAGATCGGGCTTCTTCAGGCGAAATGCTGATTGTGACGTTCTCCTCGATACTTCTTCGGAGGATGTATTCAGTAGCAAACCGGGTGCAGAGTCCTTCTCCTGTTGGGAAGCTTCGACCACAGACAGCTTCCAGGCACGATGATTTTCCAGACGACTGATCTCCACAGACTACGATTTGAGGAATGTCGATGTAACGGCTGATGCCATGTGATCTGATCTTGTCGATGGCATTGAGGAGTTCTTCGTGTTCGGGGGAGGAGATTGATGGTTGGGGTGCGGGAGCCTTGTCTCCTGCATCACCCATGTTGAGGATTTCGTGATGTCACAAGGGATGACTGTGTTTGGCCTGACGGTCCAAATGATTTCAATGGATGGTGATTTGAGTGTCAGATGCAGTAGTATCAACTAATGATGGCCTGTCGAAGATGAAGGAGATGGGGAAAGAAGTTGGAGCCGAAGCTGGGGAAAATGAGATCTTATGGCACATTGAAAAGGCTCTGCAGGCAGAAGCAGCCAAGCACTGTCGTCAACAGCGCAGATACCGAAAGAGATAGGAACATGTTGCTTTGGTGACATTGTGTGATGGCCTTGGCGCCAGCACAGAGTGCGGTAGAGCAGATGCAAGCCTTCCCATAGAAATGATTGGGTAAGAAATGCCCAACTCATGCGGTGATATCGGTTAGTGGAAAGCCACACAGCCGAAAAAGCGCAGAATGCAAGGCTTAGCCATCACCGAAGAGTCGTTACCTGTGGATTGCTATATCCGTAGCCGCCGTCCAAAAAAAAGGCCAGGCGGGTGACCTCCAGGTCAGAAATGAGCCGCATGGCCGGCCTTGATCAAGGGTGGCTTTTGAGTCATAGTGAGGCTAATATCTCACCGCAGCAAAGGCGGCAAGGCAGACCGCAGAAACGTAGTTGAAAAGCAGAAAGGAAATGAAAAGATTGAGAGTGCCGAAAGTGAAGGAGGTGAGTTGAAGAGCCGGATGAGGCTAGTACATTTCGACGAGACCTCGAAAAGTGGGCCTTAAAGATGTTCATGTTTGCCGAAATCAATCAATCGTGATGCTGGTAGCGAGAAGGGGATATTGAGAAAGACATGGAGCAGTGGAATCCAATTTCAGATTGGCGTAGAAAACGGGAGGGCAACGGGGGTAAGGGCAAATGATTACAAAAGTCACTTTGGTGAAATTTGTCGGAAACGAGCGGAGGGTCAGCCCATGAGGATGATCTGCCATCCAAACTTGTCGGTTGGCTGCTGCAATGACGACCGCATCTGTGATTTTTCAGAATCTCAGTCAACTAGCTTGCTAGGCAGCATCACCCCCCTTACCGGTGGTGTATGGGAAGGCAACAATCAATGCATTCGGTTGAACCTATCTTCACATACAGACAGAATCATCATGTCCGAATGTTCGATAGTCCTATGTTCAACAGCCTCGTAGCTGTGGTTGGGATTCGCGCGAAGGTATAAGTTATGGTCAAAATGGTATCGTGAGGGTTTTGCATTGACGCTTCAAAAGTGTTGGATGCATCTGTTCCATGTACATTGAATTGATGTATTTGTTTATTTGTCTCTCTATACATGCAACCCCCTCTTTCCGCAGAAATACAGTGAAAACGAAAGAACGTCTTCACACACCATCTCTTCGGAATATGATGTATGCACTGAATCCCACCTATTGCCCTCTGGCTGCCGCCTGGCTGGCCAAGCCTAAGTGTGGTGTGTAGGCTGTTTTGATGCATCCGTCAACGAGCAGTAAGCGCCGGTTTCTTAGACCTAGTAGCTTTGAACCGAGCCTCTTCTGTCGATGATGCGCTCGTCCTTGGCCCCTCGTCGAATGCCGATGAGTTGCAACATCTCGGTCCAGAAGCCAACGGGTGGGGAGACGAAGGTGGCCTCGTATGCATCGATGACAGGCCGTTCCCAGAGGAGATCTGCATCGGCACTGCGTACAAACGGAGTGCGCTTGAGAACTTTCCAGAACACGTATAGGATAGGGGCCACTCCAACCATGGCTGTACGAGAGGAAAAAAATTGTCAGCACGGAGATTGCATACATGGGTCTTCCAGGATTGGGGCATGAAAGAAGGAAGGAACAAATGTTGGAAAAACTTACTGTAGTAGGAGAAGAATGAGCTGAGCGACCAGTAGCCAGGTAGGAAAGTCGAGTATCCGTAGACGAAAACAATGATGGTCATGCCAACAAGGCCGATGTAGGCACAGTACGGCTGGAACCAACCACTAGAACGCCCGGAGTCAGTACTATGCTCATAATTGTTTTGTTTCCCGGTGGTGTTTTAAAAGAGTCGTCAACGTACTAGTAGGGCAGAGTCTTGCGATCAACACCTTGCTTCTTGCATGCATAATAGAAGCAGAGATAAGTCACGCTCATGACAATGTAATCAATGACACCGCCAGCGGTAATGAGATTGATAAGCCAAGTTAGGACTTGAGACGAGTTGCTTGAGACTTGGAGGAAGCTGAGGAACGGGAAGAGCATCGTGACTGCGAAGCACCAGATCGGCACACCCTGTCTGGTGCATTTCTTGAGGATGGCTGGGGCGCGGCCGTCTAGAGCCAAGCCGTATAGCGTACTAAGAGCAACAGATTAGTCTCTGGTAATATAGATTCCATGCGTCCAGCTCACCGTGTCGCGCAGTAGGTGTATGTGTTGCCTGCAGAGAAGATACTGGTGACCAAAAGAGCATTGACCAGATGTGGGAATCCTTCAATGCCCATGTTTTGCATGGCAATGACATACGGAGAGGCTGCCGCTGTGCCACCTCCCGAGGAATCTCCACCCAGGATGGCGACCAAGGTCTTGTCATTGTAGGGAATCTGCAAAATGCAATTGTCAGCACTGTCGTTGAAGTAGTCGTCGTTCAAGTCTCGATGTAGGAATACAGCTATACTGAAGGACTGTATTGTGGGAGAGGCGGAGACATTGTAACAGAGAAGTATGGAGACGGGAACCTACCACGATACCTGCACAGAGAGCACCACCAATGAAGAAGATACCGAAGCGCCAGTAGATAGTCTTGAAGGCTTGTTTGATATAGATTCTAGGGCGCTTCGCCTCTGCTGCCACCATCGAGATGTATTCAGGTCCCACGATACAGAAGGATGCTGCCCAAAGGGCGCCGAGGAAACCCTCAAACCGGCCAAGGGATCCCGTAGTGATGTGTTCGGCGAAACCACCGGGGTCTCTCCAGTACCTGAATCCATAAGCATCATGCTGGGGATTGCCTCCCACCATCGTAATGAAGGTGAAGGAGAATCTGCGAAGGCCATTCGTTAGTGTCTCGGCATGAGCTGAACGGATCGTTGTCTGCAAGGCCAAAGAGAGTTCGAAACAATCGCCTCACAAGGGAGGGCATTGTGGACTGTGAGGTGGAGCTCGTATACTCAATTGGGACATTTGTTCCGTTCAGTGATTTGGGGTCCGAGCGACTTACAGCATGAAGATGAGGATGACCTTGCCCCCGGACAGCCAAAATTCCGCTTCTCCGTATGCTTTGACAGCTAGCAAGTTCAGGAGACTAGAAGCGAGTTAGTAATCTGAGTTCTTTCCGAGGCCAGTGGCTCATGGAGAGTTGTGTGTCGGGGTAGGGAAGTGTTCTGGGGATTCAGAATTCGTGGGAAGAGCATACCCATAGAGGACGACACATGCTGCGCAGACAGCTGCCACCGGAATATCATCTCTCCAGAAGGACAACACCAGGTTGAGAGCCGTGATTTCGAAAGGGATGAGCAAAGCTTCGTAGAAGTAGAAATTCCAACCAGCCATGAATCCTATTGATACAAGCGTCAGATAAAGAAGGAGCAGTATGGCCTCGCAATAGCAGCTTACCGAAGGACTCGTCCACCCATTTTCCTGCTAGACGGATGAAACCACCGCTGACGGGCATGAAAACGCTCATCTCGGCAACTCCATTGGAGACGAGAGCGAGGAGGACCGAGTAGAGTGTGTATGCTAGGAACATACCACCGGGACCGCCTTTATTGAGGGCGCCACCAATACTGCACCAATGTCAGCTTCAATTCTCTGGCATGTTTTCCAGAGCAAGACAGCCAGAGAATCTCTGTCGGATGTATCTAAGCGAAGGGTGTGAGGGATGCTATCTTACCTGACGAACAAAGCTGTTCCGATGGATCCGCCGATGGCGATGAGCTGGATCTGGCGATTTCCCAAGCGCCTCTGGAGGCCATCAGCGTTGTCAGTGAATTCACCTGACTGGACTTCGATCGAGCCAGTGGGAGCGATCTGCTCGCCGCTGCTTCCATCGTTGATGGCAATGTTCTTCTCTTCTTCTTTCGACATCTTTGTCAAGGATGACAACTGGGGATGGAATCTGGGGATGGAATCTGGGGAACGACTGCTAGCTGTGCGACATGAGCGCCTTCTTATTCAGTTCCCAGCCCGGTCCGAGCGGACCGAAGGTTGGCATGGGGCAGAAGGAAGTTTTCGAAGTTTCTAAGAATCACTGGAGTTAGTTAGGCTGGATGTTAGGTTCAACCATCACGACACGGGACGAGTCCGTTCAAGGTTGGACAAGTTCTGGTTGGACAAGCTCGTCTCCAGATGATCTTGAATTGCATTTGCATTCCATGTCACTGACGCTTAACTCCGTTCTTTTGGGCCCGAGGGTAAACCCCAGCCCTCGCTGGGATGGCTCCTTGGCTGAAGCTGAGCTACAGCGGATACACTTCCCCAGAAACCCACAAGCGAGGTGCCGGGACGGGAGGGTGGAAATTAGCGGGGAGGATTGGTGAACACTGGGGTTGCATTTGCCATCCAGCCCGCCATCGAACTTGGCCGGGTTGACAGAAGAAACTGCTTGCGGACCTGGAAACCTCATGGGGACAAAAAGCCCGTCATTTTGAGATAGTGGCAACGCACCTTGAACCGCCCCAGGTTTGGACTATTAATAATAGACACACTGACGATGTCGCTTACCTTGTCGCTATATCTTCCGTACTCGTACTGTACCTACCGTGCTTGTTGCTTCTATCACGCGTGGTCACAGGGCGGCGCGTGGCATCGCCATGACCAACGTCAACGCCATGGCCATCGCCAATACCATGCAATCGCCATTATCATGCAATCACCATGGATCGCTATCGTCTGCGACGAGTCACGTCCTTAAAGAGCCCCCTTGGCGTCTCAAACCCAAAATCAGAGGTTGAGGTGATGCGAACTCATGTACAATTGCACTTACTTTCTTTAATTGGTCGCTATCGCTATCGCTGTCAATGTCGCTGTCGCTATCGCTGCTGACGTCGATGCACTGTAATTGCCGCAGTGGAAGTGCTGTAATTCTCGCAATCGCAGTGGTCGCAATGGCATTGATAGGTGCGTTTGGGACGATTCGGAAGCCATATTAATCGCTTTATGTGCTTTGGAAACCTCAGAACGAAATCATAAGAATCGTTGTCGTAACCTTCTTCAACTAAGACCAGGTCTTTCTTCTGCAAATGCACATCTTATCTTACCCACCGAGTCCTTTTATTATGTCAATAGAACACAAAGCAAAGAATGTATCCCCTAACGGCCAGAACACCCAATTCCGACATGCTTGATGCAGTACTGATAAGTGACAGCTCAAGGGGCTGGAAGACCCGTCCTTGATTCTGATCATGTGTTGGTCAGCCACCAAACAGTTCGCCGCGACACCCCTTTCGTTAGCCTTCCTCGCCGTCTGTTAGTTTTAACTCTACTAGTCGCTTTGATCTGTACCACTTCCTTAAATTGGCGGATCCGCTGATTGTGGAGCACCCTAATTTGTCCATGCCTGAACTCCCATGGTCAAGGAGGACGTATTTATTCGAGCCGGGCGGAAGCAACGACATCGACATCCGACGGTACGTCCCTCAGCCGTGTCATCTTGGGATCATACACAGGCTCGGCCCTGACGGTGGCAGGGTACCGCTTGCCAAAGTATTCGATCTCGACAGCTTCACCCACCTCGATGGATGCAGGCAGCCACGCGTATGCAATAGGCTTGCCGATTGTGAAACCAAAAGCCGCGCTGGTAACGTAGCCAGTGGGTTTTCCATTGTGGAACACTGGCTCCTTGCCAAGAACAACTGAGCTGGAGTCATTGACTGTAATACAAGCGAGTCGCTGCTCGAGTTGTTCCGTACTGCGAGCTGCCAGAGCCGCTTGGCCGACATAGCCTTCTTTGCCTGCCTTGACAGCGAATCCGACGCCTGCCTCTGTGGGGATATGCTCTGTGGTCATATCTGTGCCCCAAGATCGATAGCCTTTCTCCAGTCGGAGTGAGTTGAATGCATGGCGTCCACCAGCTATGATTCCATAGGGTTGGCCGGCCTTCCAGATTGCATCCCATAGAGCTTGGCCTCGATCAGCGGTGGTATAAATTTCCCAGCCGAGCTCCCCGACATAGGATAATCTCATTGCGGTCACCGGAACGCCACCGACGCTTGCCTTCATGCAGCGGGAATACCTCAAGGCTTTGTTAGAGAAGTCGTCGGGAGTAATAGTGCTGATGAGGTCTCTTGCACGAGGGCCCCAGAGCCCAATACAACAGGTGCCGCTGGTGATGTCACGTACGTGAACCCATTTCTCAGGAGTCTGCCGCATTTGTTGGCGAGCTTTGCGATTGACGTATGCTAGATCCACAGGGCCATTGCAGCCCACCTGGAAAACATCGTCCTCAAGTCTGGCTACTGTGACGTCGCTTTTTACGCCGCCGTTTTCGTCAAGCCACAAGGTGTAAGTAACGGCACCTGGCTTCTTGCCAACGTCACCAGTGCTCAGATGCTGTAGCAGATTAACAGCTCCAGGACCAGACACTTCAAGACGACGAAGTGGGGTCATATCATAGACGGCCACTGAGGTTCGTGTCTTCCAGGCTTCTGCCGCTGCAATTGGTGAATAAAATCGGGAAGACCAAGTGTCACGTTCCAAGGGTTGCCATTCAGCGGGGAGCTCTTTGACAAGATCTTTGTTTGCTTCATACCAGTACGGTCGCTCCCACGCGCCGCCCTCAAGGAAATAGGCACCGAGTTCCTTTTGTCTCGCGTAGAATGGACTTACTCGGATGTTGCGTGGGGATTCTTTTGGCTGTAGGGGATGTAGGATGTCGTAAACCTCCACGAAGTTTTGGGCAGAGGTCTCATTGATATAAGACCGAGCAAGTTGGACCTCCTCAAAGCGAGTCAATTCGGCTTCGGCAAGATCGATTTTAGATCTGCCCTCTGTCAAGACTTCTGCGACAGCTCGCGCGACACCAGCTGAGTGAGTGACCCAAACAGCCTCGGCGACATAGTATCCATCAAGGGTAGGGTGTTCGCCAACGATCGGTCCACCATCAGGTGTAAATGAGAAAATTCCATTAAATCCATCAGCAATCTCGGTTTCTTTCAAAGCAGGCAGAAGCTCTTTAGTTAGCTCCCACGCTGGCGCAAAATCCTCAGGGGTGAATTCAAGTCGCGAAGGCATATTCAGCTCATTGACATCTTTAGGAGTATTGCCAAGGGTTGCGGCAACTACTGGCAATGGGCGGTGCCCGTAGTAGCCGATCCCGTACTGGTCTCCGTGCTCCCGGTAATAAAGGTCTTGGTCCTGGTAGCGTAAAATGGGTAGGACTGCTGAGTTGGGCGCGGGATTCTTCTTACTCAAAGATTCCACAGCAGTTGTTTTAACATATTGATGTGCCAACGGGAGTAGCGGTATCGACAGCCCGACCTGGGCTCCCAGTTCCACACCCCAGAACCCTCCACAGGAGATAACATAGTCTGCTGGAATTGTGCCGGTGGGTGTGGTAACGCCAGTCACGTGGCCGTCAGCCTTCTCAATGCCAGTGACTGGTGTCAAGTCGACATAACGAACGCCAGCCTTCTTGGTACGCTCGATGAGGAGCTGCACAGCGCGAGCCGCCTTGGCTAGACCATCGCTGGGGATATGAAGACCACCAAGGATGAGGTCTTTGTTAACCTGGGGATATTTCTCCACACATTCTTCAGGGGTGAGAAGGTGCGACTCAACGCCCCAGGAAGAGCCGTAGCCGTGTTTTCGTTTTAATTCTTGAAGTCGTTCAGGGGTAGTTGCAAGCTCAAGACCCCCAACTTGATTAAAGCAGCTCTCGCCGTCCTTCTCCAGTGACAGGAGCTTCTCGACGGTGTAACGTGCGAAGAGCGTCATCATTTTTGAAGGGTTTGTCTGGAAGACAAGACCTGGAGCGTGTGACGTTGAGCCACCGGGCATGTCCAAGGGCCCTTGTTCGACGACGGTGATGTCGGTCCATCCTCGTGAGACAAGCTCATCGGCGACATTGGCGCCGACGATGCCCGCTCCGATAATGACAACACGTTGGACTTTGGCAATCATTGTTTGAAGTTGATAATTGATTCCCAGATGCTATGTTGTTTGCACCAGGATCGAGGCATTCACCCTTAAAAGGTGTTCGATTCTATCTGGCTTTTTGGAACCTCCAGGCTCTGCGATGCCTTTCAAAGGATACACAACCCGTTCCTGTTCATAGTAACGAATATCTAACATCCCCACCTTGGCTCCCCAGTAGTGGCGAGTGAGACCCCGCAGGGTCACACTTATCTTGGTGATAAGAACGTGGCGTGGCTAGCGGCTCCAGAATGGACTTCCATTCCTTTTTCGGCTATAAACTTCTCGCCAAGTTTTCCTGGAAAAAGTTTAGCTACACCTGCCCGCTGCCTGCGCTGAGCGCGCAATTTCTGGTGAGACGCGCGCCCTCCCACCATCCAACGTGCCAGAGTCGGAACGACGTGGAACGCTTTGTGGCTGATACAGAATGACAGGTGCTTTGGGCTGATTGGTTAGAACCACGCGAAGGCTCGAAAAACAGCAGGGGTTCTCGATCATCTAGCAACTTTCAACCCTTGTCGGGCATCCGTGGCATGATGTTCGACTGCCCACCGCTATAGAGAATATCCTCAAGTTGCGAGTGTTAGATGAAGCTCGAAATGCCGTTAAGCTAAACGAGCACTAGGGCCAGAACATCGAGGTACAGTCGGTAATTGAGCCAAATGGCCTTTGTCCGGTGACTCCGGTCTATTGCAGAATTCAGGTACAGCTGCTTCTTACAGACGACCGTGTCAATATGGTTAGACCACGACAACCATCGCGTCGCTGTACGAGAGGCAGCAGGGCCATTACGGTCTCTCTTACACCCAAACTTCAAACCCCGCGTCAAGGAGATTACCGACCATGTCCATTCTTGGAACACCGTCAGACAAAGGGTCGTGCCTTCATCATCGATCGTTAGAAGCTGAAGAAACAGCCACTTCCGACCCGGACTTCCCTCGAAAGTGCCCGTCCACTCAATTCTCCATAACCACTCAAGGCGCATCTCGATTCGTCGTGCTCAGATCGTGAGAAGCTATCCTTGCCAGCTTGCTTGACATCACGATCTTTCCATTCAACGATAGACACGTCACGAACAAAGAATCTGAGAGCTTTGATATCCGGACCAACCTTCCTCTTCGATGATGATCGTTCACTCCATTGTGTTACGTGCCCATAATTTCCTTCCAGAAATTCCTTCTGCTGAAGGTTACGGGTTCAGAACTGAGAATATCAATTTCATCTATATAGACTAAGCACTTCGGAACGGTTAGATCTCCCGATCAGGTCGAACATATGACACATGTAATCTTAATTGAAAATAAAAAAAGGATCATGAGGACCGGTGAATAGAGTAAAGGGGCTGATATAATTTCGACCCAGATTTGACTAGACCTTCTGGAATTCAAAATAGCGTCCGCCTCACACCGTCGGATACAGCGTGGTATTGGTGCAAATCTCGCTCTTGTGACAGGGATGCGATCCCATCCCAGGTAAAAAGTTGCTGACCCGCAAAACTCTATGTAAGAGTTGGCCACATCGGGGATGACTCTACACTGTCAAGATGGGTCGGGTGATGGCTCCGCTCGGCTACTATTACGTTATCTCTTCTTATCTTTGCTGGCTCTGTGCTCCAGGTTCGCCATATGCGTCCTGAGTAAGTGTATGGAAGTTCATACCCCATGGAGTTGCGAGACCGTTATCAAAGGGGGGGACAAGCGAGTCGGTATATCTGTCGTATATCTCCCAACTCAAGCCAACAGAAGCAGAACAGCATCTCATAGCATTCCATCTCTAAATCACATTCCTAAAGAAGCACACCAGCTCTCTTTCCATTCCAAAAGTCATGGCTCCCGCCCTCTTGAACTATTTCGGCCTTGGTGGCCAGCAAGCATCGGTGGCTGAGGAGAAGACCTCCGTGCGAGCCTTGCCAGCACCATGGTATACCAGCGAGGAGGTCTACCAGCTCGAGAGAAGATCTATCTTCTCCAGAAAATGGCTCCTCACCACACACCAGTGCCGTCTCCGAGAAAATGGAGACTGGCTCCGCTATGAAATCGCAGGATTTGACATTGTGATCTCCAAGGATCGCACTGGCAAGATCAGCGCGTTCCACAATGTTTGCAGACATCGTGCGTATCCCGTTGTGGAGGCAGAAAAGGGAAATTCGAAGATCCTGGCTTGCCGCTACCACGGCTGGTCATATGGACTTGACGGCAAAATGGCGAAGGCACCCGGGTATCAAGACATCCCCGGATTTGACAAGACCCAAAACAGCCTTTTCCCCATCCATGTCCACATCGACGTGAATGGATTTATCTGGATCAACATGGACGCAAAGGCTAAACCAGAAGTTGCGTGGGAGGAAGATTTCGAGGGTGTGGACACCCAGGAGAGACTTAAACAATTCAATTTTGATGAATACGAGTTTGACCACCACTGGGAAATCGCCGCAAACTACAACTGGAAGATTGCGGCAGACAATTATAACGAGTGCTATCACTGCAAAACAACACACCCCGATATCCCAACAGTCGCAGATCTTGCTTCATACAGTGTGAACGTCCAGAAAGCGTGGATTCAGCACAACGGCGCGACGACTGCCGAACAGAAAGCAAAAGGCTTGACAGTGTGTGCAACTTACTACTGGCCAAACGCCTCCACAAATGTTTCGTGAGTAAATCCCCAAAAGCCTTAAGAAAATTTCAAGCACACACGCTAATGTTGCCTAAACCACAGACCCCATTTCTTTTTCACCCAGAGATTCGTCCCCCGTGGACCCAAAAACTCTCTGATCCGTTATGAAGTTTTCCGCAACAAGAACTCTTCCGACGAGGATTTCACCCTGATCAACGAGATATATAAACGAATCATGTCCGAGGACAAGGCGCTGTGCGACCTTGCCCAGAAGAACATCAACGCCGGTGTTTTCGTCAACGGCGAGATGCACCCGGTCATGGAGAAGGGCCCACTCTTCTTCCAGAAGCTTGTCCGCGAGAACGTGACAGACCACTTCAAGAAGGAACAGACCTCGAAACAGGAAATCTGGCCCGCCAGACAAACCCTGCCTGGCTCGGCGGTGGTGACTCAGAAGGACTTGGAACTGTGTTCCGGCCTAGCGTGCGGAACGAACCAAGAAGGCCTCGTTTGGTGATAGATGAGAGAGAGGTGTATAATAGGTGGAGAGGGGCTTTTAGACTTAATACCATTTGACGAGACATAAGCCTGTTTTGCATTGGAGTGTTATTAGAGCGGACTTCCTATATATATGGATTTTTACCACTTCTATCAATTTCCCAGTATTCCTTAAGAGTTCATTGACTATGAATTGTATTCCAAGGGTATGGGTAGTCAGCGGGAGGGCCGTTCCAGACGAAGCTCTAGAGTCTATACCTGTGAGTACCTTTGGGCATGCTTGTACTCAGTAGCTAAGCCCTGATGGCTGACTACTCCTAAATCTCCCTTCGTTCTCCTGTCCTGTATAGGTGTGGGCCACCTTGGAGTGGCGTACTCCCTATACACATCAGCTGAATACGAGAGAAGAGCCAGGTTCAAATTTCTCGAAGCGGATTTATACAAGCTTTATCAATTCAAGGTAGGGATGCACAGAAATATATCAATGAATTTGTTGTCCACTTTCATGGCCATTCTAAAAATCCTGCAATCCCTAGCTTCGGGATTGACTGACAGAATGAGAAGTCTCTGAGTCTGGCATAACACTGGTGGTGTTGTGATGGAAGCCCAACCTTCGAATCCCGCCTTCGCCCAACATAGAGCTTCTCCAACCTCTGAGAAGGCCTTTCCAGATGTCATTCCGCAGACAACGATGACCGGTTGCTCACTTTCCCGAGCTTCGTTGTCTTCTCCAGTCTCCGTTCGAAAACACCACCGAGACAGATCGGTAGATCGACATGGACGGTCAGCAGGATTCGGTTCCCTCGACGTCTCACAATACAACGGCGGTAGCGTTGGACCAGTCGCAGTACACAAGGAACTTCTGAATCTCCTGACAGCACAGTGGCTCGCAGCTTGGGACTCGATGCGTGTGCAATGCCACGCAATGGAATATCATGGTAGGAAGGAGGATTTCCTCGAAGACCTACCATTTTGCAGCATCTGAAAGAGCTCTACTCTCAATTCAGAGAGGATGTGCCTGGATGACCAGACGAGTACTTCTAATTGTCCATCGTCCATCGTCCATGTGCTTCACTCATCATGAGTGATAGAGGATAGTTTCTGGTATCTGTTGGAGCTCCGCAGATGAGGCCCAGTTCTGGTGAGCATCAGCACAAGTGATAGCACACCGATGCGTCGGTATTGTCCGATCGAGGGTATATACACTACGAGGTGCGAAATTAAAACAGATGATCAAGGGATTATAGATCCAGGGTGCCTCTGAGCTCGTTTACGATCGGTGTTCCGAGAGTCAAAGCTACCCTGCACCGGCAAGGCTCTGAGGGCAAGATGGCGAATCTATACACGACTAGGAAGTAACACGAAACTTCTCCCTGTTGCATCCGCTACTACGTTTAGTTACTCTACAGAAACCCCAGCTCGATAAATAACATCAAATATCTGTGAATAGCATCCGTACTCCGTATACGAGCCCGGAGCAGTACAACCGCATCACTGCCTCAATGCTCAAGCACCAGGTCAGGTCAGGTCATTTGATGCTGCCATCTTCCCTACCTCACTAGCCACAATCTAGCGATATTCTCTTCACATGCTTGATGTTGAACGATTCTGTGCCCGAAGTTGATGATGGTTCTCCACAATCTCGACCCCAGATCCTGGCCACATGAACTAGTCAAAACCTTGTTCCCAACTTCCAATTTAGTGTGAGGGTTGCCCTCGCGGTCTAGGCCCAACTAGGTCACACAGTCCTCGTCTTCCACCCCAAACCCTGATTCAGGATTTCGGCCCGCCAACCGACTTGCTTCAAGAAAGCACGGAGTAATCATGCTGCAGCTCCCTTTCGCATCCAAGTCCATGGCTGGAAGCGACCTTCAAGTTTGTGCCGTGGCAGGGTCTGAAGCGGTCTGGGTCAACTATTGTGAGAGAGGGAAGCATCTCACCGATAAGGAACCGTCTGGGATCGCCCGGGAGCCTATCAGAGTTCGGATATTTGATGGTGTTTGCAGAGCGGGATCAGCATCAACAGGGTACCCTGCATCAAAGACCCCTTGTGGCATCGGAGCACTGAGCCCCCTCACCCCCCCTGCTTCATGATAACGGCCAGAACAGACAGCCAGTCCGGTGCGACATAGCATGGCTCAAATGCCGTCGAAGAGACTTGGCGACGCAGTGCTCCGCCTGAATTCGAAGTGCCGACGGTTGTGTATATAGCACAATGCTGGACCGTAGATGTGTGTTTGTCAACACTTCCCTGGAGAGCAAACACAATCGAGTCGCCAAATCGACAGCATGGTTACTAGTTAGAGAGTGCTGCGATATTGTGTGAACATTGAATTCAGTTAGAGTTTGTTCAGAGGCGGGATATGATAGCAGCAAGGTATTGTAGTGAATCTTAAATCCATTTGATACTCCATATCGCCAATCAATATCTGAGATATATACCAACACTCCTCGCGATATGCTCTTTTAGGCGAAGCCGCTGTACAATGCTCGTATGCTCTATTATCCAGATGACAAAGTTGGCCGTGCCCCAGTTATTAACCTCACGCTCCTACCCGGCTCTGCTAATTGCTGAGCCATCGTTAGTCGTAGCGCCACACTCGATTCTCTATTAGATGCCAGAGTTGATATGCATCTCACAAACCGGCCCAAGGAAGACTGCTGCTTTATAACTTGGCAGTCCTAACTGAGTCGAGCAGGTCTTTCATCTCTGCTCTGGGCCAGTCGGGGTTCAAGGCGGGATCTGGTCTTTCTCTGTCCCAGGCCCATTTTTCGCTTAGGTTCTGGGGTAATGTGCCTTCCAACATCTGCACGATGTATTTGCCTAACACGGGGAAGAATTTATAGCCGTGGAAAGAGCCGCAGGTGGCGACGTATAGACCCTTTGAAGCAGCATGAGGGGAGATAATGAAGTCTGAGCTGGTCGTGAATGCATCCCTTTGAAATGTTAGTTTCGTCATCGATCAAGCTTTGAATATGGTCGACACCTACCAGCAGATGCGGTATTTCTCCATCTTCCAGTGTGCACCCTTCTTCCCGTAGAACACATGGTTCGCATGGTCGATATCCTCTTGCAGTTTTTTGGACACCTTCCATTGTGAATAGTCTGATTCGGGAGGTGGCATGGAGACTAGACGACCAGGAAGGACTTCTCTCCAGTTACTGAAGATTGTCTGTCCCCACCACTTCAACTCCCTATCCTTGGTAGGTGGAAGACTGCCAATGAAGGGGCCTATGGTACGAATTAGTCAATCGCAGAAATAGAGATTCTTGAGTTCACCGACCTTGGGCTGGGGTATAACCTTGAACACCGACGGGCATGTTTGCATACTGTCCGTACGAAGCGTCGTCCAGTGTCGTCATGCCTGTGGTGATACCACCGGCCAAAATTCTCTCGCCGGCTCGAAGATCTTTGTTCCCGCTCTTGTACGCACTCAGCTCCAACAATTTTGATGTGTAAGCACCGGTGCAGAGGATAGTATGCGATGCTTCCAAAACCTTTCCAGAGACGGTCTTGAGACCAGTGCAGTTTCCTCGGCTGTCAAATCGCAGAGTGGAAACCTCACCGACAACATACTTGACACCAAGTTCCAAGGATTTCTTGGTTACCGCTCGCAAGGCATCTCCAGCGGCTGCCCAGCCGCTTGTTTTATTGACCAACACCTCTTTGACACCGGTAAAATCTGCGTTGTCGAAGACTCCGCCGTAGAGCTTGCGGGCTTCTTCAACAGGGACGGCAGAGAGATCAGCCTTGCGCCCGAGCTTCTTGTAATTGTCAATGACTTCTTGCGCATAATCGCTTCGACACATCCAGTAAATTCCGGTCTGGTGGAAGTAGGGTTGCCATAGAGGATCGTTGCGGAAGATATCTTGTGCCTCGAGAGCCAACTGGCAGTAAACAATATCGTCGTAGTCTGCGCGAACCACCTTGTTCCAATCCCAAGATGCGGCTACACGACTCTCTGCATCATAGGCGTCGCGATCGACCACTGTCACCGAGGCATTGGGGTATTTCTTAATGAGATGGTAGGCTGTTGAAATTCCAAACACTCCAGCGCCAACGACCAAGTATGATTTCTGGTTGGAGCCCATTGTAAATCGGAAATCGTAGTAAACTACTGAGAAAAGTGCTCCTTCGACTGGCGAACATCAACAAACCTGACGCGCTGTCCAAAAATATATTCGAAGATCTCCAGGCTCTAGGCTTTTTCTCGGTGGTGATGGTGTGGGCCACTGATGATGCACCGAGGGGCACCATGCGGGGGAGCGAGGAGGTCATTATTCCCATTTACAGAAAACCCTTCCAGATGAGCGCGTTTTCACGTGATATCACCCTGTCTCCGCTGCACCGCCCTCCGCCGGACAAACCCGCTGTGATCCTGTCCCAGGGCGTTCAATAAAGGGCGGCATCTTATCGCCCAATCGGGAGGAGACTCTGCAAGCTCGATCATGCCACCTAATTCAATGACGCACGCATTTTATTCGTGACTATTTACTGCAGTTGGAGTACTTACTCGGATACTTTGGATCCGGCAATCCAAACCCCATTGTAGAAATGTTCTGTACATTGTTATATGCGAGAAGCGGCACAGTGACCTGTGCCCTCAGGTTAGAGGATGGATGGCTGCAACTTTGTACTTCGCTCGTTGTTCGATGGTGGCAGAGTGGGAGCTCACACTGCACATCAAAAGTCGTCCAGCCGCAGTGCCAGCCGGAACTGAGAGATCAGACCACATTGAATATGAAGGGCATCCCATAATTGCGTGAAAGAAGCAAAAGACTGCGATGCAACTCTGATTGATCTGCTAATCTTCCTTGCTAGAATCGGAGGCACAGCAAGCTTGCTTGAGTTCAAATTTGGATGGCTGACAAGGAAGAGGGTGTAGGAGTAATCTCTGTCTACTGCCGTCTTAACACTAGGTGCATGTCATGCAGATTGAAACATTGATTATGCCACCTGCGAGTAGGAGGGCGAGGTGATTGAGCGTGAATGCATGTCGTTGAGCTGGGTGGTGAGAATGACGGTTTCCAGCCCAGGACGCAGAGCACGGAGCACTGGGCACAAAGCGTCGTCATTACCGAGATGAAGTACAGTTTTCGTGAATTGTGGGCGTCAAGGCATCAGAAAGGTTGGCACCGGTCAGTTGATCTGCGCCATCGAACAAGCTCGCTACCAGAAGTCGGATCGATCTAATAAGCTTTGATGGACAAATCATGCAGGGAAGAAAAGAGAGAGGATGAAGTTTTGACGTTTGGCCCGGTCCAAGTCGACAGATGTCACCGCGTGGTGTTCCTAGTGCAATGATCACACTTGATAGAAGTCAATGAACGAGAAAAGCGACATCGGCCTCCAGCAGAAGCACTGATTTGCCGTTCCTTGGGCTGTCCATGAACAGCAAGAGTGCTAACCGACCTTTTGAGAGGCAACTAAATGCGATGGGTATGCGACCATGCGGTCAGTGTGCACCGACGATTACCCTCGAAACCAGGTTGCATCCACAGCTGCGCACCATGACAGCCTGGCGCTACACTTAGCAAAAGGATATTGGAATTTGGCAGGGGGAAAAGGCCTAAGGCTTCTGATTGAGTCCTCTAGTCCGAGGGCTGGTCGACTGAAATCATTGCGTAGATGGCGAGCAAGGTATTTCGAGTCCCGATTCCCAGCCACACCCGTGTATGATCCTCGTATAAGTACGGAGGAGAGTCAATGTCCTGTTCCTGAATGTCGGGCTTACCGTTCGCCAAGGATGAGGATTGATGGGATGAATCCTGCGGCCTTATCTTGGGCGCCTTTCAGGGGCCACTGTCAACGACCCTCGGGCTTCCTGGAGACGCGTCCAGCGTACAAAGCTTGTTGCACCTGCATCAACCCACAATGTTGATGTCATTTACATCCCTCAACGGGCTTTTGAAGGCTGTCATCAATGGCTTCACGATTAGCTCGAGAACGTGCTGTTGTTGAAAGCTCCCTTGCATAATATGAGATGACGGAAGTGATTGCCAAGAGGTTGGTTATTTTGGCATCCGAAGCCAAGTGCTCGATTGGGCATAGCGCGCTCCAGCATCGTTTTTCGGTAATACCTCCTGTGAGACTCAGACCCCCCTTGCTCAAACTTCGACTGAGATCCTCCAATCGCCTCAGGCCTCGTAATTGTTGCCGTTGGACGCCCCCCAAGATTTGGCCATTGAAACTGTCTGGGGCGTGGAACTATCAGCCTTGGCCTCCGCAAAGACAAACTTGGCTTGAACCCTATGTTCCCCCTTGGGAACAATTGATCCAGATTCCAACAGAGATTGGACAACCCACTGTGTCAGGGGGTTGGCTCAGCTTTTTCGTGTGATGATTCTCCCAGGCCCAACGCCCAAACTCAATTATGCCGCGGTCAACGTTTTCTTTCAGTCCATGGCCGTTGTTGCGATCTTTCCTTCTGAAAAATGCAATGTGCTGCTGGCTGAAAGAGGCCCCCGGCTAATTCATGGAGCAAGCGACGCCTCTGTTGGAGGACACAACGAGGGACCTGGCCCAGGGAAACTTTGATTCTCGCCGTGGAACCCAGAACCCAGAACTTGGCGGGCGGGATCACCAACCCAGATGGCGCAACATTAAGGCGAGAGTCCTCGACGCGACATGTGTGTTCTACAACGTACTGCCCCGCTATCTCCGACCAGGAGGGCGAGCGGCATACTCCCAAGCCAGGCACTCCCCGACAGCATATCTCGACGCCGTGCGAGGCTACGCCGCGATCGTCGTGTTCTTCTACCACGGCTGGAACAAAACGACCCCGTGGATCTTGCAACTCCCCCTCATCCGCACATTTGTCCTCGGCGGACCCGGGATGGTGGCCGTGTTCTTCGTGATCTCGGGCTACGTCCTGAGCTACCGAATACTGAAGCTGATGCACAACAAGGATACTGCAGCTCTTCTCGATGCGCTTTCATCCTCGATGTTCCGCCGGTGGTTGCGACTCTACGGCTCGACCGCCGTTGCCACCTTTGCCGCCGCCTGCTGCGTGTCGCTAGGGTGGTACTTGCCGGTGCCGGAACTCGCGCAGCCGACGTTTCTGGCCCAGATCTGGCATTGGCTTCTCTCTACTCTCTCCTTCAGCAATCCTTTTGCGAACATCGAGGGTTGGATACACGAGGGTGCGCTTTACACGCCCTATCTGATGCAGATGTGGACCATCCCCATCGAGTTCCGGGGCAGTATCGTGCTCTTTTGCTTCTGCGTCTCAGCCGCCAAAATGTCGGTTCGGTCGCGCATGATCTACCTCTGGGTCGTCGTCCTTCTCAGCTACTACTGGAGATCCGTCTACGTCCCGGAATTCCTCTATGGCATGTTTCTTGCAGAGCTGTCCTTCTACCGCCATCCCGAACGATTGGACGCGCCGGTGCTTCCATCAGGGGAAAACGAGAAGCCTGAGTTAAACCGAGTACATGTATGGCTGCGCATGGGCTCCCCCATCGCTCTGATCATCGGCCTCCTGCTCCTCGGACAGCCAGACCCACCAGATTTGGGTGCCTTCGGACCATTCCCCTTCCCCTACCTCGTCCGTCTCATCCCTCCCTGGTTCGGAGACGCAGCATACACATTCTGGCTCAGCATCGGCGCCTTTCTGGTGGTGCTCGCTCTCGATTCCTCTCCCACCCTCCAAAAACCATTCAACTGGAGCTTCTCGCAGTATATCGGCGATCTCTCATTCGGAATCTACGCGATGCACACGATTTGGATCAGCTCCCTTTACAAAGGGCCTTTGCTCACCTTCCAGGCCGCGTATCTTGGGAACTCGTATCCCGCGTACATTCCGGGAATCTTAATTGTCAGTCTATGCGTGTTGTGTTCTGCGGACTACTTCAGACAGGCAGATAGGATGGTGGTGAATGCTGGCAGGTGGCTCCAGACCAAAACCTTTCGGAAATGGCAATAAAATCTCCGAACCGGGGGTGATGATGATGATTTTAGAGCATAGTAAATACAACACCAGAATAACGAAGGGTTTCTTCTCTTCTTCTTACGCTTTAATCGACTCTCTAGCTAGAACTTCGTCCTGTAGTCTGAAAACGAATTTTGTGTAGAAGCCTGCCTAGTCGTGCGGCCGGGTTAGCTAACTAAGTACTCCGTATTAGTGAAGAGCCCGAGCTCACTGGGACAAATCATCGCCCCAAAGCTCCTTCGCGATCTCGACCTCCAAGCGGATCTTCGCCCACTGTTCGTCCTCGCTCAGCTCGTTTCCTTCCATGGTCGAGCTGAAGCCACACTGGTGGCTGACGCAGAGCTGATCCAAGCCCCGCTTGCAGTACTTGCTGGCCTCCTTCAGGCGCTCGACCATGGCCTCCTTGCTGTCCAGCGCGCCCTTCTTGCTCGTCATCACGCCCAGCACCACCACCTTGTTCTCCGGCAGGTGGCGCAGCGGGCCGAAATCCCCGGAGCGCGCGTCGTCGTATTCGAGGAAGTAGACGTCGACGTTGAGGTCCTTGAAAAGCACCTCCGCGACGGGCTCGTACCCGCCTTGCGCGAACCACTGGCTGCGGTGGTTCCCCCGGCAGAGGTGGATGCCGATCGTCATGTCCTTGGGCCGCTTCTCAATCGCACGGTTGATCAGGTCGGCGTACTGGCTGGCGATTTTCTTCGCGTCGCTGCCGTGCCGTTCTTCCGCGGCAGACCGCATCTTCGGGTCGCACAGGTATGCCAGGTTCGTGTCGTCGAGCTGCACAAACCGGCAGCCCGCATCGTACAGGTCCTGCAGTTCCTCTTGGTACGCCCGGGCCACGTCGTCAAAGAACGCGTCGAGGGACGGGTAGGACTCGAGATCGATGCTCTCACGCCCGCCGCGGAAATGCACCATCGTGGGACTCGGAATCGCAACTTTGGTGGTCACTTTGCCGTACTTGCCCTCGCCACCGGCCGAGGCGATCTGCTTCTCAAGAAACTTGAAGTCGCCAACCTGGATCGGCTTGCTGTGCCCCACTTTCCCGTTCACCACCAGCCGAGGCGGCGTAAACCCGTTCTTGGATGTATTCGTCGAGATCAAGCTGCCCTCCACCTCGACTCCATCGAAGTGCTGCAAGAAATCGAGGTGGAAGAATGCTCTTCTGAACTCGCCGTCGGTGATGGAACGCAGGCCAGCTTCGAGCTGCTTGCGCACCACATCCGCGATATAATTGTCTTCGAGCTTCTTCAGGTCTGAGGCCGAGGCTTCCCCAGATGCCACCTTTTCACGAGTTGCAAGGATCTCCCTGGGCCGCAACAGTGACCCGACTTGGTCGGCACGATAGACACCTGTCGGAAGCGGCATTGCTGTAGACTAGGGGGATATTGTCAAAGTCCGTTCAAGCTCTCGTTTGGCCCTTTATCTCCCAAATTGCTAGGAAAACCTGTCTTATTTTTAAGGAGAATGAAACGCGGGTAGAAAAGCTAGGAAGCGCTACGTTGGGGTATGATTCCCAATCAATCAATATGGGCAATTGTAATGCTTCGTCCAGCTTTCTATCTCGCAATACTCACGAAGGATGAGAAGAGTCGATCTTCTGAAAGTAGAGAGAAACCGTCGAGTGATCATGGGGGACCCTCTGCCAAGAATGCCACATGAACAACGGCATGAACTGGAGAAGCTATCGAATCATTTCTGACAAGGCGACCCGCAAGTGGACAATCGGGAGGAGGACACATGGCCGTAGGTACCAAAATTTCCGAACTTTGCGTGTGATTTTGCAACTGCCGGGTTTTGCGAGCCCCAGGCTGAGAACCGATGACGCAATCTTACCCAAATTGGACTCGGGGCACCCAAAGTCCCGAGGTGGACAAGGCTAGCCAATCGGAGACGACTAGCGCGGACACCAGGCTGATCATTTTGAAAGGAAGTATTCATGGATCACAACAAGCTTACCCAGTGTCCCATGAGCGCAATGAGGCGGTGAATGTAGACTCACCGAGTAGCTGTAATGTGAATTGTCCTAGGTTAGGCATGCCCTTATCTTAAGGGCTCTCCATCTGGCATGCAACACCAGCCGGGAATGGGACCATCATCTTTGCTTGGGTGCGTGCGTTTTGCTGTCAGCCATCACATCTCCCATCTGCCGTGTACAACATACTCTGGTATTCAATTGCACCAGTGGCTCTCGAAGCCCTGGTGCTTATCCTGGGGGTATGTCTCGTACATAAGGTGGGAATGCCATCGCACTGGAACAAGCAAGGCCTATGGTATTGATCGCTTGTCGTAGTCCGATGAAGTTTAATCCAAAGCCTACGGATTCCTAACCCTAAAATGGCTTTCATTACAGCTTTTTGCTATTTTCCCGTGGCTGGAAAATGAGGAGAGGTGGAATGTTTTCGAACGGCGATTGTAACTGAGAACCACCTGCGCCTAAAGGAGCCATGAGACCGCTGAAATACCAGTATCATGGCTGACACGCTGAGACCGGAACCTCGAAATATCATCACCCCGAGGGTTATTCTGTGAGCCGTTCGAGTGAAATCTCTCCATTGGTGCATTTCCGGTCATTGGAAAGATATTTTGCTCATCGTGAAACATCGTTTCCCTGGACCAGTACTAAGGTCCCATATATTCAATTCAGAAAGCCAGGCTTTGTTCGTATCCGGTTTTGGTGACTTCTGTAATAGTCGACATCACCCGAACGTTACGGGCGGCTGAATCTGACCAAGGCGTTAGGCCATTTTTGGAAGTGAACACCTTCCTAATTGGGACGCATGTCGTCCTGAGAGAAGTATCTCCGATTCGTTGACACTTTGATCCGCCTCGTCGTTCCAACTTAACTGACTTTATTATTCTTGTCTCAGTCAGGAAGCAGTAGAGGGCCGCTTCAAGTCAAACCCGTGGTTGTCATAGCCGTGAATAATCTCCACTGCTCGGTGCTTCGCTAGATATTGCCACAATGCTAGACCAGGCTTAGCAACAGTGCGAGGAGATCCCTGGCGCTCGACCGAAGGTGCCCGCTTAGCAATAATGAGTGAGATAACTAAATCCACATTTCAATAATGCATGCCTAACTCAATTAGCAATGCGAAGGCACGAAAGAGCTGCCACTGCAGGCCGCTGCACGCATCCTAGTGACACGGTTTTGGTGCTCGAGCCCAATTCAAGGTTGATGGCGCAGACGGGAAATCCCCATTTCCGCTTCCGATGATTGTGGTACGCCACTGGCGTATCGCGAGCGTGCTTTTCATGCTAATGTCAGCGTCGAGGCTGCAGTGACGGCGCCTTTGTCATCATCGGAAACCGCGATGCGATGCAGTAACAATGTGCCCGGAGCTGGGGGATTTGCGTGGTATGGAGTACCGACAGGTTGACGGCTCCATGCATAATCGAATAGTCCACACGTCCTGAAGCTTGGGGGCAAGATCCAAAATCTCAAAACGACAGGCTTTAAACGAAGACCGCCAAGGTAGCAGGTTGCCTAGAACGACGGAATAGGGATATGCTCTTGACCCAGAATCTTTGTTTGGAAGAGGATGCATGAGTTTGACCCCACCCCAACGGGTTCATGATAAGTAGAGCTTCAAGGATTATTGGCGGTGCATTTTTGACTGACAGTCACCACCCACGCTTGGACAACAAGGCACTTGTGGAGTGTTTCTCACATGCGGTTCGTCAAGATGATTTAGTGATCGAGATTGGACCTCCCAAGCTCAATCTCAATAGTATTCGTTCTCTCAGCTTCAATCAACAGTCTCATGTGTCGGCCAAAAGAATGACGTCCTTGAGAGCTACCATGGGCAGCAACGCTCCATGCCAGTCCGTTTTTGTGAACGTTAGCTCAAAATGGAGCATAAGCAAGACGGAATGGGCCTTAAGATAGTCAGGAGTTCCGAATGCCGCACAGGAAAAGACAAGGACGACCCAGTACAGAAGGCCCACTTTGTTTCCCCAAAGACCTCCTAGATCTGTCCTTTTGAGAGCTTCTCGAATTGGGCGAAGTAATGACTCTCTTTCGGCCGTGAGCCTCCAATTGCTTAGTGTTTGCACTGAACGAACCATAAGAACTGACGTTAGTCGGCAAGACTCGTAGATGAAGTCATTGGTGTGGGGGAAACCGGGATCGTGCGCTGATGGCAGGTTTAGTAATCCAGCCTGCAGAGATTGAAGTACAATGGTATTGTCTGTATGTTGTGGTTTCTGTGAAACGTCCCGCTGAACCCAAATGTTGATTACATCTCGCATCATTTCCAGCAAAATATGCAGGTGTTGGTCTTCGACGTATGGAAAGGGGTCCTCTGCGGAGTTAACTCTGCCATCGTAAACCGGAGAGAACAGTGTCGGGTCAGACTGAGTGCGTGTTCTCCACTGGTCTTCGAATACAAATTCGTAATCCTTCAAGGCAGTGCCGGAGTCCACAGGTGGCGCAAGTCCCCAGGTAGGGATTCCACATCTCCGTGAAATTCTGCGAATGTGAGCTTGAGAAATCAGGATTCTAGCCGCAACATACGCGATCATGGTGATAATTCTCAACGTTTCTTTGCAGTATCTTGAGCTGAGGAACATATCAATTTTCATCGCTTCCTTGATAAATATCACTAGACACATCAGACACAATCAACCAGCTTTTCCAAAGAGTGAGGCACCCCGAGCTAGGAATGGTGCGAGTCTAATGCCTCAAAGAATGAACTAATAAGGGCTTGGACGACTTACTGTACGCGTTGCGATGCATTATGTATTCCGCCTTTCCCTCAACCTCTCCTCGAGTCTTGTGCAACCAGTAAGCTATTATCGTCCAAAATGGTCGCAAGGTCGAGGAGGAGAGATAGTGAAGATCGACAAAGTAGGCATACATACCAGCGCACAAGATGCCAGACAAGCAATTGCACACCAAGCGCTAATGATAGAGCTGGGAGTCGGATCGCTGATTCTCTGTCGGACCAATGCAATGGTTTCAAGTTTCAAAGCGGTGCTGGTTCTCGTAAGTACGCCTGATCTCATGCTATCAACATGGACTGAGCTCATGAAAAGCATGGCAGTTAGAAACGTGGCATCCTTCGACAAGCCGGGCCATACTACTTCTCTCCACCCCCCTTGGGAGTAAATTGAGAAAACTTTTCGCAGTGGGCAAGTGATCAGTAATGGAACAATGTCATAGCTATGGCCTCACCTTCACGTTTGAGTTCATCCAATGATCCCGGCTTCCCGGTCTCTATTCTAAGCTGAGGCAAGGCGAGTAGAGGATCAAAAGAAGATCCAAAATAAATATTGCCCGTTGTATTACGTCCGTCATGAATCACCTGGTAGGTCAGAAAATGTCAGCATAATGATCCAGTTTGGTAAATAATTTCTTGATTAGCACGAGTGACTCGTGCGTCGGCGCGTGCTCATGAAACAGAAAACGAAATGCCATTGATACGTCAAGTTCCGGAGCATAAGATCAGATCATGCCAGAAAGAGCAACACGGAAGGTTGATCAAGAGAGGGAAGTGAAGCTGAGCAAAGAACGCCCACAAGGCACTTACCTGAGATTTTTGGCGTCTGGTTTTATGTAGCTCTCTTGTTGTATGAGCCCTGATTTGACTGATCCCAGTACTATTTAACCCTCCTTTGGGGCCCATCAAAACGAATTCAAACTTGGTGGAAGATCCTGAAGGTTGAGCATCTTTGGGTGGTTGATCTTTAGGTTTGCCTTTCAGGCGGAGTTGAAGCATTTCTCTGCACAAGGCCTTGTTGGTAAGAAGCAGATAGGTACATCAGAGCCTTCTTGAGCAATAGCTGCTTATTAGAGAATCAGGAGAACTTTCGTTAGCGAACTTGTAAGGATGTAAAATGGACTTAAGAACGAAAGGGGCCTAATTGGGTGCAATGTGGCCAAAAGTGGGCGAGGATATGCACACTAAGCTTGGAACCATCTGTGCCCGCCCCGAGGCTATGTACTTTATTGATTAGGTATTCGGCTTCCCGTTTCCGTAACGACTCGTACGAGAGATAATTTACCGTGTCCATGACAAGTATTAACGATAGTTTTTCGTTCGGGATTCGGCCAGCCGAGCCAAGAACTGAGCCAGAGGGCGTGAACAAGCCTCAAAGTGTCCAATAAAAATATGAGTAAGCGTTGGACGTATGCCCACACATAGTAATCGCAGCGCCCCTTCTTCTCCAGAAGCCATGCATCAGGATGGCGCCACATTGGTAGCCTCCAGTCGATTCAATTCGACCATTCGCATCACTGCGCTCGGAGCCAAGCTTCGTGCCAAAGCGAAGTAGATTGCCAACTCCCATTCTTGATTGCATTGGCCTTCTTTCAAATGACGGTTTACTCCCAAGTTGAATTGAGTGGCAAGTCGATATGACAACCTTATAGAAGAATGGTGTTAGTTCCTGACACCGGGGTCTACCCCAATTTGGCTCGCAAGCTCTGGTTTTGGTGATTCAGGCTTTTGGAGCCGCCCGCAACAATTGTCATGTTAGAGAAGGAGTAGGGAGTTCCAGGGTGGGTGTTCGGAGGCAAACTGCTGCAGGTCGGTTCCTTGGGCCTCTTTATCGGTCAAGGCGGAGACATTAGCCCTGCACTGGGAGGATGATAGGATATAATGCTAGCAGCCGGTCGGTCAGGTTTTGGCGATGAGATGGCTGGAGCGATGGTAGTCCTCTTGAGGATGGCCAGGAGATGCGACAACGAGAGCTATCGCTCTTACCGAAAATGCAACCCAATATGTAGCCCAGTGATTCATGACATTTTCATCTTTCAGATGGATCATCCATCTTTCGTTACTCACACTGTGAGGCCTTGACTTGTCCGACCATATGACATTCTTCTGCTAGGAGGCGCGCTTTTGTGCATGTATTTGACCTTCGAAATCTGTCCGATGGTGGTACTCCGACAAATGTTGACCAGCAAGATGTATCCCCACGGAGGATTTGTCTGGTTTCTCTAGCAATCGGCTGCTGGTATACGAGCTCAGGAGTCAGTACAGTGTTCAGTGAACTATACCCACTTCTCAACTGCCTAATTTCAGAGTTCACTTCCTAAAACCACAGAGACCACTTTTGCGTTTCGAAAAAAGCATCCCAAGACCAGTTTTGATGTCTGCAGTGGACCGTGGTGACCAGTCCGCTTTATCTGTTGTAGGCTTAGACGATGAATAGTATGATTGAACGAGCAGGAAAATCCAGGCCGTGCGTCGCTAGTTGAACCTCTGGTCAATTCAAAGACGAGAACGATTTTGCTGAGGCCAGTAATGTGAAAAGGTCTGCTAACCTCCGAGGAGAAGCGCGATGACGGGCCCGGATGCCTTGATGATGGAAGTGAGGACGCTGGCGAGCCTTTGTTGAGCGTCCTGCATGGCTTGCTGAATGTATTCTCTTGGATTGGGTTCTGTTTTCCTTCTGAAGGCTAGTGCAACAAGAATTCAAAAGAAAAGGAGCCACGCAAATTAAAGAATATGAGCGTCCCGGAAAAGGGCGACTCGATGTAGCGTAGGAATAGAACAGCAGCCGTCCAACGAATCAAGAGGGCGTTTTGCTGCTTGCAAGGGAATGAGCGAGGCAAAAAGCTCAGGCCAGAGGTATGGGATCCATCTAATATTGTGAAACACCTGTCGCCATCAAAGAGTGTCAGCTACTTCAAACCCGAATGCCAGCAATGTGCCTTGAAGGAACGCATCAATTGGTAGCATTCTCGCGAGCGGGAGCTGATATGTCCCCGCAGTCCCATACGTCAGGCCATCGTGCCTTGTGAGACATGACTGCAGTATCTGGGGATTCAAGTTCAAGTCGTAGTGAGCCATTGGCACCTTGCAGCTCGAATGGGAATTTGGGAAGTGAGGGCATGAACTGAGACAGCAAAGCATTTCGAGATACGAGAGGGGAGGGATAGATGGAAATCTGCAACCATTCTAAATGTAGCTAGTGTATTAATCAATAACTTGTTCTCAACACCTTCCAGGGCTTGGACACGACGTCGACCTTGGGCGTTGCGTCGATTGTTTAACTCTTGTCTTCACTGTGAGAATTGGTTACACTTGCTATGCCATGATACACCTCTATCACATCTTCCTGCTAAACGAAAGAAGACCCTAACATTCATTCATTGCAGGGCCGTTGTTCTAGTCAACATCAGACATCGGTCAATTGTGATGCCGAACCTGAACAAAAGACATCCTGGAACGATTCAATTCGGGACAACTTGAATATAGTAAAAAGATCGAGAGCTGACGAAATCATGCCTTTGGTTCTGTACCCAACTGCCTATGTCTCTAGGTAGCATGGACTGAATCACAGCGACGCACTGGGCGGTCACTGCGAAACTTGGGCGAAGGTTATGGGCACATGGACCTTACTACATCGCCATCGTGCCAGAGAAGAAGCCACTCGGCCAACAGCAGCCTAAGAAGGAACTGGTGGTAACACTAAAGTATGCGTCTTTCAACTTCCACTGCCTTCCTCCTAACCCCAGCAGGAATTAGACACGTTGCCTGTCAAACCTCCAATCGACACTGCACTCAATCACATCCGCCCCCATTCTGTATGGGTCTTGAATATCTCCTCGGATGTCCGCGATTGTAGGCCAGTTGTCCTTGAACTGGCCGCTGTGAGGATGCCAGTCTAAGTTTCTGGTGGCATTGTCCAGACCCCAACGTTCACTCCCTGTGGCCTCCCCTGCCAGTCGTGCTAGCGTCCTCCGGTTCCCACTCACTGCTAAGGAGATTTAGGGACCATGGCTGACACAAAGAGCCAACCGCCACCAAGACCGTATCTATGTTCGCTTAATTTCAACCGAAAGAACCTTCAAAGCGCGGGCCAGAGCCGCTCGGGAGGCATTGGCTTCCGAAGATAATGCTCACAGAAGGGACGGTGTTACGTCCAAAGACATGAGGCATAGCCGTAGCTTTACAGAAACATGCAGATTCCAACGAAGTTCGCTAGAGGCTTGATTTCTTGAAGGGCAGCTTTGAAGCCAATCCACCCCTGCGACATACAAGGATGGAAACACTGCTGCATGAAAGTCAAACAAAAATGGGTTCACAACACCCTTTTGGGCGTCAAGAAGCTGGATGTTGCTCCACATTTCTAAGATCCATTCGCCTCTCTTGACGAAAGCCCCGTTGATTTAGCCAAGCTGCAGTCAGCACTGGCTCCCCCCTGATCTCGCCTGGGTCATTCTACGTTCCTGGGAAATCAAAGCGAGGACCCGGAAGCAGACTTTCTCCGGGTACCAGTGAGGCATCGTCGCTTGCTGATGCCCTCTGTCGAGGCCTTCGCACGACGCGAGCTCTTAGATGGACCCACCAGCACACCGTTGTCAATTGGAAGATAGCACGGAGTCAATAGTACAAAGCAGATTTGTACAGACATTAGCAACGACCGCAGCATGATATTGAGGCAGGGGGAAACGAGAACCCGTGTTCTCCCGAACGAAACCAGCTCGGGTCCCCTATTTTCTGGGCCATTAATATGCCAGGGGATGGAATCGGGCTGTTGCCTGCTACGAGGTATGGATCTATGAGACTATGCAGGATCTCGTTAATTGGTGCAACTAGCTCAGACACACCGCACGAGTCCAAAGAGCATTGCCGATTCTAGGAAGTTCGACTAGTTAGCTGGGAGAGGGGGGAGATGTGAAAAAAGGCAGGTTTCGGTGATCCCTTGCGTGGCATCCAGTTCGATCCCAACTTCGGAGGAATCGGATGGTCGTTGGATGTAGAGAGGTAGGTGTGCGAGTATACTCGTCTGAACGAAACTCCAGTCGCGATCCCCCAACCACAACGGCCATATGGGGAGGCGAATGTGCTCCTCAATGATTAATTATTAACAATTAACTTACAAGGATGGACAGGAGGACTTGGGAATGGTTTGATATTCTTCTATGCATCACCAAAAGGGATGCTAGCTACTGTTCTAAGCTCCTCCACGGACCACCGTGCTATTGACAATTTGATATATCATATATCTTTCAGTCAAATGCCGTTCCTATACATCATCAAGAATCCAGATTTCACACGATTCTCGTCATCAGTATCAGCCCATGTCTCCATAGTCGTAGTTATTCAATTTCATTGCGACGTCCTAGTCTTCCCTTTGACAGGTCCGCCCTACAAATGAGTTTTGGCGGCCCTGTAGTAGCGTGACAGACATGATCACTTCCCAGCACAGAGGAGGATGAGGTGGTGGTGGTGGTAGTAGTGGTGGATATTCTAGTAGGCGTAGAAGAGAGTCGTCTCGTCCGAGCTCTGGCGGATCTTCTTGTTGGTGCGGATGAGCCAGATCTTCATGGCCCAGGCGCCGGCGGCAGTCGCGACAGAGAAGGCGGCGGAGCTCGACATGGCGATCGTGTAGCGAGGTGCATCGGTCTTTGGCCAGAGGTACTATTTGGCATGAAAATGTCAGTTTTATCAAGGCATAACAAGAACGAGTTTTTTTGGGGGGGGGGGGGGGAGAACTAAAAAGGG
>Ga0105239_10001152_pt1 | contig 36423 bp, 31 predicted proteins | sample KBSC44metaG_FD_92761 | JGI IMG/M metagenome (GOLD analysis project Ga0105239, IMG submission 92761) | Corn rhizosphere microbial communities from Kellogg Biological Station, Michigan, USA - KBS C4-4 metaG | ecosystem: Host-associated > Plants > Roots > Rhizosphere > Soil | place: Michigan, USA... | reverse complement strand
AGGGATTTTTAAAACTTTCAATCGCTTTTCCTAAACGCAGATTTTCCGGAGAGTAGCAAAATAGAAATTCTTCGTGAGGCCGTATTTTTGAATAGCGGCGCGCGAGGGTTTGGCCGTAGCCTGCCGGCACTTGCGATGATAACAGCACCGGTGTATGTGATTTTAATGCTGAAAATAATCGAGCCATCTGTGTGTCTAGCGGGCGTAGTTGGGCATGATCTTTTTCATCAACGGCAGGCTCGATGGTCACCCAAACGAGATCTATCGTTTTTAAAATCTCTGACTGTAAAGGGGCAAACTTCAGTCGCCCCGCGGCGAGGCCTTTGGAAATTAAATCATCCAGGCCAGGTTCGTAGAGAGGCGCTTTCCCCAGAGAGATATTCTGAATAACCGTTTTATCGGAATCCATTCCCAGGACTTGAAATCCTTGATCGGCCAAACAAGCGGAAACCACGCTGCCCAAATGTCCAAGTCCAAAAACACCAATAGTCATCAACGTGTGAGTTCCTTTTTAGAAAAAACAAGATCCACATAGCCTCGAAGCCCTAATGCTTGCTCAAGAGGACATGCTTCTATAGCTTGTAGCCCCTTTTTTCGGCTTAACACATACGTTCTGTAGTGACGATCCTTGAAGAAGGATAATATGTCTTCCGGATTGTCCCCCATATTTTTTATGCCCTCCGGATAATATTCCATGCAAAGAATAGTTTCAGGATGTTTTTCGAGCGTGCGCGCCATTCCCTGACAAATTTTCCATTCCACTCCCTGTACGTCGATTTTAATAAATGAAATTGTGTGCGAATCGAACTGTTTTAAAATAACCGCATCAACAAAATCATCGAGGGTAGTTGTAGAAACGGTCTGGATTTCAGAACCGGGGTCTCCAGAAAATTGTGGAGTTATCATTCGGTGATCCGATTGATTTTGGATATTGATCCAAAGTTTCGCGATGCCTTGTTTTTCACTAACGGCGAGACGTTGTGGAGAAATGATTCGGGTTAGCTTGTTGGCTTCGACAATTCGATTTAATAGCGCGAAGTTCCATTTTTCCGGTTCAAATGCAAAAATTTGGTAACCAGGTGAGATAACCGTCGAAAATAAAACTGCCGTATAGCCGATATTAGCGCCAATATCCAAGATATGTCCCTGTTTGAAAATCTCCGGATAGTGCTGAGTCAGAAACAGAAGGCTATCTTCATAATATTTTTTATAGAAAAAATAAGCTTTTGCATAACCCCACTGCATTCCGGAGTATTTAAAAATGTGGCAGCGGTTAAAAAAGGCGTAAAGACTTGAAAAAAATTTCTCTGGATAAAATGTCATAAAAATTCAGCAAAGTCTTTTCTCGAAAGCCAACGGAGATCTAAGTGTTGATGTTCCGGAGTAAGATCAGGAATCGCCAGACCTTCTTCATAGCGAAATAATTCATTAGATGAAAAAAGGATGTCCCAGGAAGCGCTAGGCGGTTGTGTGAAAAGATGCGCAAATCGCTGCACTGATTGTGGATTCGATCGCATGCGCCAGGGAACTTGATCATTGACGGAAAAGAAGGCGATACGTTGCGTGGGTTCCTGGCGGACTAAGGCCATTCCTTGAATGGCCCATTGGTGCGGTGTTGTCACGTCTTCCTGGTGAAACACCATACGTTTATGCGTATAAAGCTGCCACACTAAGGTATTCGATAAATCCATAATCGGTCCTTTGTAACCCTCGTTGACCTCCAATTGATGAAGCGCCTCAGGATAGGGACTTTTTAGATCACGATGGATGGTAAACGCACGAAAGCTTGAGGTGAGAAGTAACGTTAATTCTAATGGTATAAGCACCCCTACTTTTGGCCAGTTTATGGACGGGAGTAGGCGTAATGCTGCTCCAAGAGTCAGGTATCCCAACGGCACTAGGAACACCGAAATTCGGCTGACTAAAACTCCAGGATTAAAAAGCCAAAAAAGAATTAATCCCATGGCCGTCAAAAGCGCAGGCCTCGCTTGATACGGCACTTGTCGCGGCTTTATTAACAGAGCGAGACCTGCTAATGCCAGCACACTGGAAATTAGCTTCCCCTCTGTACGCGCAAAAGAAGTGAAGAGAAGAATATTTTTTTGAGGTGAATAAGTCTGGAGCGCGCTTCCGGCGTTGGCCTGAAGTTGATGAACGAATTGTTGAATGTACGTCATAAAATGCATATCTCTAAAATAGTTTCCAAAAAGACATAAGGCGAACAAATAAATAACCTCATAAAAAAGGATCGGCAAACACATCATGAGGAAGAGGGGCATGATCGATTGTTTAAAAGGAATGGACGGTTTCTTCGCCACATAAAAGAAAAGCAGCGAAATCAAAAATAATCCAACCTGCGGCGCCATTCCATAATGGCTGGTTAAAGCAAGGCCTAACGCAAGTCCCGTTGTTTTCCAATGCGTTAATGTGCCGGCGTAGATGGCCGCTATAAAAAAGAGAGAGGCGACGCAGTTTCCTAAACTCGAGACGGCGTAATAGCCATAAATCGGTGAGGCTAGAAAAAGCGTGCTCACAAAAGCGGCACGTCGGGGTGAAAGCTCCCAGGCCAGTAAGCAGTGATATAGGAAACCGGCGGTTAATGCGAAAGCTACGACAGAAAGTAGATTTCCCGACACCGAAAGTGAAAAGGGCAAGAATGAAAATAGAAGGAGAAGCAATGAAAAGGTCGGTTTAGCTGTGCTGGGTGGAAATAAATCCCCTTCGGCGCGCATGTCGGATTTTAATTGGCTCAGCGCTTGTCGCCCCGTTACTAGCTGCGGAAGAGCACGGATCGCATGATGCAGGCCTTGTGCCTCTAGAAGATAATACGCCTCGTCAAAATAAAACGTCCCGCGCGTATAAGCCGAATGAACGCGAAGCCCCAGAAGCGCGCCCGCAAAAACGAGATAAACGATAATCATCGTACGCGTCATCGCGGGCGCCAATCATTCACCGTTTCATCTCAGACCAAGCGCGCCATACCACGGTAAGAAGCTCCCAACCATTTTTAAAACGACTGATATTTGTAGAGCCATAGACTCGTTGTTTATAACGAACAGGCACATCACGAATTTTTAGATTCAGACAGCTTGCACCAAGAAGAAGTTCGAAATCCCCAAAAGGATCGAGAGCGCCCAACGTTTGATGTTGTAGACGAATGCGTTCATAGTTTTTTCTGGAAATAGCTTTTGTTCCACAAAGCGTATCTTTTACACGTTGACCGATGAGCCAGCTAAGAATAACGGCAAATAGTTTGTTAAAAAAAAGATTGAGAATCTGCATCGCGTCCCGTTCCATTTTATAGACCAAACGCGAGCCATTTAAAAATTCGGCGGTATTGTCATTTAAAGCCGCATAAAAATGCACCAAATCCTCAGGCTGTACGGAGATATCCGCATCTAAAATTATTAGGATATCGCCTGTCGCCTGCGAAAATCCCAGACGTACCGCATCAGCTTTCCCCTTCTGTGTTTGCTGCATGGTTTTAAATTCGAAAAGATCCCGTCGCTCATGTTCCTTAATCTGTCGCAGAATTTCTTCCCAGGTTTTATCTTGAGAATGCCCTTCGACGAAAATGACTTCACAGCGCGTGCCTAAAACGGGAAGACGATTGAGCAGAGGACGAATGTTTCCTGCTTCATTGCGGGCAGGAATTAACACAGAAACACTTTGACCTGGACTCCCATGTGTAGGCGTGGAAACGGAACGCGCGATGACATAACTTTTTTGCGATAACCAAGAAATTCCGGGAAGCGAACCCGCATAGGTATTTAACCACGGCCCCAGACCTAAAAGCCGAAATGGCACTAGACAACGCATACCCGCTGTGATGGCTTGAAAACCGGTGAGCTCCAGCATATTAATCACATCTTGACGGTTAAGCCAATTTAAGTCTGCGGCTGGTGTCTTTAATGCAAATTTTTGTGTCAATCGGATTAGAGGCGCCCATAAAAAATTGTATTGAATAATCACAATACGAGTCTGGGGCGTTACTCCTTGATGCAGATCTTGCAGGAAATTCTGAATATCTTCTAACAATTGAAGCGTGTAGGGTAGAAAGATGACGTCGATTGGGCCGTCTTGAAATGCTTCTGCAAGGGTCGCAATCGGATGGATATGAGCGGCTGCCGTTCGATGCTCTAACGGATCAAAATCCAGGACGTATAACGCTTGGCAAGTAAGAGGACGAGAAATAAATTCCACGCAGCCGCCGACGACAAGAACGCGACTATCGGGTTTAACCATGCGTCTTAAAAATTCAAAATCATCCTCATGATAGAAGGGATGACGCCGGCGAAATTCGATGCGTGCTTGATGCGAGCGTTCGAGAAACGCAACCGTTTCTGCATGAAGCCATGTCATCCTAGATTTTCTCCAAAACAATAGTTACAAACATTGGGAATAGCGTACTAAAAGGCGCTAAGCATTCATCGATGACACGGAATAACGGGTAGGAAAAGGCAGGGACGAAGGTTTTGAAGGAAAGTCCGCCAGAAATAATATAGCGCGTCACGGTGTGCGGTCGGAGACGGCGGATGCGTAGAGCTGGAAAACGGGTTTCAAATAAATGCCGATCTCTTTTAAAGATAATCCAGGGCAGCGCTTGGTTGGATGTCGTCATCCGTCCCTGTGGCGGAATTTCCCATGTTGGAGCTGTTTCTTCGAAAGGCTCGGCATGAAAATTTTTGTAAAACAAGCGCCCGAGAAGCGAGTTGTAGGGCTCAATCATAACCAGGCGACCTCCTTTAGGAAGTACGCGCACCGCTTCGCTAAAAAAGTCCGCTGCCTTTGAAAGGTGATGCAGCACATTCATCATGAAAATTCCTTTGATTTCCCCTTCTTTAAATGAAAGACGGTCCGCAAAAATGATTTGCTCAATATCGGGACCGGCACATACATCCGACGTCAAAATTTCGGGCAGAAGCTTATGTAAAAAACCTCCCCCCGATCCCAACTCTAGAATTCGACCCGGAAGGGGTTGAAGGATTTGCGCCTGCTCCAGGAACTCGGAATAAAAATCGCGATAAAGTTTTTTTAGAAATGGTTTGCTTTCGATAATGTCGCGATGACAGGCCATGGCCGCAGCCTCATCCAAGTTAAGATCATGGACTTCGCGGAGAGAAAGTCGCTTCAGCAGTTCCTTTATCATGCGGAATGATCGGCGTCCGCGCTTTTGAACCATAACTCCAGCATTAATAGCGCCCATAGACCGTACGCGCGTTCCCGTTTACCTGATTGGTGCTCATCAATATAGCGGCGTACCGTTTCCGGACGAAAGTATCCGCGTCCCAATGCTTCGGGTGACAGCAGAATATCGCGTAGATAGTTTTTTAGCGGCCCGCGAAACCATTCACTTATCGGGACACCAAAGCCTTTTTTCCCGCGCTGCATAATCGCGGCAGGCAGATCGGTAGAAAAAGTATCTTTAAGAATATGTTTGCTACGGTTCAAGGGTCGATACTTCCAATCCGTCGGCCACCGCGCCACGGTTTCGCCTAAAACATGATCGAGCAAGGGAGAACGGACTTCGAGTGAATGAGCCATTGAGGCAATATCGGTTTTCACCATGAGACAATCGGGCAAATAATGATTGACGTCTAAGTACATGAGCCGGTCGATAAGTTCTTTCGGGTTTTGACGTTGCAACGTTTCTGTGAATAGCGCTTCTTCCGTATATCTAGACTGTTGCAAACCTTCCCAATGCTCCGCGGTCCACAGCGCTTCGCGCTCGTCGGCATGAAAAAATTCAATGGTACGCAAATATTGCGGCAATTCGTTTAATGCCCCTACATGAAACAAGCGTTGCAGACGGCGCATGGAACTTATGGGAGAACCGACCGGGAGTTGATCCGCAGCCAACGCCAAGGTTTTCCGTAGTCCACTGGGCAACAAATTCCAAAATTGCATTCCCCACATGGCCCGGTAACGGAGATATCCAGCAAAAAATTCATCGCCTCCATCGCCAGAGAGCGCGACCGTGACATGCTTGCGCGTTTCGCGTGCTAAATAATAGGAAGGCAGTGCGCTGGAATCGGCAAAAGGTTCGGAATAGTTCCATGCTAGTTTAGGCAAAATGTCAGTTAATTCCGGTTTAACCATAAATTCATGATGATCTGTTTTATAGCGTTCTGCCACCATCCGTGCATAGGGCAACTCTGAATAGGCTTCTTCTTCAAATCCAATGGAAAAAGTCTTAATCGGTTGTTTAGACTGTTGAGCCATTAAGGCCACGATCAGGCTGGAATCCACGCCACCGGATAAATAGGCGCCGAGTGGAACGTCACTAATCATGCGCAGCCGAACGGAATCTTCCAGTTGAGTGCGGAGTTGTATTTTTGCTTCATCGTAGGAAAGACTGGCTTTCGGTTCATAAGAAAGATCCCAATAGCGCTGGGTTTTTACGGGGCCAGCGCACTGCCAGGTTAATGTATGCGCTGCAGGTAATTTGTAGACCTCTGCATAAATCGTGTGTGGGGCAGGGATATATTGAAGCCCAAGATAGAGGTTTAGGGCATCACGATTTATTTTTTTTGGACAAGCCGGATGAAGACGTAATGCTTTAAGTTCGGAGGCAAAGACAAAAACACCGGTGGCGCTTAGAAAGTAAAAAAAAGGTTTTTTTCCGAAGCGGTCACGCGCGGCGAAAAGCTTTTTTTGCTCGCGATCCCAAATCACAAAAGAAAACATGCCGCGCAAAAATGTAACGCATTCCTCTTGATATTCTTCATACAAATGCAGAATGACTTCGGTGTCGCTGCGCGTTTTAAAGCGATGCCGTCCTGTGGCATCAAGCCGGGCGCGCAATTCTTGGAAGTTATAAATTTCACCATTAAACACAATCCAGTAGCGATCATCTTCGTTACTCATTGGCTGGCGCCCACCACTTAAATCAATAATCGCTAATCGTCGAAAGCCCAAGCCGGCGGAACCGAAAAGTTCGATCTGGCTGTCATCGGGTCCCCGATGGTGGAGCGCTTCGGAAATCGTATTTAGCACATGCGTGTCAACAGATGTTATATCGCGACCGGCAATGCCGCAAATGCCACACATCGTTAAACGCTTCCTTTCTTGTGCATGACATAGATGTGCCCCGAAGACCCAAGCACGCGGGCTAACGTTTTTCGCCAGGACATCTCGAGTTTTGGGAAAAGCAAATGGCCCGTATAAAAAAAGTGAGCGGGAAAAACCTTCGTGACGATAAAGCCGTAATGCTCAAAGACCCGAAGCCAACGCCGACGGCTGTAATAATAAAGTTCCGACAATGAGCCTGGGTATTCTCCATGCGGCGGCGGAATGAAGGCTCTATACAAACGCTGCCGAAAAGATTTGGACGCAGGCGACTGCTCATTAGGATGCATAAAGGATGCCGGGTCTTGGTTTCGGAAGCGTGAAAGTAAAAGATTGGGGTAATGCGTTATCAATGTCCAAAGTCTCCATGTGGTGGATGGCAAAATATGAATGGCTTGCCCGTCTGATTTCAATACACGCCGCATTTCGGTAAACAACGGAGCTAGGGCCACCACATGCTCTAACACATTTGATGAGAAAACGACGTCGAAGCTTTGGTCCGCATAAGGAATTGTCTTTCCATCGTAAGTCTTCACGGGATAATGATGTTTCAATAAAGCCTTGTGACTATCGGAAATATCAATAGATTCAACAGAGCATCCCCAGGAGGCAATTTGTCCAGCCTGATAACCATCTCCGCCTCCCACTTCGAGAATACGGAAGGAAGGCTTTATCCAGGGACGAATCAGCTGAATCTCCGCTTTACGAATGGTCTCTAACGGTGTCGCATTCATCCATTCATCCGCTGAAACAAAAATTCCGAACATCCCGTGCCTTCATTAGGCACACTTTTCAGCAGTGCAAAATGACGTGCGGTCACGAACGCGATAATTTCTGCTGCCGAGGCATATTCATAAGGATATCCTCCCAGCCAATCCCGCAGATTAATGAGCCAACGCATCCCCCGATCTTTCTTATAGGTGCGGATCACGCGCACAGGATTGCGTCCATGCGCAAGCATCCGCAGAATATCCAATACGGCATACAAGCCCAGCTCCATGGTTTGAAGGAATTTTGGACTATGCACGTAGATGGCCTTTATTATTTTCCAAATCGGAGACGTCCAATGACGATTGTAAATCGCCAATTGAAAGCGTCCCTGCGGTTTCACCAAGGTCAGAGAATTTTCGATGGCTTTCCACATGGCGCCGGTATGATGCAAGACTCCCCAGGAATACACCAAGTCATAGGTTTGCAATGTCTGCAGACTGGCGTCGGAAAGGATATCCCCCTGTCGAATCTCCCACGCGGCTGTGGGCGCTTTGGCGGCTTTTAATTCTTGGCTACTTTTCACAGAAAACGGATCATAGTCAATGCTGAGAACGCGGGAAGCCCCAGCCATGACGGCGGCTAAAGAATGAAGCCCACTACCGCAGCCAATATCTAGGAACGTACAATCTTTTAGATTTTCAATCCCAATAAATTCGATCATGGCAGCGTAGGCCTGCTGGATTTGATCGTCCTGAATCGAGGCAAGAAAAGATTGCCAGTTCTCACCAAATTCAAATCGTTTATCTGTTTTCACAGAGGTCCCGAAGAAGCCATTAATTGACGGTATAAGTGCTGGTACTGAGGAATGATCCGCTCCCAAGCATTCATTTTTTTAACCGTTTCTCTAGCGGCTAATCCTAATGCTCGAACCTGTTCTGGGCGGGCGAGTAATTTCTCAAGGAGCTGGGCTACCATTTGAGGATCTTGTTCTTTATAAAGGAAACCGTTTTTTTCTGAGTGAATGATATCGGTTACACCGCCAAAATCATGCACGATACAAGCGAGTCCCGAGGCCATGGCTTCTAAAAGACTATTCGACATACCTTCCGCTTCACTAGGCAGCACAAAAATATGGCTCGCGGCGTAATAGTCCTGTATATCTTTTTGCAAACCCTTAAAAAGAACACGCCCGGGCAGTCGCTTCGCCGAATCACTTTGTTCTAATGTTGTTCGCAAAGGGCCGTCGCCGGCAAAAACAAGGGAGCTTTGAGGATAACGTTCCGCGATAAGCGCAAAGGCCTCCAAGACGATATCGGGACGTTTCTGTGCGGTCAAACGGCCGCTAAAGAGAATCACAGGCCCTGCATGTGGAAGGCCCAATGCCTTGCAAAGCGCAAGTCGTTGCGCCTCCGACGGCACCGGTTGAAATAAGTCCACATCGACCCCATTCGGAATACGGACAATTTTTTCAGCGGGTACCCCCTCCTTCAACAATTCACGATCAATATCTCCTGATAAACTAATGATTTTATCAGTATGCCGCAAAACCCAACGTAATTTTAAGCGTCCGATCCATGTCTTTTTTGAGGTGGCGACATCGCCAAAGCGCCCAGAGCAGGCCACCTTAACAACGGCTTTAGATTTAAAAAGTGATGCACTCAGAATCGCAGCAACGGCTGGCGATGCGATCATATGCGCGTGAAAAATACATGGACCGCGAAGTACACGTTTAAAAAAGAAAAATGTTGAAACGATAAAAAAGAAGGAGGACAAAGGAATGCTGGAGCGGGGTGGAAGCCGATAAATAAAAACATTCGATTGAACGTCTTGGTTGTTTAATCGCGCATCATATTTCTGCGTAACGATGCGCGCATCAATTCCAGTATTTCGCAAACGCTGAGCCAGGGCCAGGGCCTGACGTTCAGTTCCCCCCACGGATGGAAAAAAACGTGAGACCAACATCCATACCGGCGACGTTAATTCAGTTTGCACGCGAACGGCGCAAGTGATCCTCGAAAGCGTGAATAAATTGCTTCACGTTCCGGCGATTCATCGTGTATTTAGGATCAACATCCGGATTGTAAGGGTCCCAAAGCATAAAATCGTAACCAATTTGAAGAGTGTGCGCAACGCAGTCTATCGCGCGCTTTTTGATTTCCTCTGCCGAATGGTTCAATTCATTCGCGAGTTCTTGATGAAAATGATGGAAGGAATCAAAAACGGGGACCCAATGTGAAAAAAATGTTTTTTCTAATGTGAGGGAAGGTTTTCCCAACAACATAGCTTCTAAGCAAGCGGTTCCCGTAATGGACACAGTCATCGATGATCGCTTAATAAGCTCAACACTCGGGAGCTGCTGTGCGGCTAAATAGACACCGGCTCTATGTGTCAACGCTTTAAAAAAGGAAAGCGGACGCCGCCCCAACATGGCCGGATGCTCCTTAATGACTAATAAATGATCTGGGGGGATATGGTAACGAATGAGATCAACAGCACGCAGTTGGTCCTCGAAAAATGGAGCCATCGTGGTAATCGTTAACTCTGGATAGACGTGCAATGGAAAATAAACAAATTTTTTGGGTAATTGATCTAAATGCGTGATATCCGCAAAGCGCTTCCTGCGTTTAGCTTTCCAGGTAGCCACCTTCAAATTCAACCACCAAAATTGCATGAACGGTTGAAACCACAAAGGATTCGGGTGGTAGGAGTACGGTTCTCGTTTGACATCTTGATAAAGGTTCCATAAACCTCGCGGGGCACGCATTAATTTTTTTGTCACTGGAAGAAATTTTTTGAATTCGATGAGGTCTTCCAGTCGCGGTTCATACGTAAACTGGACTGCTTTAGAAACCGACTTCTGAAACGAATGAACAATATCTTCGGCTTTAGCCATTAACGAAGGATCAAGCGGTTCGTTAAAAGTATAGGCTGGCATCTCTTCATTGGGTGTCTCTGAAAAAAAAGATAGCGCAAGATTCCGCGACGATGTCACGAAGATGGTTTGAATTTTTAATTCTTTGGCTGCGGCATACAGCATCATGCCTTCATGAGATTCGATTATCGTGCATAAGACCGCATCAGGCTTTTCACGCATCAAATAATCTTTATAAAGCTGATAGTAGGCAACGGCACTATGCAGCTGATGTTCTTTAGGATAACGTCTCAGCTGTCCTGGAATATTTTTGTCGGCTGTAATATCGCGAATGATGGAGCCATAGTAGTTCTTCAGAATATCGAGACTGGCCATCGGGAGTTTCATTCTTCGGCCAATGTCATCAGGCACATAAAAGATGTGGTCTTGTGGAAGGAGACCTTCGATTAAAGGAAGATGGCGCCAAGAGTAAATTAAGATATGCCAATCGAGCGCAGATCCTTCTTCTTTAGCCTGTCGAATGACCTCCCGATAAAAAAAAGGGTAACTACAGTTTCCGTAAATAACAATTTTCATAAAATCATTTCTGTTTTAATGTGACGATCGAAATTAAAGTATCACATAATCCCATAGCAGCTAAAGTATCAGCATAGGCTTGAGTCAAAGCAGGTGTGTCAATAAATGACCATTTTTGATGGCCGCCTGGTTTTTCATTGCAAAGCCAGTACAAATGGTTGGATAACGGATAACGTTGGAACTGCCGAATGGTGAAGTCTGTGAGCTGCACTTTCTCAAGCAGCCGTCCCAAGGTGTGCGGCGTGTAAAGATATAAATGCGGACTCCAATACGTAAATTCTGAAAATGATCGTGATTTATAAAGTTGCAACAGAGCATCGTTAGCATTCGGGACTTCGATGACGAGTTGACCTCCGGGTATGACCTTTTTTATTGCGTTTTTGAGGAAATCGATGGGATCTGGAATATGTTCCAACACATGAAACATACTAAGGACATCGACACTTTCGTTTTTAATTTCATCTAAAGAAGAATAAACGGTTATTCCTTTAGATAATAAAGCATTCTTCCAGCGGGTTTGCGGCTCAATTCCAGATGCCTTTTCGCATTTATCTTTCACGTTAAGGAGAAGTCCACCTGCTCCACATCCCACATCCAGAAGCCGCCGATTAAGAATCAACGGCGTAAGCTGGTCGGCACGTCGTTTGTCATCGGCAGAACAGGCGTTTAAAAACTGTTGCCAGTCTGTCGCCTCATGATTTCCTTGGGGATAGGTTTTATCGTAATAGTCCGCATCGATATGCTTAAAATTTTCTAAAAAAACTAGTCCGCAGGCGGTGCAGCGTAAAATGCCCAAGTCGGGCCGATCGCGAACTTTCCCTGATACCGTTTCAAAATTTTCTCCTGCGCAGAGATAACATGCCCGTGTAGGCGACGTTGATTTTGACGGACGTTTTAAGGCCATGGTAATCCCCCCCACCCCTCTAATTAGACAAAAATCTATTTTCCATTAAGTATGAATTGAATATTTCGCCGAACCGGCCAATACAGTATGGCGATAAAAACGCCAAAAAGAAAGCCGTGCAGTCCCATAATTAAAAGATGTGGGCCATGAACATCCGGCATGATGAACACCAGACTCATCGCGATCAAGGTGGATATCAACGCCCAAATCACGTATTTCAAAATTCCTAAATAATGCAATCGTGTGCCTGTCCGATGCAGCAAAAAGAAAGCCAGTAAAACGGAAAAAGCGCTCCCTAAAATGGATGTTGTCACCGTTCCTAAAACATCCCAATGCAGCTTGAAAACAAAAACAGAGTTAGAAACAAAGAAAAAGAAAGCGACAGCAACACTGACGACACCGGTATAAAGAATATGATTCGTCAATTGCAGCACACGGATGAGCGGGGTGAGAAAAGTTCCTGTGACTAAAGTAACAGCCAAAATGCGCAGGATCCGCGCGGTGAGTTCTTGAGCGTCGGCATTAAAATGGCCATGCTGATATAAAATTCTTACGACGGTAGAGGCATGCCACATAAAAAAGCAAGCAATGGGAATTGTCAAAAGCACGATTCCTTTTAAAAGTCTTTCCAATCGCTGTGTGCGCTGCGTCACCGAAGAAAGCGAAATGACATAAAGTTCATCAAAAGCCAACAATTCAGACATAGGCCAAAGAATTTGATAGCTATAACCGGCAGCGGCGATCGATCCCGAACGCAGATAAGATTGAAAGAAGCGTTCTACACCGGAAGCTAAAAAACTTGTTTGCGAGACCATAAACATTTGGATGAAATTGTTGTACATCGACCGAATATTTATACTCCAAAGTGGACCAGATAAATGCACAAAGCGTCTGGCAAAAATGGCCAAGCCGACGAAAGCTAGTCCATAGCCCAGACTGAGCGCTAAGGGAAGTGAGACTAAGTGGCTATGTCTAAAGGCAAATCCGGCCGTGGCAATCAACGAAACGAGAAAATCTGTAAATAGGACGGCGTCATAATAGCGAAGGCACTTCACAATTGCTGTTAAAGCGTTATAAGGAATAATGGTCAGGATCCAGGGAATAAAGAAGAGTCCCAAGTAGCGAACGCGCAGGCGTTCCACGGGTGTAAATCCGTGGCAAATAACCCATGTGGCGGGATTTAAAAGTAAAACAAAGACTACGGCCAATGCAACAGCCATCACGATTGAAAAGGTCAACACCGAACCGCAAAGTTCACGGAATGCGGCGTCGCCCTTGGTTTCTTTTGTGCGCACAAGATGCGCGACTGAAATTTGATCAAACCACATGGTGTAAGAGAGCATCAGCAACATGGTTAGATTAAACGTCATCATATAGATGTCCATGTCGCGCGAAACACCAAAGAAATACGCCACTAACAATTGACGCAGGTAGCCAACAATTTTTGAAAGAATAGTGAAAATTAAGGCAAGCTGAATGCCTATTTTAAGGCTTCTGGGTTTGAATAATCTCAACGAAAAATCTCAATTCTTAATGCGATCAAGGTGATTTTTTGATTCTAAACACCACACTATTGGTGCATTCAGGAATATTGGTTTCATCCGTATTTTGATCTTCCAGTCGCCAGTAGACATAACCTATATGGGGTTCAAAATAACTTAAGAGTTCGTCGATACCTCCGCGCAGCGGAGTGGCTAACGCGGCAACTCCATCATCTTTATGAGGATTCATCGAAAAAGCGATGGCCACATGCGCCCCATTTTTGCAAACGCGAATTATTTCACGCGCGCATTGCTTAATGTCATAACTATAGCGTACGACCCAGCCACAGCTAATCAAATCAAATGAATTGTCCGCATATTCCATATGATGCATATCCATTAATCGAATCTCTGGGCTGTAAGTAAAGAGATCAATTCCTTCCACCTGGGTGAAGCCGTGCGCATGCAGCAATACCATATCTCCTTCGTTACGAGGCCCAATGGATAATAGGCGGCCGGTTTTATTCACGGATGGGATCGAGTGAAGAATGTAGATAAGATGTTCGGTTCGCCGTCTGGCAAAAGGCAATGCGAAGTTGCTGCTCACATAATTACGATCGATCACTTTTTTTAGATGACCTTGACCCTCAGCGTTTTGCGTATCAGAGCCAGACAGCGCCAGTAATTTAAATCCGTTACGCATCAAAAAATAAATCATGCGTATGCGGAAGCGAAGGTAAACATTCCATCGGGATATGCGCCAATAGGCGAGCAGGGTCGGAATATAGATCGGCTTCTGCGGATAAAAATCATAGTAGTAACGCAGGAGACCGACGTTATTGAGCTGTTTTTTGATGCGTGTTTTTATGGATTGCATTTAGAAACTATAACGGCGCAGCTTTCCCCACCAAATACCAAAATGCGTGAATGCGGCAATCGGGGGTTGAGCATGTTGTCCGCTAAGGATATCAAGGTTTTTACGCGATACATGAAAGAAGTACGCCGGAAGCGTATGGCCTCTGTGACGCATAAGGACGGAAATATGCCCTTGATTATTTGCCAAAAAGGTGGTGCCTTCAATCCCAAAATGCTGTTGAATATCTAAAACTAAAACGCCAAAGGGCGATATTTTTGCCGGCGCGCCCTCTAGCTGTTGGCCCTTCATTCCCGCCAAGGCGGTGTCTACCTCCACAACATCCTGATAGGTTGAATCCGTCGAATGATTAAAAAGAACAATGTATGTGGTTCGCTCGGAATCAACAACCGCCATGCTGCAATACATAAAAAAGCTTTTTTTCCCTTGGTTTTTCGCGGTATTGATGTGACCAAAGGCGGCCGTGGCAATCTTACAGTGATGCGACGCGGCCAACCAATGGGCCGTAATCGCCGGATAAATCGGTTTGCTCCCTTGAGATTCAATCTGATCAACCAGGAGTATCAGTTGTCCGGAAAAAGAAGTTAAGCCCAGGCTGCGCGCCCAGGTAGAAGTATCAATATTTAAGATGTCTTGGGACTGTAAGCCATAGATGCGCGGAGACAGTCCCGGCACGAGACGCCCGTCAACCGTGAGAAGAACGGCGGTTACTTTTTGCAGACCATCCGACATATTGCAGTAGTCATGAAAAACGACATGTTCTGGCCGGAAAAAATGAACATAACTGGCATAAATCTGACTAGAAGGCGTCAGGAGTTGCCGAATATCTGTAATCGTAGACTTAGCAGGCAGCGGAAGTGACGTCAACGTCATCCCAATCCCCTCCTTGAATGTGATCCATCGCAATATAGCCTTGGGCATTGGTTTGAATCAATAATGGTGAATAAAGCACATTGGGACCGCATACTTGGATAAGCGCCGGTTTTCTGTCGAGGAATGTATTCAAATCCGGCCATAGGTGTCGTAAATCCACTTTAATACTTCCTAAAGGTAAGATCGGCTCCAGATCAAAATGTCGCCATTGATTCTGGCTGTTTTTTATTCGAACACGAACGCCCTTTTCAAAAAGTGACTTGGGATAACGAAAGACCCGCTGACAGGAATTACTTACTAATAAGAGCGCTTGGCTTTCTTCTTCGATGGATGACGTGATGTAGTCTGTTACTTGATGAATTTTGGGAACGGGATGTCCGCAAGAATGCATTAAAGATTCGGCGTGATCCGTGTAATATTCGATGAAATAGTGCGTCATATAACTGTTTCTGACGATAAGCCCCCCTTCGGCCGGATACAAATGAACCATACAAAGTCCAAAAGGTCCTAAGTCACTTACCAAGGGCTCCATTTCAATGGTCTGCGTATCGGGGTCCATCATGGTCCCTTGCTTTTCGATCATGCGCTTGCCATCCGTCGAATAAATGCGCAAAACCCAACGTATGTGAAAGGGCCTCCCGGAAAGAAAAGCAAAGTAATTATGCAGAATGAGTCGAGTTTTAATCGTCCCATCATTAATGAAATAACACATGCCTCCCGCCGACAAAAAGCGATTGGCCTGATTGGCAAGCCAGGAAAAGCCAAGGTTTCTAAATCTGCTCGCAAAAAGAGGATGTTGCCGATCTTGAATTTCAGTCATAAAGGATGCGCCAACATAGCAATTAAAAAAATTTAACTTTCTCCTCAATTAATTCAAACGTTTAAATCCTGCATGGGCCAGCGGACCTTTAAGCCATTGTTTCACGGTCCCTTGTTCGATGGCTTGATGAATTATTCCGAAAACTGAGTTTACGGTTTTCAAATAATGCGCAATAATTTCTGGGGTATGGGCGAAAGTCGAATAGAACGTGGTGGCCGCTAAATACCCTTTTTCTAACATCAATTGCGTAAATAACGTCTTGCATGATAAATCTCCATCGCCATCAAATGAAAAGTGACTTAATGGATAAATACCGTCAATATGAATCGATATAGCATAGCGTTTGGCGATAGTGGCCCACCCCTCTTGCACTTTCTTGCCCATTAAAACAACATGTTTGGCCACTTTGTATTTTTTCATTTTACGGATTGTGGCTAACGCCGCCGTCGGTCCGATGCGTTCAGTCCAATAGGTGCTGCTAATGAATGTGGTTTGAACGGCGCGCATGACGGTAGCCTTTCCAATAATGGCGGCCATCGCGTAGCCATTGCTAATTCCTTTAGCGAATACTGCCATATCGGGATTCACTCCGGTCGCCAGATGAATTCCTCCCAGCTCTTGTCGCCATCCAGAAGTGACTTCGTCAAAAATCAAGACGGCACCGATTCGGTCGGCAGCGGCTCGGACATAACGCAGAAATTCAGCGTCCGGCGGTCCGCTGCGCGCCGGCTCCATTACAATCGCTGCCAAACGATGGCCTTGTGTACTGATGATCTGCCCCAATTCTTCGCGATTGTTGTAATGGAATGGCTGGACTGTTCCCGCTAATCCGCGGGGCACACCCAAGGGCTCGAGGCCGGGCAATAGTTGCCCATCTAAATTATTGTCATTAGCAAGATTGGCGGAAAGATACCAGTCATGCCAACCGTGATAACCGCAAAAAGCGATGGCTTCACGCCCGGTGGCGGCACGTGCGATGCGTACAGCAATGGCCATCGCTTCCCCCCCGCAGCGGCTATAGCGGACCTGCTCTGCCCACGGATGAAGTTCGCAAAGGAGTTCGGCCAACTCTACTTCTTCGGGACAATTGAGTGTGCACATGGATCCGGCCCGAACAGCTTTTTGAACGGCCTTGGCTACATCCGGATCGTTATAACCCAGAATGCAAGTTCCGATTCCATGATTGGTCATGTCGGTATAGCGGTGGCCCTTCAAATCCCACACATAAGCGCCCTTGCACTTGCTGTAATACGCAGGCCATTGATCGGGTAAAAATAATTCCGGGCGTTTAGAAAGCAGCTGCGTTCCGCCTGGAATTAATTGTTTGGCACGTTTATAAAGATCCTGTCCGCTTAGCGTGGATGTTCGGCGCGTTCCCATCAGTTCGTTTCCCCTGGTTTTGGATCAATCGTTCCGAGAAGTTCCATCGTGTCAATGTCCTCGTCCAACGATGACGGATATGATTTCTTTAAATTTAAAGCATCTAGAAATGTGCGTAGTTCTTCGATATAAATCGTTTCACTAATATTTTCATTATAGCCCGCTTCGGATTTAGCGATTTGATAATTTTCAGAATGCCATTCTTTTGTGTCCGCAGAATAAATATCAAGTGAATTTTTCTCCCAATTCCAGCGAATCTGAGCTTTTTCTAGATTGACGGTTAAACTACGTGTTGCAAATCGTGATACGACATCCACCAACATCACGCCCAAATAATCCGGGAACATAAGTTGAAGTCCACAGGTATCATTGCTGTTCAACCCCAGATCTAACGTTTTTTTTCCGCTCGTTTGGATCTTCGTCGGCCTGCCAAAAACCTTTCGAATCCAAGTGAGTTCAAAGACAACTAATTCCCGGCATCCGGAGGTTTCCGGATTACTGACAAAAAAATCGCGCACATGTTCCCAGGGATGCCAGTCGGGAAGGTAATGGCCGCAATGGTAAATAAATCCTGTTACTTTTCCATACACGTGCGAAGCGATGAGGGCTTGAAGGCGTTGAATAGCGGGATGGAACATATACGTACAGGATGTGGCAATAAAAATCTTTTTTGATTTGGCTTCAAGGTTAATGCGCGACAATTCCTGAAGGACAATATTAAGTTCTACAAAACAAGGTTTGTTGTATTTTAAACTCCAGTCTAAATATTCATGATGGTGATCAGGTGGGGTTGAAATGATTGCCGCATCTATTTTTTCTAATTCCGTAAGATCTGAGACGACATGAATTCCGTAGCGCGTTTGTGCTTCAAGACGACGATCTTCGCGCAAATCGAATCCTATAATATCGGTCTGGCCCAGAGCCTTGAGATTACGGATGCGCCGTTTGCCCATAGAACCTAAACCAATAATGCCGATTTTCATAACAGGCCCTTCATGCGAGCCTTCAGCAGCGCCTCGACAGTAATGAAATCCTGCAGTTCATCGATTTCCGGAGATTTCCACCGCGGTACTATATACGGAAGTGTTAACTCATGATAGAACGTGCGTCGCTTCATGAATGCGGCCACTTCGGAGATATAAAGAGTGCCCTCAAAAAAATACATGTCGTCCAAATCTTGCCGGCGTAAAATTTTAAATGTTGAACTGCCATTGGGTCTTCGAATGCAGCGGCTTGCCGGATCGACGACCACATGAAATTCCGGATGATCCCCCTCTAGCCGGGTGACGCTGACGATCGCTTTGGCCTGGGGATGGGAGATGAGTTGTTCCAAGGCTTGATCAATGTCAGCGGTTTCGCGCAATGGCGACGTTGGTTCGAGCATGATGACATAGTCAAACAAGTCTCCCTGATCCTTCAACCACGAGATGGCATGAACCATCACATCGATACTCGATGTTTCATCTTGTGCCAGTTCTGCGGGTCGCATAAAAGGAACTTCTCCTCCATGCTTGCGGACGACATTGGCAATAGCGTGGTCGTCCGTGCTGACGATCACGCGATCTAAGTAGTTACTTGCCTTGGCGGCGTCCAACGTCCAGGCCAATAACGGTTTTTTTAAAAGAGGTCGTATGTTCTTATGCGGAAGTCCTTTTGAGCCTCCGCGTGCCGGGACCACGCCGAGGATGCGTTTACCGCGATACATGGGCTAGTCGATCCAAATCGTTTTGAACCATTTCCTCAACCATCTTTTCGAATTTCATTTTGGGTTCCCATCCCAATAGGCGTTTCGCTTTGGATGCGTCACCGCATAATACATCGGGTTCAGCCAGGCGAATGTAACGTTCGTCCACGACAATATAATTGCGCCAATCGGCAATTCCAATATATTTAAACGCACAATTAAGAAAGTCACGAATGTTATGGCTTATTCCAGTGGCAATCACATAATCATCCGGCTTGTTTTGCTGCAACATCAACCACATGGCTTCGACATACTCGGGCGCATACCCCCAATCACGTCGCGCATTTAAGTCGCCTAAAGAAATGCTTTTAGCCAAGCCCAATGCAATCTTAGCTACGGTTTCAGAAATCTTCCGGGTGACAAAGATCGAAGATCGTCGTGGCCCTTCATGATTGAAAAGAATTGCCGAACAATTAAACATGCCAAAATTTTGCCGATAATTTTTTGTCAGACAATGCGCGAATAGTTTAGATACCCCATAGGGAGAGCGCGGATCAAAGGGTGTGCTTTCGTCAGATTTCTCTTTTTTTGGCATTTTATCCCAGGGGTAAAAATTAGTCGTGTTTCCAAATATTTCGCTAGATGAAGCCTGGCAAAATCGGATCTTTTTTCCATATTCTCGAATCGCTTCCAACAATCGTAGCGTGCCGACGCCGGTTACTTCCGATGTTTCTTCAGGCGTATCCCAACTGATTCCCACTGAACTTTGACCCGCCAGGTTATACACTTCGTCGGGTTCTGCAGCTTTCAGGCAGCGCAAGAGGGATTGACGATTGGTCAGGTCCCCTTTCACGAGATGAATTTTTGAATTATTCAGAAGATGTTTGATGTTAAGCATTTTGGCGGCGGAGGAATTTCGGACGGTGCCAAAAACTTCATAATTCTTCGTCACTAATAAATCGGCCAAATGGGATCCGTCCATTCCGGCAATTCCTGTAATAAGGGCGCGGCGGCGCGCCTTAGAGTTTTTCATTCCACTGCCCAAGGCGTCGGAGGGATACGTAGAATCCTTGCCCGTTATAGAGATGCCCGGACCATGGTTCTGGAACCCAAGTGAAGGATGTATCTTTTAGAAGTTCAAAAACCGGATCAAAGGCAATTTTCCCTTCTCCGACTTGCAGTCCTTCTCCATATAGACCTTCCGCATCGGCGATATGCAAATGGCTTACATACGGCTTAATTGTACGGACATAATCTTCAAGCGGGAGTTCATACTGATGGCAATACAGTGCGGCGTGGCTGGTATCAAAACACATCTTGAGATTAAAATAATCACAAAATTGTTTCATGTCTTCGGCCCGCATAAACCCATATTGATGCCAGTAACCCCCAAAATAAGCCGGATTGCTGGGCAAGCATTCAGGTAAAAAATCGACGTCGCTTGGATTGAGTTTTATCTTCTTGAAGTTGTCGGTGGCTCGTGACATCATCTCTTCAAACGGGTTTTCCAGAAGGTTTAATGACATCCCTCCTAAGTGCGCTACAATTTTTGGCTTTTTAAGTGGAAATTGTTTGGCCAGCTTTAATGTGAAAGCGATCGTTCTTTGAAATATATCCAACGACATCGCCACAACCGCAGGATCGGGCGAACACAAATCGACTAATTGCTTGTCGGAAAATTCCGGAGCATGGACCACTAGCTGAGTGTCCTTGTTCAGACCTTTAAAATCGATCAACAAGTCTTCGTTCGTCATATGAAACTCGATCGTTTTGGGTTTACATTGGATGTATTGATCGTAATCATGAAGCCTGCATTTGACGCCCCAGGCGCGGGAAAATGAAGGCAATTTCCAGTCTTGAATTTTTAACTCTTGTTCAAAATCAAATTTTGAAATGCAGCCGTCTTTAGGGACAAACCGTTTTAATTCCCCACCGATATAGGATGGAATCTCGTGCGGAAATAATCCTTTCCCCGGGGATTTGAGTTGGAAATCTGTCGCTGCCAGTTTTGTACCGGCCGGCAGATCACGTACAGCAATCGCGGATTTGGCGAATACTTCTTTGGCCAATTTTTCCGATTGATTGACTATTTTTCGTGGGTTTAGAGCTTTTTCTAGGTCACGAATATTGGACACCATGTCCTTGAATTCCTGCGGGGTCAATGAGGCTTTATGATCCGGGCCATTCTGCAGCGGGTCAAAGGTAATATGTTTTTCGACGATGCGCGCGCCGCAAGCCACCGCCGCGATAGGAATGAAAATCCCGCGCTCATGACCAGAATAACCAGCTAAATGCGAAGGAATCTGGCTTGCCAGCCAGGGAATGATCGGCAATCCCAGATTTTCATAAGGACTTGGATAGGTAGAGTTTGCCAACAATAGCGCATATTCTTTAGAGGCCAAATTCTCGTTGTACCAACGAATGCAACTTTCAATCTCTGGTTGAGACCACATGCCTGTGGAGATAATTAGCGGTTTTCCATAGTCTGAGCATTGTTTGATGAGCGGAAAATTGACCATGTCTGCGGAAGAGATCTTGAAGGCGGCGACATCTAAGGTATTAACGAATTCAGCGGAATGCCCGTCAAAAGGCGTAATAATGAGTTCGAGATTTAATTCGGAACATTTTTTACGGATTCTTCCGTAATCACTTTTGGAGAGTTCTAGCTTTTTTAACTGCGGGATAAGGTAGGCCGAACTCCATTCCTGACTGTTGGGATCATCCAGTAAGGATTTCACATAGATTTGTTCCAAATCGCGTTTTTGAAATTTAACGGCATCAACACCCGCCTCCACCGCAGCATCTAGCAGAGCAAGCGCCGTATTAATATCCCCATTATGGTTAATACCGATTTCCGCTACGATATAGACGCGATTTTGGGCAGGATTTTTAAAAATTTCCAAAATTTTCATGATCTAACTTGTCCTATATTACGCAAAATTCAATGGTCTCATTATCAGCCAATCAGCGGTAAATCCAACTGATTAATACGATACGTTATATATACCTGAATCGATTAATTTTACAAGCAATAAATCGTCTACTAATAGAGGGTTATCTGATATTTGTCGCGCAATCGACTTGAGACCATGACAGCGTCTGGTAGGCTGGTCCCGAATCCAGGACTAAGACCCGGCGCGCGGGTATGGCGGCAGCCGCGGCGCAAATTTCTTTATCTGAACGTCTGCCGATTACGGGGTCACTCCAATACCGAATTCTGTCGTAATATTCGGTCGGTTCCTTAGGCATGCCGAAAATTAGGGCGCTACCTGTTAATGCCGGTATTAAAAAGGGTGTCGCTATTTGAGGTAGTGTGCCCGGCCAATGTGACCAAAACACCCCATTGGAATGAGGCACATAGAGAGCCGTTTCACGTTTCTCTATCAATGAACGAGAATCCAAAGAGGCCAGTGACCTAATCAAAGCCCCATGCGGATCGGCCAATTGATGGTGAAATGGACGCGTGTTGGCAAAGTTTAATCCTTCCAGTAAGTAGTATGGGTCTTCAATAAAGAAACGCATAGCTGAATGAGCCACATTCAGGCTAGAGACACTCAGAAGACCTATAGCCAATGTTCCCATAATGTTTTGCCGAGTCGTGGCCGATCCTGAACGAAGCGCAGCGATTAATCCCTGAATTTTTGGCACAAGATAAGGTAGACGTGCACATACAAACGCCAGCGTCAACACTTCCTGTAATGTCAAGAAATAACAGGCTCCGCCATAAAGCGAAAAAAGTGAACAGTTTAGGAACGCGATAATCAATGTGATGGCGGATATTTCCCAATCGATCAAGTCCCCGGCGCGTATATGATTTAGAAAGTCTTTTGCCGATGCCCCGCGATATTGCCAAGCGATGAGCCCCGATAAAATGGCAATGGCTGTGAAGGGGATTAGCGGTGAGTAAAGTCGGATAGAGAGTGGACAATGTCGGAAAAAATAAAAAAATTCAAAAACATGTAAACCCGAAGGCATGATGAACGGCCGAATTGCCAGCGTTACACCCACTGTGCATGCCATCGCGAAAAAAATTATGAAGTGATGGCTAAACCAATGGCGGCGCCAACAGACATAGAAAATGACTGCCAACGCTGTCAACCACGTCATTATTTTCGTGATTTCCAGAATACCAAACCATGCAAGAAAAAGAATAATTAAAATGAATGCATGTGTGAGTCTTGCATTTATACTCTCGCGAGGCCTGGGCTCCTTTTCTATTACCGTTAATGCAAAACTAAAAAGAAGAAACATCAATCCTAAGCTGACGCAAAAGGACATGCTAGTAAAAACAGTTTCCATCCCTAAGATGAAATTCGACGCATGTGTGGCAGGGACTATTCCCGCGATGGCGATGGCAAAAACAATCCAAGTCAATGACGTTATTTGTGCTTTACCAAAATAGTATTTTTGAAAATCTAACACACACATCATGAATGAACGCAAGAAAAGAGGATAAAAAACGACGGGGCCGGCAAGATTGTAAAAGTCTGTCGCTGAGATATGTAGTAATTTTGAAAGCTGTGCGAAAAGCCAATGGCTGCCGATATGGTAATGCATAAACGGTATTCCATCAATACCCCCGGACGGAAAATTGTACGTTTTGATCATGTTGCAAGTGGCGATTTCCATAAGCATGTCCAATTGCCCTTGTCCAACGGACAGCTTCAAAAGAAACAAGGGATTTAACAGATCGCGGCCCCACACTTTCCCACTAATCCATAAGGCCAAGAGAGTTACGGCAAAAAACGGCAGAATCGAAAGATGTTCTGAGGATCTCCCTAGGCGATAAAGATGAAAAACGAACAAAAATAAGCCCGGCAATATATAAAAAAGATCAAAGCTTATATTTTCATGTCGTCCAGAAAAAAGACCGAGGCCCGTCCACAGACAAAGCATCGCCATCATCACGAATGCGTCCGATGTCATTTGTCGTGGTATGTTTCTCGCATGTTTCTGCGCCAGATTTCCCACGTAATATCCAGCTAATTGCACGCTAAGATTAAATGTGAAAACCTTAAAAATCATCAAAAAATTACATTGATGAAATCGGTATTGATAGGATCCATAAAAAATACAGAGTAAAAATGAAAGATAAATCGATGCCAGAATAATTACATCATGCTGGGGACGAGTTGAGGTATTAGAGAACATCGAAACTTTACTAATCGGCGATTAACTCAAAAGACGGTTGTTTTGGGGATTTCCGTAGCATGCCGAAGCCTCGCCAAGTATAAGCTTTTGTGATTGTCTTGCGCTGGGAAGCCGCAAATTCTTTGAACGCGGTATTCCAATGCACGTCGTCAGAGGTGATAATGCCTCCAGGGGCAAGCGTAGGCCAGACTGTCTGAAACTCCCAAAGCATAGCTTCGTAGGTATGCGCGGCATCGTGGTAGAAAAGATCGCAGGTTCCGACGCTTTGGAGTATTTTCGGTAACAACTCCTTGGAATCCCCTACATTTAAATGCCAGCGATTTTTAAGATTTTCTGGGACTAACCAGCCTACGGTTTTTTCTCCGGGTAAGGTGACTTTGTCGCGTTGGCGATAATCCGGCAGTTTGGGCGCCCATATCGTCGGAGATAAATCGATGGAGTAGAGTTCCCCTTTATCGTTTTTTCGTAAGGCTTCCAGCAATACCGAAGCGGAGGCGCCGCTGGCTACGCCGGTTTCAATAGCGATCTGCGGTTTCAATACGCGACAAAGAATATAAAGTGCCCGTAAATCTTGTTGGCTAGATGCACCATGCCAATAATTGGGATCGGAAGTAAACTCTTTAGTGATTTCCCGATAAATACGCTGCCATAATCCGGCTGCATCATATTCGTCCGATAATCGTCGAATGTCTTGGGCCGAAACTTCTAACAAGCCATGAAGCTGCCGCAATAAGGGCCAACGCCAGTTTTCAATTTTCCAATAAAGACTTTCTTTCGTGTCCCGTATCATGGGGTAAATGCCAATCACTTGCGTGATTTTCTTAAGTTTCTGCCGTAATGGTAATGGTGTAGTCACGAATTTCCCTCCCCGGAAAAAATATTAGACGACATTCCGCTCATTTTCATCCATAAGTTTTGCCAGCGAGATCCCTTCGACACTGATTGCCCAAAATCCCAAGAGCGTCACAAAACCAAACTGCAGGCCATGAATGGCAAGAATAACGGGCAACGCTTGTTCTTTGGGAATGCCTAAAAATGACAAGGCCGTCGTGCCAAATAATTCCATAGTCCCCACATAGCCCGGCGCCTGGGGAAGCGTAACGGCCAAACCCAAAAAAAATAACAAGAAAAAAGCGCTGGTATAGGGCACGCCCAGATGATAGGCACGCATCACAAGAAATAGAAAGGTCCCTTCAATCGTCCAAATGAATAGAGATAAAGAAAAAGAGCGGGCGATATTGCGGAAACTTTTCATTCCAGCCACACCGTCGGCAAATTGGCCAATCAGATGATGCGTGCGCTCTTTTAAAGCCCGTGGCAAGCCCAAATAAGACAACGCGTGTAAAAATAGTTTTTCGTGAGTGGTGATGCTCCACAAAAATATTAATGAACCCACGCAAGCGATACCCAGTAATGTGGCGCCTTTTTTAACAAAATGCGGAAATGGAAAAAGCGCAGCGACGGCCAGAAACGTAGTAAGAAAACTCATGGTGTCGAAGAGACGCTCAATAAAAATTGAACCTAAACTGGATGTGCGTGAAATTTGAAATTTTTTTCCGCTAATGTGTGCACGAATCAATTCCCCCATGCGAAAGGGAAGGATATTATTGGCAAAAAAGCCAATGATTAAAGGTGTCGATAACGCGCGGTAGGCAATATGTTTGATTGGTTCCAATAAAATTTGCCAACGCCAAATTCGGGCCACATACCCTAATATGTAGAGACCGAGTGCGCCAGCGATCCAGCGGAAATCCGCTTGAATTAAGGCATGTCCGACGTTGGATAAAGGAATTCCTTTTAAAGCGTAATAAAGACAAATGGCGGAAATAATGAAGCCGATGAAGAGTTGTTTTTTCATGCGAAGCGATTTTACTTGTTTTTATCGGCGGTATTGAGCGCTTTAATCAGCGCAGTCATTTGGGATGCATCAAAAGCGACAATTTCGTGCTCATAAGGAGACCAAGCGCTAGGATGCAAAAGGGCAACCTGATCTATCCATGCTTGATGTCGGGCATCTAATTGACGTAAAAGAAAAAGAGCTTCTGCCCGGCGACCTTGAGAAGCCCATAACTGAGCAAGCCTAAATTCGGCTTGCCAATAGGCGGGCTCTATCGCGCGGGCCTTCACATAACATTTTTCGGCTTCTGCCGGCTGATGCAGCGAAAAGAGCGCTTGCCCTAAACCTAGCCAATCGACCGCCCGATTGGGTGACAATTCTAGAGATTTCTGATATTGCAGGGCGGAATCATTCCAGCGATTTACAGCGGCGTAAGCTCGGGCCAATGCTTCATGATAATACAGCTGACCGGTTGCCCAGCGCACCGCATTCTCTTGATCGTAGATGGCTTCTGGCCAGGTCTTTGCCTCTACTCCTGCTAGATGCCAGGCTTGCGCATCATGAGGCAGGAAATGAAGCCATGTTGTCGCACCACGATTTGAAAGTAAGAATGATCGCCAACTGAGAAGCGAAAGACTCATCAGAATAAAAAGCGCGAGCAATTGTTTAAAAATCATTGGCATCATTCGGTACTTTGTCTGTGAGTCAGCAGAAATTAACCCAGCGGCAAAATAGAGCGCGAGTAGCATTAAAAAAGGCATTTGTAATGTGATATTGACACAAGCGGTTAGAGCCATGCATAAATAAGCAACATAAAACGATAGGTGCTGAATGGATGGCCTACGGCGTATCCCTTGAATGAGCGGAAACAATCCCAAACAAAAAAGAATGGCACCTTCTAGGAGGCCGGTTTCAACGCCCCATTGCAGAAAATCACAATGCGCAAAGCGCGTGGTTTTACCAAAGCGCACCATATCTTGCGGCAGGGCTTGCGCATGCCGTAGATAGCCGGATTCAAAATTTCCCAGCCCATAGCCCGTTAAAGGATGATCCCCTAAACTGTGGTAAGCGGCTTTCCAAATATTCCACCGACCATAGGTGAAATCCAACTCCTGAGACAGATGAATTCTGGGCGAAAGGCTTAGATATAGCAAGGCGGCAAAAAGTAACACAAAGGAAAAAAAGAGCGAGCGACGGCTCGCCGGCACCACGTTCAGCAATAGAATAAAACCGCCTAGGACGAGACCGATGAGCGCGCTTCTAGAGAGACCTAATGCGACTAAAAAAGCTAACCCAAAACTAAGCGCAAACTCCCCTATTTTCCGTCGGCCGCTGATAGAGTCCGAGGCGGCATGTCCTGCTAAACAAAGCGCGCTCACAGCCATCCATACGGCATTAAAATTGTAATTGACCGGCAAAAAGCCGGATAGATTATCACTATGAATCCATTGCAGGAAGGTAACAGCTAAGGTGGCGCCGCTCGCCACAACAAGAAAACAAAAAAATGGCTCCTGTGTTTTTTTGAAGGCCGTATGAAAAACAAAGAAAGCGATACTGTACACGATGTATTGGATGCCAAGAAAATAACTGGCAGAGGAATCGATAGAAGTTGAAACATTGATGGCAATCGCCGTTGCAAAGACTAAAAACGGATAAAGAGGAATTTCAGCCCATAGAAAATAATAGAGGACTGGAACGGAGGCAATTAGAAAAAGCGGTTCTGTTTTTCCGCCTAATGCGAAAAAGGAAAATAAAAGACAAAGAAAAACCGAAGACTTTAGGTTGTTATTCGCCGGCAATGCGCGGAGTCAAGAAAATAATAAGTTCTGTGCGAATTTTTGCATCATCAGTTGTTTTAAATAAATAGCCGATGATCGGAATCGACATCAAAATAGGAACGCCAGAAACGGATTTCTGAATATTTTCGGTAATCAGGCCGCCAATGGCAATCGTTTCTCCGTCGCGCAGAACAACGGTCGTCTCCGCGTTGCGACTATTAACGGTAGGCGGGAAAAGGGGATTTCCTCCACCCGTCGGTGTACTGACTTCCGGCTTTACTTTCAAAGTAATACGGCGATCGGCATTCACTGTCGGTTTAACTTGTAGTTTTACGCCCGCTTCAATGAATTGCACGCTGGTTTGTGAAATACCATTGGAGAGCGTAGACACTTGATAAGGAATCTTGTCGGCTACATTAATCGTCGCTTGTTCATTATTGGTTGTCACAATATGCGGCGTAGAAAGCACTTTGACGCGATTCTGCGAAGCCAAAGCGGCAATTTGTGCCGATAATAAATAAGTTCCTTGCCGACTTAAGAATGAAAATCCGGTCTCCGTAATACTGTTCAGATTGACGCCAGTCCCTCCATCAATGGGACCTACGGCTGCGATGCCGGTGGTGGGCGTTCCTGTTAAGCCGGCGCCGCTGGTTGTCGCGTCCTGCGTGGCACCAATAAAGAGTTTGTTATTGTTTCCATTCGCCGCATAGTTCCATGTAATACCGGTCTTAAGGTCCTTATTCAAGCTGACTTCGACGATTTTAGATTCGATATCCACTTGGGCCGGTTTGCGATCTAGCACAGGGATTAAATCCTCGACTTCTTTCAAACCTTCTTGTGTATCGGTCACAATTAAAGAATTCGTTTTAGAATCAACGGTAGAAACCCCTTTGCGGTTCGCCGCGCTGCGAATGGCATCTAAAGGTTTTTTGATGTCATCGGCTGAGGCATAGTTTAAATGGAACACGCGTGTAAATGTAGCCGCCTGAGTTTGTTCTGTCGTTAAGGCGGTAGAACTTACCACACGAATGACTTTAGGGCCCATCGACAACGCAACCAACCCTTTTAAGGTAAGCACAGTCTGAAAGGCCTGATCAAAAGGCACCTGATCTAAATGCACAGAAAGTGTGCCGGTAACATCGGCGCCATAAATAATGTTGAGGTTCGATTTGAGCGCTAAGAGTCGAAAAATATCGCGTACATCGGCATCTTGAAAGTCCATCGAGATCAAACTTTTGGGCAGTTGAATTTCCCCCATAATATTCGTCATGGGCTTCGTGCTTGAAATGGTCTCTGAGGTCACCCCGGAATCGGGTGCCGCTGCGCCTGTATCCATCCCCGGCGCCATACCTCCTACCGCTGCAAAAGCAGAAGGTGCAAGAAGTGCGGTGCACTCCATGAGTGAAATTAATTTTGAGAACGATAGTTTCATAGCGGTCCTCCCTGCATGCCTCTTATTCATGGTACTTGAATGCGATTAAGTTCAATGTCGCGGTTATCGTCTTCGATGAATCTGTTTTCGAATTGCTGGCTGTCATGGTTAAATTTCGTGCGGCGAATAAACGCTCCCCTTTTCCCATCGCTGTTAAAAAGTGTCCCAAATCATGGAATGAAGTGACGAGATTCAATGTATACGGAATTTCGTCATAGAGTCCTTTAGGAACTGGCTTACTCGGCGTAAAGCTCACAATTTGCACGCCATTGGCTTCGGCACGATGTGTTAACACGCGAATGAGAGAAGGAAGTTCGCGTGTTTTTGGGAGTTGTTTTTCCAATTGCGCTACATCCACTTGGAGACCGGCCATTTCCAATTGAATTTGGTTAAGTTGCCCCGCGCGCGCATGCGCATTGGTTAATTTTTGGCGTAGATCGGCTAATTTCTTAGCGTCGGCCTCTTCGTCTCTTTTTATAGGAAGTAATGCATAGCTCCAAAAGCCGTAGCATAACATCGCCATCAAAACTAGACCTACAATGCTGATAATGAGATTACGATTTTTTAAGGGCATTGGTCCCCACATCCAACTTATGATAAGTCGTTGTGATTTGAAAGTTTAATGTTTGTCCACCGTTCGCCGTGTTTTGTGAAGATACAGCGCCCAAATCGGTGTCCGTAAAAATTTGCGAACTTTCCAAGTTAGACACTAAATCCGCTAAAGCATAGTTATCCAACGCGGAAACTTGGATCGTCACGCTCATAGCGTTTCCGGCAATGGCGGTCACTAAGCTCGAAAGCCATACATTGCTAGGCAACAAACGCATGAGATCATCCATTAATAAAGGATAGCGGAGGCGTTCGTTTTCGATGGACTGGATAACCCCTTTTTTCTGGCTCAGTTGCGCTTTGGCGCCCTCAAGAGCTTCTACTTGCGCGATAATGGGTTCAAGCTGCTTAATTTCATTATTGGCCCGTGTAATCTCATCCCGTTGTTTGTCGCGGGCTGTGACTTCTTTGTGATAGGAGAAAACGAATAAAATGACACCGACAACGCCAAGTGCAGCTAAAGGGTAAACAGGATTGAATTGACTAGGCGCTTGTACGGAGTCTTCAGGAAGAAGATTGATTCGAATCATGGATTGTTGTCGCCCTCTTCTCGAGTGGCTAACCCAACGGCCACGGCCAATTGCGGCATCGATTTTTTCTGTTCTTCCGTTAAATCTAAAGGTGCATTCTGCAGCAGCGAAATGGGATCAAATAAACTGACTTCTAGTTTTAAGTCATCCGCAATCGCGCGTTCAAGCCCTTTTAGTCCCGCGCCACCACCACAAAGATAAATTTTGCTGATTGTCCGATCAGCGCCTTGAGAAATATAAAAATCCATCGACCGTTGTATCTCGGTAATAAGATCGCGGGCGACAGAATTAAGAACTTCTACAACGGTTGCCGTATCGGGATCTTCCGCCGTAGGATCAAGCCCAATGGCCAGCTTTTTTTGTTCGGCTGTTTTAAAATCGCATTGAAGTTGTTGTTGCACCGCTTTGGTAAAGGTGCTGCCCGCAATGGATACGTCGCGTACAACACGGCTCACGCCCTTCTCGAGAATCGACATATTTGTGAAGCTGGAACCAATGTTGACAAACATGACGGTTTCTGTGGCCGCCATAGGATTTATGCTCTGGTAAGCGTTCTCGATAGCAAAAGCATCGACATCCAAAATAACCGGTTGTAATCCCGCCGCGCGCAAGATGTCCGTGCGCAAATCGACAGAATCCTTTTTGGCCGCCACAATCACCGTATCCATTTGCACTTGACCGTCTTCTACCACGTCTCCTATGACATGAAATCCAAGGCTGACATCTTCAATATTAAAAGGAATGTAAGGTTCGGCTTCAAATTTAAGTGATTTGTTTAACTCCGCATGGCTCATCTTGGCCATTTTCACATACCGCACAATAACAGAGTTTCCGCTCACCGAAGTGGCAATTCTTTTTGAGGCAAGACCGGGCGTATTAAGGTAATTCTGCAAAATGGAGATAATATGGTCCTTGCGCTCGCCCAAGGAAATTTCATTCCCGGCGTCGTCACTGTACGGAATCATCGCCCACTGCTGCAAAACCCATTGATCTCCGCTTTTCTTGAGATTAACGATTTTTACAGCGTAGGAACCGATGTCGATTCCGACTAGATTCTTACGTTTACCAAATAGAGTAATGTTTTTTAACGCTTGTAAAGACATTCAAATCAGCCCTTATTTTAAATGCAAAGCTAATCTAACAGGACTCCCCCATATTGTCAAGGGTATTAACGAAATTAACAATAATTTTCAAAAGTAGAAAAATGAACGCCACCAATGCGGCCAAAAAAATCCGATCGCCGCGCCGATATTTAAAAATGGACCGAACGGAATAGTTTGTCCCAATTTCTTTTTTCCCACGCTCATCAGTAAAAGTCCGACGATCGCACCAAAAAATGACCCAAAAACTAAACTCGCCGCCGCGCCGCTCCATCCGAGCACCGCGCCAAATCCGGCAATCAGTTTTACGTCACCGCCGCCCAGCGCTTCCTTCTTAAATAGTTTTTCGCCCACCCAGGCAAAAAAAATCATCAAGAGTCCGCTCCCTACCGAAGCGCTAAAACTTTGGATCAAACGCGATGCTGGCACTGGTCCAAGCAAAGGATTCCAAGCGGCAATCAACCAGCCAAAAACAATTAATGAGAGAGATAACTCATCAGGAATAATTCGATGGACATAATCAATCGGGGTAATCGTAATCCAATTAAAGGAAAGCCATGCATAAATTAAAAGCAGGATCACTCCGTGAGGTTGTTTGAGAAAATAGAGCCCTCCAGCGAAAGCACAGCCCATCACGATTTCCACCAGGGGATAGCGCCATGGGATTCGCGCATGGCATTGACGACAATGGCCTTTTAATAACAAAAATCCAAAAACCGGGATGTTGTCTCTATTTAGAAGAGGGGTATGGCAATGGGGGCAATGGGACCTGGGAGAATAAAGCGATTGTTCTAATGGTAAACGATGGATGCAGACATTGGCAAAGCTGCCAAAGACTAAACCAGTGATAAATAAAAGTATGAAGGAAATAAGCATGGTGTTTGATAACCATAAAAAGGCCACCTTGCGGTGGCCTTTTTACGTTACCTTTTACTTGAATATTTAAGAATTAATACGCTGTCCAAAGACTGCCGCGTAAGTCAGAATGCGTGCAACTTACAACGAGATAGCCCCAAGTCGCGCGGGCTGCAGAGTTGTCATAGGTCCATCCACCGATGTCAGTGACGACGGAAGGCGACGCTGACAAGTCTTTATTGGTGATGGTGTTCACCGATGTATGGCCAACACTATCATTCGTCGTGCGCGGTAAGTTCGCTGCCGGCAAGGATGCTAAGTATTTGGCACCCGTGGTAAGCGATGCTAATCCTGAACCTTCTTCGGGATATCGCCCCTCTGTATCACCGTAGTAAATGGAGAGCGCAGATCGGATCGTCCCCAAGTTACCTTTTGTAGCTCCTTCTTGAGACTTGGAAATCAACTGTGCAAACTGCGGTATGGCAATAGCAGCCAAAATACCGATGATGGCCACAACGATCATCAGTTCGATGAGCGTGAAACCTTTCTTCGTTCGTAGCATTTTCATTGCATCCTCCCTGAAGTTATATATAAGTTCACCAACGGATCGAGTCTAGCACCCCTAAGAGCGACTGTCAAGATATCAGTTACGAATATGTCGGGAATGTTACAGAATTAAATAGGTCGTATTAACGAGGGGTTTAATGCTTGTCGATCAAAGAACTCATCTGGAAAATAGGTAGGAACATACAGATGACGATGGCCCCAATAACCACACCCATCACACAGATGATAATCGGTTCAATTAAGGACGTCATGGCTTTCACTGCTGTATCCACTTCTTGATCGTAAAAATCGGCTATTTTGTTCAGCATGGTTTCCAAATTTCCGGTTTCTTCTCCGACCGATATCATTTGGATCACCATCGTGGGAAAAATCGCCGACTGCTTTAAAGGATCGGCGATCTTTTCGCCTTCTCGAATAGATTCTCGGGCGTTCAAAATCGCCTCTTCGACTACCTTATTACCGGAGGTTTTGGCTACTGTATCCAACGCTTGCAGGATCGGAACGCCGGATTTAATCAAGGTTCCCAACGTACGCGTAAATTTAGCTACAGCGACTTTCTTTAAAAGATCGCCAAAAACGGGAAGCTTGATTAATCGACGATCAATCCAGAAACGCCCTTTTTCGGTTCCATAAATATGTTTTACAGCAAAGAAAATTCCCACGGGAATGGCCATCAAAATCATGAATTGTGATTTAAGAAAATCCGAGACCATGAGGAGAATACGCGTAGGAAAAGGCAATTGCCCGCCAAAACTGGCAAAAACGGTTTTAAATGTCGGAATAACAGCGACTAGTAAAAAAATCGTGACGGAAGCCGCTACACCGCTGATGACTAACGGATAGACCATTGCCCCCTTCACTTTTCCTTTTAGTTCTTCCGCCCCTTCCAGGTAACTAGAAAGTCGTTCTAAGATAGCGTCTAATACGCCGCCCGTTTCTCCGGCCTTAATCATGGATACATACAACTCCGAAAAGGCGCGCGGGTGTCGGCGCATCGCATCAGCAATCGAAATACCGCTTTCAATATCGCTGCGGATTGCCGTCATGGTTTTTTTGAAAACTGGACTCTCAATTTGATCGCTTAAAATAGTTAGGCCTTGCACGATAGGTACGCCTGCTGAGACCAAGGTTGCCATCTGCCGGCTAAAAATAACCAGGTCTTTGCTGGTGACGCTGCCCTTAAATGGGTTGAAGCGTTTGAAAATTGATTCGGTGGATTTATCGGATCCTTTGACTTCATTGATGGTCATAATAATCATGCGATCTCCGCGCAATTTATCGACGACGGCGCGTTGCACGGGCGCTTCCATGCTGCCTTGAATGGTTTTTCCTGCAGAATTACGCGCGGTATATTTAAATTGCGGCATGGATCACCTCGTTCATGTCGTGGCCCCCGCTCTTTGCATCAGACGTTTTAAATCATCTGGGTCTGTCGAGGCTGTTAAAGCTTCTTGAAAAGTAATTTGATGACGGACATAAAGGTCGAACAAGGCCATATTGAGAGTCTGCATTCCGAATTTCGCACCGGTCTGCATCGCAATAATGATCTGTTCAATTTTTTCATCGCGGATTAAGTTCCGGATCGCCGGCGTCACGATTAGCACTTCGGCCGCTAACACGCGTCCGCGTCCCCCAATACGTGGTAATAATTGCTGGCTGAAGACGGCTTGCAAGACGAATGAGATTTGGGCACGCACTTGGTTTTGCTGGTGCGGTGGAAACACATCGATCATGCGGTTAATGGACTGTGCCGCGTCCGTAGTATGCAAAGTAGCAAAAACCAAATGGCCCGTTTCTGCGATATTGATTGCGGCTTGCACGGTTTCCATATCGCGCAATTCTCCAATCAAAATCACGTCCGGATCTTGCCGCAAGACGTACTTCAGCGCTTGTCCGAAGGAGTTGGTATCGCTCCCCACTTCGCGTTGATTCACGATCGAACGTTTATGAAAATGAATAAACTCAATGGGGTCTTCAATCGTCATGATATGGAACGGATAATGCTCATTAATAAAATCGACCATCGAGGCCAATGTCGTGGATTTCCCAGACCCTGTGGGTCCTGTGACGAGGACAAGACCTTTAGGTACTTTTAAAACGTCAAAGGCCACGGGGGGCAAGCCCAATTCATCAAGTCCTTGAATTTTTTGTGGAATGGCGCGCAGCGCCGCCCCCACAGCGCCGCGTTGTTTAAAGACATTCATACGAATACGTCCGACGCCGCGAAAAACAAAAGAAATATCCAACTCGTTTGTTGTTTCGAATCGTTGTTTTTGATTGTCCGGGATCACAGAATAGATAAGATGCTGGCAGATTTCTCCTGTCAGTTTCGGATAGTTCAAAGGAATGATGGCGCCATCGACGCGCAAAGTCGGAGGAGCTCCCATAGTGATATGGAGATCCGAAGCGCCCTTTTGCATCATCTGATGCAGAAGTTCTGACATATCAATAATGTTGCTGCCTGGCACAGGGGCTGTCGCGTTTTGCGGCATTCCTTGAGCGGCTGCGCCTTGTTTAGGAAATTCTGGTGTTGCCATATTAAGAGACCTGCGCTTTCATTTGGATGTCGGAGTCCACTCCCGCTGAAGCCGCTTGAGCTTGGATGCCCGTTAAGGCGATCATATCCAAGACATCCTCCCACGTACAGCCGCGCGATAAATCGTTGGCCGGTTGGTTCAGTCCCCAAAGCACGGGCCCCACGGCACGACATCCTCCTAAGCGCTGCACTAATTTGTACGCAATGTTGCCGCAATTTAAATCGGGAACAACCAACACATTCGCTTGACCGGCCATCGGTGAAGTCGCTACTCCTTTGATACCGGCTGTGAACGCGTCTAGGGCAGCATCCGCTTGCCATTCGCCATCCATCATGAGCGTAGGCGCTTTGGCCTTAGCTAGCGTCAAGGCCTCACGAATTTTGGTCACGGATTCATGCTCCGCGCTGCCATGTGTAGAAAAGGAGAGAAAGGCAATTTTCGCCATTTGTTGTGTAAAAAAAGAAAACGCCTGCGCTCCATAAATGCCGATCTGCGATAGTTGCTTTGCCGAAGGATCGGGGATCACGGCGCAATCGGCCAAGAGCGCTAACGCATTCTGTGGATCCACCGGCTCGCGTTTTTCGATCAAAAAAAATCCGAATAGCGTGGAAATGCCATGTTTTAGTCCAATAATGGAAAAGGCCGCGCGTAAGGTATCCGCCGTTGTTCTCGTTGCTCCACCAATAAAACCTTCAACTTCATGGAGCTTTGTCGCCAGACACCCGAGCACTAATGGGTCTGTGAGCCGGAGATTTATCTCCGCGGCTGGCAACGTTTTAAATTT
>Ga0105239_10001151_pt1 | contig 36431 bp, 29 predicted proteins | sample KBSC44metaG_FD_92761 | JGI IMG/M metagenome (GOLD analysis project Ga0105239, IMG submission 92761) | Corn rhizosphere microbial communities from Kellogg Biological Station, Michigan, USA - KBS C4-4 metaG | ecosystem: Host-associated > Plants > Roots > Rhizosphere > Soil | place: Michigan, USA... | reverse complement strand
TGTCCAATTTTCGAGAGGGGTGTTTGGATCTACTGGAGCTTTTGCCCTCTCGAAGTCTTCTTTCGCGTCGTCTCTTCTCAGCCTCCGGATCCGTGTCTTTTGGTTTATCGCGAATAGAAGATTCCGAGTTTCGGCGTTGGGGGCGTCGTTCGCGGGGTCGGCTGGCATCGGGAGGGTCTGCAAAGATATCGAGTTCTCCTCTTGGTGGCCCACGATTTTTGTTCTGTTGGCGTCTTCGCTCTTCATCTGAAGCACTTAATTTGTGGCGTGGTGGAGGCATTCTTCCGTGAGGAGGAGCATTTTCTCGTCTCGGAGGGCCTTTCATAGGTGGTTGATCTCGGGGACGGGGTTTTGCGCTATCGTTGATGTCTAAGCCGGCCTAGACTAAATGTTAGAAGGGTGGATGAGAAACCAGTTGGATTTCAGCATACAAATATATCGGCAGTAGCATCAGTTCTAGCTGGTTTTGGATTTGCCCCAGGCAAGATGGGAGAAGTTTTGGTGGTCGAACCGGCCGAAGTGATCTCACTCGCATCGAGAAAAGGATTGGTCGTGGTTGCAAGGCCAATAGGGCCTAGTGAAGGACTCGTGGTAGTTGGGGAGACCCGATTGCGAAATGGGTTGTTTGAAGCAAGGGTGGCCGAACCAGGCTCTGGGAAACAAATTAGTTTGGGTCATACGATGGCCTTGGAAGGTAAAAATGCGAGCAAACAAAAAGAGACAAAGCAGAGTCTGGGGAAGAAAGAGGAACATACCAATCGCAGGCGACAACTGTGCCATTGCGACGGACGGCGGTCGAAGCAGTCGAAAGGGTGCTTGGTTCTTCGCGCGTTATCTGATCGATGAGCGTCTTGTGGTTGAGATGGACGTGCGTGGCGGTTATGAGGTGTGAGTCGAGGATGGAGGAAGACAAGTCAGGATGTCTAGTTCCTTTGAAGAATGATCAAGGAATGAGTGGCAGTGGAGGTGGGTCGCGCGAGTGGCAGTGGCTTTGTTTAGCACGGGGCCCCTTTTCCGCCGGGAGGAAGAGAAGACAGGGTGACTTGTGAGTGGTGCGAGAGCGGTGCAGAAGATGCGCAGACCAGCTAGGATATCCAATTTGATGTAGTAACAAGGTGAGGACAAGTGTGATCAGAGGATACAGGAGTAGAGGATGCAGTGTAGCAACAATGGGATGGGAGGAGAAGTGATGAATAGAGGAAGTTGAGAATAAGAGAAGATGTGAGTACGGGAGTGCTCCGTATAGTAAGTAGGTGGATGGACGGGTAAGGGGAGGGTGACGGGTGTGCCTTGAGCAGTCAGGGCCCAAGGCACAAGTGGAATGCTGGAGTCGGAGAGTGGAACAATACCACGTTAGGTAAGGACGACAGGTACCCAACCTAGTTAAGTGGTTAACTAACTGTGGGCTAAGTAGTGGCTAACTCACCTTGGTAGTTAACCGTCCTCCCTTAGTCAGAACAGAGGTGAGGGGTATGCCCTTCTGCGCTTTTAGGCGGTGGCCATACTAGTTTAGTTAAAGGCTTTCGGGGCATTTCACGGTAGCCAGCGAGGCCGGTGCCCAGTCTTGGTCTCGTGGTTTACAAGCCACCAACATCACACAGCATGCCAGTGCTTTGGTTGTGGGACGGGCACGAGTAAGTTCAGGTCTTGGTGATGATCATCAACCATCACCAGGCCAAAGTCCAAGGTTGTGGATGTCGAGTTCAGGTTGATTTCAGGGCACAGCCTCAGCCTCCATGCCGAGAGAAGCTGATACAAGATTTCAGTGAGGGTACTGTAAGTATCTGCCTGGGTACCTATCTTTGGGGGGGCACTGGGCACTCACATGCCCAGCGCCCAGTGCCCACCTTTCAGGCCACGGCTCCGTGTAAAATCAGGTGTTTGCGCCTAAAGCTGGTCCCCTTGGCCCCCAAAGAATCAATGCCCATGGTTAATGACCACTGGCACTGGTATGATCGTCGATGAACACAGCCACAGCCTTGACTTCTCGTCTTCCCCTCTTTTATTCCCGTGCAATCTCTATACAGGACCGTGCTCTATCATACAACACCACCAATTGGTGAATCGAGAGAGGCATTTGATTCATTGCATGACAGCTTTCGAGTATGCCCTATAGCATCACAGTCAATCCAGGGATCGTCCTTCAAATTTACCCATGATCCATTCTCCTTGAAGTTATCCCTTTACGATCAACAGGTTCACAACGGATCAACAGATCCCTTAACCTTCCCACCCTTGCTCATCAAACTTAAACCCGACACGTCCCAGTTCCAACACCCGCGTTAGCTTCAGAGTCCAAAGGTTACAAGTTCCCCACCGACGCCTGTGGTGTGTGGTGTTCCCCTGTGGTGATCCTGGGACACGAGTCCAACACCTCCTGCCCCACAGTTTATTCCTGCCTGAGAGAAAAAGGGTCTTTTTTTGGGTACTTTGGCATGGATATCCCTCCCATCGATCACCAGTCTGCGCCGTACACCGAACATACCATCCGGATATCAATTATCGATGATTAGTTACGAATATTTCACTCGACCTGCATTGGTGGCGGCCGGCTCTCCCCGCGATAAAGCCAAGTTGGTCATCGCGCCAAACCGATCGGGTAATTCAAACTGGCCTCCAAAAGCCCACCAGTCTTCCCTCTTGAGCCTTGATCAACATCCGTTCCAAACCCTGGTACGGAGTATTACCTCGGCTTCAAATTTTATTCCCAAAACTACCTCCTTCATCATTTCATCATTGATGCCAAATCACCAGCTAGATTCATTTGACCAGTTGGGCACCATGGATGTCACTTCGCCTCCAGTGCCACTATCACATCGCTTCACCTTGGAACTCGAATTTGTTCTTTGCCTATCAAATCCCCAGTACTTGCAGTATCTGGCCATCACCTATCCACATCTTCTCAATAAACCCCAACACGCCGCCAATGTGGAAGACTCAGATGCTGCTTGTTTCGCCCGTTATCTCAAGTATCTTTACAATTACTGGCGCACCCCCGAATATGTTCAGTATCTTACCCATCCTGGCGCCACCCTGAGAAACCTTGAACTTCTTCAGCACGAACAATTCCGCAAGGATGTTATTCGACCCGATATCATTGCAAAGCTGTACGAAATGGGCCCAGAAGCTACCCAAGATACAACTGCCAATGCCACTACTGCTCGGCAAGAACAAGAAGCCACTGAATGAAGCCATCCTGTTGACACTCATCTTGCTACAATGCTGAGACGGGAAACAGCCACAGTTCTCTTTGAAACTCAGTCCGTTGCGTCTCCAGACTCCCAAACACTTATCACGGAAGCTCAGTAACTATGCTCGTGCTCAAGTGTGCGTGCCTCTGACGCTTTATTCATTCATCTGTCTTGGAAACCTGTGGTTTGGGTGGTTCAACCAGTTGGGCTATTTTACGATCTCAGAGTGAACACTGACATCAACCCCCTTGGCACGTGCTCACTCCCAGAGTCACGTTTTACGACGCCACTTCATGCCCAAATGTTCCACCGTAATCGCGGCTCCCCTCAGCTGTAAGCGCGATACTCCACTAACGAGGCAGCGTCGAATTCAATCCTCCGCCTCACCTCGAGCATTTTGGCTCATCTACTGAAGTAGCCGCTCGATCATCTGTTGTCGATCAAGAACCCCATCTTAGATATAGCATCGAATACAGCAGCTATGCTTGCCTACCTCATGTTATTCTTGCCACCTCCCGTCGCGGCCCAGCCCCTCTCCCTCGAGTCCCTTCTTAATTCACGCAACGCCGTTGCCAAGGGATTGTGAGCCCTTCTCAATAGAGAACGCGGCCTTCATGGATGTAGACCCAGACTCACGTTATCGCGCAAAGGCTCCCCTTTCCCCTTCGCCACTCCTCTTCCTTGAGCGATCCCTCCGTTCTCGCAGCATCACCCGAAATGACTATTCTGTGGCTTGCATATGCCCCATGGGAATCGAGCTCGCCCCCGTTGAGGCTTTGCTCGACGAAATTCACACACTCCCTCCACTCGGAGTGGACCCACTCCGCCCTCGTCTGAGAAGATCCGACCAGCCAGGCTATACAACAGGACGGATTGGAGGCTATAACATTGTTGTGGCCGCTATGCCACGAATCGGAAACAATATTTCCGCGGCTGTGACAACCCAGTTGCTTTCCGATTTTCCTTTCGTGGAGTTTTGCTTCCTTGTGGGCATTGGTGGAGGTATCCCCAGTCACAATGACGACGACGACGTCAGATTGGGAGATGTGGTGGTAAGCCAGCCTTCAGGAGTATCTGGCGGTGTCATACAGTACGATCTTGGGAAAAGAACAGCATACGGTAGTTTTGAGCGTACAGGAACGTCGGTTCGGCCTCCCACCATCCTAAGCGCAAATGTCGAACGTTTGAAATCTCTGCATCGACGAGAAGGAAGTCGCATCTCACAGTTTCTTACGCAGATGCTAGAAAAGTTTCCTACAATGGCAAAAGACTATGCTCGTCCGGCTATAAATGAAGACCAATTGTTTGATACTACTTATCCCCATCAGGGTGGCCCGACCTGCCGAAATTGCGACCCTTCTCAAATCGTGGTGCGAAAGCAGCGTACCTGCTCTGATCCTCAGATCCACTATGGAATCATTGGTTCCGCAAATGTTGTCATGAAAGACAGCTTGACCCGTGATGCTCTGAAACGAGATCTGGGCATAATTTGTGTCGACATGGAAGCAGCCGGATTGATGGACACCTTTCCAGGTCTTGTCATCCGCGGGATTTGTGATTATGCAGATTCACACAAACACAAAAATTGGCAACCCTACGCCGCGGCAGTGGCCGCCGCATATCTGAAAGAGCTTCTAATGATCATACCGCGCAATGAAATCGCCGAGCAGCGAGGTGAGTTTTTCTTGATTGACTCCACTGAGGATTGACTTCACTTACTACTGCCTTTACCGTTCTCGGAAAGTCTAAATGATTCCTCTCTTAGCTGTAAAAAGTACTTTACATCGTTCCCAAACTAATTTGTTGGATAGCACAATGGATGAATGACCGAGTGAAAGCCCGTAAGTCGATACAGATCGTTTGCGCTCGACATGAAGCTCTGCTGACCTACCGGATTTTCAGTCATTCTCATGCTACTCCAGTATCCAAGAATGAGCAGTCGTCACGATGAGGTTGCTGAGACTTGGGGGCTGACATTCAAATGGATTCTTGAAGAACAGGCCCTTTCCATCAGCACAAATAACAACGATCTTAGTGGAGATCTCCAGGCGCTGCAACAAGCAACCCGGACTCAGTTCATCTCATGGCTACGTAGTGGTGGTGGGATCTACTGGGTCAGTGGGAAGGCTGGCTCAGGGAAGTCCACACTGATGAAATTGATCCGTGAGGCATCGGAGACTCATCAACATCTCTCGTTTTGGGCAGGTGAATATGATCTTTTTATCGGCCATTTTTATTTCTATGATCGTGGAGGCACGCTCGAGAAAAGCCAAGAAGGACTCATTCGCCACCTCCTTCATCAAATTTTCACGAAGTACCCCTACTTGATGACCGAAGCATTCAAACCACAATGGAACAAACTTCAAAGGATGTGTAGCTCTTTGATAGCTCGACAAGGTTCAACTTTCGAATATCAATTTACAATTGCAGAATTGCTTACAGCCTTTAAAGCTGTCGTATCACAGACCCAGGGCATGATACGAATGTGCATCTTCATTGATGGACTTGATGAATTCTCAGGGACCGATAGAGAGGTGATTCAGATTATGACTCAACTTATGAGTATGTGTGCTACATCATCTGGATGGCATAAGCTATGCGTATCAAGCCGGCCCCACACAGCTTTTGAAGCTGCTTTCAAGCAACGCCCTAGTCTTAGGATGCAGGACTTGACCAAAAATGACATATATCATTATATCCATAGTCATCTAATGTCACATGATTTCCTTGCGGAAGCTGGGGACACGAACTATAGCATTCGATTCGAAGCGATTGTTGAACGTGTGGTCAAGCAAGCACGAGGGGTTTTCCTATGGGTTCGTCTCGCTGTCATGTCTCTGCTGGACGGACTGGATCACTTCGATTGGATAGACGAATTGGAACAGCGAGTCAAGGCGTTGCCACCGGAACTCGATTCCTTCTATGACCGCATGGTGCGAATGATCGACCATGGATACCGCCGTCAGGCTGCACGGATATTCCGAATCATGTTAGACAGTGATGATCCGCCTCAACCGGTGATCCTGTCCTTCTTAGAAAACGATGATGAACAAATATTTCGGCATTCCATGGAGTCATTTTCATTAAGCGCGTTAAATGCTCGAAGCCGGCACATGGAACAACGGCTGAAAAGCAGATTTGGAGGTCTCATTGAGATCTCCATCGCTTTGCCAACCAGCAACTGGACATACGTCAGAACGCTTTTCTTCCATCAAACTGTTCGCGAGTACTTTCAGCGGCCAGACCCATGGGAAATACTATTGGACGGCCTCCCTGTTTCTTGGTGCAGCAACGAGCATGTTTACGAGACAGGCCACCATTGTGCTCAACTTGCATCCGTTGGGTGTACGAAGTATCAGATGGAGCTGGTACCTCCGGCAACCCTGGTCAGAGATCGCAAAAGGCGTACTCTAAGAACAACTATTAGCATTCGTAGCAGAGAAATGCAAATGAGTTGATCTCTCTCCAAGATATACTTGGCAACTCTACCAGTTGAAGTCTGCTCTCGGTATCGGTTGCAATGCCCAAGATCCGACAATTCATTGTGAACCTTTTTCGAAGATCTTTAGAAGACCCTTGGGCTCCTCCTAACTGACAAAAGCTTCTCGAAAGTGAGCGCCTTCACTGTCTACTGGTGCCGGGATCATCGCTATGAGCAAATTTCCCATGTTCTTATTGGTAGCGTTTGGTTCAGACTTCAGTGAGCAGGTTTCACGACCACTTCCACCAACGCAATTGTTCTAGTATGGCTGATGCTGCCACTCTGTGCTTGGCATTGACCGTGCAAAGAGCTTTGATACCTTTTTTGCATCCCTCGGGGTGATCTCTATCCTCACCCGCAAGTCCACGAGCGATTAGCGCACACGGCGTGATGCAGGACTGGGGCAGGGCGGTATGACCTCACTAGACATTCATTGCAGATTTGACGAAATAAGCCGATGGCCGAAAGCATATTCGGTTTCCGGAGCACATCTTTGCTCAGGCGCGCGGCAGGGCCTGGTCGCTAGATCTCATGCGATCTCGGGCTGGGTGTTGTTGCGTAAGTATATGCAGAGCAAAGCAAAATGACATGACAACGATGAAGCAGATATTCCAGCTCGAAAGCATAAAACCATTGTGGCTGCCACATTTTTTCCAAACATGAATTGAGTCGAAATAAAGAATGCATGTTTCCAATACCACGATCCCGTGTTTGAAGCAGAACGCCCTGATACCACTTCAATCGGCACCATGTCAAGACTATTCAGCCTCATCTCCATATGGACAATACTAGCCATTCTGAAAGGAACTCTACTTAGCGACCACTAAACGTAAGTGCTCGAGCATCGCAACACCCTCAGGGCGGCCCACTCCTATACATCCATCAAGAAACCCAGGTCCCAATTACCTCGCCATCACCCACGAACGCACCAATCTCCTCTAACCAACCACGTCATCACCCTCTTCCCAGCATTCGAAGCAATGGACGTGTTCGGACCGCTCTCACCACTGTATCTGTTCTCGCTGGACCAAAAGATGAACCTCAGCCTCCTCTCAACCAACCTCTCCGCGTAGAGCCAGGGCCGCCGACTGACTGTTGCCCGGACTACCCGCATCCGTACTCGTACATAATAGTGACGTGGGCGAGTCGAATCGTTCTCTCCCTACCATGTATTGCAACGCAAAGCAATGCAATGGCAGGTCGTGGGCACGAGTACAGAGTAGCTATCTGGGCAGCTAGTTAGTATGTAATATCACCAGCAGGCAAGGGGACTTTTCCCCCTTGGAATAAGTATTAGCCAATCATCCCAATCCCACAACAACGCCAAAATCGGACGATCAGTATTAATTTAATTAAATAGTATTAATTACCTCGAGTCCCACGCATAGGTACATACATGTATGCAGGTATGTCGTCTCACTGACTGCAGTTTTTTTGGCTTCCGAAAGAAGTCCCAAATCCCCTCCTTTTCAGGGACTGGCTTGGGCGTTCCCTTTTACATACACATCGCGATAATAACTTATCGCCATAATATGAATCAAGTTTCGCCGACACACCCTACAAAATACTCAACATCTAAGAAGACACTTTCGTTGGTATTGATTGCTAGCCTAGTCAGCTATTATGCCTAGGGACCTACCTATCCTTAAGACCTGTCACCTGCTGCTCGGCTCCCTCTGGGATATTGTAGTTGTGCTACATACATCATAAACTATCTAAACCCACCAACCGAGCAATCCAAGCAAACCAAATCACTTTTGCATCGTCACATACTGCTACTCAAGTGTACTCCGTACAGATAGGTATTTCGTTTTCGTTTTCGTTTTCGTTTTCATTTTCATTGCCGCAGAGTTCATGTTCATTCATCAACCATCGACCATAGAACCTCGTAAACCATTTCACCTCGTGCCACCTGAGTCTGCCGCCGCCCGCCGATTTCCAACATTTTCGATTTGGCGCTGAGAGCTTTCGTATATCATACATTCATTCCTCACACCATTCAATCGTTGACACTATACCACATACATCGTACCTCGTACATGGCCGCGTGTTGAACGCTAACCAGACCAACCGACACCAAACGAAATGAAACGAAAATGTAGTCCAGACCAAATCATGTCAGGAAAACCACCCGAAACAAGCACGAGAAAGAACAAACAAGCCAAAGCAAAGAGCCAACAGACCTGACTTTGTTGAAAAGAGACCGAAATGTCAAAAGCTAGACTTTTGAGCCCCTTCTTATCAGCTTAGTAAATTCGTGGGTGTATTCGTGGGTATGTGAGTGGATGGATGAGATGAGCAAGTGAGTGAATGTCTGTCCACCACTAAGTGGATCAAGAGAAACGAAGCAAGGGATGAAAGAATGAAGGGATGAGGTCAAGGGGCTCGACCCTTCCCTTTGGAGTTCCCATTTCCCTCCCCCCTCCCACACGTACCACTGTTCCCAAAGACACGTCTCACCCATCTCGTTACACCGTGTCCAAACTTTTGTCGCTTGTTATTCGTCCCATCACCATTACCATGGCTTCCTCTAGAAGCGAGCACAGCTGCCGCAGATGTGCTCTCCATTTCCACTACCATTTTTGAGCCTGAGAGGAAAGCGAAGGTGCTGAACCGCTTCCTCTTCTTGATTGGCTTCGTCGTAGTTGGTGACGACAGTGATGATCGCGTCGGCGGTGTAGCGGTCAATTCAGACTGATCACCAGCAGGGTGGGTATGGGAAGGAGAAGTAGAAGGTCGCTTTATGGGAAGCGGTGGGAAGCCTTCGAGGCTGGAACTGACTGTCCGGCCGCGGCGGTGGCGTCTTGGGCTCATGTCCTGCGATTGTTGCTGTGGGACGGGTGCGTTGAATGAGAGTGTTGGAGAGGGAAGGAGCGATGGTGTTGTAGCTGTAGCTGTAGGTTTCTGAGTTTGTGAGGAAGGATACTCCTGTTGCCGCTGAGGGTGCATATTGTGTGGCTCGGAGGTAGCCTTATCACCCGATTGAGTTTTCAGCCTTGCAGGAGCTAGGTTGCGGACGCTGCCGAGCCTGGACGGGAGACTTAGACTGGTCGGCGTGGAAGAGTTTGGGTCCTCGGGTGCTGCCATGACATCCGTCTTCTTGAAGAGTTTGTCGGCCGACACGGCGCGAGCAACGACGGACCTCTGTCCATTTTGCTGCTTCTTTTGGCGATGCGATAGGACTATATTGTCTGTGGCACCTCGGTGGTGGGCTGGTCGAGATGCTTTGTCTGACGGTAACGCTAGCGCTGGCGTCAACGCAGTGTCCACTTGGTCAATGAATCTCACGGACTTGAAGCTGATCTTTCCTCGTGCCGCTGCATCGGCGATGAACTTCTCTGCGGCACGCAGATCCGTAATGCTCTTCTTCATCCGTGCCAGACGTAGCCCAATTCGGTGCGATAGCTTTCCATCATCCTCATCCTCATCGTCGTCGTCGTCCCAATCAAACGCGGATACTTGGTTGCCCCAGCATGGTTGAACTTGACTAAGAGATGAGCGGGATTGAGGTTCTGCAAAGTGAGGATTCGCTTTGGCGAATTCTCGTGCAAGTATCTCATCTCGGTAGAACTGCATGTTTTCTATTTCGGTGGCATCCCACCAAGGGTTGTGAGTTCGCTGGGTGGACCCGACCCTGTGGTTAACATGTTCTGGAGTCAGATGGTTCATGCTTTCTCTGCGATTAGGTGGAGAAAATTCCTGGGTGGTTGACGAGAAGGTGCTAACTCTGTTTCCGGGGGAGTCGCCGCCGGGAATCAGAGAGGACCCAGTGGAGTGCTGTGAGTAGGTGAGAGATGGAACAGGAGTGATGGTTCTTGTACTATTCCCACGGTGCCTGCTTGACGAAAAAGATGAGTGTTGTGATTCGAGACACGGCGTCTCTTGTTGATCAGGTTGTGCGCCTCGTTGGAGAAGTGTGGTTTCCTGCTCTTCGGGTTGGTGAGACAAGTGGAGCGCTGGGGTGTTGGAGGATAAAGGACATTCTACACTATCGGACTTGAAGGTGAAAATGTTTTGACGAAGGTACTCTGGAGTCGGTGGTAGTAGACTGGGTGAACGACTGTGAGACTGCTGAGAGATCCAATTACCAAAGTCTACCAGAGTAGAAATCGAATCACGATCATGGAGATATCGAGAATTGGGATACTTGTCATTCTGTCGATAATATGTTTGGGTGTTATGTGAAGGTTGAGGAGTTGTAGGCCACAGGTCAAACATTTCTTCCAGGCGTAAAGACGGAGAAGGCACGGGATGGAAAAGGAGGGATTCGAAAGATGCCGAGTTCGTCAAGGTATAGTAATCCCGAGAAGAATGAGCTCGACGATGACCGGGTTTCTCAAAAGAGGAGGATGGGTCTGGAACTCGTGAGTCCTCTGTTGTTGATGTAGGCAGCATTTTTCTGGAATACCTGGGTCAAGGATCGGGATGTGGGTATGTGCTCTCGATCCAGACAGCCGTAGGGATGGAAAACAGTTTAGGAAAACAGGACAATAACAATCGACACGGATCAAGAATCGAATGCACTTTCGCAGGTTATCAACACTCCACAAACACGCTTAAAGGGGAAGATAAAGGATGATGTTCTTATGTAGAGGGTCCTGGGTAGCAAGATGTGGAAATTGAATCTGGCCCAGGTCGGTAATGTTCATTTCATATATATGCTGGGCGAGGTGCAAGATCGTTGGACCCATATATGGATCATGGCCTCAGGATTTTCAATGTGGCTTACTGGCTTGGCTGGGTGAGTAGGCAAACATCCTCTGGGGGAAGCTGGTGGTTGCCAGCCATGATCTGATGCGAACCTGGTGACATGTTGCAGTCTGCAGGTGGAAAGACGGGCACAAGAGTCGATCAAGATGTTGATGGTGGGGAGCACACAGCATTCAGATTGCATTCAGAATTTTGGCACAGACATGATTGGATGAATGGCTAGAGACATGAATGGGCACTGTAGGGGATGGAGACTCACGGATCAAGAATTCCTTCCAATTGGTGTTGATACATCCGCACCCGACTGACCATGGCTTCCAGCCCTAGCGCATAGGGGTTTGAGGAGAGTAACTGGGCAAGCATCACGAAGCAAATGAAAAGCATTGGGACTCCGTACTGGCGCGGGTAAGCGTCAGGCCGGTCTGAGGCTTGGTTCGCGGCTGTCGGCTGTCATATTGAGGCGATGGAGTGCATCAAGATAGGAGGGGAGGAGCTAGGAAGTCGACTTGAGATGTATCTCATGTGAGTTGACTGACCGGGATGCAACTCAGGGTTGCCGCCGAGGCCAAGAATGGATCACCCGAGGGCCCTAGCTCGCATACCGACCAAAACTGCTGGTGATAGGATGTACGAGATTGTGATTGTGCATTCCAAGGCACCCAAAGGGACTGCGGCAGTCATGGCAACAACGGGAGGTAGTTGAGACAAACAAATCGAAGTATCTTAGCCCGATAATCCCTCACGGGCGGGACTCCCTTTAGCCTTGAGGTTTTGACCACCAGTTCCGATCAAAATAGCAATCAGTCGGGCAGATCCAAAGATGGGTATTGCAACCATCAAGTCAGAGCCCCATGCGCCTGGTGTGAGTGAGGAGCGACAGTGAGGCTAGCATGGTGGTTTGAAGGTAAGCCACGGCTGTCCCTCTCCGAGACAATAGGTATTCTACCTAGCACATGGTTGCAGGAGTTCATTGGAAAGGCAAGATAAGGGTGGAGGGTGACAGACAAGTTGACAGTTGACAGTTGAGAGACAGGGTGACCCGAGAATCAATAAGTCGAGTCAAGTACAGATACGGAGTTCTCTGGACGGGCAACGGGGTTCTTGGTAGAGATGGCCCTGGATCTGGATCTGAGCGAGCGATCTGGGGGAGTCGTGCCTCGTGAATCATTGACAAGGTGTTGGCTTGGGTGAAAGGGCAAACCCGAGATTCCAATCAGACGTGCCCGTATCTGTACAGTAGGTTGTACCCTGCCCTCAGTAGCGAGGGAAGCACCCCTTCCTCGCGTGTCCCTCAGGAGAGAGAAATGTGACCCCTGCAGGGCTGGGATAGCTCGGTAATGTGCAAAGGAGTTTAGATGATAGACACTCACCCAGCACTCAGCCACAGTGGCAAGATCAAAACCAGGTTTTCGGATTGAAGGCGCAGCTGAGCAGTGAACAGTGAGTGGTGATGGCTTGAGGGCTAACACGTGACTTGGCAGGACGCGTATTGGGCGCGGGTGAACCACTCACGAGGAACCACTTAAGCCTGTTTCGCGTTGGCGCGTTGGGGGCGTTTGGGGGCGCTGGACGGGTGCTTGGGACGGGAGGGCGGGTGAAGGGCCGAAGACCAGGGGCGCCCACCAGCGACCAGGATCAACTGTACCAGCACACTGGGCGCTGGCCATGATTTGTGAAGTGATGGCCAGTCACCAGCCAATCTCGTTGGAACGATTGAGATTCTCAAAGCAAGCAAAGCATCTTGCACGCCTGTTCCTGGATGCTAGCCCAGGGACGCAGGCCAGTACCGAGTTCTTCGCACCGCACCGAGCATATGAAAAGAGACATCAGAAGTTAGAACATCAAACTGCATCGACTCAACTTGAGTTTTGGATCTCTTCCGGATGAAGCTACTGCCTCAAGGGATCGACCGGTCTGTATCTGTATCGATAGGAGATGCAGGGGTGGCTGTTACCAGGACCAGCCACTGGTCGCTGGTCACTGGCGTCCTCGTTGTTCGCTGTTCAATTTCCAAGGAGGAGGCGTTGCCTTTGTGGGTTGCTGCCAACTCATCGTCGCTTTTCCCTTTTTCACTTTCGTGTTGCTCGTTTGCTTGTCGCGCTCTTTCCTTTTCCAGGCTGCTCACGGCCAAGGCCGATTTCCATTTCCATTTCGAAATCGAAATCGAATGTGCGCTTCTCGTCTATCCCCAGAGACAAGCGACCACCAACGCTGCACAGCCTCCAGCCTCCTCCACTACGACATCGAACTTCCTACTCTTAGACAATGGCAAATGGGCTCCAAACTGATTGCCATTGCCGTCCCCGTCCTGAGTCCCGCCGCTTCCATCGGGCCCTCTAAGAGTTCAGGCCAGGCCAGGCCGACTCTAACCAACTCTAAGAGTCAACGCTCCCCCGTTATTACCACTCTCTTCCAACTAGACTAATGCTGATCGAATAAGAATTAATACTACATATTCTCTGTCTTAAAATTACACAGACCAGTGGGTCGTGCACGAGAAAAAAGAAGGGAGAAGGAAAGGAACAAAACGCTCGGATGGTCGTCCATGCGACTGCACTCCCTCCCGCACCCGCACCGACCAAATCCTGATCCCAGCCCAACACCACGCAAACATTAATATTTTCGTACTCCATATAATAATCAGAAAACCAAAACCACAAACCCAATCTGAACAGACAAACAAAATTAATCACCCAAATTTCCAAAACACGAACCGCGCCATCAGTCGGCGTGGGAGGGCGTGTGATTTCCTCAAGCGACAAGCCAAAAGCCCAACCTCTTGGATTATCGCAGACTTCACTTTTAGACTCACGACCAGCCTCCCACCAAACCTCCGACTCTCACACACAGCTCACACTCCCTCGTCCATGTCGCTCTTCCATGTTTCCTCGCTCTTCTCCCTGTTGCGATCCTGCTTACCCTTTTGAACGAACTCCATACTCAGTCTCGAACTCTTTTGCCTGCCCTACTTGCCTCGTTCCTTTTCGCCCGAACTCCAACTTCTCACCACCACCATCACCACCACCACCACCACCACCACCAGCTTCACTGGCACCACCTCTTCTGCGCCCTGAGCGCTCCTACCAAATTGTCCCATTTTCTCACCACACATTCCCCTCCTGCAGACGAAGTGTCTACCAAACAAGATCCTCGTTTTGACGACCTTTACGAGTACTACGACCCCGACAACGACTCCCCACCACAACGCCAACAACAAGTCCTTACTCCCACCCTTCAGTCCAGGACTTACACTCAGTCTCGCACCCAGACACAGCCCCAATCCTCCCCTTCCAGCGGTCTTCGATCTTCACGAAGAACCCCAAGGCTAGAAGAGAGGCAGACTAGGCCAGTCGTCAGGAGCAGAACTTCTACACCAGATCTCAGGGCTTCCCACCGCCGCAGGGTACCAAGGTCTAACTCCGACACTCCTTCCCTTCGCTTTGATGAGTCGGGTTCAACCACCCCACAGGACTTCCAACGACTAGTCCGCAGTGAAACATTCTGGCCCAAGAGAACAACTCGCATCACCAGGAATACCCACGACGCCATTGTTTTTGCCTTGGAAGCAATCCGTGCAGGCGGCGGTCGTAGGTCCCCTGAGCCACTGACTGCTGATCTGCTTGAAGAACAGGCTCGGATGTCAGATCTGTTACGGGGCAACCCCCCCGCCTCTGCCTCTGCCCCTCCCTCTGCTCGTGCTCAAAATGGAGGAGCTCCTCGCACCACCGCTGCTGGTGAATCCGGCCCAATTCCGACCGGCCCTCCGCGATATAGAACTCCAACAGACATCATGCGAGACCGACGTGCCCGAGAAGCACAAAGAGCAGCGGAGGCTGCTAGACAACAGCAACTACAGGACGACGAATCAAGGAGAAGACCCCAGGAAAGCGTTGTTGGCGTTGGGGACGAATCTACACGAAGACCACCCCGAAGAACCTCAAACCCTCCTACACAATCCTATAACATAGCCGGTCCTTCTGCACCACCTGCCTCTTCATCCAGGCGGCAGGAGAACCAACCTCCGGATCCCACAGCTGCCTCGGCAAGACCGCCAGAACCCACGGGTCCTACCCGTGTCATATCAGCAAACACTCAGCGAAATCGTACTGAAGCCTATGAACAACTAAATATTCCGGCACCTACTACTGCCCGACCTCCTGTTGGAAGGCCAGAACAACCCACACAGGCTCATCAGCCACCACGGCAAGGTGTCCCTCCCACCGCGGCAACCCAACCAACAGCCCAGCCTGGACAGCAGTCTGGAACACAACCCGGGCCTCAGCCAGGTCCACAACCTTCAGCGGGGCAGAGTCGAAACCGCTTCCCCAACGCTTTCGACCGCTGGGAAGACCTTTCTTCGCACTGGGAGGGTATCGTGTCATCCTTCCTCCGCAAATTAGAGAACAATGAAGACGAACTGGCGGGGAGACCCATTGATCGCCAGATGGCCCGGCAGATCGAGGACCTCTCAGCCGCGGGTGCTAATCTGTTTCACGCAGTGGTAGAATTACAACGTCTTCGAGCTTCGTCCGAGCGTAAGTTCCAACGATGGTTCTTCGAGACTCGACACGAGCAGGAACAAGCTCAACTCCGACGGGAAGAACTCGAACGTCAACTCACGGCTGAACGTGAAGCTCGGACCCATAGCTCCACTTCCATCGAAGCGGCCCGTGCAGAGAGAACCCGTGCCGAAGAACTGGTCAAGGAAATGCGTCGAGAGTTGCAAATCAGTAAAGAAGAGGCACGACGTGCATGGGAAGAATTGGGTCGACGAGAACAGGAAGAGCGCGAGAGGACCATTGCCCTGCGAAGTGGGGAGCCCACCCTGATCGGTGGAGTCCAAGTCGTGCCAATGCAAGGCCTACCTAGTCGACAAGTGAGCTCGGCTCAACGCCCACAAACTAGAGATGGTCCTACCGCTGGTGCTGGTCCGGGCACTCTGTCTGGATCAGGCTACACACAACAACTCCCACTGCCTCAAGGCCCTCCATCCCGAAGTCAGACGACCACCACCTCCCTCGATTCTCCAGGTGAAGAAAGCCGCCAATTCACCTACCAAGGTGATACTGGCACCTCGCCCACTGTGACGGACCCGTACACAGAATCCTCACGCCGTCGTGACCAGCAAAGCCCACAACAACTCCGCCACGAACAAGATACACAATTTTACTCGAGCCCATCAAGACACCCGCCAGCTTCCTCGCCTTTACAACCACCAACCTCGGCGGCTGCAATCGCCGCCGCCCGTGCTGTGGCAGCAATCCCTTCTCAACCCCCACTCCCAACCCCAATCCGCTCAGGGACAGGTGGCACTGACCAATCCTACATCCCATCCACTGCGTCCGCCTTCTCCGAAGAGGAATATCACATTAATCCCGACGGCAGTTATACACGAGACGACCAAGGACATAGAATCCCGTACCGTCAACCAATCCAAGGCGGTCGTGCAGGGTCCTCTGCTCTCTCCGGAGAAGAAGGCGAGATGACGGAGGAAGAGGAAGAGGAAGAAGACGATGACGATGACGATCACGCCGCCGACATCGAGCGCGAAAGAATGTATGCCGCACAATACCGTCAGCCCCAGCCGGTAACTCTCCCCGCGATATCAATGGCACAACAACCTCGCACCACCGCAGGTGCATTGCCGTCAATCCCACAGGGCCGATCCGTCAACACCTCGTCGGCCGAGTACACCTCACAGGCACAGCAACCAGGCGGATACGCCGCCCCTTCAGGCTGGGAGAACATCCAAATGCAGACGTCGCACCGCCACCCAACACGTCTCAGCGACATCATCGAGGAGCAGACTGCCCGCACCTCCCCTAGCCGGACCAGCTATATCAGCGGCCAGGGCCTGCCTGGTGATGGCCTCCCGCCCTCCTCTCTACCGCCCACGACGCGGAGACAATAAACTGTGGTGTTCAAGGGGACTCGAAAATTCACTCTACGCCATTCACACGCAGAGATGGAAAAACATCCAGCGCGTACCAAAGGGGGGGGGCGTATTATACTACCCCCAACCTATCTAAGAATGTACCTAGTAATATTGGTGGGAGAATGTATGTGAAAACAAAACAAAACCCAGGCTTGGCTCGCGCAAAAAAGGCTGAAGGGAAAAAGGAAGTCAGGAATGAAATTCTGCATAGCGAGTGCATAATAGCGTAACCTAATAAGCAAAGCTCAAAGCCAAGAAAGCCAAAAGCCCCAAAAAGCCCCAGCGCACACCACACCTGTATCTTATCATCACCAATTGTTCAATGCGGTCGATCAGTGCGGAGTTCTACTATATCGATCATACCAAAAAGTCAGCTCAACGGTGGGGATGGAAGGAGGAGGGGTTTCGTTTCGATGGATGTTGTTGGTTCTGAGTCAAATATTTACTACATACTTACTTTCTACTGTCCATGGGTAAGCGATGGCGTACATAGGTGTGAAGGAAGGGTTCGGGGTCAGGATTGATCAATTGATCATTGGTGGTGACTTCTCTCTGTGGCTGTCGCTGTATGTATTGATCATCAAGTCATCAAATGAAGAATGCATCATACTGGGAATTTCTGCGCTGCTCATCATATCAAGTACTGGCATATACAATCGAGTCAACGTTGAGCTAGCCCTGTTTTCTGGCTCTGATTCTCGATGCTGAGTCTCAATTTCATGGTTTTATGCTCCCATGTCCCACAACCTCGAGAACCAATAATACTAACTATGAGTGTAACTTAACAGTCCGCAGCCGTGATCACTGTTCGTGTAAGAGTCTGAGGGCTCGCTCTCGTCGTCTTTTGTCCATTCGCTTCCGAGTCGACTGCGTCGGAAGTTCTGTGGTCCAGCAATTCAATTTCGTAATCCATCAATCGTACACCATTTCTGCCATAGTCATTTTTGTCATTTTTGTCAATTTTGTCACTTCACATTCCAACAATTTAGCAGTGACCAAACCCATCAAAATCATCCGCTCCAGGCATTCGGATTCGTGTCGATCGATGGTTGACTGTAACACCAACAGGTTCGGGTAAAAGGATTGAATGCGGCCGGCTTGTTTCCCTCATTGAAACACACCATGGCTTCACAAGCTTCCGCCGTCATGGTGGCAGTATGCACGTCAGGCTCTTTGATTCCCCTCGCAGTCAGCTCAACTTCTTGCTCTGCGCTGTTGAACATACAGCCACAATAACCATCAGTGCCTTGGATCATGTGCATGTGGTAGAAAGGACATGCTAAGGCGCATTCCGTAGCAAAAATCTGGCGCTTCACAGGAGCAATTGAATTTCCAGTGTGAGATAGACTGCGCTTCTGGTTGCTGGGCAGAACGACCAGTGTCAATGCGTCACTCCGACCGGGGTCCATTTTATCGATGTCCATGACCTTGTTGCTGCTCACGACGGAGTAAAGAGTTCCATCTGCAATCTTTTGTACCCAGTATGTAATGATTTGTGGATTGTACATAACGACAGCAATCACTTGACAATCAGCTATCACGGTTTGATTGATGCCCTGCCCTTCCTGGACGACTTTAGGGACCAATGCAACGTTTGGTTGAGGATCGACAAGACCGATACTGCCACAAGCGAGGGCTACGCTCGCCTTTACCACTAGTGTATTGGCAACTGGTCCAGGGAGTTGAATGAAAACCTCGAATGTATCATCCATGAAATACGGAATGATAGAACTGACTACGGCGACGTTCTGTGGCTGTGAGGCCAGAGCCTCAGCGATCAGATCCGGAGTAATATCGGGCTTCGGTGGCGGGATATAGGAAGGCTCAGGGACATTGACTTTTGCTTGAGACCCATCTAGTGCCGGGTCACGTCGTTGCATTTGCGTCGATGACGATTTAGGATCGTCAGTATTCATTTCCGGAACGACGAGCCTGGAGCCCTCCAGGAGATCTTTCACCGTGCTGCAAATACATCCGTCATCGAGAATCGAGTAAATGGCTTCTTTATCCTCCCCACATTCTGTTTCAGCACATGGATGAGGAATCTAGTGATGGTCCCCTGTCAGCGGAAGCCAGGCTAACGGAGAGTATTGGCTTACCTGGATATCAGGAGAGTCCCTACAAACGCATCCCAGCGTTTCGTGGTCAAAGTATGCATGGCCAAAAGGACATGCCATCTTTGAGCAAATGCTGATTTCATTCGCGTGGGCGGCTTTGCAAGCTTGCTCCTCGTCAAACTCGATCTGAAAAGCAATCTGTGAGTGTTCATTCGTTCCGAAAAGGTTAAAGTCGAATTGGGTAGTTCACCTTGTCGACGAGATTCCTGGTGCACTTGCAATGCAGCTCAGTGTGATCGAAGTATGCCCAGCCAAATATACATTTCTTCTTCAAGCAGAGGCCCAATATAAAGGAGCCACATGGTTGATCTTGGTCAGCTCTGGGCTCCACTCGGTCTCTGCAGACGCATGACAACGATTCATCATCAAAGTATGCTCGGCCGGAGGGACATTTCATTGTCAGGCAGATGTCGATACCATGGTTGAAACAAGTGTGGATTTCATCCATCTCAATCTGAAAAGCTAGGTGTTAGTGCCAATTTGATAGGACTCGAAGGCTAGCCCACCTCATTGCCGGGACCGTCAGGAGGACACATGCAATGGAACGTGTTGAGATCAAAGTACGCCCCGTTGTAGCCGCAGTCCAGTTTCATGCAGATGTTTGTTCCAATGGTAGTACATGGTATTGGTTGGTCCTGATAAGCTCTGGGCTCCAAACCGGTCTGAGTTGGTGCTGCGAACACTACGGTGAAGATCACACCAAGCAAAAGTAGGAGATCGATTAGCATCATGAGTTGTTTGGAGAGACTTTTTGTAGGGAGCTGTAGTTTAGATGAGGCGATGAATACAACTTCACGAGGGACGATGGGAAAACAAAAGAGAGAGAAGAGTCAGAGGATTGGCGATGGTAAAAGATATAGTACATAGGAGCAACTTAAGAGAGACATGATGTGATAGAGAGGTGATTGGAAGTTTGGAGGAGTTCTCGTCATGGCGGTGACTGCCAGACCTCTGAGAAGTGAAGACACAGATGCGTTACTGCCTTCATTGTTTTGAGTCGGTAGATGCCTAACTTGGGCGACCGCCATGGGAATAACCTGCACTGTATTCAGGTTGTTACTTCCACTCTATTATATGACTTTGAAAGTTTGGTCATATGAGGCAAGTGGTTATGTAGCCAGGAGGACCTTGGGACGAGGTGAGTGAGAGGGTGCCAAGACACGATACCGACAAGGCTGCGCTAGGACCAAACAGGTGAACAAGGCTGAAGGATGGTGCGGGCTTGGCATTTGCAAGGACCAGCCCCCGCCCAAAACACCTCCCACTTGGACCATTTTTGACACGTTCATCTCCAACTCGCAACCTTAGGCAAAAACAGTGCAGGTAAGATGTGTTGGCATTGAAACCCATGTATCCGTATGGATGCAGCTCACCACTATCACACTCTCCCAACCCCTGGTCTGATGATGTGTTTCACGGTGGTTGATCCTTGCTGTAAGCGAGTGGCTGGGAGCCGTCATTGGTCTGCCTCGATTCCCAACCACATCGCATCCCAGCCTCGCCACCTTTTCCATATCTTCCATATCTTCTATTCTCCGAACTCTGCCTTGACCATCCCTCCATGTCTCTTCCGACTTTCGTCAACGTGCACCTTTTAGCTTTTGCGTTTGTTTGGTTCTTCCGCTTCCACCTGCGCTTCTCAGAGTAATGAACTTGGTAGCAGACGCTCAGATCCAAACCGTCAAGCGGGAAACTCCTCAGTACCTCCGTTCACAATCTTTCAAGTCGGACGCTGCCTCCAACGAATACTTCTCAGACTATGCTTCAGACGCTGTCAGTCAAATCTCCGACGATAGCAAAGCAAGCTATGAAACTCCCCCATCTCGAATATCGACCCCAATTGTACAACAGCCAGCCCAGGAGTCAGAGATGACCCTTCCTACAAGACCGGGTGTAACCCATCCCGCCCCACTAAATATCAGACAGAGTCAAACCGGAGGGAGAACTGTTCGGATGCTCACCAATTTTGATGAAATGAGTCCCCCAACCCCGGGTGTGGATGACACTCCATACATCAGATTTGCCATTGAGCAATTGACAAGAGATGAGGATGTTACAGGTCAAGGCAGACACAGTACTGCCACCCCTCTCAATTACTCTGCTATACCCTCACCTCCGGAGCCTGCACAAGGCTCTACCGAGACTCTTGCAAACCCTACACCATCACCACCACCGCCCACGCCACCACAGCAACCACGAACTCCTACACCTCCCTCGCAAACACAGATCCTAAGAAAACCAGTTGCGCAAGAAGTCATGATCCCAGTAGATCTGTCAAAAGACCTACGATCACAACTTGGTTTTGTACCACTACCACTCCGCCTTCCGTTTCTCGCCTTCTATTTATTCCTATGCCTATTAATGATCGCCGCCCTAATATTCAACCTCATCTTCGTCCATGGCAATCATGGATTGTACGATTACGACGGAAATGCCACCCCGCGATACTTTGTTTTCAAATATCTCCCCCAACTACTCGGTCTTCTACTGCTTGTGTGGTTGTTTGTCATTGAAGGCGCGGTCTACCGAGCTCTACCTTATTTTTGCATGGCCCCAGGTCACCGCAATAACACAGTCCTACATGGAATGCGGATCCTCCCCGCAAACTTCGTGCTGCCAGATTTCACTTTCTTTCAAGTAGGTGAAAGGCTACTCGGGGTTGTTTTTGTCCTCTTTTGGTTGATCAGCATCACCATCCCGCTTCTAAGTTGCCTCTTTCAGACCCAGTGGATCACCAACGATGGTCCTGCTCGGTTTCGCTGGACAGTTGTTCGAGGTGTCGGCTGGACATTAGTCGCCTTGTACATCTTGCTCACTGCAGGTGTATCATTCTGCCTGATTCGGTTCCGGAGCAGCAACTCATCCCTATTGTGGGATCCCTGCTCCATCGCAGATTTGCTTTGCCTCTTCCGACGTTCCAATGTTGTGTCGGATTTTGAGCAAGCCGAGGTATCTCCGCAGCCAAATGCATCAATGCCCCCTAAGGTGCTCCGCCTTGGGTTTTGGACCACCTCTGAGAGATCTGACGTATTTCATGCCGTCGGAGAGGAATACGCTCCTATCAAACGACTTTCCTTTCCTCCAAACCAGCAAAAGGAAAAAGTGAGCACGGAGCCTCCCCACCGAGATGATACACGAGATGTCGAAGCACAACGCTTGTCATATGGCTCTGCGTTCGCTCGCAATGTTCACTCTCCATTCGTTCGGTACAGATGGGTGCCATGGTTTCTGCGAGACTCTTCCGTTCTTGCATGGATCATTGCGGCGATCCTACTGGTCATAGCCTTCTTGGTTGTGAGCTTTGTTAACCGTGCCGTTCAGGATGGGTTTGACCCATTGCTACCATCGTTGACGAACACCGCTGGCTTTTCGCCGGCCAACTTCCTCTACAGCTTCGTTCCGAGCCTTTTGGGAATGTTTCTCTTCCTGGCATGGCAACCAATTGACATCTATTATAGATCCGTTCAGCCACTCTCCAATCTATCTCGCCCCACTGGATCTGACGCACAACACTCCCTCTTGCTGTCATATACTGCGCAGACCCCGTTTGGTGTTGTGATTCGAGCTGTGATCAACGGCGATTACAAACTGGCTTACATCACTTTCATCGGCCTGCTCTCACTCCTGATTCCCGTCCTTGCAGGCGGAGTATTCACCGCACGATTTTATGAAAATGAAAGCCGAGTCAGGATGGTCGCCAGCATGCCTGGTTATATCTCTCTCTGTGTCTTCGTGACGATATATGCACTGTCTTTCCTGGTGGTCTGGCCAACAAGGAAACGATACCTGCCACACAATGTCAACACCATTGCCGGCCTCATGAGTTGGCTTTATGCGAGCCCACTCCTTGACGACGGCATGGTGCAAAATGTTCGAACGAGATCTGATCTGACTCAGCGACTTATTGGTTCCTCTGCATCTACTGGTCTCACTGGAGATGGCACCACAGATGAGAAATCCAGATTTGGCCGTCGCAACCGCACACGCATACGAAGCAAAGCGATCCGTTATGCATTCGGTGTTTACGTCGGCCGTGATGGCCGAGAACATCTGGGTATCGACAGAATCCAGAGACCCGGCAGTCGAGAAATGCTTGTCCACAATGTCAATGACAGATTCGACTATTCTACTATTGCAAGGCGCTCTAGCAACCAGTGACCTTGTCGATATTTCAATGCTTGCAAATATACGACTTCTAATCTACAGCCTTTTAATCGATATCGGGGAGATGCATATTCACTTCGGGCCAAACATATGGGCGCTGAAACAACAATTTTATGAGCCCGACCACGGCGGGGTATGGACATGGATAAACGCTACGCTACGCAGCACACGGGTTATGGAGTTTATGTCAAGAATGGATATGATTGATGGATCACAAAATGGCTCTGTAAAAACGAACAGGGACGACTACAATTGTCAAATGTGATGTGTAGATTTGCCCAATACAGGGCACGAGATACCCAAATGAAACACCATAATAAGCTGAACAATACTTTTCTTCTCTTGCTCTATTATTACCTGACTTGTGTAGTCTTTTGTCTGCCCTTGATTAAGTCGATGCTCCCAACTTCTTGATACCTCTAGCACTCCTCTGTTCGGCTGCTCTATTCAGCATGCGAAAAAAGAACTCGCGTCTGCTTCCCAGTATTCATTCCCCCTTCGAACCTCCCCCCTGCGCGTTCAGTCCCAACTCCCTCTCGACCTTGAATGCCTCAAGCACACCCTCCATAGTCTGCGTATTGGTAAACTGCAACTCCGTCTCGCCCACCCACCCAATCCTAACCTCCTGCTCCGTCGCCCACACAAATGCCTGGTGCTCCCTCGGATCCAACTTGACCTCCAGGGGCGCACCCTCGTTCCTCTCGACATCCACCAAAAAACTAAACCTGCACACCACATTCCCGCTGCCCGTGAGGAAAATGTGGTCCGTGCCGCCGACCAAAGGCCCGATCTGGGAGGCCTTCAGCCCGGCCTCCTCCCACAGCTCACGCGCCACGCTGTACAGGATGCTGGGGTCTTCCGGATCGCATGCCCCGCCGGGGATCTCCCAGCGCCCGGGCCACGAGTCGTGCGCCGACCGCTGGATCAACAGGATTTTCTTCTCGGTTTCAGGGGCTCCGTCGCTGGTTTGTTGTGCTCCTGTCGTTGTTGTGGTGGTGGTGGTGGTTGGTGTTGTTATTGGGTGTGAGTCGATCACGAACGCACCGTTTGCGACATATTTGTAGGGCAATTTGGCTTCTGCTTGGATCGCGAGGTGCGTTTCATACGGCATGTCGTACTCGTCTACCTGGTATTTCGTGTAGTTGAAATCCGGGCAGGGTGGATGGTTCGGTAGTTCTCCTGGTCGTGCCATTTTTCGAAAATTGTCTTGTTGTGCTTTCAATGATGTGAATTTTGACTCTTGTTGGATTCTTACTTTAGTTGCTGTTATTGTTGTTCGACATTCAACGCAATCTATGTATATGAGATGCTGTCGATATCCTACGTCCGGACTCTGAGTGTGTCGTGCAGTGTGTGAGTCATTGCCGCGGGACCGGTGTGTGAAAACCCATTCTGCCTTGGCCTTGCTGAGGCTGGATACGATCAGGCTGAGGCGTTTCAGTTGGATCGGAAGGTATGCGGGAGCGGGATGCCCCACCCGTAGTTGTCTTCAATATCTTTTGCGCGAAGTCAAATTCGATTACTGTTTCAGGGTTTATCACTTCAATTGAGGGATTTAAATGGTATCTGGTCGTGCATGCGCCACGCTCCTAGTTAAGTTACCGGTGATATCATGTACAACTCACAAAACATATCTCCCTACCACGATAGCGATTCAATTGCCCCACATATCCTCTACGGTTCGCGTACAGGATGGAAGAGTGCCTTGCAGGCACCAACAAACTGACCAACCAATCGCCAAAATCAATACCAAACGATATGACTAGTTGAGCAGACCCCTTCATCAACCTTGACTTCTTCTTACAATATCACAAACCCACGCCCTCCCAAACCAGAAGACATTGGGGAAGGCAGGTAGGTGGAAACGAAAGGTTTTGTAGCTATCATTTCTGATGAGCTGCATCGAATGGTCAGTCACTCACGCGTTACAGTTGCAGCTTTTCTGATGCCAAAATTTCACCATCGAAAATGTTGAATTAAAACCGCAATATCTCAAGTCACACAAGTGTTATGGAAACCTTTTCATGTTAATTAGTCCAACCTTCCAAAGCTCCCCAAGTCGACTTCTCAGATGAAGCGACGCCAAAGCCTCAGCTCTCGTCATATGGTTCACGACGGACATAAATCCTGGTCGCTCGGTTGGATCAGCGGAACATTGCTTGCAGTTCTCCCTGTCAACTGTGCCTAATCAGTCCTTGGGCTGGATGCGCCTTCAAGAAGTGCTAGAACCTCGCCGTCAAGATGTATGCTCCCTGTGACAAATATCTCGGTATTCTCTTCTTCTTCGCTAAGCTCCTGGGCAAGCTCGATGGCTTCCTGAATTGTCGACGCAAGGTGGATATTGGTTGTTTTATCTGAATCTGCCCACACTTCTGCGAAGCGTTTTTGAAGTGTCAGCTCTTTGACCACCTCGGTACTCGCATTCCGATTTTCGAATTCTGTAACTCTAGTCAGCATGGGCCATGATTCGATGGCTATAGGTCAAGAGGATCTTACCAATCCGATAGTCTGTACTCTTCCTTGTAACATTTGTTGAAAAGATCACATGGTTCAAGTGTATATCATAACTACGGATCAGCTCACGCTGCAGCCCTCTTAGAAGATTGTCTGCCTCGGACCTTGTCTGTTGATTGAAGAGAAGGATACGGAAGGTGCCTGCATCTTTGGATTTCTGGGAAAATCACTGTGCAGCAACTTTGAGGCTATCGACTATGTGTGCTCCGTCAAGACGCCACTTTCGTAGGCCGTCGAATTTTGTTTCACATCTGCCACGCCAGACTGTCTGTTCAATTCCGTCTCTAAACACGTCTGGACGCACATCCGGGCACAATTCTTTCAACCCAAGCTTTTTACCAGCAGCAACGATAAGAGCAATCGCCAAAGAGATGTTGCCCCGTTGGTATTCGGCGTTTGGCACAACTTCAACATGATATATGAAGGGATCGACATCAACAAAGCGCAGGTGAACACCAATCTCGGCTGCGCGGTCTCTCAAAACCTCGACAGCGTCTGGAGCTTGCGCAACAGAAAAAGCAGGGACACCTTTCTTGAAGATGCCAGCTTTGTGCCATGCGATCTTGGCCAAGGTGTCACCAAGAACAGCAACGTGGTCAATACCAAGCGTTGTAATCACCGTAATGGCGGGGTTTTCGATGACATTGGTCGAATCCCAGGCTCCGCCAACACCAACTTCATAGATTGCGACTTCAACAGCTTCTTTTAGGAACACATGCCATGACATGAGAGTGAGAAACCTGAAATAAACGGGCTTCACTCGGGGCTCTCGACCTTCCCGAGCGGCAGATGCTTCCAATGCGTCCCAGACTTCGCAAAAGTAGCGTGCGAACATGTCTTCTGCAATCGGTTCTGAATTTATTCGTATGCGATCCCTGACGGATATGAGATGTGGAGAAGTATACAGCCCGATTTTCCTCGGCACGGAATACTTTCGGCGATGTTGGTTGAGAACGAAGTCAACAAAGGCGCATGTTGGTCCTTTGCCTTTGGTTCCGGCGACGTGTATGATGTTGAGCTTCTCCAGGTCCGAAATCTATAATGCCTAGTATTAGAAAACCCCAGTGACAGAGCACAAAAGGGCCTGAATCTGACGTTAAGGCCGGATCTTTCTGACCAAGACTGCATTTCTGTCAAAGCCGACCCGTCCATCTTCTTGCCCACCTTTCGTCTGTCCTCGAGCACCTCGAATGGCGTCTGGAGAGAATTCAGGCAAGAAATAGCATCCTATTCGCCCCCCCCCCCGGTAGCGGAATGACGAGAGCAATCAATTCGGCGTGAGGTGTAGCATACACGATAGCTCCTCATATTTGTCAAACCTATGAGGCTGTGGGGCGAAATGGAGGATAAAATGACTTTGAAACCAAGGGGCGAAAGAAAAGTCTGTGCTTGTGGGAGGACAATGCCTTGCTCATTTGAATGCCGTGTAAGATGGTGGAATCCAGGCCCTTTCCCCGCCGGGAATGCGCGAGGGACTTCTTCAACTGTTAAGCTGGACGAGCATTCCCGACACGCGTGGCCAGGGAATGTAAGCTCCAATTGGCACCGTTTGAACGCACACAGCCTGATCGAGTTTCATCCAAATCGCGCAGCTAACACGGCGCCATCTTTGACCTGGCACCTCAGCCAATATCTGCAGGGGTTGAGAGGCTGAACTGAAGGTGAGGTTTCCCCCCAAAAAAAGGTTGCAAGCCATGGGGTCTCGAAGGGTGAGCCAGGTGCTCGCTTCGCTGCCTACAGCTGGGGTGATGTGCGACGTGGTACTCCTTACCTCTGTCTAGGATTGATGCCGTTTGGTGTAACACTTCTGGAACGATGAATTTCACGTAATTGGTGTCTTTGAACCCCCTTCTGAGTTATTCTAGTTGTGGGAGGCATTCCTGAAGTGAGTTTGAGTCCAGTGTGAGCAAGAGTTTGAGTTCCAGGCATCTGTTAGTAGGAACTTTAGGCGGCAACCTGCTGCGCTAGTTAAGCCTGCGAGCCCGACGCCCCTCGGCCCATCCGTGATTCTCAAGCCAGCCTTGCCTGGTCAAGGTTAGCCTGTGAACTTGGGCGCCGACCACGCTGCAGACTCGCACCCTGAATTGTCATTTTGAACTCCCTCGTAACGTGCAAGGGGGCATCAACATATCGGCAGTGGTGGTGGTGGTGGTCGTCGTCGTCATCCAGTTTGCCTTGCCCAAGCCTACATATGGCTCCGAAAACGTGCAGAAGCTCGAGACTGCTGGCAGGAGTGTCTTGAGGCAGGCCGCTTGTCTGGCTGGGGAAGGCAATTAAAATATCCGTTGAGTATTGTCCAATATTCACTTGCCCATGTGTATAGCCCTTCGATATCACTTCTAGGGAATGCAAAGTTGGACAGGGCCGATATCATGCAGACTCAAGGCACGAATTGAAATTCCGATGACGATTTTCATCACTAGGGAAGGATTGAGGTCCTCTTTAGGTGTAACCAACAGACATGACAATGCATATCAACCAGCTGCAGCCCAACTGATTCATATGCGAATGGGCAATCGCCTGCTCCGCCCCGGCGCAGGGAAACGACGGGGGCAGAAGAGGTGGTCTGTGATGGAGTGGAGCAAGAAGAAACCTTTGCCTACACTACACTAGTTAACTAACTAGGTACGGAGCACAAAAGGTCCCTTTCGAGCGATGTGTGACAGTGTGACACGGTCGGGCAGCTATCAAAGGTCGTTCGTTCTAAAGGACAAGATTTCGGCTTGGGGCATGCCTCGCCCCGCTCCCGCACAGCACGTCCTAACCCTTTCAGCCTCAAAACCTGAACCAGCTGTGCATTTGTAGTTAGGTACTCCGTAATTACCATGGATTAAATCATCAAAGCTGGCGATAGACGACCAGAAATGGAATTCAATTGGTCTTGTCGGTTTTCGTATCAGCGGTGGACCCTGATCATGGAGGTCATTCAGTCAGAGCGTCCGCCTGGCTCGACGATCGCTTTAAGTACCAACAGGTTTCCATCTTCCCACCCGCCAACTGCGATGGGAACCCCGCGATGATGGTGGACAGTGCTATTGCATCTGAATAGCAAACAAATATCTCAGCCAGAATGATGGACATCATTCTCAATGCGACTCCCATGTCACTCATTCTTTCGGTGGTCGTGCCAGTCGTTGCTGGAGGTGCAATCTACAGACTGCTTTTTCACCCCCTCGCGAGGTTTCCAGGGCCGAAATTGGCTGCCGTGACGACTCTGTATGAAGGGTTTTACGATATAGTCTACCAGGGGAAGTATATATGGCAGATTGAGAAGATGCACAAGAAACATGGTAAGTTGAGTAGATCCAAGACCTACGGACAAAAGGACATCCCTTTCCAGCGGCCCATATCAAGTCGCTGTCATGAGTGTTCGGGATGAGACTTGAGCGCTCGATCACTGATGAGACATCCACACTTCATAGGCCCAATCGTCCGCATTGGCCCAAATGAACTTCACATCATTGATGCTTCTTTCTACAACACCCTGTACAACCAGTCCAATCGGTTTGACAAGTACGACTACTTCTATTCTATGCTGGGCAACCCTGAGGCAACATTTCCCACCATTTCGGCCGATGTCCATCGACTCCGGCGACAATCGCTGACACCGTTTTTCACCGTCAAGGCTGTGCAGAATTTCCACTCTCGGCTCCAAAGGCTTTCCGATCGGCTGGTGGAGCGAATGCTCGAATGCAAAGCTGCCGGGAAACCTGTACCCCTCTTCCTGGCATATAGATGCTTGACGGCTGATCTCATAAGTGAGTACATCTTTGGGCGCCAGCTGGGGCTTATCAACCGCGAGGATTTCGGTAAGGGGTTCTATGAGTCTTGGAGGAGTCTCTGGGACATAAGCCCGGTGATCAGGCAGCTCCCTTGGATGATGAAAGTCCTGCTCGGGTTGCCGAGGTGGGTCACGGCCATGGTCAGCCCAAAAGCCTTGGAGGTCATTGATATGCAAGCTCAGATCGACAAATGGACTCTGGAGGCGGTTAGCAATGTGGACAAGGTGAAAGATTCGAACCAAACGGGCACGATCCTCGCCGGTCTCGCAACCAGCGATGTCCTCCCACCGGAGGAGAAGACTTTACATCGTCTGAGTATCGATGCGAACAGTATTCTTGCTGCCGGGTTTGAGACCACTGGAGCCGTACTCACGCACATGACGTATCTGGTTCTCGCAGACCCTGAACGACGACGAAAACTCATCAACGAGTTACACAATGCGATTGGGGACCCCGCTGATATTCCTACGTGGCAGACACTAGAGAAACTGCCCTACCTGACGGCTGTGATCAAAGAAGCTTTACGGTAGGGCGAATGAACACCCCTTTTCCCGAAAAATCTTTTACCTCCATCGAGTTTTGTGTGAATTGGACACGAATCTGACACAGCACCAGACATTCCGTCGGCGCATACAGCCGCCTCCCTCGCGTGCTCCCGAAACCGATGGTCTACGCCGAGCACCTCATCCCAGCAGGCACGGCAGTGGGGATGTCAGCGCTCTTCATCGAACGCCGGGAAGGAATCTTTGATGATCCCGACGACTTCATCCCCGAGCGATGGCTCGACCCGTCCGAGGCGACGAGGCTCGAACCGTACCTCTTGACCTTCGGCAAAGGGAGCCGCGACTGTATCGGGCGTCAGCTCGCGTATGCAGAGCTGTATAGCGTGACTGCGACCATCTTCCGGCGTTTCGGAGAAGATCTCGAGTTGTTTGAGACGACGGCGGATGACATGGAGGCCGCGCATGATTATTTTGCCGGCATGTGCAAATGGGGTGGCGTTAGGCTGGGTCTGCAGGTGGCTTTCTCGAAGGGAAGTGAGGGTTGAAACCGTCAATGGGCACAATAGGCACTGATCAGCCATTCGTGATTACGGCCCATTCACCTTCCAGAAACGACCAACAGGCAAACTGGTGTCCTCGTTTACAGGTCTTCAATACTCGATATATCGAGGTACTATATCCCATACCGCCGTTTCTCCGTGGAAGGAACCTAGAACCAGAATCCCGTGCATAGTATACGCGCAGAAACCACTTGGAAAAGCGCACCTAGTACATAGTTATTCATTTGGTCAATAAGTATGGTTTACGAAAGCGAGAAACATAGTACCATAGAAGGTAGTAGGTAGGCGCCCGCCCTCCCTCAAACCCATCCGAGCTCACATGACCTCCATCTTCACTCCCACTCCCACTCCCCCAGTACCAAACTGAAGGGATATATTTTTCAATTTCCAAATTCCGTCGTCCAAAAAGGACACCGAAAAAGGATCCGAATCTAACTGCTACCAGACAAATAACGAGTCTAAAAAATTAGGGTACCAGTCCTCGACGCAGGAAAACATTCGACACCGGGGTTTTCAGCTCACTGACACCTCCCAATTAGAGATCCTGATTGGGGGCTGTCGGTGAGTCCTTTTTGTGGTTTTGTTGGTGGTACCCCTGTTCGATTCTGATACTCGTTGTCTCTCGTGTGTGAGAGGTCTTTTTTCGTTTTTGGCGATGTAGTGGTAGGGAGGGAGGTATTGTGTGAGGGTGGTGTCTTCGGGGAGGACGGTGAATGCAACGAACCCTCAGCCTTACTCAGCCTTGTTACTGAGGTATTAATGCTAACTGTGTACCCTTCAATTCTCCACTTTCGAGTATTGTCTTGCGCTCGCATCTCTCTATTCGTCAGAATCGAGAGCTTATTGTACATTTTTTTCATTTCTCACGAGAAGCAATATCCTCATTTGCGCGTGGATCAGCCTCCTATGTACATGAATCAGGCTCAGCTGTTTGCAAAGCTGCAGCGCACTAGTGTTCATCATTCGTCTGTCTCACAAACCCTCCATCCCTCATCCTCCACCCAAGGCATCCCCAAAGTCTCAACCATGCAAAGAGCCTCCCAGCCTAGTCAATACTGATACGGACTATTTACCTCGGGCTCGATGACATACAGCGTCGAATTATGCTGATCTGGGAGAAAATACAATCGCAGCCGCCCATCCACAAGAGCAACATCGAACGGATTCTGCGTGAGAGGCGTGCCAAGCGCGCTTGTGAGCGTGATGGGGACTTCAGACAGCGGTACCAGCGTCTCGACGTCGACAAGCGTGAGCCCGCCAATGGTGACATTCACGGCAAGTGTTGCGAGGCCTGAGCACAGCGCCACCGCGCGGGATCCATAGATCCGCGAGTGGCCCAGGAACTTGCAGTCTTGGTAGTCAACGTAGAAGCTTGGGTTACGCACGACCTTTTCGGGTGTGGAGAATTGTGGGATTGTTGTTGATGATGATGGTGGTGGCGGCGGCGAAGGTGCTGTGTTGGACACCACTGCCGTTAGGTTCCAGAGCGAAGCATTTCGCGCGCCCCAGTTGAGGGTCATGAGGCGATTGGCTTCCGTGTCGTGGACGATTCCACCCAGATGGTCTTGATAGTGGATGATAGGTTTGTGCTCGAGGGTGGCCGGGTCGATAGAAATGATGGTTGCGGTCGTGTTGGGACGGTACTGCGAGAGGGTTGCCCAGAGGACTTGGCCGTCATACTCGATTCCGCCGATATGGTACTCGATGTCACCCGGCGGCGTGAGTGTTGCATCAGCAACGCGCTTGCCCTTACTGTCGTACACCAATATGTGGGCGAATCCAGCGCCAGGCGAGCGGTCGGTGCCGTTGATTATGATGTTCTTGCCGAACGAGACCGTCTTCTCGGACCAGTCGCCGCGCCCGAGGATGTACCGTTCTTCCCCGATGTTGACCATCCCTTCAGGCTCACCTGTGTCGCCTTCGAATGTGATGTTCTTGATCCAGTTCCAGACAGTGGTTCGGCCGAGGCGGTTGAACTGTGTGATGATCTCCTCGAAGTTCGATGCTGGGCCTGGTGCTGGAAGTGGAGTTGGTATAAACGCAACCCCTGGCTGATATACCGTGACGTTGGTGGCCAGCGTTAATGAGGCTAGTGTCCATGTTGACGCCATGCCAGCGAGGAGCAGGTTCGAGCCGACCTTGATCTTGATCCGGGCTCCGGGGTAGTTTTATGTTTCTGTGGTTGATAATCCTAATGCAATTTCGTACAAACGGCGCTTCACTCACGTAGGACCCAAGTCCCCTAGATGGGCTATTGAAAGGATATATGCATGTTCGATAGAGCTCATCGATGGAAGCTCCACGTAGTGAGATACATAGCTTGACACTTCCTTTCAATCGGTGACGGGAAATCCCCTCCACATGGATCAACCTGAAATGGGGATTGGCCTGAGAAGTAAGGTTACCATCGGCTGAGACCACGTGGGTGTCTAGGGAAAGAATATCATCGTCTTGCGGATCGATGAGAGGCACTCCGTGCCTGTAGCTACATTAGGTACCTTGACTAGGTAATAGCACTTGAGGAGGGCGCATCAAATGATGTAATAATCTGCTGATCCGGGTACTTTCCCGGCAAGCACGGGGTAGTTTGAAGTTCGGGAGTTTAAGCACGGAAAAGCTCTCATGTCACAACATAACATGGGAGCACTAAGTCTTCCCAAGGACATTCATCCTACCGCCAGAATCTGTTTTGGAGGGACATACTTAGGTGAAGCCATGGTAGAGAGGGAGTGCCATAGGAAAATTAATAGATCGTTGCAGATATGTGAAGGTCATTATTTGTGGCGGCCTATTTACACTCCTTGCTTGGATCAATACATGGCAATAATGAATCATGAACACGGAGATGTATAAAGACAACGGGTATCATATCAGACGCTATGCAGAAACAAGAACGTTCCACATACATTTTTGTCACTCCAACAAGCTCATGATGGTAAGCACCAAAATCCGGAATGTGGTATGACCAGAACACCTCGCTAAATCGTAGTAATCAACATGAAAGATCAGAAACTTGACTTCCAAGTATTACATATTCTCCACAAATCTTCCAGCACTTCTCGCGCTACTTTTGCTTACCCGACTCCCATCTTGACTTGCAAGACTCCGGCCAACACCGTCACTTTGGATGCCGTAGATGGGCACACCAGTTGGTAATGGGGGGGCATCATCACCTAAGGTAAGTGGCTGCTGAATTGGTAAACGAATAGAGCTAGCGGCTGGACTCAGCGTCACTGGAGTTCTGGCTGGGCTAGGACGCATCACAGCGAAACCATCAGGTCGACTTGGTGAATTTAGTGACAGCTGGCTGAGATTCCGCGTTGCAGGCATGGAAGGTTCAGCAAAGTCTCGAGTGCTAGATGCACTGCCGATAGTAGTAGCAAAGTCTCCCGTTCTTGCCCCAGTTGTCACAGTGGTTGGGGATGGTGGGAAGGTTGGGGAGTGTGTTCCATTTCCACCATAAAATCCGTCACTATCTCGGTAGAACGAAGCCCCTGAGAGGCCACGTCCATGCTCGAGCGGTGGATCATCTCGACTTACTCCAGTCTCCTTTTCGAAGGCGCCATAGTTGCCTCCATATGGGTCGCCATCAGCACCGAGCACAGGTGCGACTTTCCGGCCAGCAATTCTCTGGAAGCCCTTCTCGGAATCTTTGACACTCAAGTCAGTTGTAGCGGTGATCGCTGTGTCTATGGTTTGATGGCTGTGAGGACGCAGACGTCTCAGATTGTGGACAACAGCGGCTGCAAACGGGGCAGTGGATGAACGTTGAGACACGGGGTGGGAAGGCCCACTGCCATCCGCCAATTCACGAGCTGCAATTTGCTCTGGCAGTTGTCCACGAGCCTTGAGGCGACGACGGTACCATCTGAGTAGGAAGAGTACAATGACCAGTGATAGAGCGATCCCAGCTACACCGCCGACAACACCACCAACGACTGTTTGCTGTTTCGGAGTGAGGCCTGGACCACTTCCAGCGCCCGAGTTGGAGTCAGATGTTGTTGAGGGAGGAGATGAGGCTGTAGGGGAGCCTGCCAGAACTGTGTTCGCGGCCCCAGGAAAATAGCTTGTCGCGGCCCCATATAAAGATCCATCATCTGTGGATGTTGTGGTATCGTCTAGTTGGCCAAAGGTGTATTCGGCGGACGACGTAGTGAGAGTAGCTGTGACGAAGCTGGTGCCGGTTTTTGTCGTGGTTGTGTCCCTCGAGCTTGTGACGAGAACGGTGCCGTTGATCAACGATACCTCAAAGGTGGACGTTGAGGTTACGGTAACAGTGTGCTCAGAAGAAGTGTCAGGGCGAGTTGTGGTCCCGTTGAGAGTCTCTGATCCAGTCGGACTGAGACTAAGAGTTGTGGTTGAGCCTGGGAGAGGACTGGTAGGGGATGTGGTGATAGTTGATTGAGATGAGTTTGTGACGGCCCCCGCGTCGGTAGCACCTGAAATCCCAGGAACGGTGACTGAGCCTAGATCCGAGACAGTGACAACGGCGCCTGTGGTGGCAGCCGGGACTTCTGTGACTTTGGAGGTAGTGGTACCATCGTTGACGTTGACTTCAATGACGCTGGCGGTAACTGTAGCCTCGGGAGCACGGGGAAGGAGGTATATACCGGCGTTTCTTCGTGGCAGAACTGGTCGCTGATGTTGGTAAGAGCCGTACTTGTTGCGTCGCTGGAACTCGCTGAGACTAATAGTGCGTGTGGGATGGACATCATGGTCCGGATCTCCACCTCGTATGCCTTGTTCAGAGGTGAACAGGCCTTCAGTCATCCTCGAGCCCGTATCTCGAGGATTTCTTATTTCAGGATTTGAGATTTTCATTCTTTTTGTTGGTCTCTCCATGGTATTTGGTCAGCAAATAACCATGTATACTGTTGGTCTTGAGATTCAAAGGGTTGCACAATCAGATTGGCGGACTAGTGATTAGGGAATTGGATGGGGTGAGCGAAGCCTGTCGCAAAGGCTGTGATGCTTCCAGCGATCAAATGGTGGATATCGTTTATTGTCGGGCGAACGATGGGCGCTGAGGCAAGGCTGCGATGATCAAGCAGCGTGCGTTGAAGCGAGAGTCTTGTTGCGGTGAACGAGTGGAAGCTGGCGTTACATCCAGCAGAAAAGATTTGACCAAGTCGAGTCTGAGTGTGGGAAGCGACGTTCTTGTTAGTCAATAGGCAATTAGGAGGCATGGAAAGGTCCAAGCAAGGTGGATGGTTTTACCTCAACCCAAGTATTGCATAATGGATGGGAAAGTCTGTGTTGGCTTTGCCTGAATGCGATGGGCGTTTAAGGAATGGAATGGCGATCTGGTCGCTGTGTTATGTTGTATATTTGTGTATGTTCGTGTGTAAATTGTTGTTTGCGTAATTAGTTGAGTCGAGCTCGGTTTCTTGGCCAGCCTCCTTGCAAGCAAACAGGATTGTGATTATGATGCAAATTAACGTTGAAGCTGGCGATGGTAAACAGATATTAGATAT
>Ga0105239_10001150_pt1 | contig 36437 bp, 32 predicted proteins | sample KBSC44metaG_FD_92761 | JGI IMG/M metagenome (GOLD analysis project Ga0105239, IMG submission 92761) | Corn rhizosphere microbial communities from Kellogg Biological Station, Michigan, USA - KBS C4-4 metaG | ecosystem: Host-associated > Plants > Roots > Rhizosphere > Soil | place: Michigan, USA... | reverse complement strand
TTGCAATTATTCAGGTGTGGCGTGCGATCAACAAACCTGTGGAGCGGGATCCACTCGCCATCGCGGATACGCGTTCGCTCGCCGTCGCCGATTTCATCGCCGCCGAACTGCGCTTTCCCAACCGCGTCGGCGAGATTTACCAGTTCCGCTTCAATCCCGCGCATCGCTGGTATCACTTCCCGCGCATGCATCGCGGCGAGGCGCTGGTGTTCAAGGTCTACGATTCCGCGAAAGACGGTCGCGCGCGCTGGGGCGCGCATAGCGCGTTTGTCGATCCCACGACACCTGCCGGCGCACCCATGCGCGAAAGCATCGAGATCCGGGCCTTCGCGTTTTTCTGATCTCGCGCTACGCTCAACGCCATGGGGACGGCCATCCGCCACGGCGATCTCGCACATCTCGCGCTGCTGCTGGCAGCGCTCGCGATGTCCTATGTGCTGCCGTTCGAGTTGCTGCTGATTTCCTACATCGTGCTGGGGCCCGCCCACTACTACACTGAGATCTCCTGGCTGCATGACCGCAAATATTTCATGCCGCACCGCGGTCTGGCGGTCATGCTCGCGCTGGCCGCCCTCGGCGGGATGTTTATCGCCGATCCCTGGTGGTCGGGCGTGCTCGTGTGGTCCTGCCTGATCGGTGCGGCCGTTGCGGCGCTCGGCCTTCCGGCACGGGTAAGTGCGCTGCTTGCGCTCCTGGCGGGAACGCTGACGCTGATCATGGCGCTGGGTGGCGCGCCATTCGTGCTGATCGCCGTCCTCCTGCCCACCTTCATTCACGTCTCGATCTTCACGCTGGTGTTCATGACGCTGGGCGCGATCCGGTCGAAAAGCAGCGCGCAGTTCGTCATCATCGGCGCTTACCTGGCCGCGATCGCCGCGATCCTGATCGTGCCGCCATCGGCCCGCGCCGTGATCCCCGAATTCGCGCGTCTGGGCGACTATTATTTCGGCCCGATTGCGCCCCAGCTCGGCAGCCTGTTCGGGGCGGCGGATCTGCAATTCGCGGGCCGCATCACGGGATTGCTATCGTTCGTCTACACCTATCATTATCTGAACTGGTTCATTAAAGCGGACGTGATCCGCTGGTCGAACATGCCGCGCCGGCGCGTGGTTGGCGTTGCGATCCTAAGCGTCGCCTCGACGGCGTTCTGCTTCTACAACTACGTGCTCGGCATCACAGTGCTCCTGCTCGTGAGCCTGATGCATGTGCTGCTCGAGTTTCCGCTCAATACGATCGCTATCCGGGAGTTTGCGGCTCTCGCATTTTGGAGATCAGCGAGAGCGCGTTCTGCGTAGCAAAGCCCAGGACGGTGTTGTCGAAGATCACCCAGGCGTTGCGACCCAGGCGTCCATGGAGTGCGTTCAGGAAACCTGCGTCATAGTCCGAATAGTAGATCTTCGGACTTCCGTGCAGCCGCCAATATTCGAAGCCGTGCCATCCACCGGGTGAAAAGGGCCCTATAGGCGGGTCTGCTGCGACGCGCGCGATGCGATGGCTCATAAGCTGCGTGTCCACTTCGGGCGTGAACCAGCTTTTGTGCCGTGGTTCGACAGCGGCGGGGCCGTCATAGATTGAACGGAAGACCTCGAAGAAATCTGCTGCCGATGTGGTGAAGGCCAAACTTGGTGGAAGCTGGATCAACACACAGCCAAGCTTGTCTTCCAACGCGCCACATTGCTCCAGGAATTCTGTGAGTGCCGCGCCAGCGTTCGTCAGCTTTGCCCGATGCGTGATCGCGCGCGGCATCTTGACCGAGAACGCAAAGCCGTCCGGGGTTTCGCGCGCCCAGCGCGCATAGGTCGAGGGCCGGTGAGGGCGGTGGAAGGAAGAGGTGATCTCGACCGCGTTAAATTGCGCGGCATAGCGCGCCAGGTGGCTGCCGGTGCCGGGAAAGCTTGCGGTATGCTCGCGCCGTATCGCCCAGCCTGCCGTTCCGATGCGAACCATGGCATTGTCAACGCGGCCACTTAAGGGAAGCTGCATGCGCGTCTTCGATTTCACCCACGCCATTGTCCGCGAGCCGGGACGGAGCGTGGTCGATGGCATCCGCACCACGCCAAGCGCGCCTTCGTATGACGGCGTAATGGCGGAACATCGCGCCTATATCGCAGCCCTGCGGGCGGCCGGTCTCACGGTCGATGTTCTTCCGCCGCTGGAGGAGTTCCCGGATTCCGTCTTTGTCGAAGATCCAGTGTTTGTCGTGCCGGAGGGCGCGATCCTGCTCAGGCCCGGCGCGCCCTCACGGCTGGGCGAGCGCGAGGCGATGCGGGACGCGATCGCAAAGCATTTCGGCCACGTTCCGGAATTGCAAGAGGGCGAGCTTGTCGATGGCGGTGATGTCCTAATCACGCCGCGTACCATCTTCATCGGCCTGTCAAAGCGCACCAACCGGGCCGGCGCAGAGGCGTTGCGCGACCGGCTGCACGATCTCGGGAGGGATGCGCGCGTCGTTGCGACGCCGGAAGGCGTGCTTCACTTCAAGACCGCCTCATCGCTGTTGGACGAGAATACGATCCTTGCCACGCGCGCGATGGCGGACAGCGGCGTCTTCGGGGGGTTCGAAGTTCTTCTGACGCCGGAATGCGAAGAAGGTGCGGCAAATGCCCTGCGGGTGAACGAGGTCGTGTTTGTCGGCGATTGCTATCCAAAAACCATCGAGATGATCCGCAAGACAGGTCTCACCGTTATTCCGCTGGCGATCACCGAAGTTGCTAAACTCGATGCCGGGCTCTCCTGCATGTCGCTGCGCTGGCGGAACACGGCGTTGTGAAAGCCAAGACCGTCACCGTCAACGACAAGATGCAGCGCCGCTATCGATACAAGCTCGTGGAGCCTTCCGGGCGCAATTTCGATCCCGCATTCAAGCCACAGCTCACGCCCAAAGAGATGCTGGAACTGGGTGTGTTCGGCGGGAAGTATATGACCGACTGCCGGAACGAATTTCCCAAGAGCTGGTTCGCGCGCGCCAAGTTGTCGCCCAGGAAAAAGGACCCGAGCCTCAACTATTTCGGCGTCGACGCCTCAAAGCCGCTGTCCTATTGGAAGAAGAAGGGTTGGATCTGGAAAGACGATCCACGCGGCTGGTTCCAGTGGTATTGCCGCTACTACATGGGCCGGCGCAGCGAGGACGATGCGCGCCAGATCGCGCGCTGGAAGCAGATGACGCGCCACATCGCCCAGCTCAAGAAGCATTGCGAACCCGGCGATCCGCATTGCCGGCCGCGCCAGCGTCAGGCGCTGCTGCACTGGGCCTATGACAGCCGGAAGATGTGACCGCTACGATCCCGCGGCGACGGCGCTGTGGCCGGCAATGAAGCCGCTGATCTTGTAGATGTGCGTGCCGAACTGGCGGGTGGCGACATCCCATACGCGCACGGCGCTCCAGTCGTTTTTCGTGCTCACATCCAGCACCGGAGTGTTGTGGTCGATTTCGCCATGGTTCTGCCAATTGGCGTGGTCGATCACGATCTCGCGCGGGGACACGATCTCCGTCACGACCGCGACATGGCCCTTGCGGATGCGCTTCGATCCGCTGAACACCATCACGGCATCCACGGCCGGCTGGGCGAACTCGTCGTACAGGTTCCGGGCCCGGCTCCACCACTGCTTGGCGTCGCCGAAAATCGCCAGCCCCGAGCGCAGCCGCGCATATTCCACGCAGTAGAGCCGCCTCAACGGCTTCTCCACCGACGGGAGCGCGCTCAGGACGTCCGGCGCCGTCGTCATTTGGGGCAGAGACGCCGTAGGCATCTCCAGCGCCGACAGTTGGACGGCCTCAAGGCTTTGGTCGGCTTGGGCAATCACAGGGTTAAGGAGGAGAAGGGCGGCGGCTGCAAACGCGCAAGCGGATAGGCGGGTGGCACCAAATGCAAGGGTCATCCGTGGTCCATGTTCTGGTTTCAAGGGGCCGCGGACGGCCTTCGACAGGGGCGATTTTTAGCCCGGGGTGGCTGGGGAGGTCAAATTTCTCACGGACCATTGAGTTTTGTTACGGTTTTCCTAATTTTTGGGCGCTGATTCCATTCAAAAGAGGCGCCCATGGCCAACCGCGAGCAGCGCAGCAACAAGGAAAAGAAGAAGCCCAAGTCCAGCAAGACGGACAAGCAGAAGGCCGCACCACCGCCCTTCGTCGCACCCGAGCTGGTCCGCAAGCCTCACAAGGGCAAGGACGGGTTCTGAGCGCGAACCGCTTTCGTATCTGGCTCCCAGCGCCCGCGTGAAATATAGCTGCCAACGCGCGGGCGTGGCGGAATGGTAGACGCAACGGACTTAAAAGCCAATAAAAACAACAACAAAACAAAGAAAATACTTGTAAAAACAAGCCAGTAAGCCTAAAATCAAATCATCGAAATTCTAGCACATCGCTAGCACAAAACGGGTGATTTAGCACAGGCTTCGAGGCTTCTATGGACGACGTTTCCCGCCACTACCTGATGGACGACAAGGTGCAGCTCTACATGCGGGCGAACAGTCCGCATTGGCAGTGCGCGTGTTCGATTGCCGGACGGCAACGGCGCACCACCACACACGAAGAAAGTCTCTCGCGCGCCAAGGACGTGGCGCGCGACTGGTATCTCGGCCTGATGGGCAAGTATCGCGCTGGCGAGCTGAAGGAGGGAAAGACCTTCCGCGAAGCCTCGCAACGGTTCATCGACGAGTTCGAGGTCATCACCCAAGGCCAGCGCAGCCCGATCTATGTCAAAGGCCACAAGGACCGCATCAAGAACCACCTCAACCCATTCTTTGGCGACAAGGTGCTTTCCGAAATCACTCCCGGCATGGTGCAGGACTATCGCATCCACCGCATGAAAACGGGCAAGGCGCGCAGCGTTCAGATGAGCGCCAACGGTGAAGAGCAGCACAAGCCCCCGGCTCGCAGCACGCTTCACCAAGAAATCGTCTGTCTCCGGCAGATACTAAAGACCGCGCAGCGTCACGGCTGGTTGCCGTTCCTTCCCGACATTTCACCGCCTTACAAAAGCTCAGGCAAAATTTCGCATCGCGCTTGGTTCTCTCCCGACGAATACAAGCAGCTCTACAAGGCGACGCGCGAACGCGCACAGAAGCCGAAGAAAGAACGCTGGCGGACTGCCAGCGAGAACCTTCACGACTATGTGCTTATCATGGTCAACACCGGCTTGCGTCCCGACGAAGCGCTGCGCCTCGAATTTCGAGACGTCGCCATCGTTACCGATGAAGCGACGGGCGAACGCATCCTCGAAATCGAAGTGCGCGGCAAACGCGGCGTTGGGTTCTGTAAGAGCATGCCGGGTGCCGTCATTCCCTTTGAGCGCTTGAAGAAGCGCAACAACGGAAAGCCAACCGAACGGTTGTTTCCCAAATTCCAGCGGGAGCTGTTCAATACGCTACTGGACGAGCTTGACCTCAAGACCGACCGCGACGGACAGAGCCGCACGGCCTACAGCTTACGACACACCTATATCTGCATGCGCTTGATGGAAGGCGCGGACATCTACCAGATCGCCAAGAACTGCCGGACGAGCGTGGAGATGATCGAGACCTACTACGCCTCGCACATCAAGAACACGCTCGATGCTGCGGCCATCAACGTGATGAAGCCGCGCAAGAAGTCTAAGAAGCCTTCCAAGCGACTGAAAAAGGACCGTGAAGACGAGTACTGAGTCTCACGGTTTCCAGTTTGTTCTTGGCGACTCAGTAGCCGACCGGTATAGATTTGGATGAATGCGGGCGTGGCGGAATTGGTAGACGCACCGGACTTAAGCGATTGAGTGCTCTTCGGGAAACCGTAGATGCAGAACTGCTCAAATTCGGGGAAACCTGTGAAATGGCAATCCCGAGCCAAGCCCCGAAAGGGGAAGGTGTAGAGACTAGACGGGCAGCACCTAAACCTCGGGCGACCAAGGAACGGTGAAGGGATAGTCCAGACCACAAACGCCTTGAGTTAGGCGGCGGCGAAAGTCGAAGTGGTATGAAAATCCGTAGGGGCGAAAGCCCTGTGCCGGTTCGAGTCCGGCCGCCCGCACCATTAGTTGTCCAACCCCATCGTTAAAGATCGACGCGATGAGCGCAGAAACCGAACTACTACCAAGAGAAACGACAGCAACCGATGTGTCTGCTGCCGAACCATCATTGACACTTTCGCTGGACGCATTGGTGCGGTCCATTGGTGTTCGCAAAACATCTGAACTCGCCATGTTCCTTGGAGCGGGTGCCTCCACCACGTCCGGCGTTCCGTCGGCGCAGATGTGCATTTGGGAATGGAAGCGCCAAATCTTTCTCACGAATAATCCCGGTCTCGAAAGCCAGTTCGCGGAGCTTTCTCTTGACGGCGTTCGACGCCGGATTCAGGCGTGGCTTGATCGTCAAGGAAACTTCCCAGCAGAAGACTCGCCCGAGGAGTACGGCTTCTATATCGAGCAATGCTTCCCGATTGCCGATGATCGCCGCGCCTTCTTCCAAGAAAAGATTCGTGGCGCGAAGCCCCACGTCGGCTATCAGATGCTTTGCCATCTTGCCGAAGCAGACCTTGCGCGCGCGGTGTGGTCGCCGAACTTCGACAACCTTTCAGCGCGGGCCGCTGCAAACTATCAGCTAACGGCGTTTGAAGTCGGTATCGACAACCAACAGCGGCTGGGTCATCAGCGCCGTACTGGCGAACTCATGTGCGTTTCGATGCATGGCGACTATCGCTACGACGAATTGAAGAACACACCCAAGGAGCTGCAAGCGCAGGAGGCGGCGCTTCGCACCGCCTTCATCGACGAAATGAAGGATACCTCTCTCGTTGTCTGCGGCTACAGCGGGCGAGACCAATCGCTCATGGACGCGTTCAAGTCCGCCTACTCGCAGCCCGGCAATGGGGTTCTCTATTGGTGCGGCTATTCAGACGGCGATGTGCCCGACGAAATTGCAGCGTTGATCCGTACTGCGCGCACGAATGGTCGGCAAGCATACTACATTCCGACGCTTGGCTTTGACGACTTGATGACCCGCCTAGCGTTGCACTGCCTACAGGGCGAGCAGCGGTCGAAAGCGCAAAAGGCGCTTGAAGCACTTGTTCCGAAGGACAAGTTGGAACGTGCGCCGTTCCAAGTTCCGAAGTATGCCGCCAGCACGTTAATTAAGAGCAACTGCTTCGCGATCGAATGCCCCGCAGAGGTGCTGCAATTCGACCTCAAAGAATGGCCGAAGGAAAAAGTATGGGGCCATATTCGTGAACGCATCGGCGAACGAGCAATCGTTGCCGTGCCATTCAAAGGGAAGGTTCTGGCGCTTGGTCTGATTGATGAGATCAAGGCGGCGTTCGGCGACAACATCAAAGGTGCCGTTGAACGCACTCCCGTTAGCCCCAACGAATACCAATTCGAAGATGGGGCAATCGTATCGTTGATGCGCGAGGCGCTGGTCCGCTCCATCGCGGCTTCGAAGGGCGTCCATTCGGACGGACGGCATGAACTCTGGCGCACGACCGTTAGCCGCCGTGAGAATTACAACGGCAATTCTTATGAAGCGTTCGAGTCCGTCCAGCTCTTTCTGCGCCGAGTCGGCAACACGCAGTACCTCGTATTGAAACCCTCCATCAAAGTGATGGAGAAGAGTGGAGCGCCAGCGCCGCTCGAAGCGGCCAATCCTATCAAGCTCCGCATTCTCGGTTATCAGCACAACAAGCCCTTCAACAAGGCGGTCAACGATTGGCGCGCAACGCTTTTCGATCAAACGGACCCGACCTACGAATTTCCGGTCAACTGCGGATCGACCTTCCGATTCAAAATCCGTCGTTCGCCGGTATTCGGCGAGATCGGTCTGCCTGAAGGTGGGCCACGCCTCCAAGTGCCATCACAGCTACAGCCCTTGCTGCGCTACAACGGCGTACAACTCGCCGAGCCGCAGCTCATTTTCTCCAATAAGGCGGGAACCGGTCTCATTAAATCGCCGCATCCGATACGCGGCATCGTTGAGAACCGACCCTATGACTTTCCACTGACCGCCAAGGCGTTCGTTACTCAGCTTCGTGTCGGTGTCATCTGCGCAGCAGGCGAATCTGCCTCACTGCATAGCTACCTGCATTCCGTGAACCGCACTCATACGCCCGGCGACAAAGAGCGTGACTATCTTGTCGATTTTCCGGGCTTCCAAACCGCCTACGGGCTTCCAATCGAAATCCCCGAGCCGGGTAAAGCCGGTTGGTTTGTTTGCCCTGAGCCATCGTCTACCGACCCTAAAGCAGCATCCCTTGAGACGGCAGCGCATATCAACCGAGGCATCGAAGCGCTGCAATCGTCTCACGCCCCGCACGTCGTCATCATCTACTATCCCCAGCGGTGGGACAGCATTCAGGGCTATCGGACCGACGGTGAGAGCTTTGACGTACACGATTTCGTCAAAGCGTTCTGCGTTCAGCGCGGGATAGCAACGCAATTCTTGAAGCAGAAAACGCTCACGGAGGGTTCTCAGTGCCGCGTTTGGTGGTGGCTCTCGTTAGCCCTGTACACCAAGGGAATGCGAACACCGTGGGTGCTAGAAAATCTGGCCGACAATACGGCATTTGTCGGCTTGGGTTTCAGCATTGACCCCAACGCAACGGCAGGAAACCACGTTGTTCTTGGATGTAGCCATATCTACAGCGGGAAAGGCGAAGGACTCCAATACCGGCTGACCAAGGTAGAGAACCCCATCATACGGCGGGGCAATCCTTTCATGTCAAAGGATGATGCACGCCGTACAGGTGAGACGATTCGGCAACTCTTCTTCGACGCGCACTTCAAGTTGCCCGAACGTGTCGTCCTGCATAAGCGCACGCCGTTCACCCGAGACGAACGTGAAGGCTTAGCTGACGGGCTGGGTGGCGTTGCCAATATCGACATGCTGGAAATCCAGATCGACAATGCATTGCGCTACGTCGCGTCGCTTCCGGGCAACGACGGAAAGATCGACGAAGACAACTACCCCGTCCGGCGTGGCACGGCGATGAAGATTGACGACCATACCGCCCTTATTTGGGTACATGGCGCGACAACAGCAATTAACCCTCGCTTCAAATACTTTCAAGGTAAGCGGCGTATCCCCGCCCCTCTAACCGTGCGCCGTCACGCTGGTCAGACAGACCTCGCGACCCTTGCGTCGGAGATCCTCGGCCTGTCCAAGATGAACTGGAACACGCTTGACCTTTACACACGCTTTCCCGCGACGTTGCAATCGTCGAACGAGATCGCTCGTATCGGTTCACTCTTGCACCGCTTCGGGGCGTCCTCTTACGATTATCGCCTGTTTATCTAGCGGGAACTACGGCGGCATACGCACAGCACCAACGAGCTGTGCGATGGCGGCAATCACTTGCGCGATTGCCGCCAACAGCAGTGCCGTCTGTTTGACGCGCATGGCCGGCTCCTAACGGGAACGGCCTTGCGGCGGTGTACCAGCACGGCGGGCAAGCTCGCGTTCAGCGAACGAGGTGCGTTTGCCTTCGGGATTGTCCGCAAGGGTAAGCAGTTCGCCAGCTACCGCGCAGGCGATGGCAAGAAGCCCAAGCCAAGTGGCGCTACCAAGTTCAATTTTCGTCAGTGGTTCCATAAGTCCTCCTTTGTTTCGAGACCGCGACCATCGCGGCCATGCGCGGGAGGACCGCGCCGACGGAGGCAGCCGCATCGTCTGCGACCGGAACGATAGAGAAGGAGTGCTTGCACTTGCTGGCCAACGCCGACCAAGGCGCTACCGATACACGCCATGCCGCGTGGCGCGTCCGAACATGCGGACGCCGGACCATCTGCGTTGAATTGCATCTTGTAGTGAGGCGTGGTGACTGGATTCGCACCGCCTGCTCGTATTGCTTCGGTAACGACTCGCCCCTTAGCGGATAGCCCGCCTAACGCCCTCGCTAGCAATGCGCAACGTGGAGCCTTGCGTATCCGGGTCAACGAGAATTTTCCCCGTGGCGAACGCCACTTCCTCGCGAACGCTCGCGCTCCAAAATTCCCGTACTGCGGATGCATGACCCGCCTACTGCTAGCGGCTCCTTGGGATGCGCATGCGAGGTCGCATAGGGCGGCCTCAGAACCGCAAGGAGACTTTTATGACTACCATCGGCACTTTCACTCGCGACGGCGACGGCTTCATTGGCACCATCGCGACCCTCGCCATCAAGGCCAAGGCTGCAATCAAACCCAACGCCAAGACGGTCGCGAACGCCCCGGACTATCGGGTCTATGCGTCAGGCGTCGAGATCGGCGCGGCTTGGTCGAAGAAGAGCGAGGCCGACAAGCCCTACCTCTCTATCAAGCTCGATGACCCGAGCTTCGCAGGCTCCATCTTCTGCCGCCTCGTCGGCAAGGATGGTGGCGACCACATCCTCGTATGGAGCCGCTGACGAAATGGGGCGGCCTAGCGCCGCCCCTTCTCATTTTAACTTGATGCGCGTCGTGCTTTCCGACGCGACATTGTTCCGAAGCTGGATAAGCCCTTCCAATGCGCCCTTGGTGAACCCATCCATTAGCCGCTCATAGAACTTGAGCGCCAATTCGTGCTGCCCCGCCGCGATAAGGAGGTTGATGGACTCAAACGACTTCTCGCGGAGCGAATGGTCGCGTTGGAAATCCGCGATCATCGCCGCTTCAACTTCCTTGAACGCGCCTTCGATTTTGGCGATCTCGATTTCGTGGTGACTGCCGATGACCTTGAGGTCGCGTTCCTCGGTCGCCATGAGCTTGCCCAGCTCAAGGGCGCTGCTGATGAGACCCACATACGCGGTCACATGGTCGAGACCGGGCGGCAGCGTGTTTGCACCAAATGCCTTGGTGCCACGCTCGCGGGCTTCCGCGAGTAGCCGGGTATGTTCCTGTCCAATGTTTGTCATCAGTTCCCGCCTGCTGTTGCTACCAATCGCCTGCCTTCGACCAACGCGAACGCGACTTGTAAAGCCTTGTCCTTGTCGGTTGGTGACGGCTCCCCTTCTGCCTTCAAATCCGAAAGGCCGCTTTCCAAACGGCGCATCACATCGAGCATCCCATCGAATTGCGGAAGAATGCGCGTTGTGAATATCGAGTTCACCATATCGCAATCGCCGCGAACGGCCTTTGCGTTGATGGTCAACTGGCCTTCCACATCTTTTAGTTTACGGAGTGTCCGGCTTTTGTAGATGAAGTGCGCCGCGACGGCGATGCCAATGGCCGCAACAGCGGCGAGCGGCGGCAACTGGCCGTATGCGCCTTGTGCCACCGCGCGCGCACCACCTTGGATAAATGCCGTGTTCTGCTGGTTGATGCGTTTGGAGGTCAGATTCTTGGGAATGGCAGCGGATGTTTCTAAATGCCCCTGCTTGCTGCCCTCAACTTCGATAGCGTCGTAGTTGATATTGAATGGCTTGAGGCGCTTCTCCGTTTCCACAAGCATCACATTCAGCTTGCGGCGCGCACGGTCGATATAACCCTGCGCGTGATTGAACATGGTGTTGCAGCGGGACCAGCTATCCTGTGTCTGCACATTGCCTTCTTGCAGGAAGTGCGCAATGCGCGGCGGGTCGCGCTCTTCCCATGCCTTGCATAGATCGGCACGCTTATCATCAAAGACCGGAAGCGTGGCGAGCGATAGCCGCGCCATTTCGATTTCCTCACGCATGGCCGAAAGCTCTGGGATAGTCGCGTCCGGCAAGACCACCTGGTTCGCGGGCGGCTCCCAGCCGAGCAGTCGCTTCCCGTCATAGTAGGAGGCAGCTCCAAAAGCGTATGCGACCGCGCCGAGGCCATACGCGGCTTGCACCAAACCGCTTTCGCTGCTGTTCGCAATGAATCGCAACACAAGCAAGCCAATCGAAGCGGCAGCGAACACACCCGTCCAATGCATGGTCATGTCCCTGACCAGCTTGGCCGTGCCGTCAAAGCGGGCAAGCCGCACGGATAGGACGATGGACGCGCAGAAGATGAGGAACGTCGCCCAGTTAAAGCCGAAGAAGAAGAAGAGGATGAACGCGGGCGCGCACAGGGTCATCGCCACTTCACGGAAACGGTCCCAGCGGATCGGCCCAAGGCCGAGTTCACCTTGCGGTCCATGTTTCCATGTCGGTGCTTGGGCGTCAGCCGATGAAGCAGAAGCGTCCATGTCCGCCCTAACGGTCGATGTCGTGGCCGTGCGATTTGTCGAGTTCGGGCTTTGGCGCATCAGGCGCGCGGGGTGCCCATAGCTCCTCGAACGACTGGCGGCGTTCGCCTAGCCCGTCATGGATTGTCGGGCGATTGCCAAGGCCGATGGCTTCCGGCCCCTCTTTGCCCACTTCGATGACCGGCGCGGGCGTGACCACGCGCCCAAACCAGCCCTCTTCAAGAACCTTTTGGCGAACATCCTGAAAGGCGGACCGAATTTCGTTGAAGAGAAATTCCCCGAGGCCTAACGGCTTCGTCCGTCCCTTATCCCCATCGCTCATGCCCCAGCCCCGAGTCACCGCAACGCAGGGCAATCCTATGATTTATTTGGGCTTCTTTTCCAGAGTGTAATTCTTACTTACTCTCGCCTTGGGATTCGGGGCGTGGTCGGAATGAACTATGTCAGCGAGCTTGATACGCCGCTTCTGCAAATTTCGGCGGCCGATCAGTTCACCCTTCGGGATGCCTGTCAGGGCGTCCATGTGTTCGGCGGAATCGGCAGTGGTAAGACTTCCGGCTCCGGCCAAGCTGTTGCCGCTGCCTATCTTCGCGCCGGGTTCGGCGGTTTGGTCCTATGCGCCAAGCCGGAAGAAGCCGACCTCTGGATTCGCTATGCGAAGCAGAATGGCCGTGCCAATTCGCTCATCCTCTTTGGCGAGCGCGGCGGCGGTGGTTTCAATTTTATCACCTACGAATTGGCGCGGCAGGGGGCGGATGGTACCGGGAGTGTTGTCGAATGCCTCATGCGCATCCTCGAAGCCTCCCGGCTGACGAGTCCGAGCGCAGGTCGCGGCGGCGAACCATTTTGGGAAGACGCGACGCGGCAGGTGTTGAGGAACACCATTCCAATTCTCTATGCCGCCACTGGCTCCGTGCAGATACCGGACATTATCCGGTTCGTCGCCTCGGCTCCCATGAGCCACGAGCAGCTTCACAATTCTGATTGGCAAGCGCAGTCGTTCATGTTCGCAGCACTAGCCGCCGCGCGGCGTCAGCCCGTGCGGCCAATTCGTGAAGATGATTTTGAAAAGACCGCGAGCTATTGGCGGGACGAGTTCGCCCAACTCGACCCAAAGACACGAAGCAATATCTCCATATCGCTTTCAACGGCGCTCGACCGCTTCAATCGCGGTCGGCTGTATCAGGCCTTCTGCACCGATACGACGCTCGTTCCCGAGCTAACCTTCCACGGCGCGATCATCGTCATGGATATGTCTGCGCTAACGTGGAACGAGGATGGCATTATCGCCCAGCAGCTCTTCAAGTTCATGTGGCAGCGCACCGTGCTATCGCGCAACGCGCTGGCGCCGCGTCACCGCGACCGGCCTGTGTTCCTGTGGGCCGATGAAGCGCAGTATTTCGTCAACTCCTTCGATACGGATTTTCAATCGACATGCCGTTCTGCGAAGGCGTGCACGGTGTTCCTTACCCAATCGCTGCCCACCTACTATTCCAAGATGGGCGGCGAGAACTCTAAACACCGCGCCGACATGCTGCTCGCCAATTTCCAGACCAAGGTGTTCCACAACAATGCCGACCCGGAGACGAACCGATGGGCGGCGGACACCATTGGCCGCATTATCCAGCGGCGCGGCACCTACAATGAAAGCGAGTCGTCCGGTCGCTCGCACGGGATGAATACTGGAGAAAATTCGAGCTGGGGAACCAGCTCGAATTACGGCTCTTCAAGCGACGGACGCGGCAACTACTCTTCCAATTCAGGCGGCGGCAGCAACCGCGGCGGTGGCGAAAATTGGGGCCGCAATCGCGGTCGCAATACGAGTGAAAGCACCAGCGGCGGTTACAGCGAGACGATGGATTACGAAATCGAACCCGGCGATTTCGCGCGCGCCTTGAAAACGGGCGGTCCATCGAACAACCGCAACGTAACCGCTGTGTGGTTTCAAGCGGGCAAGACCTTTCGCGATAGCCACCGGAACTATCTTCTTACGCGGTTTGAACAATGAGTCGACCCAGCGCCTTCACTTACCTCATCGGCAATCCCATTAGCCTGATTGGCGCGTGGCTGTTGACCGCGTTCCTCGCTTACCAATGGTATGCGAACGGCGGTCCCGTGATTCTTTCCATCATCACAGGCCTTGCAGCTCTTTCGACGTCCAACGCCTACGCGCGCATCGACAAATATCGACTGTGGAAGCGCGAGTGGGACGCGATGAACGGCGTTATCACGACCGGAACGATGACGGGCGACCTCATGCAGACGAAGGGTTTTCGCTTCATTGTCGGCGGTGCGATTTGGTGTGTGTTTGCCTACTTCGCGCTGACGATCGGCAATCAGCCCGGCTCCCAATGGGCCGCAGGATTGTTCTGGTTGGGAACGCTCGTGATGGTCGTTGGCAACATCTATAACTTCTTTAAACGGAAGCGCGCCGCTTCGCCGAAGCAAGCCGCCATTCGCGATGTTCCTGTTACCCAATGCCTCCGCGTCCCAGCTCAGTCGCCGACTTTGCAGCAGGGCTACGCATCCTTGCCGGAATACTGCGCCCCACTATTCCAGCGGTCACAGGACGCACGCGCACCGGCTTCGCGCCATTAGCGCGAAGCCGGTGCGCGAAATTACAGGAGGCGTTCAGCCGTCCTTTGGCTCAGGTCAAACTCCCAAATCTCGATATTGGGACCGACAAGATGGCCTTGTGTTTGGATGTAGTGCTTGGCGAGGGTGATGCCTCGCCGGGTATGTACGTCCTTTAGGACGAAAAGAATCTTCCGATATTTCTCAGGGGCTACGCTGAAATGGAGCATGACTTCGTTCATGCCGCGAATTTTAGCGCTGGGTGACTTGCCGGTTTCGGTCCATGTGTAGGACTTGCATTCGACTAAGATTGGCGGCTCTTCGCTGCCAAGGTCGAATTTGTGGTGCCGCTTTTTCGCGTAGCCGACTTCGATGCTGAAATTGGCTTCTAAAGCGATACCTGTCTTTTTGAAAAACAGATGTGCAGCAGATTCAAATTCCCTTCCTGCGTGGGAATTGCTTATCGCACCTTTGCGCTGAAAATTGTTTGTCATGTCGGCAGTCATACCGTGCGCAAGGCTATTGGCAAGCAGCGGCTAGCTATTCTTGCCGAGTGTCACCACGGGATCTGGCCGAACGACGCTAATGTTCTCAATGATAGGCTCCCCTTTAGGAGGAGGCGTCGGCCAGACCTTCGGTGAGTATTGCTGGATGAACGTCACCTGACGGCGCGACAGCTTCTTGCGAAGGTCTTTGAGGTACATGCCGTCGATGACGACGATGCAGTCCGGCAAGAACAGCTTGAGCTGCTCCTCACCGATGTAACCTATCTGCATCAAGAACCGATATTGAAATTCGATGCCTTCGGCGATGTCCGTCTGTTCGAGCCAGCGTTGCACGTCGCATGTCTCGCCGACATTGCCGGTCGGCAGGAAGCCATACGGCTTGTAAGGGCCGGAGCCGACTTTCGCCTCTTTGGCTTCGCCGCCGGCAGCGGGCGCGTCGGGCTTGCCGACGCGATCCGCAAAGGACGGCGGCTTGGGCTTTCCGCCAAACACGTCGTTGAAATCGTCACCGGTCAAGCGGCACCTCCGGCACGGGTGCGGGTGGTCGCTTGTATTGCGCCGCGATGTCCTCTGCCATGTCGCTCAGACGCAGGAGGAAGTCCGCTAACTTCACGGGATCGCGGCGCTGGTATTGTTGAACCTCCTGCCAGAGCAGGGAGCGTTTTTTGACCGCCACCCAGTTGGTAAGGCGGTCCTTGAGATAGGCGTAAGCCTTCTCCACATGGCGGGCGAGACCGATATAGGGCTGCGGCGTCCGAAAGATGCCCTGGGCCTCCAACGTCCGGTGGTCGATACGGGCATGCGACCCGGCCTCGGCCAGATACCGGTTGGCGTAGGTCGCCCAATGCGCCCGCCAGATATTCACATTGCGCTGTGCCTCGACGGCCTCAAGGGCGAACTTGTCCTCTTCCAGCCCCGTGTCATTGAACCGCTTGCGGGCCTCGGCGACGGCCTTGGCTATGTCCTCCCGCTCATTCCAGTCCCGCTCCTTGGTAGCGGCGAAACCTGTCTCGGAATGAGGGTCCAGCCGACGCATGGTGAGGAGGACATGGGCATGGGGCTGTTCGTTTCCGTCAGAGGCGTCAGGCCGGTGGATGCCTATGTCGGCCACCATGCCCTGACTGACGAACTCGTCTTTGACGAACGACCGGACAAGCTCGATTTGCTGTTCCTTGGTTAGCTCCCTCGGGAGGGTGATTTCGACCTCACGGGCGAGCTGGGCGTCCTTACGCTTCTCCGAACGCTCGACCATGTTCCACAGGGTTTGCCGGTCGAATATCCAACTGGCAGTTGCAGTGTCGGGAGCGAGTATTTCCTTGTGGATGACATCCGGTTTGTCGAAGGCAAACCATTTGCCTTGGGAAGAATCGTATAGCCTTTCACCTGACCGGTAGGCCGCAGCGGCTACGGCAGAGCGGCGTGTGGCACCGCCCACGCGGGCAGCTCTCCCGAGCGCGCGTGAGATCACCTTGAGACGAAGGTGATAGATGGCCAAGACCCCAAATTCTCCCCTCTAACGTGGTCCGCCATAAGCAAGAAAAAAGGAACGCAAAAGCGCTATGTGTGCACTTATACATTCTAGCGAATGTGGCACATTAAAACAATTTGCTTATGGACGGGAAACACGCAGAAACCGGCCAGTTTCCGTGCATCGCAACATAGGCCGGTAGGGTCTTGGCAGGGGGTTCTAGGCCACCCCCATTTCACCCCGCCCGATGGGCCGCCTGTCGGCGGCGCGGGACCAGTCCCGCCTCCCAGCTCAGGGGTTCAGCTCACCCCCGAGACCCCCGCGCTTCCCGAGTCAAAAACCCACATTTCACCCGCTGTTGCCTCCAAACCTGAATAATCTCAGGTTGTAACCGGCTGTCTTAATTGGGTGAAATTGGGTGGCGAATTGGCTTGATTAAATGGGTGTAATTGGGTGTAATAACGGGTGAATGATAAAGACCGACACACTCAAGATTACCCCTCAAATCCTCGCGCTCATTGCTGAGATCGACGAGTTCAAAGGCGCGTGGCGAGCCTTGGGAACACTAGCCCCGGAGCGCCTGTCGGCACTACGCAGAGTCGCCACCATCGAGAGCATCGGCTCTTCGACGCGCATTGAAGGCAGCAAGCTATCCGACCGCGAGGTGGAGCGGCTGCTATCCAACCTCGATATCAAGAGCTTCGCTACCCGTGACGAGCAGGAAGTCGCGGGCTATGCCGAGGTCATGGAAACCGTGTTCCGGTCATGGGCGGACATCCCCCTGACCGAGAACCACATACGCCAGCTCCACCGGGACTTGCTCGCCCACAGCGAGAAGGACGGCTGGCACCGGGGTAGCTACAAGACCTCGCCCAACCACGTCGCCGCCTTTGACGACGCCGGGAAGCAGATCGGCATCGTCTTTGAGACGGCCCCCCCGTTCGACACCCCCCGGCTTATGGCCGAGCTGACCGGCTGGTTCGCCGAAACCCGAAAGACGGGCCAGCTCCACCCCCTCCTTATCATCGGCATCTTCGTGGTGGCCTTCCTCGCCATACACCCGTTCCAAGACGGCAACGGGCGTCTATCGCGCGTCCTGACGACCCTCGCGCTGCTGGCGGCCGGGTATGCCTACGTCCCCTATAGCTCGCTCGAAAGCGTCATCGAGCAAAGCAAGGAAGGCTACTATCTGGCACTGCGGCAAACACAGGCGACCCTCAAATCCGAGTCGCCGGATTGGCAACCGTGGCTCTTGTTCTTCCTGCGGGCCTTGCAGCAACAAAAGGCCCGGCTCGCCAAAAAGATCGAGCGCGAGAAACTTGTGCTGTCTGACCTGCCGGAATTGTCGGTTCAGGTTCTCGACCAGGCGCGAGAACATGGGCGAGTTAGCATCGGCGATATGGTCAAACTCACCGGGGCCAGCCGTAACACCTTGAAAGAGCATTTCCGGGCATTGGTCGAACGAGGCCATCTGACCATGCATGGGAAAGGCCGTGGCGTTTGGTACAGCCTGCGCTAAGAAGGATTGTCGAAAGAGATATGAACCTAACTGACCACCACGCCAAATACTTCGCTTATGACCTGACGAAGCGCAACGCTTCGGACAGCGTAGAGAAATTGGCTGGTGTTCTTGCCGATGCTCAGGTTGACCTAAACCCGCATCAGGTCGAAGCGGCGCTCTTTGCCTTCCGCAATCCGTTTTCGCGCGGTGCAATTCTCGCCGACGAAGTAGGTTTGGGTAAGACAATCGAAGCCGGATTGCTCCTCTCCCAGAAATGGGCCGAGCGTAAGCGTAAGCTCCTTGTCATCGTACCCGCCAATTTGCGCAAGCAATGGAATCAGGAGCTATTGGATAAATTCCACCTTCCGTCGGTGGTGATGGAGAACAAGAGCTTTAACGAGACTATCCGCAAAGGGAATCTCAATCCCTTCGCGCAGAGCGCCATCATCCTTTGCTCCTATCAATTTGCTCGCAGCAAAGAACCTTATCTCCGTCAGGTCGCATGGGATCTTGTGGTCATCGACGAGGCCCATCGCCTTCGCAACGTCTACAAGACCTCGAGCCGCATCGCACAGGCCATAAAGCAGGCGGTCGCCCCTTATCCGAAGGTTCTGTTGACCGCGACGCCGCTTCAAAATTCGCTTTTGGAGCTTTATGGACTCGTTAGCATCATCGACGACTACGCTTTCGGCGACCTCAAGAGCTTTCGGACGCGTTTTGCCCGTCTTGGCAATCAGTCCGATTTCACAGAGCTGAAAGAACGCCTCAAGCCAATCTGCAAACGAACGCTGCGTCGGCAAGTCCTCGAATATGTGCCTTACACCGACCGTCACGCGCTCGTGCAAGAGTTCGTGCCGTCCGCTGACGAGCAAAAGCTCTACGACCTTGTGAGCGATTACTTGCAGCGTCCAACGCTCTATGCGCTGCCGGCGGGCCAACGGCAGCTTATGACGCTGATCCTGCGCAAGCTGCTTGCGTCTTCGACCTATGCCATTTCCGGAACGCTCGAAGGACTGGCGCAAAAACTTGAGGACGCGGCCCAACGAGCAGAAGCCGTAACTTCACCGCCTGAGGATTTGCCTGAGAACCTAGAAGACTTCGACGAACTCGCCGATGAGTGGGAAGAAGATGACGGCGAAGCACCCGCTCCTTCGCCGGGATATACGCCGGAGCAGTTGTCCGAGCTGAAAACAGAGTTGCAACACTTGCGGGAGTTCCGCCAGCTCGCGGCGTCGATTGCAAAGAACTCGAAGGGTGAAGTGCTACTCACCGCATTGCGGCGCGGCTTCGACGCGGCGAAGAAAGCCCAAACTAAGGACGGGAGCGTCGCCTTCCAGCAAAAAGCCATCGTCTTTACGGAATCACGGCGCACCCAAGAATACCTTTTCCGCGTGCTTGAGCAGACAGAGTTCAAAGGCAAGGTGATGACCTTCAATGGCGTCAACAACGACGCCGAGTCGAAAGTCATTTACAAAAAGTGGCTTGAGAAGCACGTTGGCACTGATCGCGTGACCGGTTCGCCCACCGCTGATATGCGGGCCGCGCTTGTCGAGTACTTCCGCGACGAGGCTTCCATCCTCATCGCGACCGAAGCTGCTGCCGAAGGTATCAACCTTCAATTCTGCAATCTCGTCGTTAACTACGACCTCCCGTGGAATCCGCAGCGCATTGAGCAGCGTATTGGCCGCTGCCACCGCTACGGTCAGAAGTTCGACGTGGTGGTAGTCAATTTCCTGAATAAGACGAACGCTGCTGATCAGCGCGTCTATGAACTGCTTGACCAGAAATTCAAGCTGTTCAACGGCGTGTTCGGCTCAAGCGACGAAGTTCTTGGCGCTGTGGAATCAGGCGTCGATTTCGAGAAACGCATCGCCAGCATCTATCAAAAATGCAGGACGCCGGTTCAGATTCAGTTCGAGTTCGATCAACTCCAAAAGGAGTTAGAGACCGATATTGCCGAGGGCCAACAGGACGCCCGAGAAAAGCTGCTCGATAACTTCGACCAAGAGGTCATTGAAAAGGTCAAATTTCAAAGCGCGACCGTGCTGGACCGCTACAATCGCCAACTTTGGCTGATGACACAGCATGTCTTGAAGGAGCACGCGCATTTTAGCGGTGACGAATACAGTTTCACGCTGCACGACAATCCCTTTACCGGAGACACAATCCACCCCGGCCCATATCGCATAGGCAAGAATGTTGAGGACGCGAACACTTACCGTGCGGGCCATCCGCTTGCTCAACGCGTTCTAGCCCGCGCCAAGGCCGCTCCCACGCCAGCACGCGAATTGGAGTTCGACCTTGGCAACAGCGGGAAGAATATTGCGATCCTCTCCCCGCTAGTTGGCAAAAGAGGTTGGCTGCGCGTCACCCTGCTTGGTGTGACCGCACTTGAGAGCGAGGATTACATCCACTTCGCCTGCTTCGCGGACGATGGGACAACATTGGATGACGCGCAGTGCCGCCGCTTCTTCGACCTTGCCGCTCAAACGAAAGGGGAAGCGGACCCCAGCACTGCGATTTCAGGGCAACTGGAACAACTGAGCGCAAACAACCGGAAAGCCCTTCTTGAAGAGATGAGTGCCCGCAACGGCGCGTGGTTCGATACCGAAATGGACAAGCTCGACCATTGGGCCGAGGACCGTAGGGCAACACTCAAAGCGGAACTGGACGAGTTAGACGAGAGCTTGAAAGCGGCGCGCAAGAGCGCGCGCACTGCCCCGTCGTTGCCCGAGAAGTTGGAGCGGCAACGCGAAGTGCGCCGCCTCGAAACCAAACGGGATGAAGCATGGCGCAACTTCGATCAGGCCAGTCGCGACTTGGACAAGCAAAAGGACGCGCTGCTTGATGACATCGCCAAGCGACTAGAGCAGCGTATCCAAGAGGAAATTCTATTCACCGTTCGCTGGCACTTGGTCTAGTGCCAACAGAACGCATCAGAAAGGGGCGACCATGACAAGCAACACGAAGAGCGAAGCTGAAAAGCTCGACCTCGCCTCGGTTGATATTTCAGCAGAGAAGCAGACCGAATTGCTCCGCCTTTTCCCCGAGGCCCGTACCGAAGGCGGAAAGATCGACTTCGACATGCTCAAGCGTGCTTTGGGCGAAGCAATCGACGCCGGAAAAGAACGCTACGGGCTAACATGGCCGGGCAAGGCAGACTGCTTCAAAACCATTCAAACATCCAGCATGGCGACACTTCGGCCAGCACCGGATGAAAGTGTGAATTTCAACTCGACCGAAAACCTCATAATTGAAGGCGACAATCTTGAGGTTCTAAAGCTCCTTCAGAAGTCGTACCTCGGCAAAATCAAAATGATTTATATCGACCCGCCATACAACACGGGCAAAGATTTCATTTATCCCGATAACTTCTCTGAGAACTTGCAGACCTACCTTGAATATACCGGCCAATCCGACGCCGAGGGTCGCAAGTTTGGGACAAACCCTGAGACCGACGGACGCTTCCATTCAAAGTGGTTGAACATGATGTATCCGCGCCTGTATCTCGCACGGAATCTATTACGCGAAGATGGCGTTGTTTTCGTCAGCATAGATGAGAAAGAACTAAACAGTCTTTGCCGCATATTGGATGAGACCTTCGGCGAAGAAAACCGTGTGGGAATAATCTGCTGGAAGAATGTTACGGATAACAACCCGACGCTCATCACGCCTGACAACGAATTTATTGTTTGCTACGCGCGGTCAAAGGAGGCTCAACCGCAATCTTGGACGAGCAGATTTTCCTCCGGCAAAGAGCTTCTACAGCTCGAATACGAGAGACTGAAAAGCGAGGGCCTTTCAGTTGAGCAGATTCAGGCGCAAATCCGAGAATTTATTTCGGACAATGAAGAGAGCGTTGGCTTCCTGAGCCGATATAAATTTGTTGACGCGGATGGTGTCTATACCGGGTCGGAAAGTGTGCACAACCCTCGTGCCGGTGGGTACGACTTTGAAATCCTGCATCCTGACACCGGCAAACCAATGCGGAAGCCTGCGAATGGGTACAGGTTTCCCGAAACTACTTTCCGGAAAATGGAGAAGGACGGCATTATCCTGTACGGGGAGGATGAGAAACGAATTGTCAAAATTAAGAAATACCTGTCCGAATATGAGGACTCTCTGCGGAGTGTAATTACCTTGGACGGGCGGTTAGGTTCTTACGAGTTGAAGCGCCTATTTCCTGACGCAGGCAGCATATTTACCAATCCAAAGCCATCCGAGCTTATTGAGTCGCTGGTGTCATTCGTTACCGACGACAATTCGATCATTCTCGATTTCTTCGCGGGAAGCGGAAGCACCGCACATGCTGTACTTGAGTTAAACCAAAAAACACAAAGCAAGAGAACCTTCATTCTGGTTCAACTTCCTGAGCCTTGCGAGGGAGACAGCGGTGCAGCGAAGCTAGGATTCGCCACCATCGCAGACATAACTAAAGAGCGAGTGCGCCGAGTGATTGCCGCCCTCAGCGAAAAGACCAAGAAAAAAGTTACGAATCTTTTTTCCGGCACGAAGAGTGACGGTGCAACTGAAACGGACCTTGGTTTCAGGGTATTCAAGCTGGCGCAATCAAACTTTAAGGCTTGGGACTCCACCTCCGCCAAAGATACCGATGCACTTGGCGAACAACTTGCGCTGCACATTGCGCACGTTCAGAAGGGGCGCACAGCCGACGACATTCTCTATGAGATTCTCTTGAAGAGCGGCTTCCCGTTGACTGCATCTGTAGAGAAGATTCAGCTTGCCGGTAAGGATGTCTGCTCAGTTGCGGGCGGCGCTCTTTTCATTTGCCTAGAGCGCGAGCTGACTTTGGAAGCCATCCGGGCAATGGCCGAGAAGAAGCCGGAGCGAGTCGTTTGCCTCGATGAAGGCTTCGCGGGTAACGATCAGCTTAAGACCAACACCGTTCAGACGTTCAAGACAAAGGGCGTCGTGTTCCGCACGGTGTAGGCTATGAAGCTCCAATTCGACGCGAACCAAACCTTCCAGCTCGACGCGATCTCCGCGATTGTGGACCTGTTCGAGGGCCAGCCCCAAGGCGCACCCGAGTTCTCGGTTATCAAGTCGGTTGAGAGCGCGGAGCTGTTCGCCGGTCAGGAGCGGACAGAGCTTGGGGTCGGAAACCGGCTCCTACTGGATGATGCAAAGCTCCGGGCCAATACTCGGCTGGTTCAGGCGCGCAACGACATCGACGCGTCCGATGACGCGCCGCTGGAAGGCTGGGAACTGTTCGATGCAGCGGCGAACAAGCCGCGCTTCGCACCGCATTTCTCGGTCGAAATGGAAACCGGCACTGGCAAGACTTATGTTTATTTGCGCACCATTTTCGAGCTATCGCAGCGCTATGGGTTCAAGAAGTTCATTATCGTGGTCCCGAGCGTTGCCATTCGCGAGGGTGTTCTCAAGAACATTGAGATCACCGCCGACCATTTCCGGGCGCTCTACGACAACATGCCTTTCGAGCATTTCGTTTACGACGCCAAGCGTGTGAATCGCTTGCGCCAGTTCGCCACTGGTAATGCACTCCAAATCCAAATCATCAACATTGACGCCTTCCGCAAGAACTTCACGGGCACCGAGGCCGAGCAGAAAAGCAACGTCATCTACAAAGAGAGCGATAAGCTGTCCGGTAGGCAGCCCATCGAGTTCGTCCAAGCAGCCCGTCCGATTGTCATTATCGACGAGCCGCAGTCGGTGGACAGCACCGACAAGGCACAGGAAGCCATCAAGGCGCTCAATCCGCTTTGTTCTTTGCGATACTCGGCAACTCACAAGAACCCGTACAACCTCGTTTATCGCTTGGACCCCGTGCGCGCTTTTGAACTGCGCCTTGTGAAGCAGATTGTCGTCGCAAGCGCTGCCAGCGAAGGCGGAGCAAACCATCCGTTCATTCGGGTTGAGAACATCACCTACAAGCCTTCCATCAAGGCGAAGCTGCGCATCCATGTCCAAGGGCCGGACGGCCCGAAGGAGAAGGCAGTCAATATCAAGGATGGCGATGACCTCTTTGCGCGCTCCAACGAGCGAGCCGCCTACGCCCAAGGGTACGAAGTCGCGGAGATCAACGCGGAACCCGATAGCGAGTTCGTGCGCTTCACCAATGGGTTGACCATGCGCATCGGCGAAGAGGTTGGGGGCATGCGCGATGACGTATGGCGGGTGCAAATCCGACATACGGTCAAAAAGCACCTTGATAAGGAATTGCAGCTCCATAACCGGGGCATCAAGGTCTTGAGCCTTTTCTTTGTCGACCGGGTAGCAAGTTATCGCGACTATGACGCAGGCGGCAGGCCCGAAAGAGGGAAATTCGCCAAATGGTTCGAGGAAGAACTTGCAGCGCTTGCGAAGGAGCCGCGCTATCGCGTGTTGGAGTGGCTGAAACTACCTCTCGAAAAGCTTCACGACGGATATTTTGCTCAGGATAAGAAGGGTGTGTTGAAAGACACCAAGGGTGACACGCAGGCCGACGACGACGTGTACAACCTGATTATGAAGAACAAGGAGCAGTTGCTCTCTCTCGATGAGCCGCTTCGCTTCATATTCAGCCATTCGGCCTTGCGTGAAGGTTGGGACAACCCGAACGTCTTTCAGATTTGCACGCTGAACGAGACACGAAGCGCGATGAAGAAGCGCCAAGAGATTGGCCGCGGCTTACGTCTCCCGGTGGACCAAGACGGCAACCGCGTGTTCGATGATTCCATCAATAAGCTTTATGTGATGGCGAACGAGTCCTATGAAGATTTCGCGCGCGCGCTACAAACCGAATACGAGGAAGACTGCGGCGTAACTTTCGGCAAGGTGCCGCTTACCGCGCTCGCGCGCATTACCCGCGCAGTTGATGGTGAAGAAGTCCCGATCGGCAAGCAGGCCGCGCAGACCATTCGGGAAGCGCTCGTCAAACAGAAGATGCTGGAAGATGATGGCCGCTTGGGCGCGGCGTTTAAACCCCGCGAAAAGGATTTCAAGCTCACCCTGCCCCCTGAGTTTGCCGAACTGGCGCCTTCGGTCGTGGATCTTCTCGCCGCCCACCAAATTGAGCGGCATATCCGCAAGGACAAGGACGAGAAGGCCAATCGGCTCAAAAAGGAAGTGACCATGAGCCCCGAGTTCGAGGCTTTGTGGGAGCGCATCAAGCCCAAGACAACCTACCGGGTTGAGTTCGAGACGGACACGCTGGTCGCGCGCGGCGTTGCTGCCATCAAGAAGATGGAAAAGGTCGAGCAGCCCAAAATCCGCGTGACCGCTGGCCGGATAGAAGTTCGCAAAGGCGGAGTAGCCGCCGAAGCAGTAAGTGCCGCCGAGGAGCAAGCGGGTCCCACCCACATGGCGATGCCTGACGTTTTGGCCTATCTGCAAAACGAAACAGAGCTTACGCGTTCGACCCTTGTGCGCGTACTTCGTGAGTCCGGTCGCTTGGACGAGTTTCTAGTAAACCCCCAGAGGTTCATGGACCAAGTAGCATCCATCCTGAAATACGAACTGCACCGCCTGTTGGTCGATGGCATCAAGTACGAGCGCATCCAAGGCGAAGGGTCCGAAGCTGAATGGGAAATGGTCCTCTTCAAGAACGAGGAGTTGGTCAACGCCCTGACAGCCTTGGAAGTGAAGAAGTCCATTTATCACTATGTGGTCTATGACTCAGACGTGGAGCGCGAGTTCGCGCGCAAGCTGGACCAACGTGATGACATCCGCCTCTTCGTCAAGCTGCCAGATTGGTTCAAAGTGGCTACGCCCGTCGGTAGCTATAATCCGGATTGGGCCATAGTGAAGCATCACGACGAGACGGTTTACCTGGTCCGCGAGACAAAAGGCACCAAGGACTTCTTGAAGCTCCGCACCACTGAGGCTGACAAGGTGCGATGCGGCCAACGGCATTTTGACGCGCTGGGAGTGTCATTCGCAGTGGTGACGAGTGCTGAGGAGATCACTTAGCGCCGCAAAGGGAGCTGCCTTTGAAAGTCGCCATACTCGGTTGGGGTTCATTGATCTGGGACCCTCAAAAGTTGCCGCTGACGGGCGAGTGGATGCGTGGCGGCCCCACGCTTCCAATCGAGTTCTCGCGCATTTCTGGCGGTGAACGCTTAACGCTGGTTATTGATGAAGAGTGTGGTACGAGAGTTCCAACCAGATATGCCTTGAGTGCTGACCTCAATGTCACCTCCGCCCGAGAGAGCCTTCGCAAGAGAGAAAAAGCTAGCTCGGAAGGAATCGCTTCGATTGATCTGACGAACGAAGTTCTAACGGCGGTGCGCAGCCAATCTATTGGTGTCCTGATAGCGTCGTGGGCCAAAAATAATGGCTTTGAAGGCGTCGTTTGGACGGGACTACCGCCGAATTTCTTGGAGAAGCTGAGAAAGCCTTACTCGTGGGAGGCCGCATTCTCCTACCTCGACGAGCTGGGCGATGCTCAGAAGACAGAAGCCTTCAAATATATTCGTAGCGCGCCAGACGAAGTGCAGACGGCGTTCCGCCGTGAATTTCGAAAGCGCTTTCCTTGAGCCGTCAAATCTCGAAATTGTCCGCATCGCCTCAGGTCACGGCTCCGGCACTTGCCAGATGGATTTTGCGAGAGAGAGCAAAGCGCTTCCGCGCTCCGCGATAGCGTTCTCATCCCACTTTTTACATTGCGCAATCTCACGGTTCAGTACGAGCAGCGAATGTTCTTGTAGTGCCGCCCGCTTATCCACGAAGGGGCCATGACTGACTGAGCTATTTAATGGACTGGTTAAAAGCGTTAGATTGCCGAACGTCTCTTTCATCCGCTGGCGCTTCACAATAGCGCCAATAATTGAATCGTCCTCGGTAGCGAACCATGCGTTTGAAAGTTGCTCGCTGTTGGGCTTTGTGCCGTCAGGCAGTGGCCAGTGTTCTTGCCACTCCTGCGGCATCACATGCTCCACCGTTAGATGAGGAGCAAGTTCTGTCGTCTCGTGGTACTTGGTCCGCTTAGTTTTCTCGATTTCTTCAAGTACCGCGCGCGTTCGTGACGACTGGAGCATCGTGTACGCGGGCGAGGACAGCCACCGCTGTTCAAATTCGTCATCGCGCGGAAAGCGGCTTGTCTCTGCCTTCTGGGATAGCAGGAATTCCACCAGCGCTTTGCGTGTCCATCCGGCATCATTCAGGTTGGAAATCACGGTAAGGAAGAACTTATTGTAGTTCTTATTTGTAAGGCCGCAAATCGCGCGGCGAACGATGAAGGAAAGTAGCACGTCGAGGCAGGCCGCCTTATCCTCTTCGGGCATCCCATCATCGGCCCAGATGCGCAACACCAGCGGGTAAACCGTAGTAACGTCCCACGGCTGAAGCTTGCGAGAGAATCGTACCAGTGGGCTATCTGCCGACCGCTCGATCAATTCTCGATAGATGGCTCCATATCGCTCCAACTCTTGGAGTTCCGCCGCTACAGACGGATACTGCCGCGACTTTACGAACGCCTTGTATTCGCTGAACAGCTTGGTGAGGTTCACCTCACCGCCGATCTGGCCCGCAATGAAATTCGCCAAGAAGAACTCAATCCTCGGCTTTTTGTACCGGCCTTGCTTCTCTTCGACGTTCCAGAAGGGATTCTCAAAAGGCTTCCAATGCGTCGCGAATAGCTTTTCTGCCTGCGTGGGTTCTGCACGATAGAAGATGTTATTTCGCACGAGGTCGGCAGCCAGCAACGGCTCACCGCGCTCATTCAGTGTTTCAAATATGACTTGTGCATCGTCGCCCTCCTCAAGGGTGATTTCGACGATTTTGAACTCTTCAACCAGCGCCTTCCAAATGGCATCCAGCTTAATTTCGCGCTCTTTATCGGCGGCGGCTTTCGCGGCCTCCTCCGTTTCCTCAACCTCCGGCGCTTCGGTGAACTCGTCATCGAGATCATCGGTTTCCGCCGAATGCCTTATGCGATCATAAAAATATCCGTACCCCCCGAGCAGTGGTGGCACTGTGCTGTAATCATAAATCTTGTCCTGACGTGCGTAGAAGAACTGAGAATACTTCTTCCGAAGCGCTTTCCGGTCGCCCGCAATTATGTCGATGAAGAGTTGCCGATCGTATTGGGTTGGCCAGACTTTGTAGATTTCGACATCGGCGTCCTCCATGAGATTCGCTTTGTCGTTAATCAGATAGCCGGCAATCTGTTCGGCTGTGGTCGCTAGGCCAACGGCCCGTGCGTAGTCGCGCGCGGCGGCTAGAAAAATCTGAAATGTCGTGAGCCTTTGCTGACCATCAATGACTTGGAACGCCGGTACGCGGCGTGCCGAAAAGCCGCCGCGCGCTTCCAAGACGACTGCTCCCATAAAGTGGGAGAAACGGCGCTCCCGACCGGCCAGACATTCAATAGCTTTGGTGCGAATGTCGTTCCATAAAGGCTCCCACTGTTTGGCGCGCGTCCAAACGTAGTGCCGCTGGTAGATCGGGACGCAGAAGCGCTGGCGCTGCTGTAGAAGTCGTCCGATTTCGATTGGACCTGCTTTCATCTTACATCCCCCCGACCTTGAATATTGGTTAGGACAGGAAAACGACTTTGACAACAAAGCGTTTTACTTATGGATGGGAAAAGTCGTCGCCCAAGGCGACGATGGCGACACAGATGAAGGTTGGGGGCTGCGCCCCCATCGCCGTCAAGACCAAGACGAGCGCATCCAAGTGACCGGGTAGTCGCTTCGCTCCGGCCCGCACCACTCACTTGTCTGCGGTCTGTGACGGCCTCTCCCCGCTCATTGCCGCTGGGCTAGTTCGGTTTGCATTGCGCAAACCATTTAGGAGAAAGCCCATGCAGGAAGAGACAGTCATCACCGAAATCATGGAGTGGGAAGGCATTACCCTTTCCGTGTCGTGCGAACGGGACTACGCCACCATGACCGGCCTGACCCACCTATCCATCCATGTGCTAGCGCCTAGCACATCGAAGCTGCCCATCACCGGGACTGGCTATCGGTCTCACTTCCTGAGTGAGGTCGAAGTCGAAGTGCTGGGAGGACCGCTCGGCTACGTTCGCGCGTGGCTCGATGCAGAAGCTGCAACGCCGGAGTGGCGCGAGCAGCAACAAGCAGCGCGCCAGATGGCGCTGTTCTAGTCGCAGAAATGCACGAAATGCCCGTTTTGGCGTGGTTTTCAGGGGTTTTAGGCTCGCCTGTCCACAGGGCGTCGCCAATTCGCTTGCAGAATCAGGTGTTTAGTGGTCTCTCTGTGCTAACGGGTCCGATGCGTTTAGTGAGCCAAAATTTAGCACATCGCCTAGCACACTAGCTCAGAAGAACCGGAATATACCTAAATATATCAATAGTTTGATGTTTTCTATATAGGACTTAAAATCCGTAGGGGTTAAGAGCCCCGTGCCGGTTCAAGTCCGGCCGCCCGCACCATTCGATTTCGAAGTGATCGACCGTTTTAAGCTTCTGCTAATCAGTCGCAAGCATGATGTACGGGCCGTAACAGTGCAGCGCGGACGCGCGGTTTCGGTGTATGAGGACTTTGTGTCCGCCCGGGAGCGAGGAAGGCTGGCATGGGCATCCGGGTTCTCATCGTTGACGACAATTTCGTCAACGCCAAACTCCTGGAAGAGATTCTGAAATCCGCCTCCTACGAGGTCACGACCGCGATGAGCGGCGAGGCAGCGCTTGATGAGGTTGGCCAATCCTGTCCGGACATTGTGCTTCTCGACGTCATGATGCCCGGCATGGACGGGTATGAGGTCTGCCGCCGCATACGGCAGAGCAAGAAAACGGCCCGGCTTCCCGTCATCATGGTCACGGCGCTCGATAAGGAGAGCGACCGGGAGATGGGCCTCGCGGCCGGCGCCGACGATTTCTTGAACAAGCCCGTCGAGGACAGCGTGCTCTTTTCCGCCATGCACCGGGTCCTGCAAACCGCGATGGCAAGATAGCTAACACTCTGCGATTACGGCCTTTTTGCGTGAGATTCGTCTTTGTAGCGGGTGGGATCGCTTAACGGTTCCGGCACCAATTCATGTTCCACTGAAGCCAAGATGCGGCTTCACCAACACGCGCGCGCAAAGCCCTCCCTGCTGGCCCGTTATTCGGAGACCTTGGGGGAACTCACGCTGCGGCGGCAGACCGAGTACGCCATGCTCGCGGCCAAGGCGGAATCCGATCTCGCCAGTCGCGCAAAATCCGCTTTCCTCGGCACCATGAGCCATGAGCTCCGGACGCCCTTGAACGCCATCATCGGCTTTTCGGATCTGATCCAGAAAATGAAGCCGGTGGACGAAACGGCGACCAAATGCGCCGACTATGCGACCTATATCGGCGACGCGGGACGCCATCTTCTCGAGGTCATTTCCGACATCCTGGACATCTCCAAGATCGAAAGCGGCACTTTCGCGCTCAACACCGACCTTTGTTCGATCGTCGAGATCATCGGAGACAGCGTGCCGGTGGTCGCCAAGCGAATCGAGGAGAAGCGCCAAATCCTCGAAGTCCGTCTGCAGCCGGGCATGCCGCGGCTCAGGGTCGACCCGCGCCGCATCCGGCAGATCGTGATCAATCTGCTCTCCAATGCCAGCAAGTTCACCCCCGAACGTGGCCGTATCCTCTTGCTCGCGCGGACCAATCGCGACGGTGGCGCGACAATCGCCGTGGTCGACACCGGCGTGGGCATGTCGCCGGAACAGATCGCTGTCGCTTTGACGCCGTTCGGCCAGGTCCAGTCGCATCTTTCCCGCACTCAGGAAGGCACGGGTCTTGGCCTGCCGATCGCACGCGGTCTCGCACGGCAGCATGGCGGCGACCTTTACCTGGAAAGCGAGCCGGGTGCGGGCACCTCTGCCGTGCTCACGCTTCCCGGCAACGGCAGCTCCAAGACGCGCGGGCCGATTCCGGCCGGCGGCGGCGAGCGGCGCAAGCCTCGCAAACCCAGCCACTCTTCGACAGGACGACAGCCATGAGCGCAGCCACGGGTTCCCGTACCCTGGATGATTCCTCAAACCTGCGCGGTATCCGCGAGAAACTTCGCCAGCCGGCAGAGAATTTCGTGCGTATCGGACACATCGTGTCCGTGTCCGGCTCGCACGCCATCGCCATGCTCGAACGTTCCGAAAATATCGAACAAAGGACACACGATCCACGGATCGAAGTCGGCGGCGTCGTCCGGATTCAGGTTCCGGGTTCGGCGGTTGTCGGCCTGATTTCGGCGATCAGTGCGCCGCTACCCGAGATCGACGGCAAGAAGAACGACATCGGCCTGATCGAAATCAATCTCACCGGCGAAATCTGCATCGCGGACGCCACCAGGCGCGGCGTGTTCCGCCGGGGCGTGTCTGCCCTGCCAAGCCTCGGCGATCCAGTCGCCATCGCCGACAAGAACGATCTGGCTTGCATCTTCGCGCCGCCGAGCCTCAACAGCATCACGATCGGCTCGCTTTACCAGGACCCCGAAATTCCGGCACGACTTTTGGCGGATGAATTGCTACGCAAACACTTCATCGTCGTGGGCAGCACCGGCTCCGGCAAATCCTGCGCGCTCACCAATATTCTCAGACGCCTCCTCGAACAGCGCAGCACGGGCCACGTTGTCATCCTCGATGTGCACAACGAATACGGAGCGGCGTTCGGCAATAAGGTGGAGCGAATCTCCCTCGACCACTTCAACCTCCCGCTCTGGATGCTGAATTTTCAAGAGCTTTGCGCCGCGCTGACGGGCGACGACTCGTACCGTGAGGACGAGGTGGAGATTCTCAACGAAGCCGTCCTGTTCGCTAAAAAACGTTATGCCGAAGGATCGGCGAGCCGCGTACTGGCGCGCAAAGCATCGGAAAGCGTGGTCATGACGGTCGATACGCCCGCGCCGTTTCGGGTCTCCGATGTGATCGCCTATATCGACAACGAGCTCGGAAGACTCGAACGCACGCGCATCGTCATTCCCTACCGCCGCCTCAAAACCCGGCTCGAGAATTTGGTCGTGGACCAGCGCTACAAGTTCATGTTCGGCAGTGTGGCCGTGCAGGATACGATGACCGATGTGCTCGGCCGCCTGTTCCGCATTCCCAACAATGGCCGCCCGATCAGCGTGATCGATCTTTCCAGTGTGCAGCACGACATTCTCGACGTGGTGATTTCGGTCATCTCGCGGCTCGCCTTCGACCTCGCCGTCTGGAGCAAGGGCAGACTGCCCATCCTCATTGTCTGCGAGGAGGCGCACCGCTACGTCCCCGCCAATGGGACCGACAAGTTCGTTCCAACCCGCACAGCACTTGGCCGGATTGCCAAGGAAGGCCGCAAGTACGGTATTTCTCTCGGGCTTGTGACGCAGCGGCCGTCGGAACTGGATACGACGATCCTGTCCCAGTGCAGTACCGCCATTACGCTCAGGCTCACGAGCGAGAAGGACCAGCATGTCATCCGCGACAGCACCTATGAAGGCATGGCGGATCTGATCGACTTCCTGCCCCTCCTTGGCGATCGCGAAGCCATCGTGCTGGGTCAGGGCACTGTCATGCCCATGCGCATCAAGATCGAGGATCTGGGGAAATTGGCCTTATCGAAAGACCTAAACCACGGCGCACTCCAGGCTGTCCCTTCCGGGGAGATCGATCTCAAGGCACTCGACGATATCGTCTCGCGCTGGCGCACGACCGGTCGCGAAAAAATGGACCTATAGCGGCAGCGATTTCCCTCGCGTCGAGTGCGAACAAACGGCGCTACGCGACCGACTCAGTTTCGTTCGCGGCTAATTTGGAGGCGGGTGTGAGGCTGCTTCACACGCGCCGTCCAAACCCGGCAGAACACTCTTCCAGGGTGGATTGCCGTTCAGAGGATGCACGGACCGAAAGACAATAACCGGTCTGGATGCTCCAATAACAGCCAAGCTGAGCCAAGGCGCGACAGCATCGCCGCTCTCGCCACATACGCCGTCTATCAACGCCGCTTGCAGAGCGCGGAGCCAAACCAAATCCGTGTGCTGCCTCCGCCCCATCGCCAGCCTGTCGGCGATCCCATGTAAATGAGTTGCATAGCGGGAGTAGGAGAACGGCAATCGTTTGGCAGCCATGCGAACCAACTCCGCCGCACCGATTGCGCTGGTCGGTACCGTCTCGTGTAGTTCCGAAAAAATCTTCTTTACCCTGTCGAGTAATAGAGTAACCAGCTCTCCGTCCGTGCGCCGGCGTTCGCGGGCGTAGAGTTGCGCGGCTTTTTCAAGCGCGGCCTCTGTCGAACAAAGATCTTCGATAAGCAAGACAACGGGATCAATCGGCATGTCGCCCTCCGTTCGTTGAAGGTGACGCTATTCGCCGGACTCGAGTCCGTACATTCACAAACGATCAACGTTACTGCTTACTCACAGACATCGCGCTGCTTTTTAAATGCATTTGAATACAAATGTCTGCGTCTCATCCGATAGTCAAACAATTGCGCCGGACTGTCCCGATTTGAAGCAGGAGCAGACACCTCAGCCAGAGGAGACACATCAGCTAGTATAGACCGCAAGGCGCTCGACTATACCGTCTCGCGCCCGCTCGCCACAGGACGGCCGCGAGAAATGGGCCTATGGCGGAAGCGTTTACCCTGAGTCTCACGCGATTCGGTGCGACGCAATCTACTGCCGAAGAACCGTTCTGAGAGAAAATCGTACAAATATTTCCATCCTGGCGCCGAGCGCGTTTCACATTTCCATGGCGTGCCGCCGCGGGCGACCGTATTCAAACGGCAGCCGACAACTCCGAAAGAACGTCCACCAACATGCAAAACTCCGATCCTGCTTCTGTCGCAAAAGCCGCGTTCGCCACGCTCGCAATCCTGGCCATTTCGTCGTCGACGGCTTGGGCCGGCAAATACAAGATCATCCATAATTTCACCGGCGGCGCCGACGGCGCTGTGCCGGGCTATACGCTCGCGTCCGACGGCAAGGGCAACTTCATCGGTACCGCCAATCAGGGCGGCGCGAACGGCGAGGGTACCGTCTTCAGGCTGGAGCAGAAGAACACGAAATGGCATGTGCGCACTCTCTACGACTTCACCGACAGCGACGGGCAGCCAGGCTGGGGCGTCGCACTCCACAAGGGGGGCATCTATACGATCGGGTCTTATGCGTCTGTGCAGGGTGGCCCCTGCGGAAGCGCGCTGCAGCTGAACAAGGCGTCGGGCGCCACGCATGCTCCGGGACGGAGCGAAGTTCTGATGCGCACCTATGTGAAGAGTGAGGAAGGCTGCCCGACCGGCAATCTCGTGTTCGATCACGCCGGCAACGCCTATGGCGTGACGCAGAACGGCGGCGCGAACGGCTGGGGCTCCATCGTCGAGCTGAGCCCCACGGGATCGGGCTGGAAAGAGACGATCCTCTACAGCTTCCGCGGACAGGACGACGGCGGCGCGCCCTATTCCGAAATGGTGATGGATGCCAAGGGCAATCTCTACGGCACGGCCTCGGCCTGCGCGTCCGGCTGTTTTGGAACCGTGTTCGAGCTCAGCCCCTCGCAGACGGGGTGGACCTACAATGTCCTCCACACATTCCAGGGCGGCATTGATGGCGGACAGCCTGTCGCCGCACTGACGTTCGATCCCGAAGGCAATCTGTTCGGCGCGACGGCTTCCTTCGGCGCGAAAGGCGGCGGAACGGTGTTCGAGCTTTCGCCCGCGAACGGGACCTTCGATGTGCTCTACAGTCTCACGGGAAGCGACGGCCCGGTGGCCGCTCTCGTACTGGATACGGTCGGTTCGATCTACGGTACCAATTTCATGGATGGCGCTTACGGCTACGGCTCCGTGTTCAGGCTGAGCAAGACCGCCCGCAGCTGGCACTACAAGGACCTGCACGATTTCACCGGCGGTAGCGACGGCGGCTATCCCGGCGGCGGCGTCGTTCTCGATGCGTCCGGCAATCTCTATGGAACCGCCGTGCTCGGCGGCGCGAACGGCCTCGGCGTTCTTTACCGGATCGAGCAATAACCATATGGCGGGCGGCCGCGCCGCCCGTTTCATGGTCTGCCTTGTCGCCGCGATGGTTCTGAGCGCCCGATCCTGCTAGACGATTTGCTTCGGGCAGGGGGCATCGGTGGTCAGCGTCTACGACCTGAAACCCAAATTCCAGAATCTGCTGCGGCCGTTTTGCCGGTCGCTGGCGCATGCGGGCGTCACAGCCAACCAGGTCACGCTGTCGGCCGCGGTGATGAGCGTGGCGCTGGGTGCTGTGATCTGGGCGACGCACGGCGCTGCGTGGGCACTTCTGCTTCTGCCGCCGGTGCTGTTCGTGCGTATGGCATTGAACGCCATCGACGGCATGCTGGCGCGCGAGTTCGCGCAGAAGAGTGCGCTCGGCGCCCTGCTCAACGAACTCGGCGATGTCGTTTCGGACACCGCGCTCTATCTCTCCTTCGCGGCGATCGCAGGCGTGGACGCGGCGCTGGTCGGTCTCGTTGTTGCTATCGCGATCATGACCGAAATGGCGGGCGTGGTGGCGATCCAGATCGGGGCGCAGCGCCGCTATGACGGGCCGTTCGGCAAGAGCGACCGCGCGGTGTTTTTCGGCGCGCTGGCGTTGCTGCTTGGCCTGGGCGTGCAGCCGGGCTGGTGGACGGAAATCGTTCTTGGACTTGCGGCTGCAGCGGGCGCGTTCACGGTTCTGAACCGGGCGGGCGCGGCTTTGAGAGAGCGCAAAGCATGACCTGGCTAACCGATTTCTTTTCGACCCCGGTCCATATCGCTATCGGCGCGATCTACGCGCTCCTCATCCTTGCCAGCATCATCAGCTTCACGTTCCGCAAGCTGAAGCCCAGTGATGCCGCGACCGAATTGTCCAAGCGCGTCGTGTCGTGGTGGTGGATGATCAGCGTCTTCACGTTCGCGATCCTGACGAGCCGCGCGGTGTCCTTCGCGTTCCTGGGGTTCATGTCGTTCCTGGCGTTCAAGGAATATCTCTCGCTGATCCCCACGCGCCGCGTCGACCGCGGCATTCTGCTTTGGGCCTATCTCGCGATCCCCGTGCAGTACTATCTCGCCTCTGTCGGCTCGTTCGGCCTGTTCATGGTGTTCATCCCTGTCTGGATGTTCCTGTTCATGCCGGCCGCGATGACATTGGCCGGGCACACCGAAGGCTTCCTGCGCGCCATCGGGCTTTTGAGCTGGGGGCTGATGATCACGGTCTTCTCGCTCAGCCACACCGCGCTTTTGCTTTCGTTCGGCACGAAGCTCGGCCATGCCGCCGGGCCGCTGCTCTTCCTCGTCGCGCTGACCGAACTCAACGATGTGGCTCAGTTCACCTGGGGCAAGCTCACCGGCCGCCACAAGATAATTCCCAAGGTCAGTCCCAAGAAGACCTGGGAAGGTTTCATCGGCGGCGTGCTGACGACCGCGTTGGTGGCCTATTTCGT
>Ga0105239_10001147_pt1 | contig 36485 bp, 34 predicted proteins | sample KBSC44metaG_FD_92761 | JGI IMG/M metagenome (GOLD analysis project Ga0105239, IMG submission 92761) | Corn rhizosphere microbial communities from Kellogg Biological Station, Michigan, USA - KBS C4-4 metaG | ecosystem: Host-associated > Plants > Roots > Rhizosphere > Soil | place: Michigan, USA... | reverse complement strand
CTTCCCTCCTCCTCCTCCTCCTCCTCCTCCTCCTCCTCCTCCTCCTCCTCCTCCTCCTCCTCGCGAGGGTCCCTCGGCCCTGGACCTACCCTTCTAGGTTCGGTGGCCTGTCATTCGCGGTAGTAATAATATATATATATATATATGGGGAGTTGTACGGAATAGGTACTATAGTATACTATTTACCATGATCAAGTACAGCTGTATGTATGCATGCTTATGATTTGAATCCATCGGATTTCGCATCCCGCGTGCCACTGGCTAACTATGTGGGTTCATGCAGGTACGGAAGTGCGAGGAGGGATGGATAATGGATAATGGAATAATACTATTTGGGGTCTGTACATATATGATCTCGTGTGAGAACTTGGGAGTGAGGCTGAGGCCGAGGGGGGCGTGACGCGGGAGGAACTCGCCCGCCCCCCGGGGGCCATTTGAAAAACAGGGAACTATTACTCGTATACAAGTCTGAGTACGGAAGGACCACTAATCTTGTAAGGGAAGGTAAGAATGAAAAGTTATCATTGCTGGTTTGAAGTTTTGCCATCCTGGGGCGTTTGCTGGGATAGGGGCGGTGGACAAGCTGGTATAGTACTCACATGAGTACGGCGTACGAAGTACGGGAGTCGTCGGTGCTGATGCCGTTGAATCAACGGTGATGATGAGGCGGTGGATATGTTTTCCGCGATGGGATGATCACTTTCCAATTGGCTACGTGGGCCTGGAGGACGGAGTACTGAGTGTGGTACTGTGGTACCGAGTACGTGAGTTACTGTGGGCTGTGTGGGCTCTTGCGTTGAACTTGGAGATGAGCCATGGCGGATCGCACTTGAATAAACAAACGGTGCCAGTGATTTACGATTGCTTTCTCCATTAGTGGATTTGGCGAATGGGTAATGACGAAATGCATGGACGGTGTGGTCCATACTAACGACAGTGAAGCGTGCTCCTGCGCCGATGTAGGAGATGTAGGTAGGGGATGTGAGATGAAAGTGATCCTTGAACAGGGGAACATGTCTCGGGATTTACTCCGTGGCACATTTCCTATTGTCTGGCATTTTGAGAATTGGGATGCTTGCATGTAATTAATTACTCCGTATGCATGCCCAGAAGATGTTCTTCGAGGCCCGGTGAAACATTAATTGATAGTTCTGGCATTGGTAAGTAGTAGTCAATGTTGGATAAAGCGAGTGATCGTCATGCCTGCGGGGCAGCTTCATTTCGCTTGGACTTGGCTTTACCTTTGAAGCTCAGAGCAGATGGACGGGGAAGAAAGTACGGATTAGTCTGTATGTAGTTCAACGTTGGTCTGAGTTCCGGTGCAGATCGACCGATATGCAACGCGGAGGTATATCTCCCCTGTTGATCAAATGGTGGGTTTGTCTAGGTGTGCGTACGTTAGTTGGGTGGGCTATCGCAAGACTTGTGTTGCGACCAAAAGGGTAGGAAACGGAGGATAGGCTTGCTCCAGGTCAATTGTTGTACGGAGTAGACGAAAGCCTGCGCCACCTAGGTAGTCCTGTTTGGTGTCACTTACTTAGGTATCCGACCGTTGAAGATGGGACGAGGAGGGGACAGGCAAGCAAGGAAGCAGCTGGGAGAAAGGAGGAAGGATGTTGTGGAACATGTCAGTGTTGATTGTGATTGTGATTGTCATACCATCCTTGGATCTTAGTTTCAGTTGGAGAGCGGGTTACAGTAGTATTCAGTAGTATTCAGTAGTCCTCAGTAGTAGAGGTGGTCAGAAGTGAGGCGTGTTTCATTTGATTGCGGCTTATGTCAACGCTTTGGTAAGGGTTTGGTACCCATTGTGGTACTGCTTTGGGTGGCCATTGTCGTAGCCATTGCCATTGCCACTTCAGCGGCGCGAAAGTCCTCATATTCGCCCTTTGATACAGCGTAATAATTAGCAGAGGGCCAAAAGGAGCAAGCAGGGAAGGCGAATGGTGGTGATTTGATGTGATTTGTTACAAACTGAAATCAGCAGAACGCCCCAAATTGGTGTTGAGGTAAGTCAGAAGTTGACTCCTGGGTTTCCATGCGTCTTCATGGGTCTTGATGGGTCGGAGGGCATGGCAAGCAGCAAGGTTTCGTCATTTAGCATGCCTAACCTCCTCGGTACAACCCTCGTAGTGCTTGATTTGTGGGAGTGGAAGTGGATGATCGGGAAGGGCGGCTGTGGCTAAAAGCACAACCGAATGCAGACAGGAAATGACAGGGGCCAAACTTGAGCAACGCTCGTCCTCTTGGAGACGGGAGGTCCACGAGTATCAAGGGATCATGAACCACCACGGAGTATGGAGTACCCAGTACTAGGATGGAGAAGAGGCTATACTGAGTAGGTTAGTAGGAGCCGCAAAAAAGGTGGTCATTCTTATTACCATGACTCCTCAAGTATCCAGCGAATCCAAGACAAGCATCACTGCAGGGCAAGGGCCTCGTAAATGCATCCGGCATCTTGGACCAAGCAAAAGAAACACATGCACCAAGTTTTCGGGTCACCTGCAGGCTGAAGCTCTGCCGCGTGATATCCGTGAGGTCGGGAAGTGATGAAGTAGAGTGGTTGTTGGCAGACCCAGGGGTAGTACTCTACACCCAAGTACCACGCGTATACTATATATCATTACATACCACAAGAGGTACTCCGTACTCCGTACTCGAAAGCAGCCCTTGTCCTTAGGCGAGAACAACAGCAACAACAGAAACCCTTGGCGAAGTAATCGCAGGAGGGGCCCTGTAGCGCTGCTGGTGGTGGTCTCCTGGTGCCTACTCCTAACTGGTACTAGGTCCCTGGGAGTAATCGGGCCTGGTAGGCTTGCAGCGGCAGGGAGGCGTTCTCGTTAAAGGGTGCCCACTGCCCAGGTGGGTGCCACTCCTTGTGCCAGGTGGTTTTCGGGGGGTCCACCTGCATGAATGCGCCGTGAATGAGCCATCGACGTCATCGCGAGCACCTAGTTTGGGAGTGGATCGGTGGACCTTTCGGTGTGGGCAGCCACCTGCCTGTGGGCGGCAGCCTCCCTCTGCAGTCTTGCCGCACCTGCCAACTCCTCTGTATTACACAGTGCCGGTCCACGACCACCTCCAACTCACAATCACACTGGCAATCGCAGTTGCACTCACCAAGCCCGCGCTGCTTGTTGCTCCTCCTCGCACATACCATAGTATACTGCATACTAGTACTCCTATATCACTCCTATATCACTCCTACACCCAGGTAGTCCCTGCCCACCTAATACCCCCTCAGATACAAAGGTACATTTTTCGTCCGGGCTACGGGTCTGCTACCAGTACACACACCTTCATACCGCCCCCCATCTACGAGTGTGCTCTATCCCTCCACGACTACCAAGTACTCACACTTCCTGTGGCGTCACGGCCCATCTGTTCTCCCGCCCCAATCCTTGCACCATCCCTCAGTCTCCTACATTCACCGTCGTCAAGCGCTTTCCCATTGATCCTTCCTCCCTACAGCGGTAATGCACTCCAACGTCAGTCCCTGAGGAATACATACACACACACCTTCCATTAGCCACCGCCCTGTTTCCGCCACGATCACGACTATGCTGGGCCGGTCCCGATGAGTCTCTCACTCCGTCTCGAGGCTGTATCCAAGTTGGAAAGTTGGGAGTGGGCGTTGGACATACGTGAATCCCAACTCGGCACAGTCTGGCTGAGGAAGACGCGGGACACATCTAAGAGCGTCGTTCGTCCTTGAACCATCGACCCTTTTGGTGTCAGACTGTGCCAACCCACCTTGGAATCAATCACTATGAAATCAACAAAGTCGCCTCGCGTCGGCCTGCCCTCACGAGGCCGCTCTTCACGTTCCGTCGAAAACCAAACCTCCTCCTCAGTCCCTCGTCACCAAGACCAGGAAACTGCCGCAAGTCTGACCCTGCCTTCGCCTTTGGTCCACTCCCAGCTCACCAATGTTTTGTCACGCGAACCGACCGTCATGGACGCCATGAAGCGCAAGATGAGTATTGCCTTGGCCCAAAAGCAGCAGATGAGAGCATCCACTTCTACCTCACCATCAGACACCGTCAAGGCTGAGGATGTCTCAGAACCATTTCTTCCACTTTCGCACACTGAGTCCAGTTCGGATGAGTCGGTCAATACTGGCACTCTTTCCACTGGTTCCTCTAGAACCATCAAGGCTTCATTTGATATGACCCCAGGCTCCGTGAGAACACCTTCCTATCCTTTCCCTCGCATGAATCTACATCTCAATCGAGGCATAAGTCATCGCTCCGGACCCTCGCACAAGCCTTTCACCTTACTATCTCCTACCAATGAGCCTCTTAGCTCCGACCCCGCAACCACCACTCCGTTCTCTCAGGCACAAGCCACACCATCTGATGCATCAACCCCAGTTGGACAGACACCAGTGAGCCAGATGTTTCCTGACGATCCGCACTTTCCTTCGCCCGACCTGTACGATTTGATATTGATGCTCAATGCTGAACCAGGCTTGGATATGTGGTGGTTTAACGTCACCGAGATTCTATCCGAGGCATACGGTGCAGACAGAGCCTCTTTGGCAATTCCCGGTGATATTACCGACCTCGAAAACGTGCCCTGGGGTCAAAAAGCCACCTTCAACATCTATGGAACTGACTCAAACCCCTCACAATTTGATTCTATTCTGACATCTGAACTGGATGTTCGCTCTGTAGGTGGGCAATCTAATGCGACGAGGGGGCCTAACGAGTCCACCACTACCCCCGCTCGTCGACCACCATTGCTGTCCAGACATTCAATAGCAGGTCCTGTTCCAGATTCATTGGCTCGTGGTGCGCGACAGCGACCTGCCGGCCCTGTGCGTGCTCATAGCACCGTACCAAAGGAACACGATGATCCCACCCCTGCATCACTGCCTATGATGCCTCGATTGACCAAACAGTCACCAACCCCTCGCTCCTTATCCACTACCGAGGGTGAGGCCTTACCTTTCGATGTGACCTATACTTCTTCCGGGTCTGGTTCATCTACGTTGCGGTGTCAGGTCCACCGTACCATTCAACCCCTCGAGGCAGAGGCTGATCCCTTAATTATACGGACGACCGTATCGTCCCTCTTCGGCAAAAGGAAGCCCATAGTTTTGACCAGAGCATACACAGAGCAAGCGCCTAGGGCCTCATCTGGGCTCAAAGAGAACCGAAGTGCACCACCCACACCCTTCTCGGATCCTAGTAATGAGCGTAAAGGTCTCCGGCCGGAAGATCCCTTAGTTTCGCGTACATTTCAACCCGTTGACGAATACGAGCAGCCTGAGCCTTCTCCCTGGTCGCAAAGCCCTTCACCATCCCCTGCCGCTCGCCCCGATCCAACTGAGTCTCCCTTCTTTGTTCAGCAAACCGCCTCAATTGACGAAACGGCATTTGAGCAAAATCCTCCAATTTACGATTATGCAACGTCAGCGAACCGGTCCTTGAATGCAATTGGGGCAGAAATGTCAAAAACCCTGATTCATATCCCCCTCATCCAGCCACTCTTATCGAGAGGTGCAATGACATCGAATTTGCGCTTTCCCATAGCTATTTTATCGTTCTCCTCTACCCTGAATCCCTATCCACGAAGTCTGCGACATTCTCTGGAGGCGGTGCAGCCCCACCTAGCCAGCTCATATTCGCTAGCTCAGCAATATTCCAATCTCCATGACCGAATACGTGGAAGTGCTGGAGCTCGACATGGTGGTGCATTTGGCCTTGGTGGGACTTTTTCGGATGAAGGTTCAGAGCTTGAGCTCGTGGCAGAATTGAGTGGGCAAATCGCTCAGGACAAGGACCATGGAAGGTCCTTTAGCTATCAAAGCAATACTAGTCCGGTTTCCTTGAAGGAAAGCCCTTCAAGCTCAGTGGCATCTACACCACTGGTTGAACACTATGGCTTCAGTACCGGGCATCCGCCAACGCCAGGCAAGACTGGATCGGAAATGGTGGACAACTATTTTGCCGCCAGAAGGCAGAAGACAGGACAACAGCAGCCTTTGACACCGGGTACTCGTGTAGTCAAGGAAGAAGCGGAAAGCACAAAACGTTCACAGGAGAAACCGGCCTCCAGTGGCAAGGTGGCGCAGAAGGCTGCACCTACCAGTAAAACTGCGACTGAGCCGCAGAGCCCCTTTGCCATGAGAACAACAAGCAGCGCCTCGGAGAGTGAAATTAGTGATCAATTGTGGTCCAGCTCCTCCACAAACCGAAGGATTCCGCAGCATCGAGACAGCAGGGATGATAGTGAACGCCCGCTACCCGAGCTGATTTCGTCTTTGATGCTGAATGCGGTGCCCCTTCAATTGTTTCTAGCAAAGCCTGGCACAGGAGATCTAGTTTGGACGAACCGGAAGTTCGATGCTTTTAGAAGTCAAGGCGATGGCCGTGTGCGAGATCCCTGGAAGAATGTGCATTCCGCAGATAGAAATGGCTTGGTACGATTGTGGAACGATGCACTCAAAACTGGAAGCCAATTTACTCACTACATTCGTGTGAAGCGTTTCAATAGCGACAGCGACTTCCGATGGTTCGTCTTTCGCGCTAGTACTCTACTGAGTCACAACGGACGGTTATTGTATTGGATCGGTTCGTTTCTAGACGTGCACGAGCAATACATCAAGAATCTCGAGGCAAGCGAAAGGGAGGCTACCATGGCACGTGACAATAAAATACGAGCCTTGGCCGATGCGATTCCTCAAGTGTTGTTTGAAGCAGTTGAGGGAGATGGCATTGTGGCTGTCAATCAACAATGGCATGCATTTTCCGGACAAACCTTGGATGATGCCCGAGGCTTAGGATTTGCTAAGCATGTTCATCGTGATGACCTTCACAAATGTGGTGTTCTATCTCCAAATGACGTGGCCGCTATTACAAGATCCCTGTCTCCCCAGACGAGTTCTTCCAGCGATTCTAATAAGACGGCGGCGCCCCCTACATCTACGCATATGACGCTCTTCGCGCCGGATCAAACCTTACTTGATCGCATGATCAGGCAGGACTCCGTTGCCGTGGAAAAAGATGAGAATGGCCGACTATCATATCTCACAGAGATTCGACTGCGATCCAAACGTGGGGAATATCGTTGGTTTCTCGTCCGACTTGTCCGGGTCGAGACCGGCATGATGGAGGCAACTGGCCGTGCGTCCTGGTATGGCACATGCACGGACATTGAAACCCGCAAAACCCTTGAGAGAGAATTGAATGAAGCCAATGAGAAAGTACATTCCGAAATGGAGTCCAAGACGAAATTTTTCGCCAACATGTCTCACGAAATTCGAACGCCATTGAACGGCATTCTCGGAAGCATGCCCTGGTTGGTCGAGTCAACACTGGACCACGACCAGAGGCGAACAGTGGACACCATCCAAAATAGTGCAAACAATTTACGCGAGCTGGTCGATAATATTTTGGATGTAACGAAAGTGGAAGCGGGCAAAATGGCACTCGTACCCAAATGGTTTCAAGTCCGCACACTCTGCGAAGAAGTCATTGACACAGTCTCCTCCCGCGCAATAGAGAGAGGATTGGAACTTAATTATCTGCTTGAACCCAATGTTCCGGCCACGGTAAAGGGTGATCCATTCAGAGTACGACAAGTCCTGCTCAATCTCCTAGGGAATTCGGTCAAGTTCACTGAGCAAGGTGAGGTGTACATGCGATGCTTCATTCCGCAGGCGGCACCCATGACCACTACAGCAGCCACCGAACCGGGAAGTTTCATTGCATTTGAAGTCGTCGACACAGGCCGCGGGTTCAATACCACTGATTTCGAGCGCCTTTTCAAGCAATTCGGACAGATTGGTGGTGGCACCAATCATGAGGCTGGGTCAGGGCTAGGGCTTTTCCTCTCCAAGCAGCTAGTCGAGTTACATGGCGGAGATCTCACAGTGGAGAGCAAGGCCGGCGAAGGCTCGACTTTCAGCTTCTCGATCAAAGTTGAGATGGCAGCCGCGGGAAGTGAGATGACATCTCCGACGCCCATTGTCAGGAGTGGCCCAGCTCGCAGTAATTCTGCGATAAACACCAGTCCACGCTCGTCAGACAGCAAAATGGCCACTTTAGGATTACCTCGTATGACAGGGCAATCCGATGGGGTTATTCAAACACCGGGACTTTCGAGATATACAGCTTCGGCTTCACCCGAGCACCAGTCTCCTGCATTGTCGCCTCCACCTCCGTCATCCTCACCATTGGTTTCACCCCCAGTCCTTCCCTCGGAAAGTTCTGGTATGTCAGCTAGATCGAATTCGATCAACACCGCTGGGCAGTCATCCATTTCTTCATTGATACCGACTCCCGATTCCGTTGCTTCTCGAGGATCGATCCTGAACATGAGTGAAAGACATTTAATGGCAGAGAAGTCGATGAGCACGACACCAATGATTCGACGAAGCCAGAGTGACACACAGAGCATTGCAATCACGGCTGAGATGGCACATCCGCCGACGTACTCGATTATGATCATCTGCCCAGCAGCGCATGCCAGATTTGCCATCAAGCAGCATATTGAACATGTGGTACCGTATCAAATAGCTGCCAACGTCACGACGCGGCCAGACATTGGATCATATCTGGAATTGATGAATGGGCCGGAGCGTCCTGCGTTTACACACATTGTTCTTGATCTCCCTGCGACGTCGGACATTATGTTATTTATGAGACAGATGGCCAACTATACGGCTGCGGTCGTGCCTACACTTGTGGTGGTGACAGATCATTACCAGAAGCGAGATATACTGGAGGATTTCACCGCGTTGACATCCAGTGGGCGAAAAGCCTTCTTGATTCACAAACCGGTCAAGCCATCGGTGTTTGCTATGATATTTGACCCGGCACAGTTGAGAAATCTTAGCAAAGACCGAGCTCGAGAAGTTGCACAATCGAGTTCGGATGATTTTAAGCAGATAGCTAAGCTGGTCAAGGATACGATTGGCGAGCGAGCGAACCGAGTGTTGCTGGTGGAAGATAGTGATGTCAATCGAATGGTGATTCAACGCTATCTGAAAAAGGTGGCGCTGGCGAATGAGTCGGCGAAAAATGGACAAGAATGCGTGGACATGGTGCAGAAAGGGGGCCATGGCTACTACTCACTGATCATCTGCGACATTCAAATGCCTGTGAAGAATGGATATGATGCGTGCACAGAAATCCGGGCATGGGAGAGCTTGCATGGGTATAAACCCTGTCCGATCATGGCGTTGACAGCGAATGCAATGCCGGAAGAGAGAATGGCGGCGGGCAATGCAGGATTTACAGACTATCTCACGAAGCCGGTGGATTTCAATGTGTTGGGAACGATGATGATGACACTACTGGACCCGAGAGTGCCACACGTGTTCCTACGTGATAGGCCTCCGGAGTCTTGAGCGAAGTTAGAGCGGTTGACCATTGTCGATTCCCACCCGCTGGGCTTCCAGACCATTGAAGATCGTCTGGCAACGCGACGTCAATTTGTGCCATGTGACGGAGGGGAGATTTTGTCCATGGCGGCGCAGCAGCGACCCTTGACAAACAGACACCCCCCCTAGGTTGGTATATCCCAGACACCGCTGCTTTCAGGTTTGAGGAAGGGTGAATATGGCTACATGGTGCGATGGCTTTGGCAAGTTGCAGCATTTGAGCATGCCGGCGTTTTGATTTTGGGCTGGATGGATGGATTGCTCGGGTCGATGGGCAGATATTGCCTTCCTGACGGGGCGAGCATTGCTGGAGACTTGAGTCTCTAGAGCATAGGTTGATCGCTGAAGGGTCTCGGTGATTGTGCATTAGGGTCATGGATATGAGCATCAACATGAATCAGCAAAGTTGACATTTTCGAGACACGGTAGAACGCGGCGTCGTTCTGGTCGCCGTTTCTGGGCACCAAAAGTGGATGGTATAGGTACCGCCAACGAGAGATGATTACACGAACGATGTAGATCAAATACCCTAGGTAGTTCACTGGGGCATGCTCAAGGATATTTGGGCACATGGAGTGGAGTAAGAAGTATAGTCCTTGGAGGGATTTTAATACGGGGTGACAATTGTAGTATACAGCAACTCATAACAATGTAATGCTTGTCAAAGAAAGATGCTTCGGTAGAGGTCGAGGTACGGGGAACTCGGTATTCCCGTGTTGGGTGAGGTACCGAAGTAATAGGAACTGTACTTAGTAATTAGGCAAACGGGTGACTGGCCAGGTGATTGACGACTCCAGTGGGATGTCGTGCAGGCGATCAGCTGCAGGCCAGTGCCAGGTGGCTGAAATGCCAAGAAGCGCCCCAAGTGGCAGGCACGACTGAAGGGCGCCTGGAATTCAATTCAATTCGAGCAGGTGGGGGTGCGAGGGGGATCGCTTCAACCCACAGAGTCACAGCCCCAAGCCAAAAAGCATGACAATTGGACAACGGGACATGCCCTTGTACAAAGAATTATTTATTCGCACTATCTGGAGTCTGGACTATTATACTCCGTCGCCATGTTGGGAGTCCATGCTCTTTGCAATGCATCTCATTACTGGGTGCAGTGGATCAATTTCCTCCGTCCTCCGTAGGGACGTGAGTTTCTCCATGCCCGGGCAAGTCCTTACTTACAGTCGTATCGGTACCGAGTCCCCTGCTCAGTTAAACGCCTGACAGCCCAGGCATCCACCAACCTTTCCCCAGGTCTATCATTCAGTGCCGTGCTAACTACCAACAACTACCAACTAATTGTTTCAGTTTCAGACAATGCCTGATGTCTATCCGAGGAATGAGTTTTAGGTGGAACTTCAGCACCTAAAACCAAGCCAGGGTCACCTATCCCGCGCCCAACAATGAGCCTCAAGCGCCCCCCTTCTCGCTACCATTGCGCCCCCGGAACTCTTCACGCCACGCCTCATGTTCGTTCTCAACACCCTCCCCTCCTCCCACTCTCAGGTCCCAAGTCCCAAGTCCCAAGCCCAAACGCCCACCCACTTTAGCAGCCATCCCACACCTAATCACCACCATCACGTCTGCGCTAGGCCTGAGCGCGCCCTAACCACCAGGGCTGAGGGCCGCCTGGGACCCTCCCTCGTAACGCCCTTGCGCTCTCCGTACCAGGCGTTCGGTGCAGAGTGTGTTCTGCATTTACGCCTTCCACGTTCCACAATTCGATCACCATCAACAACCAGAGTACGGAGTACATCCATGTCCTCTCCCACGCTTGACCGTTTCCTGACCCAGCTCCTTGCTGCTTCAGCTCGACCTCTTAGACACCCGACCGAATCCCCTTCGTGCCCTCCCCGTCCATTCCCACCAACCCTGGTCACTGCCACGGCTCGTGTGGAAACACGCCCCTCCATCCCATTTCAATTCGTGAGTGTGCGTGCGGTGAAGAAAAGCAAAAAATTGCGAAAACACCCTGGGCTCGTCTGGAAATACCGCAGTATGGAAAATACATGCCCGCTATCCAGGCTACAGGAGTTCATCACCACCGTCCGCGTCTCACTCCTATCAACCAAAAGCAGCATTCAGCATCAATCGAGTCCATCTCTGACCGGTTTCCCCTGCTCACTCGTTTCTTTCCAATCCGTCACCATCATTTTCCACGTCCACGTCCACCACGTCCTCCGCATCCACCACATCCGACCTTCTGCTACTGAGACCGGGCAACAAGTCAATCCCTCCTTTAAACCTTGCCCTGCAGAGATATGGCCACGAGTGTTCCCCCGATTAGTTTCTCCCACCCCCCCTTACGCCCACTCTATACAATCATCACCTTGTTCCCCATGCTCGCTCCTCAAACAGCCACTCCCGTCCGCCGTTTTTGATTCTAGATCCCGCAACTAAGCACCCCGAAGGACCTGGCAAAACCATCACTGACCCAATCAGCTCCTCTTGCTTCCCGTTTCCCTCCCTGAAAATCGGCTACCGGCTGGGACCATCATTCCCGCAGACTTGAGCTAACAAACATCCATGTCGCCGCTTCATAATGGAGGGCCATCCTCCGCTCTCTTTGGCTACTCCCGCTTCAAATTTGTCCTCGCTCTACTGGGCGGAAGGTTACGGGCGGCGCCGACCCTGCCTCAAACTTCTCATCACATTGGTCATATCCCTCCTGGGTCCCTCCTCCGTCTCATGTCAATCCAACTTTGCGAGCGGGGTCGTGGGCACTTGGGTGGCTCTTGATGACACCACCCTCGACACACTGTCCAAATCATATTGGCCCACCGTCACCATGTGTGAGTTGGCAATCTATCCCCCCTGCTGGGAGGGTGATGGCAGTTGCCTCCCGCTTCTCCCTCTTGCCTATAAAAGCGTGCTCAACTGTCCTCCAAACCTTCCTCCCTCCTTCTTCCTTTCATATCACTCACCTTCAGAATCTTCTCAAGTTCTTCAGATCTTCACAAGTCTCATCGAAGCCATAGGCTCACCTGACTAACAATATCCCCACTCATACTTGACTGACATACCCACACTGCCACCATCCCTGCCCAAACCAACAAACACACCAGCAACAATGACTTCCATCTCGCGCCATCCCACCCACTATGCCTCCCATCACAAGTCCCCACCGGTCATCATGCCGCAGAAGGGGCAAAGCTACAACTATCCCATCTCCCGGGCCATGTCACCTCCGTCGGATTCGTCTGAAACCAGCTCCTACGGCGGAAGCCGCCCATCTGCTGGATCTTACTCGGTCAGCTCTCGAGGCAGTTATGCTCCCAGTCACGCCAGTGACTACGACTCTTATAGCTCGCACAACAGCGGTTCCATCGATGTCATGGACACTTTGAGTCAGAGAATGAACGATGTATTTGATCCTATTACGATGGACCGCGCCTTGGTCACTCAAGCCCAAACGTAAGAATCCCGCACAGAGCCAGAACCGTCTAGATGCTAATACTGAGCAGATCCGGTCAGCTCAATGCCAAACTGCGCGAGGCGCAAGAATTGGAGGCGCAGATCCAAAGAAGATTGAAGACCGCCAGAGTGAGAATTGCAGAGGGGATGGACGCCGGACGAGAAGCCAGGCGCGATATTGAGTATATTTCGAAGAAGACGTCGTAAGTCAAATCTGGATCCTGCCTGGCGACCAAAGTTTAGAAACTTTCGCTAACAACGTATTTTTCCCAGATCCATGAAATCCAGGGCTGAGAAGAAACACCCGGAGGCATACGCAAAAGCCAGTCGAACCCGCCATTGATTTTGATTGCGGTGACGAATAACGACAGCAACGAATTTCTTTACTTTTTATGACTGAGACGATCTTTTTACGACTTTCCTATTTCTTCACATTTTGTGTCTGATGGGGTATGGAAATGCCAGGGCTCAAAATGGCATCCCTTTGTCTTCACAGCCTGGCACTTCAAACGACGTCTAATCGCAGCAAATCAGATTTCATCAACAACATTGATCACTCATTCGTCGGGAACCCAAATGCCAGCCTTGGCGGTCGTCCGCTGGTGTCGTTGACGTGGCAGTCGTTTTAAGTTCCGCTCCACCCCACGAATTGGGCCAAGCGACTTGCTGCTTTTTTGCCCCGCAAGGTGGGAAAAGCTGCATGACGCCAGCGCCGTTCGGTCCAAGATGCCAGGAACGCTTGCCGATTGCACGCAGCGATCAACTGTGCAGCAAGCGTTCAACCGACCGGTTCCCGAGTGCCACCAACCGCAGAACCAGCCCTTGCAGATGCGCTTGCAAATTTCAATGATTTGGTGTGACTCCCAGAATTGCGTTGATTGGTTATAGACTTGATCTTGCTCGTTTGGCGGCCGTTTCTCCGTCACAAGACCTGTAATCTGCAGGTGATGAGGCAGCGAAGCTGCAGACGGTGTGGGGATTTTGGTGTGTGGCTAAGCCGATTTTGGCCCTGGGCCCGGGCTTTTGGTGGCCTGTGTTGGGTGTGACAAATGGTGAATCGGGTGATGAATGGCTTTCAGAGAGGACTGAGAAAGTTCATTTTCTAGGCGAGGCTGTATGAGATTGTGGCGGCTTCACGTGCTGGGACTCGTCAGGAAGGGCCGGCTGACTTGTGGGAGTCAGCCTTCCGATTCTCGGGTTTTCCATTCTTCTCCTATGTATTCCTATATCCTCGGCCTTTTAAAGGACGAAAATGATATGAATCATTACAACCCTGGCCGGCACTTCTCGGCATGTGATCCTGGTGGTGACGGAGATTGTTGGGGGGTACAAAGCCCCAATCTTAGGGGGGCAATTTTTAGACGTAGGCGCTATGAGGAGCATAATCTCTAGGTACTTACAGGCTGTAAGGTGGTGGGTAAATACTGCTCCCGTAGACTGTAGACTGCTGGAGTTCGTCTCTGACGCCACATAATAATGTAGGGATACCTAATCAGTAGCTGTCTTTGCAGGCAGGTAAAGCCTTCCCAGTGCCCATCGCTTCATTCTTTCGTAGATGGGCTTTCTGGAAGCTTCCTCCCACCAGTCAAGCCAACCTGCACTTACTCTGTTGGATATGCCCTGCCATGAGTAAAAAGACTGTTGCTGTACGGGGATACCTTCCTTTCTTTCCCACATGCCAAAGGCCTTTGTTCAGGGGGATTGTTCCTCTGCTCCCATCCATCCTCAGACCTGCCATCCTTCATTCTGTCGAAGCAACCAAGCTCCCCTGCCTCGCGTTCCCGGTTTCCTATGCCCATTTCCTTCCGTTCCAAACAGGGTTGCCAACCCTGTGGATGAACACCATGCCCGTCCCTACCGACCGTAACGTGTTCTCTCAGCTGGGCCTACCCCGGGTAGTCCTAACCCCCCCATGTCCACCCTTACACACCGTGCTCCTACGTCCTGGTTGACCACAAGGTCTTATCAAGGACACAGGCCCTGGCTCGCTCACACACCAGGAAACCCTGCGCCCTCGCATCCTTCTCGTGACGGCCCCAGAGTACTGACCCTGAATGGCGACGGAAACAACAAACCGTCAGCTCAATTCGTCCTGTTCTCAACACAGAGGACTCTCCCAAGTAACTCTTTCAACATTTTCTAGCATCCCAGATCTTGCACAGAGAAATCAAATGGAACATTACTTGTCTTGTGCCGCTCACCCATTGCCGCCCAGATGGATTGTCAAAAAGTGCCCAATCTCACTTCCCTATGCAATCGCCAGAAGAAGAAGATGGTTTCACAACGAAAAAAAAAAAGTCCCTTTTCTCCTGGCGAGCCCCCTCCCAATCCGTTCAGCTTGAGAACGATGGAATGGATTGCCCCTCTCCTCGCAATGGGAGGTTCGAAGAACGGACGGCTCGGTCCGTGGCGCGGAAGGGGGTTAGCCTATTCCCGGTCCCGTTTGTTTACCGAAACCGAAGTCCAGGGCGGTGCTTGGGCAGATAAGACCAAGAGAGAAAAGATTTGAAAGAAGATGTTCCCGTTTAGAGGCTTGATGGTTGGCAGGGTTAGGGGATGTGTGAGATAGAATATTCGAATATGGGAGGAGTTTGAGCGCTTTAGTGCGCAGCCCTTTACACTAGATCGATCTGTGCGTTGTCCTTCTACTTGGAGTGTGTCAGAGTGGGGCTGAGAAACCGGACATGGCAAGGCTTGGGAACCCAGGGGTGTTTACGACGATTTAAGGCTGAGTACTTATAGTGGCATATCGCTGTATTGGCAGGCGACACTTGGAACGATTCTACTACATCTTTATGCGTGAGTTAGAATTGGAGTTGATACGAGTTCAACTGGGTAGAGGCTGAGCCATGGGCACAAAGCGGAGCATAAATTTATTCTACAACCTTTTGCCGTCCGATGTCTAAGTAGTTTCTTGTACTACCAAAGTACCTTAGTAAGGTATCTAAGGAATCTTATTCACGTACTATACATGGTTCCTTAACTAACTAGATAGACAGGCACGTAGATCTAAGTACAATCGAAGCGCCCATCACTCACCAAGTTACCTAGGTAGTAGGTACCGAGTAGCCGCGCAGCCGCCTCCGATGTTCGCCAGTATCTTGTCTATGTATGTAATTACGCCCCCCTCCCCCCTTCCCCGGCCCACACGAGTCCACCAAGTAGTCTACCATAGGAAACCTGAAACCAAAATATTATGCATGGGTGCATGTATGTATGCATATACCTGCCTCCAGCTATGTAGCCAGCTAGGTAGCTGCTATCCAATCAAACCATTCTAAGGAAAGTAGTTACATACAATCTACACGACGCTGACCTCCCCCTCCCCCAAAGGCGGTATACCTACCCCCAGAGGTGTCCACTAGCTACTTACATATGTAAAGCAAATTCCTCGCTTACCAGTAGTGCGTCGGTGTACGACGCTTAACTAGAGGGTATGCCGCTCGTTGATGGACTAAGCAAGCGGTGTCTGCCATGTCAGGGAAACCTTGCTACGGAATATGAACGGCTTTGTCTTGTGGATGGCCTCGCTCAATCCCTAGAAATTAATCTGCTGTAGGCCGCTGTGCGTCCTTGTGCCTGGAGTGCTCTTCTAATCGGATCTGGCATTGGAGTGAAAAGGATCTGTTGAGTCCCCTGCCTTCAGAGAGGTATCGTTTGTGTATCTATCGTTCAGCGTTGGAGGATGACTCTGTCACTGGCACATCGGTGGCGCACCACTGCTAGGCCAGGTCTTCTCTTCTCATCAGGGTCACATCAAGACTTAGTGAAGCCCGAGCTGAACATGCCATGACTGAATTCAGTCAGAGGTTTCGGTCGCTGGAGAGAGCGAGGTGAGAGGATCTCGAAGGTTAGAGGAACAGCTGCCCCCCTGGTGTCGACCGGGATCGTAGTTGCTTTCTACACCCATGATGTAGCCATACTAACACTCTCCTGCAGTTCACAAAATTTTGCAGTGTGTGAAGGATCTAAGTCGTACGGATGGCTGTCTCATTCTTTTTCAAGACAGGTTCGTTGACCCTTCGATCTCGACTCATGTAGAATACTCCTGCCGACAGAGCGTAGAGAATAGTCCTGGCCGGTCAGGCTTCTTCTGAGTTTTATGGTTTTGCAATTGACTATCACGTCAGAAAAGTCCTCTTTGGCATCAACTCTGTTTTTTGTTTACAAATATTCAGCGGAAAGGAAAACTCAAGCAAGTTTTCAAGTTTTCGGTTCTCAAAACCGAAAACCAACCCAGACAGGTAGTAGTCTTAGTATTGGTTTCATTCAGCTAGGACTGGACACCAAAACCTGTCTGGTTCTCCAGGTCCGGTAAGAGACGGTGGTTGATCGATGGTGTGCTCGAGTCATTCTTGCAGCAGCCCATCCGGAGTTCTTGTTCAGCTACCTAAGTTACCTGGATAGTCCTCTTTGGCAATGGTAAAGCCATTGACAACAAGGCTCGCTGGAAGTTCGAAGTCCCATCCCTTTTCTCGGCGCTAACGGTCACGTGCCAGAAAATCCGATTTTGGGAAGAATTTTAGACTGTCTCTATGCTCGACCGTAAATTTTATTTAACGTGGAGGAAGCATGCAGGCTAGATAGAGTACAAGAATTCTTCGCTATCCCGCCACATCAAGCGCAGGTCCAGCAGCAGCTCTATTGTTCTGCACCCTCATAGACCTTGATCAGCATGGCAATCGATAATACATCTGCGGGTTTACTATCGAACCTAACTTCTGCGCTAGATTCTGCGAGATTGGCGATCCCCACCGACACATCAGCGAATTCCGACGGAATCTCGTTGTTGGATGTGAAAAATGATCTCCTCCTCTCATACCTACAAAATCTTGCTTTCCTCGTCGTCATACGACTCCGCCATGCCTCGGATGATGACTCCATCCGAAACGAAGTGATCAAGAAGTTGGTCGAGGTGCGAGTCTATCTAGAAAGAGGTGTGCGACCGCTGGAAGGAAAACTCAAATATCAAATCGATAAAGTTGTACGAGCAGCCGATGAGGCGGCACGAAGGGAAGCCACCCAGCGGAATTCGGGCTCATCCAAAAAAAAACCCGCGGCTTCAACAAATGAAGAATCTGACACTCCGGGGTCGGAGGATGAAGAATCTGACATTGATGAGGACTCCGCCAACCAAGCGGTCCATGAACCCTCGGTGGGGCCTAGGGCAGCAGCCCTCCTTCGGAATGCATCTATTCCCTTGAAGAAGGACACCTCCAATAAATCTCGCGATGACGACTTATCAGGAACGGGCGTATATAAACCACCACGCATTAATCCCACCACAATGCCTGAAACTTCGTCCCACAGAGATCGGGATGAAAAACCAGCTCGTAAACGCCGGTCACAGTTACTGGATGAGTACATTGACGAAGAAATCTCATCTGCACCACAATCTCAGCCATCGATTGGGTCTGGTGGCACAATTCTACAGCAAGGCCGCGGAGCCATGTCCAGCCGTGACAGAGAAAAAGAACGTGAAAGGACAGAATATGAAGAGCGTAACTTCACACGTCTGCCGGCTTTGAGTAAAGCGGAGCGAAAGAAAGAGAAGGCCAAGTCGCAGAGGGACTCGAGAGAAATATTTGGTGGCGAAGATTGGACTGGGCTTGGTGGACTGGGAGATCGGATCAACAGGACGGTTGCATCTGGAAGGGGAAGGAACGAGGGTGTGTTTGAACGCAGGGATAAAAGAAAGAGAGATACAGTGGATGGGCCACGAGGGGATGGTACAATGGGTGGTGTCGGGATCGGCGAGACGTTCGAGAAACGAAGGAAGATCTTACAGCAGAGAGCCGCCAAGAAAGCGAGACGGAAGGGGTGAGGGTTGAGATCAGAGCTGTTCTCCTTCGGACGTGGCTGTCAGTCCGACCAAATACATTCTTGAGCCTCAAAACTAGCGGCTTCGCGTGGCCTAAATGGATTTTCATTGCTCTACAAATTCCAAAGAAGGAAGGCTTGAGTTTGGTGAAATATAAAAGACTATCTATACCTAGGTAGGGTTTTTATGCGCTCCTGTCACCTCATGAACGTCTCCCTTAGCTATGACTTGGCTCCTATTCGCCGCGTGCCTATGTAAGGAAAGAAATCCATATGTGTCACGGGCAGAAATTTCCTATAGGAAAGCTTCATCTGCCTGCTGACTTTGATCGTCTTGGGAAAAGCATCAATGCTGGTGGCTTTTTGGGTAGGTATACTTTCTGGGCAAATGGTAGCACTCCATCGTAAGGCAGAAAAAAGAAGGTACTCGTAAACAATAATGGCTTGGCGTACATGACCTCACTCTGCATGAACCGCTGACAGTCACTATATATTGCACTCCTTACAACAAACAACTCTCCCAGCGTTTACGATGTCAGCGCCACATATACCAAATCTCAATTCTCTTCGCCGAGGCGGCCTCCGAGGAAGAGGTCGAGGTTTGGGAGATCGTAGTGGAGGCGTGGGCCATAAACATGTGGACCACGATCAAGTTGTGCGAAACACCGATAATGACGCTGCCACTTCCCGACTCAGCGCCGTGGATGCTGGGTACCTTGAAGATCCGTTTGCCAGACTCCTTACATCAGGGGAGGGCGTCAACCGGCGCCTACCTCTCATGAATAGAGGTAAGGTTTGGGAGATGGAGATATCTATCTGACCGAATTGACAATCTTCAGGGACTTACGTGAGAACAACGGCAATAGATAAGATTGTGCATACATTTTTATCGTCAACTGAACCTGGGCGCAAGCAAATCATCTCCCTTGGGGCAGGCAGCGACACCAGGTACTTTCGGTTGAAGCAGAAACAACGCAGCCTCAACCTAGCTTATCACGAGATCGATTTTGCGGCGAATACACAACGAAAGATTACTCAGTTGCGGGCCGCTCAGTTTTCCAACCAAGCCAAGGCACTGTGTGGTATCGACTTCCACGCCTCCGATGTTGAGGTTTCTCCAGAGAAGACCCAGTTGATATCAGTGGACTATTTCATCCATCCCCAGGATCTTCGAGGCCTGCCAAAGAGTGAGACGGGGCTCGCAGGGGTTAACACATCCCTTCCGACGCTAATCATCTCGGAATGCTGCCTCATATATCTTCCTCCAGATGATGCGGATAGTGTTCTAACTTACTTTCATGGAATCTTCCCATCGACCACATCTTTGGCGATTGTGATTTACGAACCCATTAGACCATTTGATGCATTTGGGAAGACAATGGTAAGAAACCTGATGGAAAGGGGCATTCAATTGAAGACTCTGGAGAAATACTCTGGGCTTGAAGAACAACGACAACGACTGAGGAGTCACGGCTTCACCCCCGCCTCTGATGGATCAATAGCTGGAGCGGAAGCAGCCGACGTTGATACAATCTGGCATAGGTGGGTGGACCCTGAGGAAAAGGAGAGGGTCGAGGGGTTGGAATGGATGGATGAAGTGGAGGAATTCGTGCTGCTCGCGAAGCATTATTGCATCTGCTTGGGTTGGCGGGGATTTGGGAATGGTTCGTTATGGGGCCCGTTGTTGGAATCACTCGAGACGAGCGGATGACTTTACGAGGAAAACGTAAAGTTAGTGTAGCCATACTAGGTGCAGGCGCCGACTGTCACCCAAGGAAAAGGAGCACCGATGGAAACAAGAACTACGACTATTACTCGTAAGCGAAGTGGACCTTCATGTTGAGCCTCTGGGGGACTGAAGCCCTACTCATACTCTTCAGGAGGCCCGGGGAACCAACGATCAAAGGGCTCATCACGTGAGAAGCCATGTGATTGCCAAGACCTGCAATCAAACAGCCTGGAGGGAAGTGTGCACGCACCACCTGTGTTAATCAATTTTAACCTCGTGGTTCGTGTCAGAGTTGCCACAATCCGAGATGTCAACACTTGACCGTTATGTCCAGGATTTCCTTGCTCTGTGCATACTCGGTGCCGTGCATTCGAAGGCACCCACTGCTGGGGGTGTTATTGCATCAAAAGTCGCCTGATAACCTACAGATGTCTGGTAGGAATTCAAGCTGCATTCTCAGAACTTACTCCGTACATGTGCTAGAAATTCCGATTGTCCTGAAATCACCCTCTCGGCTCGGCCTTGGAATTCAGGCTAGTGGCAGGCGTTACCCCAACAAACAGAACTAATTACAAACAACTTCATCCTCCAGATGCGGCCAGATATCTACTTAGCTCCTCCTACTCGACGGGGGTTACGATGAAACCTTGGCTGATTTCTACTGAGCCCTCACGAGACGGCAGTATCACATCCAGACATGGCTCACGCCGACTGTTTCCCCGGTATACACTGTACTTCTCCCCGAGCCGTACTCGTAATCACAATGCCCTCTATGCGCTGGACAATGATGCCCATTCACTATGATTATTGGAAAGTCTCGGCTATGGGGCATTGACCCTTTGAAGAGATAAGAGCCTTTTCACGACCTCGACTATGGCCGAGGCATGAACGGACCAGCATTCCACACCCTTGCTACACGCAATGGTAAGTTCCCTCTGCGACTAGGCGCGGTTGGCGAAATGTGCAATGCCCCATCCAAACCCATGGCACCACGCCTGATTCGACGAGAGCGGACATTGCTCAACAAGCTCAAGTATTAAGCTCACGCTGGGAGAATTTGTGATTGGCGAAGCGAAATTGACCCTCGCCAAGCGGGTCGGAACTTGACGCGATCGAGGCCGACATCCCTGGGCTTTACCCCATCTGCAACATAAACAGTGGATTATTGTGGACCAGCCTTGCATGGCACGAGAGCCGCTTGTGTTGGTCTGCTACTTCGTCACAGGCAATTTGCACAAGCCCGCGATAGCCTCTGGGTCTAAGCAGGATCTGCGTCCCCTTTACCTAGTGGTCTCCTTGACACGGAACAACTCAGTCTTTCGTTTACATGTAGGCTCTTTGCCTTGTCGCCGTGCTTTGGAGTTTTGTTTTCCGTCGTCGCTGGAACTGATCGTCGTCGATTATCGTTGTCGCCAGCTCTGCGAGCACCCACATTCATTACCACAGTATACTCACCCTAGTCACTCATTTGGGAGATATATCCCTGCGTCGAGAAGCGCAAATCAACACCACACCACTATATCGCACTCAGAGTTTATGTGTCAACACTCCTTATAACACAGGCTTCTTGGACAATGCGGAAACGAACTATTACCTCAAGCGCCAGCGCGCTCTTGCTTTTGTTGGCCTCACTCGTGAGCGGGAAGCACGCAACCCATGAGCACCTAAATGCTCTTCATAAGAGACACCGCGCATCTCGAGAAATTAGCGCCAGATCTACATCAGAAGATGGGGATATGGGAGTGGAGATTAGAGCCATCTCTGAGACAACACCAGTGAACGTTGAGAAACGTGGAGGACAATGCGCTTTTCCATATGATGCTGGTTTGGTTCCAGTTACACCAGGTCAAATGAACGCCGGTTGGGCAATGAGCCCTGATCAGCCTCCCAAACCTGGATCATACATGCCTTATGCTTGCCCGCCAGGTCAAGTCTCTGTCCAATGGGACCCAAGCGCCACCTCTTACTCATATCCCAAATCCATGGTTTGTCTTTATTCAACAATTGGCAAAATCTCTACTAACAGAAACAGAATGGCGGATTGTACTGTGACGACAACGGCAATGTCCAGAAGCCATTCCCAAATAAACCATACTGCCAAGCAACGGCCAACAACATCGGCGTTACCAATAAAGCTGGGGGTGTTGTTTCTTTCTGTCAGACTGTGCTTCCAGGCAATGAAGCCATGTTGATTCCTACCGCCGTGTACGACACCGCCAGCCTGGCTGTTCCAGACCCAAGCTATTGGTGTTCGACAGCAGCACATTACTACATCAATCCTCCGGGAATTGGCCCTGATGAAGCTTGTGTATGGGGATCGTCGGCAAACCCGGTGGGCAATTGGTCACCATATGTTGCAGGTGCTAACGTCGATGCATCCGGACAAACTTTCATCAAGTTGGGATGGAACCCAATCTATCTGGAGCCGGCTACGCCATTCCGCAACACCAATCCGACCTGGGGTGTGAAAATTGAATGTCTAAATGGAGGCTGTAACGGTCTTCCTTGTGGCATCGATCCTAGCCAAAACCAAGTCAATGGAATATTGGGAAGTGCCAGCAATGGCGCAGGAGGTGGTGCTTTCTGCGTAGTCACCGTCCCCAAAGGATCGTCAGCCAGCTTTGTTGTCTTCAACGCTGGTGGTGATAGTGGATCTGATTCCGGCTCCAGCTCCCCAGGTGGAAATCATGGAGGTCAATTTTATGGCTCGACAACTAGCTCGGCTTCATCGAGCATAGCCTCTACAACGAGTGATGCGACCACTAGTACTGCTACGACTACATCCTGGCCTGGATATGGTTCCAGCTCCCGTCCTTGGGGTGGATGGGATAACGACACAACGACTGCCCATGCCTCCTCGTGGGCACCACGGCCATCCCAGTACTACTCTCTTTTCGACTACTCGACTGCGGCAACGGCCACAGCGGCTGCCTCTACAACAGATTCAAATGAGGCACAAACTACAGCTGTCGCGTCTCCGACTGGACCCCAGCCATCCATCAAAACAGCAACTGGAGCTGCCTCCCTGGTCCAAGCCTCAGTTTGGAGCCTTCTGTCGGGTTTTACGCTCTGTGTTCTCGTCTCAGCGTAACCTGTGTTCTTGCCAACGACAGCACACATGAGCAGCCTTGACGGCAGAGCAACCCCTCGAGTTCGATACCCCAGAGCGCAACTGGCCTTGCAGACACGAAATTTCCGAAACCATCCTTGATTTCACATGGTTTGACCCATTTTCCCTTCGGCAGGACGTCCTTGACCGACACGACCGAAATTTTTCACTTCTCATGTGGACATATACATACTTTACTTTTATCAGAATCTTCCTTCCTCCCTTCATGGAAACGAGCGCTTCAAGCGATATTTTGAATCAGATGGGGTTTTGCTGGATTGGTTTACAGCACGCGACTCATTCTGGAAATGCTGGATGTGAGGCGGGAAAAATTCTTTTGCCTGCTATTTTGATTTAGGAGGCGATTGGTGTGGAAAACATTCTGTAACCATCTTTTCCATCGAAGTGAGCGTGAATTTTTTTTTTGTTGTGGAGGATTTTGGAGACGAGGCTTCTGGACTGTTATTTTTCTAACGATGCCCACGTTTTGAGAGAACGCTTTTTGATTGATTTTAATCCAGTTGCGATGGGTGGTTGATGTGGAAGAGAAGCGAGAGCGACAAGCGACAATACTGGTCAGTAGCACAGAGAGCTTTTTTTGGGACAGATGGTTGACGAAGATTGATGGGATCTGGTTCGGCCAACCGTACGACCAAGTGAAAGCTATATTATATTCTTTGTAATATTTCTTGGCTCGATCGTGGATGGTCTTACATATGCAAATATATATACAGGTATATAGTCGAAATTTTAATCCATTATAGTGGTGAACGAACCCTAGTTTGATCTTCTATTGTGACACTGACATGGGGGCAGAGATGCCGTGTGTGACACCAGGGCCTGTGCTGGCTGTCCTCAGCCTTGTCCGGGGAAACCTTAGACGTCATTATTAGGCTGCACACAGATACCAAGCGGGCTCCTTCGTGAGGCTCGCCAGGCTGAATCTAGGTGCCCACCCCGCCGGGCGCTGGCGGGAGCACGTCCGCCGCTCACAGTTCAACTCACCCGTAGTGTCTGAATCAACTGCACCCCGCTTCCCTCTTCCTCGAGTTCTACAATCGATGCATGAAACACGAACCTCTATAATTGCACTACCCGACTTGAAGTATATGGTCTACAACTTGAACCTGAACTAGACCAACTTTCATCTCACTCCCTGTTTGGTTTTACGACAGGGACTTACTCTAGTCCCTCGGCTTCTCTCGCAATCCTTACACCCCTCCCTCGATCCATCCCATCCATCCGTCAACAGACCCTACAACCATGCCGTCAGCCTCACCTCAAACGGCAAGTAGCCAATGTCCATTCTCATTCCATATCCTACCCAATTTCTCTCTCCCATAGCACTATCCCCTAGCAGCTAGACATGCACTAACCAAGCCACCTCGCTGTTCCAGGTAAAACTAAAGTCAACCCTCCGCCTCCTCATCCCGCGTCTCCGCAATGCACAAAAGAAAGACACTGCCCTCAGCATCACCGCCCGCCGCGAAATGGCAGAGCTCCTCTCACAGTCGCGCGAAGCGTCCGCACGCATCCGCGTGGAGAACATTATTCACACGGACATCACAGTGGAGCTGATGGAGATCCTCGAGCTGTACACGGAGCTGCTGCTCGCGCGGGCGGGCTTGCTGGACGTGCGGGACAAGAACGTCAAAGACGGCACCGTATCCTCTAGCGACGATGCGACAGGGCTGGAGGAAGCCGCTGCTAGTATTATTTACGCTGCTCCACGGCTCGCGCGAGATGTGAGGGAGTTGGTGATAGTGAGGAATATGTTGATCGATCGCTTTGGTAAGGACTTCGCCGTGCGTGCGAATGATAATGTCGACAATTGTGTGCCTGCGAGGGTTGTGGATAAATTGAAAGTTGATCCGCCGAGTGAGAGGCTGGTGCAGGCGTATCTTGAGGAGATTGCTCGCACGTATGGTGTGGATTGGCCGCCGCATCGAGAGGAGGTGGAGGAGTTAGGGAGGGAAGTTGATGATGAAGAGGATGACGATGGGGTTGGTGGCGGGTCAAAAGAGGCGCCGATTCTCGCGGACGGCGCTGTTGCCCCTTCGACGCCTGCAAAACCCAATAAGATCGACATTGGGTCGTTGCAGAACGCCACGCCCCCGGCCGGCCTGGGTGCGAAGAGCCCTGTGTCGGTCGCACCCCCGGGTGCTCGGACGGATAATCCTAGCCCGAAGGTCAAGTTACCTGGTGGAGGAGTGGTGGGAAAGAACGACAGTAAACCGAAGTCCACTAGTGCAGCATCAGCGACGGCGAAAGGCAAAGGCGCTGCGGGCGGCGGTGGTGCCGTGGGTGGCAAGGTTCCCACTGTGGATGATCTGGCAAAGCGGTTTGCTGCACTGAAATAAAAATCGGCTTGCCTTGTACGAGGAACGAGATGCAAGTAAACATGATGCGAGATGGAGAATGCTTGCGAATCAATCGAAGAGTGTTCCACCGCCAATGTTAAGATAATGATTACTACATGTAATGGGTTGATAGAATAATTCCCAGGTCTCACTCCATCATCGATTTTATTCCGCGGCTTGACTTCTTGCATTGCCGACGTGCTGGTGTGGGACTAGATCACCACTTGTTTGGCACGCTGGAGCGGTTGGTATGCTGGAGCGTTCAGAACTCCAGGACACATACGTCTAGGAGAAGGTGCTTTCGAAATGCGGCGGACTGCCGTGGGTGAGGGACTTGACGGAGCCAAAATATGCTCGACGGGAGTGAGCATCTTGTTTGTAGTTGATGGGAGCAGTTTCTCCCATCGGCTGTTCAAAACCCCCACCGAGTGTGCGTGGCCACATCTGCATGCCGTCCTTTTATGGATACATGAGTTCCCCACGGGTACATTCCCCTGACAAATGCCGATATCAATAGACGGTAACTCTGCGGCGATACTCCTCCTGAGAATATCATCTCTGAATCGTCCATGCTCTGGCATACAAGTAACCAGCACGTGATAGCCCAAGGGATCTGTATTGATGGCACGTGGCTGGCGATGTGGCCCTGCGATGCCAGGCCATACCATAGCAGAGATTCTGACAGACCACATCGAACAATGAGGACTTCTATCCCTTCAGGCCGGGACATAATGACGGCGGTTGACAGAAGTGTCGTCTTGCAAGGCCATAAATATTGTTATGCTTGTTATGTCCATATTATCCAGCCCTACCCGTTTGTTGTTGGTGTTGTCCAGATGGATCACTCTAGTTTATCCAGATGTTCCAACCTCGTCAATACAACCTGTTTACTGGTCTCCTCGATCTCACCAGCAAGGAACACTTCATCTAGGATGGCATAGACCTTGTAAAAGTTGAACACCAAGTCCAACTCGCAGACATTGCCGAAGAACTGATCGAGGACTTCGACAAAGAAATGGATCGCTTCGAGGTATGCGAGCTCGTTGTCGTTGGCGTCGACGCATACACAGAAGAACAAACCCGCATATCTTCGATAGACTATCTTGGTCGAGGACAGGTTTTGACGCACCAGAGGCTGGTTGTGTGAGGAGGAATTAGCTCCAGACGACGATGAGGATGGGGCGCTGCGGAACTCGAGAAAGTTGGATTGGTATTTCTGATCTCGAGGCGCGATGAGACGGTGGACCTGTGAGGGTAAGAAGGAGTATATGTCAGCTATGTGTTACCTGTGAAGAAACAGGATGCGCAGGCTTCCTGGATATCAGAGATGGAGGCTTACCTCGCCCTTCAGTTTAACCTTCTCCTCATCGGTGTAGGGTGCGTACCACTTGGCTAGACGGGTCTTGCCCTGGCGATTCTGCACGAGAATGAATGACAAAACCATCTTAGCATACAGTGGGGGATGAACCGAAAAGGACGTCAACTGAAAGAACACGATCCAGTGGCTGCTCTCCCGCAATGCATCAATGCATCCATTGATTGAAGTGAGCAATGCAACGCGGAGTGGGAGATAATCCGAAGGATTGCCCCTTTTAGGCCATTACTCTCTAACCGTCCTGGTCAATTCAGGTCCTAAAAGTGGCATGAATGTCATCGCGGCGAAACCTCCGCACCCACCGCGATTCCCAGCTTTAGATGACCAAGAACAAAGGGCGAGGTCAAGGCGCCCGGGTACCACCATTCATCAATAATGTTCATTCCCATATCTCTCGTAAGCTGACATTAAATCTGCTCGTGCGCCAACTGAACGCCTCCACGGTCTTGTCCTCCGTACGGAGTCGATTGAGGCTCCAAAGCTATTAATTCGTGACCTTCCCCGCAGTCAATCATTCAGGTCCCACCTTGCGACGCAGAGGAGCCAATATGTTAGGCATCTCATCTGAGTAAACATCTCCTATGGAGTGGGACGTTCATCTTGATTGGGAGAGACGTCGCGCATGAGTTGGTAATGTCCTATATCCGTCCCATGTTTTCTAACCCGTGGGACATCTTGGCTATAGTTTGAAGTAAGCTCAATTGCCTTGATGCCTGCAGCCACCACCCTCATAAGAAGTCAAAGCTTTGAAAGAAATCTCAAAGTTACATTTTGTAAGTGTAGAAAGTCTCTCATCTCACAGGAAACTAGATGGCTGTCCTACTACTTGTGTGTGCCGGAGGGCTCGTTTGCTTGATCATTTACTATGTTTCCCTCTCATTAAGGCCAGGGGACAGACTGCCACCAGGACCCAAGCGTCTCCCCATCATTGGCAATCTTCATCAGGCACCCACAGACTATCCGTGGAGGACTTACCAGCAATGGACCAAGCAATATGGTCCTATCTTCTCCCTTCAATATGGCCTAAGCACAATCATCATGCTCGGAGATGCAAAAGTTGCCCGAGAGCTACTTGACAAGCGCAGTAATATCTACTCAAGTCGCCCCCATGTTGTAATGGGAGGAGTTATTGTGAGTAAAGGCTTGCGCACCTTGTTGATGCCGTACGGTACTCAGTGGCGTCTCCACCAACGGCTACAAGCCTCGTATCTCAATATCAGAGTATCACAGACCTATTGTGAACTGCAAGATGTGGAGAGTAAGCAGTTGATGTTCGAAATGCTTTCTACATCCGACTTCACAAGCCGATTCCATCGATATTCTTCGAGCCTCATCTACACGCTCGCTTACGGGAAGCGCATGGAGCGCGGAGATGAACCAGAAGTGGAAGCTATTGATCAAATAATGGACAACTTCCTCTACGCGGCGCGGGTGGGCACATGGATTGTCGATGCTCTGCCAATACTGAACCATCTGCCCAAGTGGCTGGCTCCATGGAAACGATACGGAGACAAATTACATGATTTCGAGGCGAGGAATTACTCCACTTTTATGGATGAGGCATTGAAGAAAGAATCTTGGAACTGGTGCAAGCAAGTAAAAGCAATGCCTGAATCAAGAAACATGTCTTTGTTGGAACAGGCGTATGATGTGGGCATTATATACGAGGCAGGTAGCGACACGACGACGATGGCACTGGAGATTTTTGTTATGGCTGCCATACTCTACCCTTCCGTCATGCAGAAGGCGCAAGCGGAATTGGATTCTGTGGTTGGTCCTGATCGCCTTCCATCATACTCTGATAAGGCAAGTCTTCCATTGATTGACGCCATAATGAAAGAGGTCTTGAGATGGAGACCTGTGAGTGCTGGGGGCATTCCGCATGCTGTGACACAGGATGATGAATACATGGGCTATAAAATTCCCAAAGGCGCCACAGTAATAGGAAACCATTGGGCTATCAGCCTTGATGAAGAAGTTTATGATAATCCCCAGGCCTTTGACCCGGAGCGGTGGATCAAACATCCCGATCTTCCTCTGGTAGCCTTTGGTTTTGGGCGACGCCAGTGCACGGGGCAACACATTGCGAAGAACTCCTTGTTCATCAATATTGCGCGGCTTTTGTGGGCTTTCGATATCGGGCACGCCTTCGAAGAGGTTAATGGAGTCAAGGTGAAGCATGAAGTTGACCCGTTTGCATTTACTCAAGGGTTCAATTCAAGGCCACTCCCCTTCAAGACCTCCATCAAAGTCCGCAGTGCCCATGCTGCAGATGTTGTTCGGAGGGAGTGGGAAACGGCTGAGGTGGACACCAACACAATCCTCGAACGTACCCGCAGGTTGCAGAGTGTGAAATCTTGAGATCCAAAGGGTTGTGCTAAAGCGAAGCCCGTGGATTGGTCCAGAAAGAAAGGATCAGAATGCACGTGCTTTGGAATCGTCATATATGAGGGCGGGGATTTTTTAATCAAAGTTTTTACTCCAGATCTTTCTGAGGCTAGTATCATTAGCCGAACGACGAAATCTATTGTTTGTGGATCGCGTTTGCCTTATATATCACTTGCTAGGATCCTTGATAATGGCTGAAGTTATGTGGATTGGGGCGGCCACTTACTGTGCAAGGCTAGTGGCGACCTGCGCCACAACTACTTGATAGCGTGATGACTCAAATGCACCAGCCTTAAACTAACCAATCCCCATTCTCCCCTCTCTTTGCACAGCCTTGCTGCCTGAACGATGCTATATTGTTCTTTGCCAGCCTCATAACACCCATTGCAGCTCAATTTTGATCGACTTGATCTCTTCTCCCTCTGGATACAGATTGCATTGCATTGAATTAACACCCAAGGAAAACCAATCCATGGATGCCTTCCGCTCTAGCGCCACGCAACTCCTCCAGGGTCTTCGCTACGTTCCCGTCTCCGATCAATATAGCATATGCAACATCCGTTCCTCTCTGACCAACGATAAAGACACAAAAGTTGAAGACCTGACCCTCAACGATGTAGAACTGCGGAACCTCGTGGACGCCTCATCCACATCCACGTCCACGTCCGCGAGGCCATCGCCAGAGATTATTGATGGATCGACCAAGGTCGTCCACATATCCTATCACATAGATCAAGGTCTGAAAGCGGCGCCGTCCGTGTTTCAGCATCTATGGAACACGTTCAGCCTGGACCCATACATGGTATATATGTTTTCGCGGAACGTGCCTGGCTACCACCAACTCCCATCCAGCGCGTCCTCGCAAGGGCAGGCAGAGGACGGCAATCACGACCTCCTGACCTTCTACTTAAACGTGCAAGCTCACTGGGTGATGTGGACATACAACACCACCACTTTCTCGACCAACGCAATCGTCCTCTCGCGGGACACCCCGCGGCGGCCCGACGCCTATCCCGCCGTGCACGCCCACCTCAAGAAGTACGCCGGCTCGTCCGGCCACCCGCTCCTCCTCACGCTGGTCTTCGCACTCGAGCGCATCGAGTACGTCGACAAAGTAGTCACGGAGCAGCACCGGCGCATCGGGCGCGCCGAGCAGTACACGGGGTTCAGCCACTTCTACCTCAACAGGCCGCTGGCGGTGATGGACGAGGGCGCGGAGGAGAGACTCACGCGCTTGTCGGATCTGTCGCGCATCGCGAGCAGTGTTCTCGTTGCGATGGCGGATATGGTGCAGCACATGCAGTGTGCGGAGAGTATGTTTGAGGGGATTGAAGGCTTTGAGTTGACGGCGGGGATGGACGGGATGAAGGGGCTTGTGAGGAGGGATGCCGAGATGAAGTATATTGCGAAGCTGCTCCTTCCGCAGTTGAAGGAGAGGTATAAATATATGGAGTATATCAAACAGAGGGCAGAGAATCAACTCACCGTGGTAAGTATACACGATACCTTTTCCCCCTTTCCCGTTCACCCCCTGCTCATCTTATCTCTCTAACACGCCTCCCTACACAGATCTTCAACCTCCTCGCCCGGCACGACGCACAGGCAACCATCAACATCGCGACCGCCACACAGCACGACAGCACCAGCATGAAGACAATTGCAGTGATGACGATGGGGTTCCTGCCAGCGACGTTCTGGGCCGCGCTGTTCTCGATCCCGTCGCTACGCTGGGACCAGCCCACCGTTATCAGCAATCGTTTCTGGGTATATTGGGCCGTCACTATACCGACTACGCTCTCGGTTTTTGCAGCTTGGTTGGCGATTGTTAATTGGAAGAGGATTGGGATGATAGTGAGCGGGTTGGGGATGTTGATTAGAGGAGGGAAAGCGGGATGCGGAGGAACTGGCTGCTTTGGGGGAGGGACATGGGGAGACGGGGAGATGAAGGCTACCGCGGCGGCGACAGCAACAGGTGTGAGCGAGCCGATGGCAATCACGAGTACTCAGATGGCGAGGTTTTCTCGAAGACCTGCTGATGGTGACATGAAAAGTCCTAGGTTGAAACATTTAGGTAGCCTGGCTTGAGATCAGCACGATGCTTGCAGCTCGGATGAAATGCACACGATTTTTGGAAATTCTCTTTCCTTTTTTTGAGACCCCACCCCCCCTCCGTTGCACTAATTAGCCCCAGAAACTTGGCTGACGATAACTTGAACGAGAGAAGCAAAAATTAAGATGTGGCAACCCCGTCCCTGAACGCAAGGCTCGGAGCCCCTGGTACGAGAAATGCCACAAGTCAACATCACGTGAATGCCCTTCGACGAAGTTACATAAGCACGCCCCAACACACATGCTGGGTGCATGCCATGCCACCTACATGCCCAGTAAGGGTTTAATTAATGTTTAGTACCTTGAGACAGGGGACCGGCAAATCAACTACAGTACGGAGTATCAGCGCTGTACTAACCGTGTTGCTGGTTTAACTTCGATTTACAGTTTTTCGATTTTCTGGATGCCTCATTCTTCCAATAGATTAATAGCTTTGGGGGGGAAATTGGCACTCGGAACTTCTAAAGTGAGGATGGTTGTTGAAAGCCTGGGAACGGCAAGGGTAATCTCCACAATGGTTTAACAGTATGTATGTGTATATTCTTCCCATCTGCGAAACCTGGTATCTTGGTGCAATGGAACTGTAGTACTAGCAGCTAAGGAAAAGTGAAGTCCTCGTATAACCGATAACTAGACACGTATGAAAGCGACCGCAGTGACTCCTTCTTTATGTGCAACGAGCTGTATTGGAAACCTGGGGGTCTTCGAAGTATAGTAAGTTGAAGACCAACACGGTAGGCTCTTCATCTCTATCCGAACGCCTTGTTCATAGCTTTATGCGCTAGTTCCACACCCAAGAATGTAGCCGCATTAGCAGGGATGGCTCTTGCCAGCGCAGGACCGAAGCCAGGGAAGAATGCCTTAATGCCTCCACTCGCATAGACGCCTCGAATAGTGCCGCCAATGGTCGGCCGGCCTTCGGCGGATTGTAGCCTCGACTTGATGGTGTCGACGGGGAAGACTGGAATCCACATGGCGACACCTGCGGCACCACCTGCAGTCATAACTGCGGGCAGGCTCAGCTCTCCCGTCGCGTTGCCCTCCGCGTCCTTGGGGCTCAGACTGCGCTTGACGTACTCGTAGACTGCGAAGTAGGCCGCTGAACCGGGTCCGTCACGGGCCAGTGTCATTGCGCTGCCACGGAAGACGGAGCGGATACCACCTTCCTTGTATAGTTGCCGCACCACATCGACGCCTCCGCTGTATTTTGGCTTCTCGCCTGGCGCGAGTTGTTTCTGGCCTTGTATCTGTAGGAGGACCTTGACTCGTTCGAAAGGCGCGGTGATGAGTGTCATGGGAATGGCGGAGAAGAAACCGGCGGCGCTGATTTGACCAATGCTGTACTGCGGCGTATTGTTCTTGATGGGGACGGTCGAGAAGTTGTCGACCAAGCGTTTGCCCATGTCATAGCCCCAGAAACTCACAGCGAACATAGGAGTGACACCAACAAGGGGAGCAGATACACCGGCATAGAGGCCGCGAGCAAGGCCTTCGCGAGCGATGGTCTTTTTCACAACATCGATCGCGCCAGTGTATACACCCTTCTCCGCCGTCTGTAATCGGACCTTGACCAGATCAAAAGGATGGCCGACAACCACGGCGCACACTCCACCAACACCACCGGCTGCCAGCGATCTTAAGCCTGAAGCAGCACCCTTTGCTTTCTCCTTGACTTGTTCCTTGACTTCCACTGTCGAAGGTAACTCATCCATAGTGGTCGGTATGGCAGGTGCCATTGTGAGGCACGTGTGTGTGAGAGAGATAGAAATTGAAGCTGGCAGAGGTCGCTTGGGAGCACGCGACTAATAACCGGCGTTTAGCGACAGCAGGATTGAGAGTTTGCCTGTTTAATGGGCTGCACTCTACTCAAGGGCTTTCTCTTGAATATCTTTTTCCCTTTCAATGTCCCCTTCCCTGATTGGAACCCCACGGACGGGCAGGCGGAGGAAGTAGCAAGCAAAGATCTTCTGCCCAGAGGCTTGTGGAGAGGGGCAGAGCCGGGATGAGGTGGAGGATGAGGCGACTCGTTTAAGGAAGTGATATCATGGTCCTCAAATCTTGTAGCAACTGTCCTGTGAAAGATCTGTCGGTAGAGGAATCAAGCTTGCAGGACGAGGCAGAAGCAAATAAAAAATGTTTTGGTTCCAGAAAGTTGGAGAAGAATAGTCAGGAAGAAGGGAAGGAAGCTTTGTTTTCGTTGGAGCTTAGGCTTGTGACGGGAAGCCGCAGGAACATCAATCAGCATGAGCATTGAGGAATCAATCACCCATGAACCACCCAGAAAGCCACCCATGGGGCACCCGCGCGCCCGCAACAGCCTCCCCCCTCGCCACCGCAGGGTTTTACCCCTTGGAAGCGTTGGCTCTGACTTCTGGGAGCCCCTCGGGCGTGTCGTAAGCCGAGGCTCGGGGGAAGCCTGGTGCCAAGGACACACCCATGCGTTAACTGCCAGTCAAATCAATCATTCTTTTCCCCGGGCCGTTTTCGTCATCAGCATTGACGTCGGCATCGGCTACATCTCGGCATTGGATTGATTGAGAGGCTACGTAAAGTCGCCAACGTATTGGCCATGACATGAGGACAAGGTAGGTAGATATCAAGTGACATGGTAATGAACTGGTTCAGAGATAGTACGGAATCTGCTATGCAATAATCCCGCTATTGTGATATGATATTTTACATTCCAGGCCCGCCCGAAAAGACCAAGAAAACGCCATATTCGCCCTTCTGCAGACCTTTCCGCAATGCTGTCTTGCCTCAAAGTCACATTCTCCGTACAAGCGCATGCATAATGCACTTCGATCGAGTAGTCGAGATTCACTCTTTCTTTTCGCGTGATATAGCAGGAGCTGACGCAGAAACCACTCTCTTAATGGCCACGAGCGGCGCCATGCAGAGACTTCATCACCTTAGGCAATGAATCACCGAACAAAAGGTGGGCTTCGGCAACCAGCACAACAGTGGCTAGAATCCAGCAGGAAATTGCGATGACAGCGACCTTGGCCATTAATCTGACAAGTCGCATTCGACTGGCCCACGTAAAGCTCCTCCATGCCTCAACAATTCCGATTTTGCCTTGACCACCAACAATGGCCGGTGTGGTTTTCCCACCAAAGGTGCGATCGAATGGAACAATGGTTTCATCCTCCTCTGGGAGCATCGAAGCCGCCACTCTGACCAAGGTAACACTGGCTGGGATTTGGAGGAGTAAAAACAGGGCGAGCATGAGCAGCACCCCAAAAACGCCCTGTGCACCAAAAGCATACAGGTCCTTCTTGCCGGGCTCATACTCTGGGTTGTGAATGTGCTTCATAGGTCCAAATGTACCGGTGACCAACATGGGGAGAACTGCAACAAGCTGGTTGGCGGTGGCCCACAAGGCAACAGCCGGGGCAATCTTGGGCCATGTTCGGAACGACGGGATACGCTGATGCCATTTCTTCTCACTGGGCTCCGAGATGACAATGTGCACCCAGGTCATATGCAATGTTGAAAGAAGTGTCTCAGCGACAATTGCAGCCAATGCAAGGTAGATGCGAACGCCACTTGCACCGCTGAGAATGGAGATCAGGATACCGCCAGTGAAATTCCATACGATATACATGGACAGGCCACGGAATCGAGACCAGTAGCCAGCACGGGTGCGTAGATGGAGGATGGTCTCACGGAGGGACGCTGTGATAGGTTTGTTGCGGACGAGGAGGACTTCAGGCTCATCCCCCTCTGCATCCCCTTCAACATTCTCAGGACTGCCATTCGTAGGCTTGGGAGCGGCAGCGGAGTACGCAGGAGGATCGGTAGGTTCGATATTGCTGACGGGGACATAGGCTTCGGTCTCAGAGTTTTCAATCATACAGAGAGTGGGAATGACATGGCCATAGGTGTATCCAACCTGCAGTTTGAAGTGGACGATTAGCATCTGTAAGGGAAACCATGTAACCACTTTGGCAGGTAAACTTACGCTGAAGACGAGGATCATCATGCAAAGGACTGTGAGGAAGAAAATCAAGGCCGCGATGGGAGAGACTTGAACAGGCTTCTCGTCGCCTTGGTCGGAATCGGATATCATGCCATGCATGCCCTGGGCAGCATGGAGTCCACGACGGACAAGGTGTTGTGAGAGAGACATGCTGGTCGACAGTGGTTTGTGAGGAGGAATGAGGAAGAGAGGATAAGGAAGGAGGATAGAGGAAAGAAAGGAAGAGGAACAAGGAGAGTGGCAGGTAGGTTGGTGATGAGATGGATGGCAGTGCTTTGAATAGAAGTCGTAGTATGTAGTAGCGGGAGTCACTAACTGAGGTGTCTACGTACGCTTGTGCTGGGGAAAGGCCAAACCAGAAACCAGAGCATGTTTCAGGCTGCTGCACAAAGAGCCGGGGGCCTAATGAGACCGATGAGGCGGGTTCCCAGGCGAGGACGGCGATCTGGGCGTTATTGTCACTAGCAGCTCTGGTCTAACCAATTTAGGTCACTAGAAAGTCTGGTCTAACCAGTTTAGTTCACTAACAGGTCTGCCTACGTATTGCTAGCCAGCGCCTAGTCACCCCCAAGGGCCTATCCGGCAACCCCAAGTCCCGTGCTCTAGGCTGCCATCTTTCTTCCCCTTCGACTCTCTTCCATCGCACAACCTCCCTACCAACACGTGATGAGTACAGTTCGAGATGGCAGATGGCCAACGTGCTCCGTAGTACGGAGGTGTGCATCAAAAGTTGTGACCGCACTACTTTTCTACCAAGGCGCTAATACTATCTAGTTCCTTGGCATGCTGACTAGAAGCGACTCCACCAAAATCTCTATGG